>SAMEA104404106__coassemble_1263_pt1 | contig 19979 bp, 17 predicted proteins | sample SAMEA104404106__metabat2_high_PE_053 | metagenome-assembled genome bin SAMEA104404106 (sample SAMEA104404106) | Balaenoptera acutorostrata
CCCCCGACCTGCTGATTACAAATCAGCTGCTCTACCAACTGAGCTACACCAGCAAATACCAGCTCAGATATCATACCAAAGGGCATCTGCTTTGTCAATAAAATTTTGCTGTTTCCCTAAATTTTCGTCGCCATAAAGGAACATAGTCCCCTTTTTTTCGGTCATAGTCCCCATAAAGCAAAATTATCTTGCCAAACCTGGCGGGAATTGCTACAATACAAGTTACAATATGTAATAATTATGATTTCTTGCGAGGTTATCCATAATGAATAGATGTAAAAAACTGACCTGCGGCGCTCTGGCCGGTCTGATGCTCATGCTGGTGGGCTGTCAGCCCAAGGTGGAAGCACCCAAGCCCACACCTACCCCCAAGCCCCAGGTGACCGTGGAATACGGCGAGGCTGAACCCGTGACCCTGGATCTCCAGGAGGGCGTTCCCCTGAACCAGTACGACAGGGAAAAGTACGTGAAGGACGAGGAAACCGGCCGAATCACCTACACCGACAGCAATTACACCGTCATGACCGGTATTGACGTCTCCGAGCATCAGCAGGCCATCGACTGGAACCTGATTGCCGAGGACGGCATTGACTTTGCCATGATTCGTCTGGGCTACCGCGGCAGCAGCGAAGGCATGCTGTACGCCGACCCCTATTTCCATTCCAACATCCGCAAGGCTGTTGCAGCCGGTCTGGATGTGGGCGTGTATTTCTTCTCCCAGGCCACCAGCCGTGCCGAAGCCGTGGCAGAAGCCTACTTCGTCACCTCCATGCTGGAAGAGTACCGGGACAGCATCACCATGCCCGTTGTCTTTGACTGGGAAGAAACCAGCGGCGAAAATTCCCGCAGCAAGGGCCTCAGCGGCGAAACCGTTACCCTGTGCGCCCAGCACTTCACCAGAATCATCCGGGAAGAAGGCTATGAACCCGCCGTTTACTTCAACCGCCACATGGGCTACTACCTGTATGACCTGACCCAGCTGCCCGACGTGGAATTCTGGTTTGCAGGCGAAGGCGATTACTCCGACTTCTACTACAACCACAGCATGTGGCAGTACACCTTCACCGGCCGTGCTGACGGCATCGCCGGCAACGTGGACCTGAACCTGTACATGAAGCCCAACACTCCCGAACCCCAGCCCGAGGAAGAAACCGACAGCACCACTTATACCGATGCTGCTGAAGCAGGCGAACCCGCCGGCACACCCGACAGCACCGCAGAACCTTCTGACAATGCTGAGGGAGCTGCAGAGGCAGATAACGCCGCTTCTGCCGAAGGCGCTGAGCCCGATTCCACCCCCGCTGACAGCGATGCTTCTGCCGAAGACAGCGCAGCCTGATTTGTACACATACGCCACCCCATCGACTGTGATGGGGTGGTTTTTTTCGCTGAAAATTCATTTTCTATCTCTTGAAACGCTATGATAAGACTGTTATACTAAGTATTTAGATAAAATATGTAAGGAAGGCGAACGCATGACTAAAATAGATATTTTTTCCGGTTTCCTCGGTGCCGGTAAGACTACCCTGATTAAGAAGCTGATTTCCGAGGGTTACCAGGGCGAAAAGCTGGTTCTCATTGAAAATGAGTTCGGCGAAATTTCCGTTGACGGCGGTTTCCTGAAGGACGCCGGTATCGAAATCACCGAAATGAACTCCGGCTGCATCTGCTGCTCCCTGGTCGGTGACTTCAACGAGGCCCTGAAGAAGGTAATCGCTGAGTACCACCCCGACCGCATCCTCATCGAGCCCTCCGGCGTCGGCAAGCTGTCTGACGTCATCAAGGCCGTTAAGGGCGTTGTCACCGACGACGTTGTGCTCAACGGCTTCACCACCGTTGTTGACGCTTCCAAGGCTAAGATGTACATGAAGAACTTCGGCGAATTCTTCAACAACCAGGTTGAAAACGCCGCCTGCATCATCCTGAGCCGCACCGGCAACATCAAGGACGACAAGCTGCAGACCGCTCTGGAAATCATCCGCGAAAAGAACCCCGAAGCCGTGGTCATCACCACCGACTGGGACCAGCTGGACGGCAAGACCATCGTGGAAGCCATCGAGCGCAAGTCCACTCTGAAGGACACTCTGGCCGGCATGATTGACGAGCACGAACACCACCACGACGAGGAAGAATGCTGCTGCGGTCATCACCACGATCACGACCACGAGCACCATCATGACCATGACCATGAACATGAGCACGAACACTGCCATGACCATGACCATGACCATGAGCATGAACACCACCACGATCACGACCATGAGCACGAGCACTGCCACGACCATGAGCATGAACATCATCATGACCATGACCACGAGCATGAGCACGACGAAAACTGCACCTGCGGCTGCCATGACCACGATCATCACCACCATCACCACCACGCTGACGAGGTATTCTCCAGCTGGGGTGCTGAAACCTTTAAGAAGTACAGCGAGGAAGACATCACTTCCATGCTGAACGCATTTGTCGATAACGAAGACTTCGGCATCATCCTGCGTGCTAAGGGCTTTGTCCCCGCAGCTGACGGCGAAGGCTGGGTTTACTTCGACTACACTCCCGGCGAGCTGAATGTCCGCCGCGGCGCAGCTGACGTTACCGGCCGCATTTGCGTTATCGGTTCCAAGCTGCAGGAAGAAAAACTGAAGGAGTTGTTCCGCATTGGCTAAGATTGCGCAAAATGAACCTCAGGACGTACCTGTATACCTGTTCACCGGCTTCCTGGAAAGCGGCAAGACCACCTTTATCCAGGAAACCTTAGAGGATTCCCGTTTCAATAACGGCGACCGTACCCTGCTGCTCCTGTGCGAAGAGGGCGAGGAAGAATATGTCCCCGAACGCTTTGCCTGCAAAGACGTGGTTTGCCGCGTTGTTGACGAGCAGGAGGACATGACCGAAGAAAATCTGAAAAACTGGCTGAAAGAAGCAGGCGCCTCCAGAGTCGTTTGCGAATACAACGGCATGTGGCTGCTGGAGACGCTCTACAACGCCATGCCCGAGGAATGGATGGTTTATCAGGAGTTCTTCTTCGCTGACGCCCGCTCCATCATGAACTACAACGCCAATATGCGCCAGCTGGTTTACGACAAGCTCCAGAGCTGTGAGCTGGCCGTATTCAACCGCTTCGACCGCTCCATGGATAAGATGGAGCTGCACAAGCTGGTGCGCGGCTGCAGCCGCCGCAGCGAAATCGTTTACGAATACGCCGACGGCCAGATTGAGTACGACGACATTGAAGACCCCCTGCCCTTCGATATCAATGCCCCCATCATCGCCATTAACGACGCTGACTACGCCATTTGGTATCGCGATATGAACGAGGACCTGCCGAAGTATGACGGCAAAACCGTGATGTTTACCGGCCGTGCAGTTACCCGCCGCACCATGCCCTCCTCCTTCCTCATCGGCAGACACGTTATGACCTGCTGCGCTGATGATATTCAGTTCGCCGGTCTGGTGGCTACCTGGGACAAGGCAAAAATCCGCACCATGGCCTCCGACCAGTGGATTACCGTCACCGCTAAAATCCAGGTGAAGTTCCATCCCAGCTATCGCGGCAAGGGCCCCGTCCTGGCCGTTCAGGACGTCCGTGTGGCCAAGAAGCCCGAGCAGGAAGTCGTCACTTTCTATTAAATCTTAACTCAGTGTTTATACTAGACAAAAAACATCCCCGCAATGGGGATGTTTTTGACATTTGCACCTAAATGTGCTATACTTCCAGCATAGGATTTCCGTCCATTTATATCCTCAAAGGGAGGTAAACATAATGAAAAGAATTATTACCATCAGCCGTGAATTCGGCTCTGCCGGCCGTACCATCGGTAAGCTCGTTGCCGATAAGCTGGGCTATAAGTTCTACGACAGAGAACTGATTGAAAAGGTCGCCGAAGAAACCGGCTTCTCCAAGGCTTATATTAAGGAACGCGGCGAGTACTCCCCCTCTGCCAGCTCCTTCTCTTATTCTTTCATGGGCCGCTCTCATGACGGTCTGAGCACCGATGACTACCTGTTTTCCGTACAGCGCAAGGTAATCCTGCAGCTGGCCGAAGAAGGCGGCTGCGTCATCGTAGGCCGCTGCGCAGACTATATTCTGCGTAACCGCAGCGACGTGCTGAACGTCTTTATCCATGCCGATAAGAAGTGGCGTGCTAAGCGTATCGTAGAAGTCTACGGCGCCAATAAGTACCGCCCCGAGCGCCGTCTGGACGATAAAGATAAGAAGCGCCGCATCAACTATAAGTACTACACCGACCGTGAGTGGGGCGATTACCGCAACTACGACATGAGCCTCAACAGCGGCAAGCTGGGCATTGATACCTGCGTGGATATCATTGTAAACCAGGCTAAAGCCGAATAAGCATTTACAACGCACTCAGGCCCCGCCGACTTGGCAGGGCCTGATTTTTTACGGCAAAAAAGAGGAAGCGCCATGCGCTTCCTCTTTTCCTTTATTGGGGCAGATTAAGCTACCAGGAAGAACTTCACCAGGAACAGCAGAGAGATGATGTAAGTGATGACGGAAACTTCCTTGCCCTTGCCGGTAAACAGCTTGATGGCAGAGTAAGAAATCATGCCCAGACCGATGCCGTGGCCAATGGAGCCGGAAATGGGCATGGCAATGAGCATCATGGACACAGGCAGCACCTGGGTCAGGTCGCTGAAGTCGATGTTCTTCAGGTTGCCGATCATCAGCACGCCCACGTAAATGAGGGCTGCGGAGGTGGCAGGTGCAGGGATAATGGCGGCGATGGGCGCCAGGAACATGCAGGCCAGGAACAGCAGACCGGTGGTGAGGGCTGTGAGGCCGGTGCGGCCGCCTGCTTCTACGCCGGAAGCGGATTCCACGAAGGTGGTGACGGTGGAGGTGCCCAGGCAGGAACCTGCAACGGTACCTACGGCGTCAGCCATGAGGCACTGCTTGATGCCGGGCATATTGCCGTTTTCATCCAGCATATTGGCACGGGAGGCGGTGCCCACCAGGGTGCCTATGGTATCGAACATATCAATCATGCAGAAGGTAATGACCAGGGTGGTCACGGTGAAGAAGCCCACGTTCATGAGGCTGGAGAAATTGAACTTGAAGAGGGTGGTTTCCACCATGTCGCCGAAGGCGGGCACGAAGGAAGCAGTGGCCAGAGCAGCAAAGGGATTGGTGTGCAGGAAGATGAAGGAGCCTGCCCAGTAGATGATGCAGGAAACCAACATGCCCAGCAGTACAGCGCCCTTGAAGCCGCGCTGTGCCAGCACAGCGATGACGATAACGCCCACCAGCATGGTCACAACGGTGAGGACCATCTGGGGGTAAGCGCCGCCCATGTTATCGGCGATGACTGCGGGGGTCAGGGCACCGAAGAAGTCACGCATAACAAAGAAGGGGCCGCCTTCTGCGGTGAACACACCGGCGTTGGAGCCCAGGCCGATGTTCATGAGCATGAAGCCGATAGCGGGGCCGATACCGGCACGGACGCCCAGGGGAATGGAGTCCACAATCTTCTCACGGACGTTGAAGAAGCTGAGGACCACAAAGACGATGCCTTCAATGAGGATGATGCAGAGGGCTGCCTGGAAGGATTCCAGGTAAGTCATGCCGGTCATGGCGACGATATTGGCGCAGACAACCGCAAAGAAGCTGTTGAGGCCCATACCGGGAGCCAGAGCAAAGGGCTTATTGGCATAAAATGCCATAACAAACATGGCGATGGCGGAGGCAATGCAGGTTGCCAGGAATACGCCGTTCCACAGCGCCGTGCCAACAGCAAAGTTGGTCAGCAGGTTGGGGTTCAGCGCAATGATGTACGCCATGGTCATAAACGTGGTCAAGCCGGCCATGATCTCCGTTTTCACGGTGGTGCCGTTCTCACGCAGTTTAAAAAACTTTTCCACTTTTACGTTTCTCCTTTTTTAGTAAAGTGTTTTTACGAACGACTTGAGCGTACCATATCAGCCGGAAAAAATCTACCCATTTTCAGGCAGAAAAAAGACGCCTGAGGGTTCAGGCGTCTTGAGTGAATCAAATATTTTCTTCGATGTACAAAGCCAGATCGTCCAGGCAGTTCCAGGTGAGGCTGCCGGGCAGCTCAATATCCCAGGTATCTTCAGCAAAGCTGCTGATTTCAAAAATATCGCCTTCGCTCAATTCCAGCTCTTCCTGTAAGTCCATGTCCATTCGCAGATCATCCACAGCGAACTGATTGGTGACAAATTCAAAAAGTTTGGATTGGATTTCATTCATGACATTCGGGGTCCTTTCAGAAATTAGTATCTCAGAATGCCTATGATTATAGCACACTGCTTGTGCATTGCAAGATAGAAATCATAACTTCCTGGCGCAGAATGTAAATTTTTGGCAAAGACAAACCACCGCCAGGCAAATACCCGGCGGTGGTGCAGATTCAGTTTCCCAGGAAATGCTCAACATAGGCCTGCATTTTGCTGTAGCTCTCAGCGCTGCCTGCCCGGCTGATAAAATCCTGCTTTTCCGCCCGCCCCAGGGCGGCATATTTCTCCAGCGCCGCCGGATTTTCCACCAGCGCCAGTCCCAGCTCATAGGGCAGAGGTCCCTTCAGCCAGTTCGGTTCCATGTGATCGTCTCCTTTCGGTTTTTCCTAGTATGCCCGCCGAAAGAACACTTATGCCAAAAAGAAAATGCCCCGCAGACCGGAACTGCGGGGCATCGTCTTATAGGATGAGGATAAAATGAAAAAGATGAATTATAGCTTGTTTATGTTTATAGGATACCGGGAAGTTGTTACATAAAAAAGAGAACAAATATTACAGAAATATTAAATGCTGCACTCATCCAAAAATCGGTCCGAACCAGGGATTGTCCCCGGGGACACGGCCGTCGGGGGACACGGCAGATACATAGTGCTCCCCGCTGCCCGGCAGGGTGCAGCTGCACTGAGCCTTACCCAAATGGGCCATCAGGGACTGGCAGACGGGCTCAGCTAAGCGGGCCGGAAGCACCTCCTGCACGGCAAGGCTCGTTTCATCCCAATACACATCGGCAACGGCCTCCCCTACCCGGTAAAATCCGCCGCCGTAGGCCCCGTGGAGGGCGTTTTCCCAGCTGAGCCAGCCATGGCCCAGCTCCACATGGGGCTGCCCCGCCAGGAGGCTGCGTCTGGCCGCCTCATAGTCCGTGAGCGCCAGTTTTTCCGGCGTAGGATACTCACCCGGCGTATGACCGAACTGCAATTTCCGGCAGTCCAGCACCGGCTGGGCCCCGATTTTCTCTGCATACCAGGGGTACAGGCTCTCCTCGGCGGGCTTCGTAAACAGGTACGCACTGCCGCTGGCAAAGGCCCGGTCACGCAGCGCCACGCACAGCTTCCGGGCAAGACCATATTTCCGGTGGTCCGGATGGGTGGCCACGGCGTACAGGTACACCCCCGGATGGTGTCCTGATGCGTCCACCAGGTCGGCCCCATCAGGGGCGTAGGCGGCGGCCACCAGATGACCGTCCAGCTCGGCCCCCATGCCGAAGCTGGGGCACTGGGCAAACAGCCGGTAAAATTCCCGGACAACCGGCTCCTCGTCGCCGAAGACCAGGCCCCACAAGGCAGCGCCTTCGCTCACGTCTTGGGCCGTTAAGGGGCGAATTAAATAGTCATGCATGGGTTACTCCTCCTCGGGATATAGTTCGGGAAAGCTCATGCGCACCACACGGCGAAATTCCCGCAGGTCGGCAAAGGTTTCCGGACGCTTCTGCTCATCACGCAGCAGGGCTGACGGATGGTAAATGGCCATCACCCGGCGGTGGTCCCGCAGGAACCACTGGCCGTGCTCTCTCGTAATGCGGAAGTCGGGCTTAATGATGGCGTTGGCCGCCACTCTGCCCAAACAGAGGACAATGTCCGGATCAATGAGCTGAATCTGGGCGTCTAACCAGTGACGGCAGGCCTCCTGCTCCGTACGCAGAGGGTCCCGGTTCCGGGGCGGTCGGCACTTGACAATATTGCAGATATACAGCTTCGTGCGGTCCAAGCCGATGAGCGTCAGCATATCGTCCAGGAGCTTACCGGCTGCCCCCACAAAGGGCTCGCCCTGCAAATCCTCCTGCTCGCCGGGGCCCTCCCCGATGAGCATAATGGGCGCCTTGGGGTTGCCGCAGCCAAACACCACATGGCGGCGGGTTTCGCACAGGGGACACTCATCGCACTGCATGCAGGCCTCCTCCACCTGCCGGAATAATTCAAGATTCTGATTCATCTGGTTTCTCCTTCTCCGCCAAAGTCAGCAGCGCCTCCCGGGTATTGCACCCAGGGTCGCAGATGACGGCGTCTAATAGCTTATGTAAGGTTTTTCCCACAGCCGTGCCCGTAATGCCCAGGGCCTGTAGCTCCCGACCGGTGACGGCCAGCTGTTTCAGGCTGTACGGTTCATTCAGCGCCAGCACGGCCTCCACGGCCTGACTCCGGGGTACGTAATCTCCGCAGGATGCAGCGCAGTACAGGGTTTCCGGCGTGTATCGGGACAGCAGATGCTTAATGCTGCGCCGGTCCCAGTCCGGCCTGCTCCGGACAATCTCAATGCCATGGACCGCCAAATCCACCGTCTGATTATCCAGGCGCAGAGCCTTCAAAAAGGCTTTGGCCTCCCCGATGCTGCCGGACTGCAGCAGGGCATAGGTGAGGGCCGTATAGCGCAGATGGGCGTCTTTAGGCAGTTCGGCCAAATGGCGCAAATCCACGGGGATTTGCGGGTCAACGTAGCCGGAGAGCATTCCCATGGCAATCACCTGCTCCAAAATCTGGGGTCTGGGGGAAAGCAAGGTCTTTTCCAGCTCCACCCGGAGCCGCTCCGGAGCAACGCAGCTGCAAAACTTCGCCTGCCTGCCCATGGCCGCCAGGGTTTCCGGGACAATGGGAAAGCCCAGCTGGGCAGCAAAGCGCATCCCCCGGAACATCCGCAGGGCATCCTCCCGGAATCGCCGGTCGGGGTCCCCCACGCAGCGAATCAGGCCCTTTTCCAGGTCCTGCACGCCCCCGTACGGGTCCGTGATGGCATAATGCTCGTCCATGGCGATGGCATTCATGGTGAAATCCCGTCGGGCCAGGTCCTCTTCCAGACTGGTGGTGAACAGCACCGCATCGGGCCGTCTGTGGTCCGTGTAGCTGCCCTCCCGGCGGAAGGTGGTCACCTCTGCGGACTGCCCGCCATAGAATACCGTGACGGTGCCGTGGGCAAGACCCGTGGGGACGGTCTTGGAAAACAGCGCCTGGGTCTGCTCCGGCAGCGCCGAGGTACACAAATCATAGTCATATGGAATTTTTCCCAGCAGGGCATCCCGCACACAGCCGCCTACGGCATAGCAGGAAAAGCCCGCCTGAGAAAAGGTATGTAAAATCTGGGCAATTTCCGGGGGAAAACGAAAATCATTCTTCATAAACTGTCCTTTTTTTGAAAAAATAGGGGAAACAAGGGCTTTTTTGCGGGATAAATCCCGGCAAGGACTTGTTTTCCGCCGTGTAGAATATTATAATACCTAAGAATAAAAATAACAATTAGGAGGCTGCGAATGACAGCTTTTAATGAATATTTAGTAAATCGTGCCAAGGGTCACCTGATTGGTGTGGGCGGCGTGAGCATGTCCCCCCTGGCAGAAGTGCTGGCCGGCGCCGGTATGGAAATCACCGGTTCCGATATGGCCCACAGCGACAAAACCGCACATCTGGAATCTCTGGGCGTAAAGGTCTACTTCGGCCACGACGCCAACAACATTGAGCCCGATACCAAGTTCATCGTCCGCACCGCAGCGGTACACGACGATAACCCCGAAATTATCCGCGCACATGAGATGGGCATCCCCGTCTTTGAACGGGCTGAAGCCTGGGGCGCCATCATGACCTACTACAAGAATGCCCTGTGCATTTCCGGTACCCATGGCAAGACCACCACGACCTCCATGTGCACCCATATCCTCATGGCAGCCGAGAAGGACCCCACCGTTATGATTGGCGGTACCCTGCCCATTCTGCAGGCCGGTCACCGCATCGGCAACGGCGATACCATCGTCATGGAGTCCTGCGAGTACTACGATTCCTTCCTGAACTTCTTCCCCACCGTGGCCGTAATCCTGAACATTGAGGCCGACCACCTGGACTACTTCAAGGAAGGTCTGCCCGCCATTGAGCGCAGCTTCCACAAGTTTGCCGCTTCCGTCCCCGAAGACGGCGCCATTGTGGCAAACTATGAAGATAAGAACACCATGGATACCATCCAGGGCATTGACCGCAAGATCATCACCTTCGGTCTGGACCCCATGGCAGACGTTTACGCCGAAAATATCAGCTTCTCCGGCGCTAAGAGCATGTTCGACCTGTACGCCTTCGGCGAAAAGGTCACCGACATCACCCTGCACGTCCCCGGTATGCACAACATCCGCAACGCCCTGGCCGCTGCCGCATCTGCTCTGCAGCTGGGCATCAGCCCCACCGCCATCAAGTACGGTCTTGCCGGCTTCAACGGCGCCGGCCGCCGCTTTGAGTACAAGGGCAAGTGCAACGGCGCTGAGGTATACGACGACTACGCCCACCACCCCGGTGAGCTCCAGGCCACCCTGGACGCCGTACAGGCCATGGACTACAAGCGCACCATCGTGGTGTTCCAGCCCCATACCTACACCCGTACTGCCGCCCTCTTTGATGATTTCGTGACCCAGCTGAAGCGCCCCGATATCACCTACCTGGCAGAAATTTACGCCGCCCGTGAAAAGAATACCCTGGGTATTTCCTCCAAGGATATGGCCAAGGAAATCAACGGCGCCAAGTATTTTGCCACCTTCGACGAAATCGTGGCCGATTTGAAGAAGTTCGCCCAGCCCGGCGACATCATTCTCACCATCGGCGCAGGCGACGTCTTTAAGATTGGTGAGCGTCTGGTGGAGGAAACCCATGAGACTCGATAAATACCTGAAAGTCAGCCGCATCATTAAGCGCAGAACCGTGGCCAACGAAGCCTGCGACGCCGGTAAGGTGTCCGTAGGCGGCCGCCCCGTCCGTGCCAGCTACGATGTAAAAGTCGGTGATATCATTGAAATCGCCTTCGGTCAGAAGACCGTAAAGGTGGAAGTGCTGTCTCTTGCCGAAAGTACAAAAAAGGAAGACGCAGCAGCAATGTACAAGGAAATCCTGTAAAAAAACCAGCCCCGGAGCAAATTTTGCTCCGGGGTTTTTGTTCGCTAAATGTTCATAAAGCATTTATGATTTCTTCACCAATTACCTACTCCTGTGGGGTATATTATACTCGTAAGATGTAAAGCAAACAAACGAACAAAAAGAACTTTATTCCTCTCTTTTTTCTCTCTTTCTCCCTATTTTAAAACGAATAAAGTCAACCGCCGCTGATCCCCACCAAGGATTTCCGGTTGGAGTGGGATTCCTGTCCGCCCGAGATCAAAAGGACAGACAAACAACTCTCGCTCCTCTCATGAGCGCTATTATATAAAACCAAGAACAAGAACTATTCCTCTCTTTTAAACTCTCTAAAACGAAACTACCCTCCCCAATGAGCTCCCCCGATAGCTGACGAACACAGCTACCGGGGGTAGTTCTTTTTTCGGGGAATCCCAGCAAAACGCCCCCGACGGATATCCGTCGGGGGCGTTTTCAGCTCGTTCAGTTTTTGGTGACCAGCACGCGGCCTACTCGCAGGGTGTCCATTTCCAGGACTTCCAGGTGAATGTTTTCGTAATCGAAGCTCTCACCGGCCGTGGGGTACCGGCCGAACATCTCGGTAGTCCAGCCGCCCACAGTGGCGCTTTCAGACTCGATGCTGTCTTCATACCAGCCCAGCAGCTCCACAAAGTCAGACAGCTGCATATCGCCGTCCAGCTCATATACGCCGCTGGAACGCTCAACCACTTCGTCTTCTTCATAGACGTCGTTCTCGTCCCAGATTTCGCCGACCAGCTGCTCCAGGATGTCCTCAATGGTCACAACGCCCAGAGTGCCGCCGTATTCATCGGTGACGATGCCCATGTGCTGCTTGGCACTGCGCAGAATGTTCAGCGCAACGGGCAGCTTCGTGGTTTTATACAGATAAATGGGGTCGCTCAGGCAGCTGCGGATATCCACCTGCTCCTGATCGGTCATGCGGCGATAGAACTTGTTCAGGTACAGCACACCGATGATGGTGTCCACGCTGTCCTCGTACACCGGCAGACGGGAGTAGGGGGAGTTTTCCACCAGCTCCATAATCTCATCCCAGCTGTCCTCAATGTCGATGGCCTCAATGTCCACACGGGCCGTCATCACTTCGCTGACACGGGTGTCGGCAAAGTCCAGTGCGTTCTGCACCAGCTCGGAGCGGTCCTCGTCCAGGACGTTTTCGTCCTCGGCGGTTTCAAACAGGCTCTGCAGCTCCTGCTGCACCTCTTCCTCATCCCGGGTTTCCGTGTCCTTGGGGAAAAGCATCATAATGAGGTTCACCAGACCCACAACCAGCCAGATCAGGGGCTTAAAAATCAGGGTCAGGGCATAAATGGGGTAGCAGAAAATCAGGGCAAACCGGTTGGCGTTCTTCTTGGCCACAATCTTGGGGATGGTTTCGCCGAAGATGATGACCAGCACGGTGATAATCAGGGTGGCCAGCCAGGCAAGGTCTTCCCGGTGCATCAGAATCACCACCACGGAAGCCAGGGAGCTCATGGCGATGTTGACCAGATTGTTGCCGATGAGAATGGCGGAAAGGGAGTCGTCGAACTTCTCCACCACCCGCAGGGCAAGATTTGCGCCCTTGAGCTTATCTTCTGCCTGATTTTCCAGACGCACCTTGTTGGTGGCCGAAAAGCTCATTTCGCTGGCAGAGAAAAAGGCAGACAGAACAATGAGCACCGCAATGGCGATAAAGTAAACAGGAGAAATCATGCGGTCTCACCTCCCTGTTCGGTCCAATCCGGGTCCACGGTAATGAGCAGCTGCACAATGCGGTTCTGCTTCATGCGGCTGACCATTACGGTCACGTTTTCATAAGTAAAGCTTTCGCCCACCTCGGGGATGTGGGTGAACTGCTGGAGGGCCCACTCGCTGGCCCGCTTATAGGACAGCTCTTCGTCGTCCTCGTCGTCCAGCTCCAGGTCCATATTTTCAAAGATATCGCTGACCGTCAGGTCGGCATTGGCCAGATACTTGTTCTCGCCCAGGCTGGAGAAATCCTCCACAACGATGTCTTCCTCGTCCCAAATATCACCCACCAGCTCTTCCAGAGCGTCCTCGGCAGTGGTGATGCCGTAGGTGCCGCCGAAGTCGTCCAGCACGATGGCAATGGACACCTTCTTGGCATTCATTTCCCGCAGCAGGTCATCCACGGGCACATTGTAGTGCACGAAGAAGGGGGCGTCCACCATTTCCCGCAGGTCGGGGTGCTTATCCTTGCGGTAAGCCTTCAGGTACTTCCGCATTTGCAGGGTGCCGATAATGTGGTCGGTGGTCTGCTCATATACGGGGTAGCGGGAATGTCTGTGGCTCAGCAGGAACGCAACCACTTCCTCCGGAGGCGTGGACACTTCCAGAGCGTCCATATCCACACGGGCCGTGAGGATGCTGTCTACGGTGATGTCGCCGAACTCCAGGGCAGAGCTGATGAGGTCGCTCTGCTCCTCATTGATGGCACCGTCGTCGGTCATATCCTCCAGGATATCGTACAGCTCGTCTTCCGTGACGGAGACCTCGTCGCCCTTGCCGGACAGCTTGGCTGCGGCCTCGCCGATATGGGTCAGCAGGAAGGATACAGGCTTCAGCAGCTTCATGAGCAGCAGCAGGCTGCCTGCCGTTGCCAGAGCACAGCGCTCACTGTAGCGCTTTGCGATACTCTTGGGCAGCATCTCTCCGCAGAAAAATACCGCCAGGGTGGTGATAATAGTACCGACGGCCACAAAGCTGAGGCCGAACTGCCGGGTCACCAGCACCGTAACCATAGACGCTACGGCCAGGTGGGCAATGTTGGTACCGATGAGAATTGTTGTTACTGCGCAATCAAAGTCTTCCAGAACCCGCAGAACCTTTTCTGCTCTGGAATCCCCGTGCTCCACTGAAGCACGCATTTTTATTTTGTTCACAGATGCAAAGGCTGTTTCCGCTACGGCAAAATAGGCCATGACAAAAAACAGCACCAGAATCATCATCCATGACAATCGACTGCCATCGTCCATGAAGGATTTACACACTCCTTTAATTTAGTTCCGTTTGTGTTTATTTTCGGTAGGGTTTTCGGCTAAAAATGCCAAAAAACCGCCAATTTTGTTGTGGTTTACTAATTTATCAGTGTAGCACCATTAATTCTAAAAGTCAATGACGCCGCCTTCCCCATTTTGCTCATTTCAGGGCAACATTTTCCTCGCCGTAGACCTCTCGCAGCTCGTCCACCAGCGCTTCATGGACAACGCAGTTGGCCGCCATGCGCTTCTTGGTATCGGCAAAGTACAGCACCAGCTGCTCGTTGCCGGGGAACATGGTCAGCAGCAGCTCTACATGGGCAATGGCCTTCTTATCCGTGCTGTTGAGCTTCAGCCAAAGCTGCTTTTTCCGGGGCTTTTCCCGTTTCAGTTCCAACTCGTAAATATCGCTGATGGGCCGGATGTTATCCACCATGATCTGGGGCTCAGATTCATCACGCAGGGAGATTTTGCCCTGGATGATGACCATGCTGCCCTCACTGACATAAACGCCGCCGGTATCCAGCGCACGCTGGAAGGCAATCATTTCAATCATGCCCGTGTCGTCCTCCAGGTGAATATAGCTCATGAGGCTGTTATTCTTGGTGGTACGGGTCTTGGTGGAGGCGATGACGCCGGCAATGGTCACCGGCTGGTTATCAGAATAAATCTGGGGGCCCTCGTCAGAGGAAAAGTCCGTGATGATGGAGCCGATGGGCACGGCGCCGATGGACTTCACCTGGTCCCGGTAATCATCCATGGGGTGGCCGGACAGGTACAGACCCGTGGTTTCCCGCTCCATAGCCATGAGCTCCTGGCGGGTAAATTCCGGTACGTCGGGCACTTCGTGCTTCTGCATCAGTGCGCCGCTGTCCTCCCCTTCAAAGCCGCCGAAGAGGTCCAGCTGACCGGCGATGTTATCCCGCACGGCAGCCTGGGTATCGTCGATGACCTTGCCGCTGATGAGCATCAGCTGGCGGCGATTGTAGCCCATGCCGTCAAAGGCACCGGCACGAATGAGGCTCTCCACGCTGCGCTTATTCAGTTCCTTGCCGCTCATACGGACGCAGAAATCATCAAAGCTGCGGAAGGGGCCTTCCAGCTTGCGCTGCTCCATGAGCTGATGAATAAGGCCCCAGCCGATATTTTTAATGGCCACCAGGCCGAAGCGGATATCCTTGCCGTCAACGGTGAAGTCGGCGTCGGACTTATTCACATCGGGGGGCAGCAGCCGGATGCCCATGTCCTTGCAGGCGGCAATATACTCGGCCACCTTGGTGGTGTTATCCAGGACGCTGGTGAGCAAGGCTGCCATGTACTGCTGGGGATAATGGCACTTCATATACGCCGTGCGGTAAGACACGATGGCATAGGAAACCGCATGGGCCTTATTGAAGGCATAGCTGGCGAAGTCCAGAATTTCATCGTAAATATCGTTGGCCACCGTTTCGGGCACGCCATTGGCCACACAGCCGGGAATATTGCGTTCCGGGTCGCCGTGAACGAAGGCCTCACGTTCCTTCTGGATTTCCTTTTCCTTTTTCTTGGACATGGCCCGGCGAATCATATCTGCCTGGCCCAGAGAAAAGCCTGCCAGCTTACGGAAAATATCAATGACCTGTTCCTGGTACACAATGCAGCCGTAAGTGACTTCCAGAATGGGCTTCAGCATGGGATGCTTATACGTCACCTGCTCCGGGTGAGCGCTGCAGTTGAGGAACCGGGGGATGGAGTCCATGGGACCGGGACGGTACAGGGCAATGATTGCGGTGATATCTTCAATGCTCTTGGGCTTCAGGCCCACACAGACATTGGTGATGCCCGTACTTTCCATCTGGAACACGCCCATGGTCTTGCCGTGGGAGAGCATCCGGAAGGTATCCGGGTCGTCTTCGGGAATCTCTTCAATGGCGAAGTCGGGCTTGTACTTCCGCACAAGCTTCACGGCGTCGTCCAAAATGGTCAGGTTTCGTAGACCCAAAAAGTCCATTTTTAAAAGCCCCAGCTCTTCCAGTGTAGTCATGGTAAACTGGCACACCACGGATTCGTCATTTTTCGCCAGGGGCACATACTCATACACGGGCTTTTCCGTGATAACCACACCGGCGGCATGGGTGGACGCATGGCGGGGAGTGCCCTCCAGCTTCTTGGCCGTGTCGATGAGGTTTTTCACCACGGGGTCGTTTTCGTACATCTCCTTCAGGGGCTTGGACACCTGCAGGGCCTCGTCAATGGTGATGTTCGGGGCCTGGGGAATCTGCTTGGCCACATTGGAGGTATCGGCATAGCTCACATTCAGCACACGGCCCGTATCCCGGACAGCGCCCTTGGCGGCCATGGTACCGAAGGTGACGATTTGGGCCACGTGGTCGTGGCCGTATTTGCGGTTCACATAGTCAATGACTTCCCCACGGCGGTTGACGCAGAAGTCCACGTCAATATCGGGCATGGACACACGTTCCGGGTTGAGGAAGCGTTCAAAATACAGATTATACTTAATGGGGTCCACGTCCGTGATGCCCAGGCAGTAAGAAACCACGCTGCCCGCAGCACTGCCACGGCCGGGGCCCACGGGGATGCCGTTGGCCTTGGCCCAGTTGATATAGTCCTGCACAATGAGGAAGTAGTCCACAAAGCCCATGCGGGAAATCATATCCAGCTCGTAGGTGAGCTGGGCCTGCACCTCTTCCCTGCCCTCACCGTAGCGGCGGGCAAAGCCGTTATCACACAGCTTTTTGAGGTAGGTATAGGCGTCTGTTTCTCCCTCGGGCAGAGGGAACTTGGGCAGGTGATAGTGGCCGAACTCAAACTTAAAGTTGCAGCGGTCGGCAATCACCTGGGTGTTTGCAATGGCCTCGGGATGGTCCGGAAACAGGCTGCGCATTTCGTCCTCAGATTTAATGTACAGCTGCTTGGTGCCCATGCGCATACGGTCGGCATCGTTGATGGTCTTGCCGGTCTGGATGCACAGCAGCACGTCCTGGTAGTACCAGTCCTCGGGCATCACATAGTGGGCGTCGTTGGTGGCCACCAGGGGAATCCCCGTGTCGGCGCTGAGCTTTTTGAGTCCTTCGGCTGCCCGCTTTTCATCGGGGATATCGTGGTCCTGGATTTCCAGATAGAAGTCCTCGGGGCCGAATACCTCCCGCAGATGCAGGGCCCTCTGCTTGGCCCCTTCGTAGTCCCCGTGAATGAGCTTCTGGGGAATATCACCGGCCAGGCAGCCGCTGAGGCAGATTAGCCCCTGGCTGTGCGCCTCGATGATCTTCCAGTCCGTCCGGGGCTTAATATAGAAGCCTTCCGTGAAGGCGTCGCTCACAATGTAGCACAAATTATGATAGCCCACCTCATCCTTACACAGCAGAATCAGGTGGGTATACTCGTTATCAATGCCGTGGACGCGGTCATGGCGGTCCCGGGGGGCCACATACACCTCGCATCCGATAATGGGCTTAATGCCCTGCTTTTCCGCTTCCTTGAAGAAAGCCACTGCGCCGTACATCACGCCGTGGTCGGTGATGGCCAGGGAGGTTTGTCCCAGTTCCTTGGCCCGGCTCACCAGCTCAGGGATGCGGCAAGCGCCGTCCAGCAGGGAGTATTCACTATGCACATGTAAATGTGTAAAGGACATCGTCCCTACCTCCTTATCCTAAGGTTGCCGCCAGGGCAACCAGCTTTTTCAGTCGGTGATTCAGGCAGCTCTTGGTGACCTGCGGGTCAGACAGCAGCGCCAGATCCGCAAGGCTGGCCTCGGGATTGGCAATGCGCAGACAGGCTGCCTGCTGCAGGGCCTCGGGCAGATTGAAAATGCCCACGTCCTGCTCGATTTTCTTAATGGCCACCAGCTGCTCCTGGGCCGCTGCCACCACCTTGTCGGCGTTGGCAAAGTCGCAGTTGAGCTTGCGGTTGACCGTATTGCTCATGGACTTCTCAATTTTGGCACTGAGAATGCCCATGCCGGCATTGGACGCCCCCAGAGTGCTCAGCAGCTCGGAAATGGCGTCAGACTGCTTGAAATACAGCACCATATTGCCGCCCCGGGTGGTTTCCTTGGGGGAAAAGCCCAGTTCCAGCAGCAGGCTGTAGGTTTCACGGCTCACATAGTAGTGCCCCGTCACCAGCTCCATGTGGTAGCGCTTTTCCGGGTCGGTGACGCTGCCCCCGGCTAGAAATGCGCCCCGGACGAAGCTCACCTTGTCGCACTGTTCCTCCAGCACTGCCAGATTCACATGGTGCACGGGGGTATGGTCCACTTCGGCGCCGAAGGCGTCGAAAATCTGCTCCAGCTTTTTGCGGTCGGTAATCTGCAAAATGCCCTTGCTGGCCCCCTCTCCTCCGGAAATCCGGTCAAACTCCAGATTGAAGGCTTTTTTGAACAGCTTGGGCAGACGACGGGCAAACTCGTGGCTGGCCGTAATAAACTTAATTTCGTTGTGTCGGAAGGTGTTGCAGTACAGCAGGGCCCCATAGCACTCTGCAATGGCGCAGCAGCGCTTCTGGATGGGCTGCTGACACAGCTCCTGTTTTACATCAGATGAAAAAGACATATATGTCGTATACTCCAAACTAACTTATCGTACTTTCGTATCACCGTCTATGTTGCGGTGCTCAATGCGCACCGGCAGGCCGGTCTGCGCCAGATATTCATACAGTGCCCGGGCAATGGACACGCTGCGGTGCTGGCCGCCGGTGCAGCCGATAGCCACTGTGAGAGAATATTTGCCCTCTTTTTCGTATTCCGGCAGCAGGAACTGCAGCAAATCAATGAGCTTTTTCAGGAAGATTGCCGCTTTCTTTTCCCGGAATACATATTCATACACGGCGTCATCCAGGCCGGTCTGGTGGCGCAGCTCGTCCACATAATAGGGGTTGGGCAGAAAACGCACGTCGAACACCAGGTCGGCTTCCAGAGGGATGCCGTACTTAAAGCCGAAGGAAATCACGTTCACCGTGATGCCCTTCTGCACACCGGTACCCACAATGGCCTCCAGCTTCTGCTTGAGCTTGCCCAGCGTTGTGCGGGACGTGTCAATGGCGTCCTGGGCCTGCATACGGATGGGCTCCAGAATCTGCATTTCCCGGCGGATAGCCGCCTCCAGAGAGACCGTATCGGACTCCAGGGGATGGCGGCGGCGGGTTTCCTTGTAGCGCTTTACCAGGGTCTGCATATCGGCGTACAAAAACAGCGTACGCACATTGAGTCCCTGGCTGCGCAGCTCATCGAGCGCATACAGCAGCTCGCTGGCGTCGCTCCAGGCCCGGATATCCGTCACCAGTGCCACCCGGTCGTACCGGCTTTGCATATTCAGCACGTCGGCCAGCTGGGGAAGCAGCTGCACCGGCATATTATCAATACAGTAAACACCCATATCCTCCAGTGCAGCAGCCGCACGGCTTTTACCTGCACCGGAAAGACCGGTGATAATCATCAGCTCCAAGCCGATTCCTCCTCAAAAGGCAGCTCACTTCAAGCTGCGGATAATCTTCACTTCCGGTTCCAGACGGATGCCGGTACGCGCCAAAACCTTTTCCTGCACGTCCTGCATGAGCTGCAGAACATCCGCGCAGGTGGCCCCGCCGCAGTTCACCACAAAGCCTGCGTGCTTGGGGGAAACCTGGGCGCCGCCCACGGTATAGCCCTTCAGGCCCGCCTCGTCAATCATGGCCGCAGCATAGCCCCCCACAGGGCGCTTAAAAGTGCTGCCTGCACTGGGAAAATCCAGGGGCTGGCTGGCGGTGCGCTTCTGTTTCAGCTCTTCCATGCGGGCCTTTACTGCCTGCTCGGTGCTGCTTTGCAGCTGCAGTCTTGCCCCCAGCACCACGC
>SAMEA104404106__coassemble_1299_pt1 | contig 19508 bp, 16 predicted proteins | sample SAMEA104404106__metabat2_high_PE_053 | metagenome-assembled genome bin SAMEA104404106 (sample SAMEA104404106) | Balaenoptera acutorostrata
CAGGGTGTCCATATCGTTGTCACGCAGTTTCTTAAAGCTCTTAATCCAGTTCATAGTGATTCTCCTCTCAATAGTTTAGGAAATATATTTAAGTTTGGTTGGTAGTTTAGTGATTAGCCTCTTACGGAGAACTGATACAGGGTGTCCATGTCGTTGTCACGCAGTTTCTTGAAGCTCTTGATCCAGTTCATAGTAATTCTCCTTTCAGCTTTCGTTAACCGGTTGTCAACCCGGTTAATTAATTAACTTTCTTTTCTTGTCTATATATTAACTCATCATACCTCTAGTGTCAATAGATATTGTCAAAAATTTATCTTTTATTCATTTTGCATAAGTAGTGTTAACTTTCTTTGTACCCGTTGCAACATGTTCCATTTAGTCAGCACATAGGTTGTCTGATGACTGATAGTTTAGACTAACGGATTTCGGTAATTCCATGTGCAAATTTTCCGCTAAAAAAGTGTTTATCCGGAAAATCGGGTGCAAAATCTCCAAATTCCCGGAAAATGTCGCACTTCAAGTTGTCTGCTTACATAGTCTATGCGCCGCAAACCCTGATTATTCCAGGGTTTGCGGGAAATGCAAAAAAAGAGCCTGCCTTGCGGCAGACTCTTTTTTCATGGGCAAAACGCCCGAATTGTTGCTAGTTTTGCGTTTAGGCCAGCTGAGCACCTGCGGGGATGGCGTCATCCAGCATCACCAGGTTCAGCACCTCTTCGCCGTTGACTTCCTTCACAGCGGACAGCAGCATACCGTTGGACATCTGGCCCATCATCTTTCTGGGAGGCAGGTTCAGGATGGCCACAACGGTCTTACCCACCAGAGCGTCGGGATCGGGGTAGAACTTGCGGATACCGGACAGGATCTGGCGAGGAGTGCCGGAGCCGTCATCCAGAGAGAACTTCAGCAGCTTTTCGCTCTTCTTGACGGTTTCGCAGCTGAGCACCTTGCATACGCGCATATCGCACTTGGCAAAGTCGTCGATGGTCACGTCAGGCAGAACGGGCTTGGAAGCGGGCAGCTTGGCAGCGTTGAGCTTTTCCAGCTCTTCCAGTTCCTTCTTCATGTCGATACGGGGGAACAGTGTCTCGCCCTTCTGCACGGTTACGTCAGCAGCCAGTGCGCCGTAGTTTGCAGCGGACTCCCAAGAACGGACGTCCTCACCGGCGCCGATCTGGGTGAAGATCTTCTGGCAGCTGTCGGGCATAACGGGAGTCAGCAGAACGGCTGCAATGCGGATGCTTTCCAGCAGATTGTACATGACGGTAGCCAGACGGGTGCGGTTAGCCTCGTCCTTAGCCAGCTGCCAGGGAGCAGTTTCGTCGATGTACTTGTTGGCGCGGGCAATTACCTTGAATACTTCGGCAATGGCCTGCTGGGGAGCGAACTTTTCCATATTGGCTTCGTAGATGGCACGGACGCCGGAGGCCATGGAGATGAGCTCCTGGTCCACCTCAGCAGCCTCACGCTCGGTGGGCAGGGTGCCGTCGAAGTACTTGATGACCATGGAAACGGTACGGGAAACCAGGTTGCCCAGGTCGTTTGCCAGGTCGGTGTTGATGCGGGTGATGAGGGCTTCATTGGAGAAGTTGCCGTCGGAACCCAGAGGGAACTCACGCATGAGGAAGTAACGCAGAGCGTCTACGCCGTAGCGTTCAGCCAGCATGTAGGGGTCAACCACGTTGCCCTTGGACTTACTCATCTTGCCGCCGTCCAGCAGCAGCCAGCCGTGGCCGAATACCTTCTTGGGCAGGGGCAGACCCATGCTCATGCAGAATGCGGGCCAGATGATGGAGTGGAAACGCACGATTTCCTTACCCACCATGTGTACGTCTGCGGGCCAGTACTTGTCGTAATCGTGGTACTTGTCGTTCATGTAACCCAGAGCGGTCATGTAGTTGAACAGTGCGTCAACCCAAACATAAACCACGTGGCCGGGGTCAAAGTCCACAGGAACACCCCAGGAGAAGCTGGTACGGGATACGCACAGGTCTTCCAGGCCGGGCTTGATGAAGTTGTTGATCATTTCGTTTACACGGGACTGGGGCTCCAGGAAGTCGCCGCTTTCCAGCAGTTCCTGCACGGGCTTAGCGTACTTGCTGAGCTTGAAGAAGTAAGCTTCTTCCTTGGCGGGCTTAACGGGACGACCGCAGTCGGGGCACTTGCCGTCAACCAGCTGGCTTTCGGTCCAGAAGCTCTCGCAGGGGGTGCAGTACATGCCTTCGTAGTGGCCCTTGTAAATATCGCCCTTGTCGTACATGGCCTTAAAGACCTTCTGGATGGCTGCCACGTGGTAGTCATCGGTGGTACGGATGAAGCGGTCGTTGGAAATGTTCATGAGCTTCCACAGGTCCTTTACGCCGCGGTCGCCCTCAACGATGTTATCCACGAACTGCTGGGGGGTAACACCGGCTTCCTTTGCCTTTTCTTCAATCTTCTGGCCGTGCTCGTCGGTGCCGGTCAGGAACATAACGTCATAGCCGCACATGCGCTTGTAGCGTGCGATGGTGTCGGTGGCTACGGTGCAGTAGGTGTGGCCGATGTGCAGCTTGTCAGAGGGGTAGTAAATGGGAGTTGTAATATAAAACTTGCCCTTGTTTTCCATAATGGTTGGTCTCCTTCTTTTCTCTGTGTCTTACGGGGTCATATCATTGGCCGGGTGGCCCGGCTTAGGGTACAATCAATTCCGGCACCGGTGTTTCGGTGGGTGTTTCCGGAGGGACGGTGGTCTCCGGCGCAGGGGTCGGGGTGACTTCCGGGGTAGGACTGGGGCTGGGGTACACAATGTTTTCCTTATGATAATGGTACTCACTGGGTTTCAGCCGCTGCTTGGTGAGCAGCTCGTCTGTTTCCCGATTGTACACCCAACGTACGGCCTCTGTCCAGAAGCCAGTTTCCACAGTGGGATATTCTTCATCCCCGTGGAGGGCCTTGCGGGAGGTGGTGACCTTCACATAGGTGCCGTCATCCACGCCCCACATGGACACATGCAGTTCTGCATCGTCCACGACCTCCGCCGTGAAGCGGATGGGATAGGTGCGGTTATTGGTGAATTTCAGGTCCGGCTTGCCCCAGCTGACGGTGGCGTCCAGACCGGGCTGCATATACGATACCTGGAAGGTGTGGTTGGTGCGCTGGTCAATCTGCAGATAGCCGTACACGGCGCAGTAATACATGGCCGAGGACACCTGGCAGATACCGCCGCCCACCTGGTCAACCACTTCGCCGTTCACATAGGCACCGGCTTCCAGGTAACCGGCCTCCTTGGTGCGCTCACCCAGCAGGTCGTTGTACGAAACCTGCTCACCGGGCATCAGCACCAGACCGTTCACAGCCTCACAGGCTTTCCGGATGTTATTCTTCCGGTTTTCGGTGCTCTTTTTCACCGTGGTGACACTGGTACTCAGCTCTGTTTTGAACAGGATTTCCTCCAGATGCTTCTGGGTTTCCTCCGGCATGGTAATCTGCACGGGCAGCACCACGCTTTCGCCGGTTTCGGCCTTTTCCCAGATGGGGGCCAGCTCTTCGTCGCTGAAGTCCACGCCCAGCACCTCAGGAATGATGGTATCCTGATCCTTGTCGTAATATGCATCGGATACTTCGGCATAGAACTGCATCCGCAGGTCTTCCAAATCCTTCACCGTGTCGTGCTCCACAACGGGGGCATAGGTGATGGGGCCGAAGCGCAGCTCCCGGAGCGCAGACAGAATCAGCTCCGCCGCTTCCTCTTCGGAAAGCACAATGCTCTGGGCGCCCTTAATCACGGTAAGGGTCCCGGCTTCGGGGTCCAGCTTTGCCGCAGCATTGAGCTGGGCTCTGGCCTCCCGCATGGGCAGCAGCAGGCGGTTGCGGATGATGGCCTCATTGGGCTTAGCAAACAGCTGGTCCGTCAGGTCCAGCCCCTCATAGCGGCACTTGGCATAGTGCAGGGTTTTCAGCAGCAGGTTATCGTCCTTGCCGTAGTTCTGGGCCAGCTCAGCCAGCTGTCCGGCTGTCCGTTCCAGACCCACATCCCGGAAGCTGAGGCGGGCCTCGCCGCAGGGCATGGTCACGGTATAGGCGATGTTATCCGGGCTGTCATAGCCCAGCTCCGTCAGGGCCTCCTGGGCCTCCTGCTGGGTCATGCCGCCCAAATCTACCCCGGCAGCCGTGATATTGGGGAAGATGGTATCCACCTTGCTCACATACCACACGCAGCCACCGGCTGCCAGACCGGCCAGCAGAAGCACCACCAAAAGGGTGCTGAGCAGGGCCTTGCCCACACGTTTGAAGAATCCGGGCTTTTCCGGTGCGGCCACCGCAGCAGCAGCCGCTTTTCTCTCTTTTCTCTTCATGGGTTACCCCTTTTCTCAGGATTCCCGCATGGCCTGCAGGAACAGCTCCTCGTCACTCAGAGGCAGCTCCTCCCGCTCACGGCTGTCCAGAATATCCTGGAGGTACGGAACGCCGATGGCATTCTGCTGAGCCTGCACGTCCAGAAGCTCATTGATGAGCAGGTTGGAAATGAGGAAGCCGGGGGTGGTGAAGCTCCAGCGGCCCTTTTCCTTCTGAGTCCAGCCCTTTTCTTTGAAAAATTCCAGCTTCTGCTCCAGGGGGCCGAAGCCTGCCCGGAAACGCTTGGTGTATTCTTCAGGGTCGATGCCGTCGGCTGTGCGCATGCTCAGCATAATGTATTCGTTGGCGATTTCCAGACCGGCGATTTTTTCATACTCGTCGATGATGGTGCCGCCGTTCATCACGCCGTCAATGTAGCGCTGCAAATCCCGGGTGTAGCTGTAGCGCTGGTTTTCCACGCAGGAATGTGCCCCGGGGCCGAAGCCCATGTAATCTTCCAGCCGCCAGTACCGCAGGTTATGCAGGGATTCAAAGCCCTTATGGCTGAAATTGGAGATTTCGTAGCGCTTATAGCCGAAGCGTTCCAGCAGGTCGCTGGCGTAAATATACATATCGGCCTGCATATCGTCATCGGGGATGGCGGGGGTATCGTGGTACACCGCATACATGGGGGTACCTTCTTCCAGCTTCAGGCCGTAGCAGGAAATGTGGTCGGGCTTCCAGCGGATAATTTTGCTCAGGGTGTCTGCCCAGTCTTCCTTGGTCTGGCCGGGCAGGCCGTACATGAGGTCTACGCTGATGTTCTTGAAGCCAGCCTGACGGGCCAGCTTATAGGACTTAAAGGCCTGGGCATAGGTATGCCGGCGGCCGATGGTTTTGAGGATGTCGTTATTGGCAGACTGCACGCCCATGGAGATGCGGTTGACGCCCTCCTTCAGCAGCATACGCAGGTCGCCCAGCATCATGCTGTCCGGGTTCATTTCCACGGTGATTTCTGCGTCTTTCAGCAGTCGGCCGCTGGACTTGATGGTCTGCAGAATCTCGCACAGGTATTCTGCGCCGTAGTAGCTGGGGGTGCCGCCGCCGATGTAGACGGTATCCACATAGTAATTTTTGATCTGCGGGATGCTCTCTTCAATGTGGGTCAGCAGCGCGTTCTGGTACTCCTGCATCTTGGTTTCCTTACCGGCACAGGAATAGAAGTCACAGTAGCCGCACTTGCTGGCACAGAAGGGAATATGGATGTATAGGCCTAATGTTTGATTCATACTTAATCATCCTTGCTGCCCTGCACCGGCAAAGTGCAGGGCGTAAAGTTTACTTAAAACAGGGAGCAGACAAGCTCGGTGTATTCTGCGGGGTCGTCGATGGGCATACCCGCAATGAGGCTGGCCTGGCCGAAGAGCACCTTGGTCATATCGGCGCAGCGCTTCTTATCGCTCTGGAAAGCCTCCTTCAGCTTCATGATGGAGGGGTGCTTGGCGTTGATTTCCAGCACGCGGGCAGCTCTGATGGAGCCGTCATCGCCGGGGACGGAGCGGAAGTAGCGTTCCATTTCCAGGGTGATGTTGCCCTCACTGGACAGGCACACGGGGTAAGATACCAGGCTGGTGGAGAAGCGGACGTCCACAACCTGGCTGCCCAGGGTTTCCTTCATGAAGTCCAGCAGATCCTTGGATTCTTCCTCGGCCTGCTCGGTTTCCTTCTTTTCTTCTTCGCTCACCAGGCCCAGGTCGCCCTTGCTGACGTTCTGGAAGGGCACCTCGCCCTGATGGTCCAGCGCACGGACAACGAACTCGTCCACGGGGTCGGTGAGGTACAGTACCTCATAGCCCTTCTGCAGCACGGCCTCGGTCTGGGGCATGCTCATGGCCATTTTCAGGTTATCGGCGCAGACGTAGTAAATCTTCTCCTGGGAGGGCTTCATGTTGTCCACGTACTCCTGCAGGGTGCACTGACGGTCGGGGCCCACATAGAACAGCAGCAGGTCGCGGACCATTTCACGCATATCCTGTACGGCGGAAACGGTGGAGAACTTCAGCTGATGGCCGAAGGCCTGGTAAAATGCCTCGTACTTCTTGCGGTCGCTGTTCAGCATCTTCAGCAGCTCGCTCTTCACCTTCTTGGTGACGTTATTGGAGATAACCCGCAGCTGGCGGTCATGCTGGAGAATTTCACGGGAAATGTTCAGGCTCAGGTCGGGGCTGTCCACAACGCCCCGGACAAAGCGGAAGCATTCGGGCAGGATGTCGGCGCAGTATTCCATAATCATAACGCCGTTGGAGTACAGACGCAGACCGGGCTTGAAGTCACGGCTGTAGAAGTCGGAAGAAGGTGCGGAGGGAATGAACAGCATGGCCTTGTAGCTCACGCTGCCTTCGGCGTTCACACGAATCACGGAGATGGGCTCGTTGGTATCGTAGAACATCTTCTGGTAGTATTCCTTGCATTCCTCGTCAGATACCTCAGACTTGCTGCGCTGCCAGATGGGCACCATGGTATTCATGACGACTTCTTCCATGTTGTGTACGTACTCGTACTTGGGACGGCCCTGGTCGTCCAGCTCCTGAGATTCCTCAAAGTGCCAGTCGGCAATGTCCATGCAGATGGGCCAGCGGATATAGTCGGAGTACTTGCGTACCAGGTCGCGGATGGTGAAGGCATTCATGTAGTCGGAGTACTTTTCGCCTTCAATATCGGGCTTAATGTGCATAATCACATCGGTGCCCACGGTGGTCTTTTCGGGGCACTCGGACAGGGTGTAGCCGGTGGTGCCGGTGCTCTCCCACTTAGCGCCCACTTCCTCGCCGTACTTCAGGCTCTTCACGGTCACATAGTCAGAGACCATGAACGCAGAGTAGAAGCCAACGCCGAACTGGCCGATAATGGAGGTATCTGCCTCGCCCAGGTTGTCGTTTTCGGACTTGAACTTGAGAGAGCCGGACTGTGCAATCACGCCCAGGTTCTTCTCCATGTCGGTCTGGTCCATACCGATGCCGTTATCACGGACAGTGATGGTACGGGCTTCCTCGTCCACAATGATTTTAATTTTGTAATCGTCCTTGGTGTAAGGCACCTTGTCGTCTGTCAGAGACAGATAGCACAGCTTATCAATAGCATCGGATGCGTTGGAAATGATTTCACGCAGGAAAATTTCCTTATGGGTGTAGATGGAATTGATCATCAGGTCCAGAAGCCGCTTGGATTCTGCCTTAAACTGTCTTTTTGCCATGATTTGGCCTCCTAAATATATGAAAATAATCGTATACCGGTTTAGCGCGGGAGGGTATGAATCCCCATAATCCCGCAGTCTTACATTATACCATAATTCCTTGTTTTTTCAACACTGGGCCCCCATTTCCGGGGAAAAGTCATGGATTATTTACAGGCTTCGGCCCGTTTTTGTTCCGTTTGGGCAGCAGATGTCCCTTCCCTGCTGCTGGAAACGCAAAAACCGCAGCCGGACTTCCCACAAAAAGCGGAAATCCGGCTGCGGTATGCCATAAGGGCAGCGCCAAATTCAGTTACAGGTACAAATCCGGGCGGTACTGCTCAAAGATGATGCCGTCCTGGGCCTGCTTATCGGTGAGGGCTCTGCTGGTCCAGCAGAAGTCCATAGCCCCCATGGCCTCGGCGCAGCGAATCAGGAAGGGCTTTTTGCCCAGCTTATAGGCGATGAACTGGGGGCGGCACATGACATTTGTCAGGCCGTTGGCCAGCAGAAGCGGCAGCAGCTTGCCCTGCTCCGAGGGATAGTCCTCGGCAGGCTGGGCCAGCTGGCCCCGGATATACTGGGGAGCGTGGAGGTAAAACCAGCGGACAATCCGGGGATCAAAGCTCTCGATGCACACGTCTCCGGGGTAATCCCGCAGCAGTTCCAGGGTCTTTTCGCACAGCTCATATTTCCGGGGGCCGGTTTTAAATTCCAGCACCATGGGGCCCGCTCCGGCGTAGACCCGGAGCACCTGGGAAAACAGGGGGATGCGCTCCTGGGTGCCGTCCAGCCGCAGCTCCTGGAGCTGGGCAAAGGTGAAGTCCTCGGTTTTGGCGTTCACGCCGCACATCCGCTGCAAATCGTCATCGTGGAACACCACGATTTGGTCGTCTTTGGTAATATGCACATCCAGCTCAATGCCGTAGCCCGCCTCGGCGGCTCGACGGAAGGCCGGGAGTGAATTTTCCGGGGCTGTGCCGTCTTCAACGTGCAGGCCGCGGTGGGCAAAATAGCGTCCGGCAAAGGGGGCTTTCTGCTGCACTGACGCCCTGCCCGGGGCAATCAGGCAGGCTACGCCGCCTATGGCAGCCGCTGCGCCCAATAAAATTGCCGCTGTATGTTTCATGGATATCCTTCCTTTTCATACAAGTTTAGTTTCATTGTAAAACCCGTCGGAATCCCTGTCAAGCATCCAGCTGGGCCCCATTGGGGCATGGCCCCCCGTGAAAATATCCGGAAGCGGTTGCAAAAGGGTCTGTCCTTTTGTACAATACAAATAATACCCCCGCAAATACACAAGATTCCTGGTGATACTATGAAACTCAACTACAAACAGACCATTCTCATCGGCTTCGCCTTTTTCTCCATCAGTGCTTTCTGGCAGATGTACAACAACGTCATTCCCCTGATTCTGACGGAGACCTTCCACATGAATGAAACCCTGTCCGGCGCCATCATGGCTGCCGACAACGTGCTGGCTCTGTTCCTGCTGCCCCTGTTCGGGGCCCTCAGTGACCGCAGCACCGCCAAATCCGGCCGCCGTATGCCCTTTATCGTCTGGGGCACCGTAGCCGCCGTGGCCCTCATGATGCTGCTGCCTATCTTCGACAATCTGTATTATGTTAACCACAGCGGTGCCATTCTGGCGGCCTTTGTGGTGATTTTGGGTCTGCTGCTGGTGGCCATGGGCACTTACCGCTCCCCTGCCGTGGCCCTCATGCCCGACTGCACCCCCAAGCCCCTGCGCAGCAAGGGCAACGCCATCATTAACCTCATGGGCGCTCTGGGCGGCATTATTTACCTGCTGTTCACCTCGGTCATGTATTCCGGCTCCCGCACGGCGGGGATGGAGCACATCAGCTATGTGCCCCTGTTCGCCTTTGTGGGTGCGCTGATGCTCATTTCCGTCACCATTGTGAAGCTCACGGTCAATGAAAATAAGCTCTCCGGTGAGGTCCACCAGTACGAGCTGGACCACCCGGACGAAGTGCTGGCCGAAACGGACGCCCAGGGTAAGGAAGTTCTGCCCAAGGAAGTGAAGCGCAGTCTGTTCTTCCTGCTGCTGTCCGTTGCCCTGTGGTACATGGGCTACAACGCCGTGACCACCTGGTTCACGGCTTACGCCTCCAAGGTCTGGAATATGCCCCTGGGCACCGCCTCCATGTGTCTGACCATTGCCATGGCCGGCGCCATTGTGAGCTACCTGCCCACAGGTATGTTGGGCAGCAAGTTCGGCCGGAAAAAGTGCATTCTCTTCGGCTGCTTCCTGCTGGCCGGTTCCTTTGCGGCGGCCTGGGTACTCACCCAGATGTACGACCACTTCACCCCTCTGCTGTACATCATCTTTGTGACTGTGGGCATTGCCTGGGCCTTCATCTGCGTGCACAGCCTGCCCATGGTGGTGGAAATGTGCTCTGGCTCCGATACCGGCAAGTTCACCGGCTATTACTACACCTTCTCCATGGCGGCCCAGTCCATTACCCCCATTATTTCCGGCTTCCTCATGAACAAGGTGAGCTACTCCACCCTGTTCCCCTACTCTGCCCTTTTTGTTATTGGCTCCATCATCACCATGAGTCTGGTACGCCACGGCGACATTAAGATTGACGCCCCCAAGGGCCTGGACGCCTTCGACATCGACGACTAACCAGGCTGTGCCTGGGGACAAGACGAGTACGGACGTAGTACTGCACCGGGTGCACCGCCCGGTGACGGCGTGTCGCCGCAGACAGTTCGAGTACGGACATAACACTGTACCGGGTGCACCGCCCGGTGACGGCGTGTCGCCGCAGACAGTTCGAGTACGGACATAGTACTGCACCGGGTGCACCACCCGGTAACGTGCTGCGGAAATTCACCTCTTCGTTGCCGAGTATAACCAGCTTATGCGGACAGATGTTCACTGCATCAAAATAATGCTAAAAGAAAGGTCTGAACTTCAAAAATGAATATCGAATTATACCCACTGGACAAGGCAGTGATAGACGGACAGAACATTACTCTGGGTGCAAACAAAGCATCCATAGAAGAAGTGTTAGGTGCTGGGGAAGAAGTTGATAATCGGACTTATTACTTCGGCGGCAATCTCTATGTTGAATATGATCAAGCAAAAAGGGCTTCTTTCATAGAAGTCTCTTGCGGCAATCCTGAAAGCCCTGTTACAGCTACAATTTACGATGAAGATATTACGAAAAGCGGTGCAGACCGTATTTTGCAAATTCTCACAGAAAAGAACCACGGCGAGGTGGAAAATGAAAACGGATACTCCTACACTTTTTTCAATCTGAGTGTTGGTGTCTATCGGGAAATCACGCCCGATGATTATAAAGAACTAATCGAGGAAATGAAAGCCAACGGTGTGCCCGTTGAGGGTAATCCTGATGTGGAAGCTGATTTTTGGAAGTCTACCCATTGGGCAACAATCGGCATCGGAACAAGTAACTACTATCGTTGAGCATTCGATTTATTCCGATTTTCCAGCACTTCTCCGTGCTCATCATCTAAATAAAACAGCGGCCCGGACAGATGTCCGGGCCGCTGTTTTATGGTTTATCTTATTTTTCTCTGGACCAGTTATAGCAGAATGCCTGTGCCCAGGAACCGAAGTGGTGGGTCTTAATGAGCTCACGCACCTGGGCCTTGGTGTACCAGGCGGCGTCGATTTCCTCGCCGTCGGTATCGTAGTGGCTGAACTCGCCGTCTGCGGTGCAGATGACGCAGGAGGTCGTCTCATTGGAAATGCCCACGGCGCAGAAGGCGCCCTTCAGCACGTCATGGATTTCCACCATGTCCAGGCCGGTTTCCTCCTTCAGCTCACGGGCAGCACAGTGGCGCACATCCTCGCCGGGGTCCACCAGACCTGCGGGCAGGCCGAAAATGGTCTCCCCCAGCTCCAGACGGAACTCCCGCAGCAGGACAATGTGCTCGTCCTCCCTGTCGGTGACGATCATCACCACGGCGTCCGTGGGGTGGTCGTACAGCTTTTCCTCGCAGTCCAAGTCCTTATCTCTGGACACCATTTCGTATACCCGCTTCTGACCCTGATCGTCATGGTAGGTCACGTTATAGTAATCCAGGAACTTGCCCTCGTGTACTTTTTCAATCTTTTCAAAAATCATTTTTTATTGCGCTCCATAGCCTTCTTAGCGGCTTCTACAACATGGCTGACCAGCACAGCGGTGGTCACTGCGCCCAGTCCGCCGGGTACAGGGGTAATGGCGGAAACTCTGGGGGCCACTTCGCCGAAGTTGGCGTCGCCGCACAGCTTGCCGGAACCGGGGTCCATGTTGATGCCCACGTCGATGACGGTCTGGTGGCGGGCAAAGTACTCAGGGCCGTAGGCCTTAGCTCTGCCGGTGGCCAGCACCACGATGTCGGCGCTCTTTGTGACCTCCATGAGGTTGGGGGTGCGGGAATGGCACAGGGTAACGGTGGCGTTCTTCTCGGTCATGAGCATGGCAACGGGCTTGCCGATAACGAGGCTTCTGCCCACAACGGCCACACGCTTGCCCTGGAGCTCAATGCCGTAGTAATCCAGCAGCTCCATAACGGCCTGGGCCGTGCAGGGGGCAAAGCCGATGCCGGAGCCGGTGAACACGCCGCCCAGGCTCATATCGGTAATGCCGTCCACGTCCTTGATGGGGTGGATGGCGTGACGAATCCATTCGCCGTTAATGTGCTCGGGCATGGGGCGGAACAGCATGATGCCGTGAACCAGCTCGCTCTGGTTCAGGGTTTCCACGGTTTCCAGCACCTTTTCGGTGGTGGTGCCCTGGCTCATGGCTGCGGTCACAGCGGTAACGCCGCCCTTGGCCATGTTCTTCTTGATGCTGTTTTCATAGGCAATGTCTGCCGGGTCCTCGCCCACACGCACCAGAGCCACCAGGGGGTTCACGCCCTGGGCCTCCAGCTGCTTGCTGGTTTTCAGTGCCTTATCGTAAATTGCCTGCGCAACGGGTGCGCCTTCAAGCAAAATGGTACTCATAGTGTAACTTCTTCCTTAGCTTTAATTTTTCAGTTTGTCATACACCGCATTGTACGTGCTGTCGGCCACCTTGCGGTAGCTGTTCATCATGCGGCGCACCTCGTTATTGAGCTTCTGGGCGTACACCCGGTCCTTCATGAGCCGGGTATTGACCAGCACGTTCAGGGCTCCTCCGTACAGTGCTGCCAGGCAGAAGGCCACGCCGGTGCCGGCGTCGGACACGGCCAGGGTGCTGCCCTTGGCCGCAAACTGCTTTTGCAGCTCAATCATGCGGCAGCTGAGCCGCATAATCACCAGGGGCGTCTGTGCTGCGTCCCGCAGGCACTGCTCCATAATGCTGTCGTACTCCGGGTCGTCCTTATCCATGCTATAGGCTCTGGACAGGGGCTCGAAGCCGTCAGCATCCTTCTGGATGAGCTCGGTGAGCTCCTTCTGAATCTGTCCTGCCTCGTTCATGAGCAGGTACATATCGGTTTCCACGTCCTTATATTTGGCCTTGCCCACGGTGAGATTGCCCACCATGGAGCCCAGAGCTGCCCCCAGAGCGCCCACCAGCGCACTGGCTCCGCCGCCGCCGGGAACAGCATCCTTAGCACTCAGGACCTGGAGAAATTCGTCAATGGGATACTGGGAAAACTCCATATTGTCCTCCGTTCATCTTAGAAGAGGCCGGTGATTACGCCTTCCTCAGTTACGTCAATTTTTTCTGCTGCGGGCACCTTGGGCAGACCCGGCATGGTCATCACATCGCCGGTAAGGGCCACGATGAAGCCTGCGCCTGCAGAAACCTTCAGATTACGCACGGTAATCTTGAAGCCGGTGGGTGCGCCCAGCTTCTTAGCGTCGTCGGAGAAGCTGTACTGGGTCTTGGCCATGCAGATGGGCAGACGGTCGAAGCCCAGGTCGGTGAGCTCCTTCAGCTGCTTCACGGCATTTCCTACCAGTTCCATGCCGTCGGCCCGGTAAATCTTTTTGGCGATGGCTTCGATTTTCTCGGTGATGGAGAGATTCTCCTCGTAGCAGAACTGGAAGTCGTTGGGCTGCTCGCACAGACGGACCACTTCTTCGGCCAGTGCTGTGCCGCCTTCGCCGCCCTTGCCCCAAACTTCGGACAAAACAGCGTTGACGCCCAGCTTCCGGCACTGCTCTTCCACCAGCTGGAGCTCAGCTTCGGTGTCGGTGGGGAAACGGTTAATGGCCACCACCACAGGCAGCTTAAACACCTGGGTCATGTTTTCCACATGGCGCAGCAGGTTGGGCAGGCCCTTTTCCAGAGCCTCCAGATTCTCGGTGCCCAGGTCTGCCTTTTCCACGCCGCCGTGGAGCTTCAGGGCTCTGACGGTGCCGACAACCACCACAGCGTCGGGCTTCAGGCCGCCGATGCGGCACTTAATGTCCAGGAACTTTTCAGCGCCCAGGTCGCCGCCGAAGCCTGCCTCGGTGACGCAGTAATCACCCAGCTTCATGGCCATGCGGGTGGCGGTCAGGCTGTTGCAGCCGTGGGCAATATTGGCAAAGGGGCCGCCGTGAACAAAGGCAGGAACGCCTTCCAGGGTCTGAACCAGGTTGGGCTTCAGGGCATCCTTCAGCAGAGCGGCCATAGCGCCCTGTGCTTTCAGGTCACCGGCAGTAACGGGCTTTCCTTCGTAGGTATAAGCCACGATCATGCGGGCCAGACGCTCCTTCAGGTCCAGAATACCGGTGGACAGGCACAGCACGGCCATGATTTCGGAAGCTACGGTAATATCGAAGCCGTCCTCACGGGGCACGCCCTGCATTCTGCCGCCCAGGCCGCAAACGATGTTGCGCAGCTGACGGTCGTTCATATCCACACAGCGCTTCCAGGTGATGCGCTTAACATCAATGCCCAGGGCGTTACCCTGCTGAATGTGGTTGTCCAGCATGGCAGCCAGCAGGTTGTTGGCTGCGCCGATGGCATGGAAGTCACCGGTAAAGTGCAGGTTAATATCCTCCATGGGAACAACCTGTGCATAGCCGCCGCCGGCAGCGCCGCCCTTTACGCCGAACACGGGGCCCAAAGAGGGCTCACGCAGAGCGATGACGGGATGCTTGCCGATGCGCTGCAGGGCGTCAGCCAGACCGACAGTGGTGGTGGTTTTGCCTTCACCGGCAGCGGTGGGCGTCATAGCCGTGACGAGAATCAGCTTGCCGTCGGGCTTGGAGGCCATGTCTCTCTGCAGCGCCAGGTCTACCTTGGCTTTGTACTTGCCGTACTGCTCCAGGTACTTGTCCTCAATGCCTGCCTTGGCTGCAATTTCGCCGATGGGCGCCATTACTGCACTCTGAGCAATTTCAATATCCGTTTTCATGTTAAACGCAAACCCCTTTCAAGTATTTCGTATAAAAGTTGTGCTCTTGCATTGTATCATAAGCGCCGTATAAAAGGAAGTCATCCGGGAAATTTGTCCTGCCGAGCTTTTGGGCGTTTTGCCCGGTTTGCCCCGTCAAAAAGCACAAGCCCATGAGCTGCATTCAGCAGCTCATGGGCTTGTTTGCGGTTAATGTACTGTTGTGCCGGGCCTCATCACATAGCTGGACAGTACCTCCAGAACAATGTGTCTTTCCTTCGCCAGCTCTACGCATCTTCTGTGGAGCACCTGGGCGCCCCGGTCGATCAGTGCGAGCATGTCGTCGTAGCTGAGTTCTTTTAACAGCACCGCATCGGGTACTTTCCGCGGGTCTGCGGTATAAACTCCCTCCACATCGGTGAAAATCTGACAGCGGTCCGCTCCCAGAGCATCTGCCAGCGCAACAGCCGTGGTATCCGAGCCTCCCCGGCCCAAGGTCGTCACCTGGCCGCCGGCGGATGCGCCCTGAAATCCGGCCACCACCACGATTTTCCCGGAATCCAGCTCACGCCGGATCCAACCACTGTCCACACGGACAATCCGTGCATTCCCAAACACTCCGTCGGTTCTGATGCCGGCCTGTGCCCCTGTGAGGGCGGTGACCTTGCAGCCCTGCTCCTCCAGACACAGCGCCATCAGCGCCGCAGACGCCTGTTCTCCCGTACTCAGCAGCAAATCCAAAGCCTGCCCCCCGGGGTGGGGGTTCAGCCTTGTTGCTGCATTGAGGAGGGTATCGGTTGTATTTCCCTGGGCCGAAAGCACCACCACAACACGGTGGCCCTCTGCCCTCGTCCGGGCGATGATTCCGGCCACACGACGCAGCTTTGCGTCGTCTGCCACGGAGCTCCCGCCGAATTTCTGCACAATCAGCATGGTTCCCCTTCCTCCTGCTCTCGGCGCCGAAAGCCCGGTGCCACTTCATCATACGCAGGTGACGCCCTGGGCGTCACAAAAGGAAGGGGAATCTCAGTGCATCAGCCTGCCAGCAGTTCGCTGGTCACAACGCCTTCGCAGGCTCTCATGCGAACAATCAGTTCGTCAGGGGTAATGTCAGCGTTATCCAGCTTGGCAGAAATGGTCACGAATGCCACTCCGTCAGAGGGGATAGACTGATTAATGGTCAGAATGTTTGCGCCCACGGTGGCGAAAATAGCCAGCACGGAGCTGAGGACTCCCTGCTTATCCAGCAGAGAGATATTGAAGGTAAAGATTCTGCCCTGGGTCATGTCCCTAAAGGGAATCACACAGTCCTTGTACTTGTAGAAGGCACTTCTGCTGATGCCTACCTGCATGACTGCATCCGAGACGGTTCTGGCTACCCCGGTATTCAGCAGTTCACGGGCACGTACGACCTTCAGGAAAATTTCGGGCAGCATATCAGCTTGTACCAAATAGAACTTAGGCTGTTCTCTGTCTGTCATTTTGATCATCCTCCATACACACGTATTACCCGTTTCCCGGCGGGTATCGCTTTACTTGCTATACCCCTTTTATACCACACAACTGTCCGTATATCAAGAACATTTTGTCCAAAACTAACATTTTTTGTTTACGAATTAACAATGTGAGGTTTTCCTATGAAACAGTTGCTCAATTTTGCAGCGATGATTTTGGCCATTTTGCTGGGTTTTTTCGCACTTAGACTGATTCTGCCTATGTTCGCGCCCTTTCTGCTGGCCTTCACGGCAGCGGCCATTCTGGAGCCCGCCATGCAGCTGCTCACCCGCAAATCCTGCACAAGAGGGCTGGCCGCCGGGCTGCTGACGGCTCTGCTGCTGTGCGTGGTGGGCGGTCTGATTGTCGCTTGTACCACGGGCGGCGCACACATTCTCACGGTCTACGCCAAAAAAGCGCCCCTGGTGCTGAGCCGTCTGGGCACGGAGATGAGTCAGGTGCAGCAAAAGCTGCTGATTTTGCTGGGCCATGCCCCTGCGCCCCTGGCCCGGCAGATTCTGGGGGCCGCCGAGAACCTGACGGCCCATCTGGAGGGCTTTCCCCTCTGGGCCTCCCGGCAGCTGCTGCGCCTGCTCACGGCCCTGGCCAAGTCCTCCCCGGACTGGCTGCTGTTTTTCTGCTCGCTTCTTTTGGGCATTTACTTTTTCACCCTGTACTATCCGGACATCTGGGCCTTTTTCCGGCGGCAGATTCCGGAGCCCATGCAGGGAAAAATCGGGGTCATCTGGTCTGTCACCGTGGGGGCCGGGCTGAGCTTTTTCAAGGTGCAGCTCATCATCAGCGCCGTCACCTTCGCCATTCTCCTGCTGAGCTTTCACCTCATGGGCCTGACGGCCCCGGTTTCCTCGGCGGCTGCCGTGGCGGTAGTGGACGCCCTGCCCATTTTGGGCTCCGGCATCATTCTGCTGCCCTGGGCCGCCGTCAGTCTGCTATTGGGACAGCTGGGCACGGCTGCCGGGCTGGTGTGCATTTACGGGGTACTGCTGGTATGTCACAACCTGCTCCAGACAAAGCTCCTGGGGGACAGGCTGGGGCTCCACCCGGTAACGGCTCTGGTGAGCCTGTATGTGGGCTACCGGCTGTGGGGCTTCTGGGGGATGCTGGGCCTGCCCATCGGCAGCGTGCTGCTGACCCGGCTCAACCGGGCCGGCATCATCCACCTGTACCGATGAAAAAAGCGGATAGCACCAAGGTGCTATCCGCTGAATGATTCAGTTGGTTACGATGGTCGGCGCCACAACAAAGCCCACGCCGTCAGTAAAGGCGGCAAAATCCATGGCCATTTCTGCCAGGATGGTGCCGAAGCTGCCGTCCATCAGGACGCCGCAGCCGATGCAGACCAGGCCCACGGCCAGCAGGGCACACAGAACCAGCAGGAAAATCTTCACACTTTTACTCACTGTGCATCCACCTCCCGGTAGCCGTACTGATTGCCCAGGCCCAGCAGGAACTGGGGGAAACCCATAGTGGCCACCTTGGCAAACCAGACGCCCAGAGCGCCCATGGCCAACGCTGCCGTCAGGGCAATGACCGCCAAGCCTATGGCGATCAGCTTATTGCCGACGCCCACAACACCGGGCACCAGCATAATCACAAAGTAAACAGCCGCAATCAGGCACACCAGTGCGGCGGCAAAAATCACAATATTCACCACAGCCAGCAGGGCCACAACAGGGATGGCCACCAGCACGCTGATGATGGTAAAGGGAATGAGGAACAGATACTTTGCCTTGCGCTCCGTGGTACGGGGCTCATCGACCACCACGGGAGAGTGGGCGTCGGTGGCGGCAGTGAAAATCTCGTTGAAAATCTTCTCCTGCTCCACGCTGTTGTCGTCCGCTGCGGGCATATGCACTGCTGCCTTTACCGGAGCTTCCTCCTGGGCTGCAGGCTCCTCAACGGGAGCTTCTTCTGCTTCGGGCTCCACAGGCTCAGCCTCATCGGATTCTTCGGCAGCTTCTTCCTCAGCTTCTACCGGCTCAGCTTCAGCCTCTGCGGAAATCTCCTCCTCGGAAACATCCTCAGCAGGCAGCTGTTCTGCTTCTTCGGCTTCGGGGACCTCTTCCGCAGTCTGCATTTCCTCGGCAGGCGCCTCATCGGGTTCCTCTGCGGGGACTTCCTCAGCCTCTGCAGGGAGTTCTTCCGGCTCAGATGCTTCTACGGGTGCAGCCTCTGCTTCTTCCGGTGCAGCTTCTTCTGCCACGTCCTCGGCAGGAAGGTCTTCTTCCGGAGAAGGTTCCTCCGTTTCAGCAGGCTCCTCGGCGGGAACTTCTTCCTCGACGGGGCTTTCAGCTTCCGTTTCCTCGGCTTCGGTGCTTTCTTCGGCGCCCTCTGTCTCCTCAGATTCCTCCTCGGTTTCAGGGGCTTCCTCAGCAGGCTCTTCCGCAGCTTCTTCCACCGGTGCAGCCTCCTCAGCAGGGGCGGCCACAGGCTCGGGGCTGGCTTCGTAGCCACGGGAAAGTGTAACAGCCAGCTTCATGGGAGACCCCAGTTCGTTGAAGAGTTCCAGTTCGTTATCGCTTTCCTCGATGAGCTGATTATATTTTTCCAAGGCCGCAGCTTTATCCCAGGGCGTCATATAGAACAGCAGCTGGCTCAGCTCGGCGATATATGCTTGTCGAGTCAAATCGTTACCTCCGATGCGAATTATAAAAATTCATCGTACTTATTCATAAGTATAAAGCATAACCGGGCGCAGGTCAATATATTCCGCCGTTCAGCCCCGGTGAAACCAGGGTTTTCCGGGATTTTTGCGCAAAATGACGGGGCTTTGTCCTACTATATACTATTTCTTAGCTTGACATTACTCTGGGACATAGATAGAATAAACAAGTTAAGGTAATAATTTCGATCACCTATCTGATTTTCAATAGAAATGGAGCGTATTTTCATGGCGAAAGAAAAAAAGGTTGAACAGATCACCGATATGGAGGTTGACTTTGCCCAGTGGTACACCGACGTGTGCAAGAAGGCCGAGCTCATCGACTACTCTTCCATCAAGGGTATGTTCATTTACCGTCCCTATGGCTACGCAATTTGGGAAAACATCCAGCACATGCTGGACGCTAAGTTCAAGGAAACCGGCCACGAGAACGTGATGATGCCCATGCTGATTCCCGAATCTCTGCTGCAGAAGGAAAAGGACCACGTT
>SAMEA104404106__coassemble_1335_pt1 | contig 19014 bp, 18 predicted proteins | sample SAMEA104404106__metabat2_high_PE_053 | metagenome-assembled genome bin SAMEA104404106 (sample SAMEA104404106) | Balaenoptera acutorostrata
CAGTATTTTATCATGGAACCGGGTATACTGCAATCAATGTGTGACATATTTGGAGGAATGACCATGATTCGTAAAATTATTCATATCGACGAAGAAAAGTGCACCGGCTGCGGTATCTGCGCCGACGCCTGCCACGAAGGAGCCATTGCTATTGTAGGCGGCAAAGCAAAGCTCATGCGTGACGACTACTGCGACGGTCTGGGCGACTGTCTGCCCACCTGTCCCACCCAGGCCATCAGCTTCGTGCACCGTGAAGCAGCGGAGTACGACGAGGCCGCTGTGCAGGAAAATATGCGCAGAAAGAAAATGGCTGCTTCTGCCCCCACCGGCTGCCCCGGTACCCAGGCCAAGACCCTCAAGGCTGAGCCCCTGAGCTCCTGCGTAGCCCCTACCACCGTGGCGCCCCTGACTTCTCAGCTGGGCCAGTGGCCCTGCCAGATTAAGCTGGTACCCACCAACGCCCCCTACTTCGACGGCGCTAAGCTGCTCATTGCTGCCGACTGCACTGCATTTGCCTATGCAAACCTGCACAATGAGTTCATGAAGGGTAAAATCACCCTGAACGGCTGCCCTAAGCTGGACAGCGTGGACTACAGCGAAAAGCTCACCGAGATTCTCCGCAACAACGATATTAAGAGTGTTACCGTTGTCCGCATGGAGGTTCCCTGCTGCGGCGGCATCGAACTGGCTGTGAAGAAGGCCATCATGGCCAGCGGCAAGTTCATCCCCTGGCAGGTGGCAACCATCTCCATCCGTGGTGAAATTCTGGATATTACCTGATTTATGGCATAAAAAACGGCTCTGACCAAGAGGTCAGGGCCGTTTTTCTCATATGGTGCCGTTCTGAATCTTCTCCTGCAGCCGCAATGCAGCGGGCAGGTCCTCAGCGTTCAGCACATCTGCGGGGATATCATAAAGCCAGAGGTTATTTCGTGCGTCATCCTCGCCCCAATCAATCCGGACATCGTAGGTGGTCACAGGAATCTCTGCCTCAGCGCAGACATCCCTCATGCGCAGCAGCAGTTCTGCCATACGCTCATAAGAAACATCCTCATCCAGTACCCAGAGCACAGCCTGCACATCAAAGGGCGGGTGATGGGGGTCCATGGGCATATCCAGCGTCAGGTACTCCGTGAAGGGTCTGGGGTCGGAAAGATTGCCGCTAAGATGGGCAATATCAATGTTCAGCTCAGCAAATTCCGCCCGGAAGAGCTCTCTGCCCAAATCCCGCATTTCCTTGTCCAGTCTGCGATAAGTGGTCATGAGGCTCAGCACCTCAGATTCATAGTCATCCCGAATCACATGGCCAAAGCTGTCCACGTATACCGCAAAGGCGGTGTCTTCACTGCTGGCAGATTGGTACCTGGCCAGATATTCGCTGAATTTGAAGCTATAAACCAGGTCCTTTTGTTCCAGCTGCAAATCGCTGTACCGGGCGTCCACGTACTCCTGCGCTGCTTTTCCAGCCATGGCCTTGGAAATGGGATTGCCCACAGTACCATTGAGGAAAATCAGCAAAAAGCCAATGAGCAGCAGCGCTGCAGCGAGGGCAAGTATGCGTTTTGTTTTCGTTTTCATAAGTTCTCCTTACTTAGTGCATAGGTTAGCAGCCAGGCAATGGCTGTGCCGATGAGGCAGAAAAAGGTGTAAATCAGGGCCATAACGCCGCCCTGGACCAGAGAAACCTGCATCATGTGCAGCAGGCTTTGGGTCTGCATGGTCAGCGCTGTGTGCAGCATTTCCCACACAAAGGAGCAGGCACACACCGTCACCGGTGCATACCAGCACCGATTCCGGAGGACCACATACCCCAAACCGCCGATGAGCGGCATAATCAGAGCGTTATAAAACATATTCATGCCGTCCATCATCATGAGTCCCAGGGAAATGCCCAGCAGTACAGCCGTGAGGGCAAAAAATAACAGATTTCGTTTGAGTTTCCGCACCACTTTACGGTCAGTTTCAGGCACCTGCACCGGGATTAGTTCCTCCCCGTATGCCTTACGGCAGTGGGCGCAGTGGGCCAAATGGTGCTGGACCAGCTCCTCGCTGTCGTGGCTGGCCAAGCCATCCCGTACCAGAGGAATGAGGTCCATACAGGTATCACAGGAAATGTCAATCAAGGATATCCCTCCTCTTCTAAGACTGATTTCAGTTTTTGCTTCACCCGGAAGTCCGTCACTCTGGCGGAGGAAGCCGAAACCCCTAACTGCTGGGAAATTTCGTCATACGTGAAGCCTTCCGTACGCAGAAGAAAAATTTGCCGCTGTTTTTCCGGCATCGTTCCCAGCAGCTCCATGGCCCGATGGGCCCAGCCCCGGCGAATGAACTCCGTTTCCGGCGTTTCTCCGGACGTCAGATATTCAGCGACCTGCAGCTCTTCTGTGACGGTTTTGTACTTCTTCTTTAAGTGCTCATACCACTTATTCCGGGCAATACCGATGAGCCAGGTTTTCACCGTGGACTCCCCGCGAAAGGTTCCAAGGCAGCGCAGAGCAGTGAGAAAGGTTTCCGAAAGCAGGTCCTCGGCCAGCATTTGGCTGCCGGTCAGGTGCAGCAGATAGCGGTAGACATCGCCGCTATACTGTAAATATAAGCGTTCTATTTCCTGCATTGCTCCGCCCCCTTTCCTTATATCAGTGGCAGATTTACCGAGAATGTTACAAGGGATTAGAACCAGTTTATCATACCCCGTCAAGCAGAAAAAAGCCCCGACAAAACTGTCGGGGCTTTTTGTGCCGTATTAGTTGACCGGGCAGACACAGGCAGGCAGCTCAGCGCCTTCCAGAATTTCTACCTTATCGTCCTGGCCCATGAGCCAGATGATGGCGCCAACGCCATTGGTGTGGGCGCTGAACAGCCAGCCGTTCTGATCGTGCTCCACAATTTCAGCAGTGGGGAAACGCATAAAAATGCGGCTCACGTCATCGCCGGTGTAGCGGAACTTCAGCATGGTGGGCTTATTGGAAAAGTTCTCATAGAGCTTTTTCTTGAACTCGCCTTCTTCAAAGCGGTCCTTGTAGGCCACACGGAAGTGGTCACCCAGCACCTCGTACTCGTCCAGACGGTCCAGACGGAATACTGCGGGGCACTCGCTCTTGAGCATATCAGTGCAGGCATCCTCGTTGCAGAAATATGCAGCCAGATAGAAGTTGCACTCGGAGCACAGCAGACCTACGGGCTGGATCATACGCTTAACCAGCTTTTTGGTGGCCTGGTCATGGTAGGACACCAGCAGAATCTGCTGATCGGTGATTGCAGAGGACAGCTCCCAAATCTGCTCCACCAGTTTCTTGCTATGCTTAGGCTCCAGGTAATGGAACTTTTCGTTGGAAATCAGATGATTTACGCGCTTTACATCGCAGTAAGGATCGTTGCTGAGAATGAACTTCTCAATGATGTTGTACATCTCGTCTTTGACCAATGCCTGACTTTCCAAAAGAATCTTGCAAACGGTCAGAATTTCACCATTGGTGAGGGTCTTGCGGTCACGCTGGTACAGGTGATAGCCTTTTTTGTTTCGATCATATTTCAGCTCCAGCTTAACCTCCGGATTCTCTGCAAAATATGCACGAATATCTTCCAAGTCTCGCTGAATGGTTCTCACATTCACCTGGAATCGGTCTGCTTCCGCGCCTTTATGAATAATTTCGCCGGCAAGCAGACGGTCATAAATATTGAGCACGCGCTCAACTTTCTTATCCACGGCTCTTCCTCCTTTGACTCAGACCGGCACAGTTATAGTAAGCGCAGTCTAAGCAAAGGTATTGTACAAAATCGCAATAGACAGTATTTGTCATTCTCAAAAATTGTGTTAAGATTTTATTTATTTCTTACAGAATCTTAACGGGCATATTTACCAGTTTTTGGCAAATACTGTCAATTTTCATGCGTCAATTTTCCAAATTTTGCCTAATTCCGTCCTTTTATTAGTCTCCCCAAACAGTAGGGATAGGATGTTCCGACATTCTCTATTGGTTCTGTGAAAGTACCAATCGGGAATAAAAAAACCGGCAGGCGAAAGCCTGCCGGGTTCACATTCAATTACACAGCTTACAGACCGGGTTCTACGCCGTAAATCAGATTGGGTACGAAGTCAATCAGTGCGGGGCAGAAGGTCAGCAGCAGCAAGACTAGGATCAGACATAGGATAAACGGCCAAACTTCCTTCAGGAATTCACTGATAGGACAGCCGGTAATACCACAGGTGGTGAACATCATGGAACCGAAGGGAGGAGTAATACCGCCAACCATGATATTTACGATGGCCACCAGACCGAAGTGGTAAACGCCAATGCCCAGGCTCTTTGCTACGGGAAGCAGCAGAGGAGTAATAATCATCAGAGCGGCGCCGCCCTCCAGGAACATACCCATGATGAGCAGAATTACGTTGCACAGCATCAGGAATACGTACTTGTTGGAGGTCAGGTTCAGCACAGCAGCGGTAACAATCTTAGGCAGATTGATCCAGCTCATGTACTGGCCGAATACGGAAGCGGATACCATGATCAGAACAACGCTGGAAGTACCGGCGATGGTGTCCATCAGAATGGGAATCAGGTGATCTTTGAATACCAGCTTCTTGTAAACGAACTTACCGATGATGAAGCAGTACAGAACGGCAACTGCACCACCTTCAGAGGGGGTGAACAGGCCGAAACGCATACCGAGGATGATGCCGAAGGGGAAGAACAGACCCCAGAAGGAGTCCAGTGCCTGCTTCAGCACTTCTTTCACGGGAGGGAATTTGTCTCTGGTCTTGGGGTAGTTACGCTTCTTAGCGATAATGGCAACGGTGATCATCATGGCAACAGACATGAGGATACCGGGCACATAACCGGCTGCGAAGGTACGGCCCAGAGAGGCCTGTGCAATCAGACAGAATACAATCAGGTTAACTCCGGGAGGGATAACGGGGGTTGCTGCCGAGGATGCAGCGGTAATGGCTGCGGAGAATGCCTTGGAGTAACCACGCTTTTCCATTTCGGGAACCAGCATCTTTGACTGCATAGCGCAGTCAGCATTAGCAGAACCGGAGCAGCCGCCCATGAGCATACTCAGCAGTACGTTAACCTGTGCCAGACCGCCGCGCATGTGGCCTGTGACACATTCACAGAAGTCCATCATCTTATCACTGATGCCGCCAAAGTTCATGACGGAGCCGGACATGATGAAGAACGGGATAGCCAGCATGGAGAAGGACTGGGTTGCGTTCATAACCTTCTGGAGCAGCAGCCAGCACTGGGTACTGGGGTCAAGCACCAGGAAGTAGAAGAAGGCAGAGCCGAACAGGGCGTACACAATGGGCAGACCCAGGAAGTACAGGATAAATACCAGGAATACAGGAATCAGCTGAGTAAAGGTTAATTCCATTAGTAGTTACCTCCTTCCACGTCGAATGCAGCGTCTTCTTCCACGTCGTTCTTATCCTTAATCAGGTGGAAGCGATCTTTCAGGAAGAAGTAAATTGAATAAATGGTCGACAGGCCGAAACCAATAGGCACGGCAATGCCGATATAAGCCTTGGGGAAACGCAGTACGTCAGTTACCACGGGCTTAAATGCACCGCTTCTGGAGAACAGAAGGTGGTAAACGTACTCAGCGCTGATGATGGTCAGCATAATGAGAATCGCCAGCTCCAGAATGCTGACGATCCACTGAACAGTGACCTTTGACTTACCGTTCAGGTGGTTTACAACAATATCAACGCCCAAATGTGCGTGCTTACGATAAGCGTAAGCGCTGCCGATAAATACGGTCCACACGAACATACCTGTAACGACTTCCTCACACCACTGCAGAGGAGAATTCAGAATGTAGCGCATGAGTACGTTCATGTTAACCAGAACAACACAGGCACTCAGGGTGATACAGGTAATGATGGCGTCAAGATTTGAAAAAATAGTTTTAGCAGTAACTTTCTTTTTCATATACTTCCCTTATTTCACAAAAATCTTAACGATGCTTAACAGCAAAATAACTTACTACAGGCTACCCGATAAAAATCGGGCAGCCTGCAAGATAAATTCACATGAATCTTATGCGATTGACAAGGCACAGATTATGCAGCGGGGTGAGCTGCACGGTATTCTGCAACCAGACCGGTCAGTTCATCATAAGCTTCCTGAGAAGAACCGAAGTCGGAGATGATCCAGTCGATAACGGGAGCACAAGCTTCTGCAAATGCGTCCTTATCAACTTCGTTCCAGGTAACGCCCTGGCTCTTCAGGAACTCAATCTGAGTAGCTTCGTCGTCCTGGCAGGAGGTCTGTTCCCACATACCTACTTCGTAAGCGCACTCTTCGATGATTGCCTGGTACTCAGCAGGGATGGTGTTCCAGCAGTCTTCGGAGATGAACAGCCAACGGGTAGCGATCAGGTGGTTGGTCTCAGCAACGTTCTTAACCAGCTCGTAGGGGTTGCCGGCACCAGCGATGGTAGATACGGAACCTTCGAAGCCTTCAACAACGCCGGAGGAGATAGCAGACAGACATTCGGTGAAGCTCATGGGAGAAGCGGTTGCGCCCAGTGCTTCCAGAGTCTTGGAGAACAGTGCGGAAGAAGTAGCACGCAGAACGTGGCCATTCAGGTCTTCGGGCTTGGTAACGTTCAGGTTGGTAACAACGGAACGGAAGCCGAAGGAGTAGTGGGTGTCCAGAACGTGGATGCCTTCAGCAGCCAGTTCATCAATCAGGTTTGCAACGAACTCGGAGTCCATAACGTAGTTGTACTCTTCGTTGTTAGCGTACAGCATGGGAGCGATAACCATTGCAGCGTCGCCAACGTAGTCAGCGAACAGAGAAGGTTCTTCCAGACCCATCCAGTTTTCGCCGTTTACAGCACGGGTAACGGAGTCTGCGTAGCAGTCCAGTTCGCCCTGGCCGTAGTAAGTAACGGAAACATGGCCTTCAGTCTTCTCGGTAATCATCTCAGCCAGCTTTTCGGAAGCCTTGTAGTTCCATTCAGTGGGCTGGAAGACGTTAGAGAACTTGATGTCGATGTGGAAGTCTTCTGCGCTTTCGGGTTCGTTAGCAGTATCACCGCCGCCGCAGGCGACCAGAGTGAAGACCATAACGAGAGCGAGAATCAAAGCTAAGAATTTTTTCATATTTTTCTCCTCTTTCAGATGTATTTGTTAATCCTGCCTTGGGCTCACCGGCAAAGAGGCGTAGGGCTAACTTCTGCAATGGAAAAAATCACATACGGACAGCAAAAAAAGACCGCCGAACAGACCGTCTTTCGCGGAGTAGACTGGCTTCATGCTCCACGCCTATACATGACCTTTGCACGGAAGAAATCAACTCAATGTAAACTTATTCTTTCTATCCCCAACAGCTATGCGCTCTGCACAGGCATTGCGAACAAAAAGTAAAAAGTTTATAGCCAATTTGTTAATGAACTATTAGCAGACTTTTAACTTGCCTTCATTATATTTATACGTCGCCTTAATGTCAATCCTTTCGGATATGTTTGGATATCTTACATAAATTATGCGTAAGGTTTTGTTAATTATTTCTGGTTTCACAATTTGATTGTGATTCTTTTCACGCATTTTATGGAACGTATACAAGTCGATTGCACTTTCAGTGATTCCGTGCTATATTAAGATTGTTTAAATTCTTATAGGGAGTAAGACCATGAAACCGATTGAAGTCACCCTCAAACACAACGAACGCACCCTCACGGCTCTGGCCCACAAGCAGTATGATTTATTCTGCGGCGCTAACCGCAATACCCGGACCATTTTGGCCATGGGTCTGTTTATTCTGGGCGCATCCAATATGGAAACCTGGTGGGGCCTGCTGCTGATTGCCTACGGCAGCTTTCTGTTTACCGGCAAATATAACGCCGCAAACCGTACCGCCCGACAGCTCACCCAGCAGCTGAAAGCCTCCGGCGAGGACTATCCCTCCTCCCGGTATATCTTCGACGAGCACAAAATGCGCATCATCACTTTACCCAATGAAGCAGAATTGGACCCCCTTCCCTACTCCAAAATTGCAGGATTGGGGGAAGACAGTGCGTACTTCTATATTTTCCAGAACGAATACGGCGGCTATGTGATTCCCAAGGATCAGTTAGGCGACCGTGAAGATGAGTTCAAAATTCTCATTGAGCAGAAGTCCGGCAAATTCTTTGTCACGCCCCGTTCCCGCTTCGTGGCCATCCGTCAGTGGATGCGCGACCGTCAGGAACAGCGCAGTCATTTGTAAAAAATGCAGTGCCCACCTGAACCCAGGTGGGCACTTTTTCTTGAGGTGTTCTTACCATGTATAAACAGTATCTCGGCCGCCTGACTCTGCCGAATGAAACGATTGAATATGAATTTCTGAAAAATCTGCGGCAGTCATATTATGATGGCGTATACCCGTTTAAGCTGTTCCCGGGTAAGGGACTGGATGAGCTGGTACTGAGCCCACTGACCATTTTCTATGGTGGAAACGGCTCCGGGAAATCCACGCTGCTGAACATCATTGCCGAAATTGCCGGTGTGCAGCGACATGCCCCCTTTAACGGCAGTCCCTTTTTCAGCAGCTATGTGGAGGAATGTCAGCTGGAGGGCTTCGCCCCCAGGCAAAGCCAAATACTCACCAGCGACGACGTGTTTGACTACCTGCTGAATCTGCGCTGTCTCAATGAGGGCATAAGCAGCCGGCGGGCAGCCCTGTTTGAAGAATACACCCAGCGCCGCAACGCCCCCTGTCAGCTGCGTTCCATGGACGACTATGACGACTTCAAGGAGTCTCTGGACGCTAAGCGCCAGAGTCTCAATGGTTTTGTGCGCCAGAGGCTGCGAAAGAGCGTGAAGCTCCAATCCAACGGGGAAAGCGCCTTGGATTATTTCGTCAACCACATCACCGAGGACGCCGTTTACCTGCTGGACGAGCCGGAAAACAGTATGTCCATTGCATTGCAGGAGGAGTTAAGCCAATTTCTCAGTGAATCCGCCAGACATTTTGGCTGTCAGCTGATTATTGCCACCCACTCCCCCATTCTACTGGCCATGGAGGACGCTGTCATCTACGATCTGGACGAGTATCCCGTCCGGCAGAAGGCATGGACGGAGCTGGAAAACGTCCGAAAGTACTTCGACTTTTTCATGCAGCATAAACAGGAATTTGCATAAGACAAAACCGGGAAGGCTGGGCCTTCCCGGTTTCGTTTTGTGTGTGAGAATGTCAGTCAATCTTAACCGAGCAGCTCCAGGAGCTGACGGAGATTCTTCTTGCCAAAGGTCACGGTTTCATCGTTAATAACCATGCAGGGGACGCTCATGACGTTGTACTTGGTCTTGAGGTCTGCGTAGTGGTTGATGTCATAGACCTGAGCCGTGACATGGGGATTTTCTGCGGCGATGCGCTGGGCTGCAGTGACCAGTTCAGGGCACATGGTGCAGCTGAGGCTCACCATAATGCGCAGATTAATGTCATGGTCAATGGCCTTAATCTGGGCACGGATATCGTCGTCAATGGGCTGGCCGGGGCCTGCTGCATTGTAAAGGCCCAGAACAAAGGAGGTAAACTCATGACCGCCGGGCACGCCGTGGAAGGCCAGGCCGGTCCAGGTGCCGTCAGCCAGGCAAACCTTCACGCAGGGGCCTTCGTCAGATTCGGCAGCGTCGTGGAGCTCCACGCTGAGCTTGTCGGTCAGTCCTGCCAGCTCTTCCATGTAGGCTTTCAGTTCCTGTGCCACAGGACGATTGTCCAGATAGAGCTTCAGTACCAGGCTGCGGCCCATTTTGCCGAATACGGCATTGAGCTGTGCCAGCATGTCGGGGCTGAACAGACCGCCGGATGCGGCGGGTGCTTCTGCCTTGGGGGCCTCTGCGGGCTTCTGGGGCTGGGCCACGGGAGCCTTGGGCACAATACCGGTCTTTTTCTGCATGGAAGCAGCATAGCGTTCCAGCTCAGTGGCAGCCAGAGCGCCGTCGCCGGTGGCCGTAACCACCTGGCGCAGATTCTTCACGCAGACGTCGCCTGCGGCATACAGACCGGGTACACTGGTCTGCTGCTCCTTGTTGGTGAGTACATAGCCCTGGTCGTTGAGCTCCGCTACGCCCTTCACCAAATCCGTTGCGGGCTCGTAGCCGGCAAAGACGAACACGCCGAAGGTATCGCCTGCAGGTGCTTCATACTTGGTGAGCTCACCGGTAATGCGGTTTTTATAGGTGATGGAGCGCAGGGCGGAATCGCCGGTGACCTCCTCCACCTGCACATTGGGCACGATGGTAATTTTGGGGTTATTTTTCGCGGGGTCAGATACGGCCTTGGCGCAGGAGAAATCATCTCTGCGGATCAGCACCGTAACATGGCTGGCGTATTTGGTGAGGAATACGCTCTCCTCAGCTGCAGCAAAGCCGCCGCCGATGACGAACACTTCCTTGCCGGTAAAGAATTCACCGTCGCAGGTTGCACAGTAGGCAACGCCATGGCCGCGGAATTCTTCCTCACCCTTGAAGCCCAGCATTCTGGGATGTGCGCCGGTAGCCAGCAGCACGCCAAAGCACTCCAGAGTGCCGCGGCTGGTGTGCACCTTCTTCACATCGCCTTCCAGGTCCAGGGATTCCACCTCTGCCAGCATAAACTCAGCACCGAAGCTCTGGGCCTGCTTGCGCATGGTCTCCGTGAGCTCCTTGCCGCTGACTCGCTCGGCACCGGGATAGTTCACCACCTCGGCCGTAATGGTAATCTGGCCACCGAAGTGTTCCTTTTCCAGTACCACTACACGATAACGAGCTCTGGCCAGGTACAGGGCAGCGGTAAGGCCCGCAGGGCCGCCGCCGACCACTACGACGTCATACATATTCTCGTTCATCGCTTCGTCCTCCCCTTACAGCAGACCGACCAGGTCCAGGCTGGGCTTCAGGGTTTCAGCACCGGGCTGCCACTTTGCAGGGCAGACCTCGTCGCCGTGCTCGTATACGAACTGGCTGGCCTGTACCTTGCGGAACAGCTCATCAGCATTACGGCCTACGTTGCCGCCGCTGACTTCGTAAGAAACGATCTTGCCTTCGGGGTTCACAATGAAGCTGCCGCGTTCTGCAACGCCGTCGGCTTCGATATATACTTCAAAGTCCTTTGCCAGAGCATGGGTGGGGTCTGCCAGCATGGGGTACTGAATCTTCTTAATGCGGTCAGATGCATCGTGCCATGCTTTGTGGACGAAGTGGGTATCGCAGGATACAGAGTAGATTTCGCAGCCGATGGCCTTGAACTCTTCATATTTATTGGCCAGATCTTCCAGCTCAGTGGGGCATACAAAGGTGAAGTCTGCGGGGTAGAAGAAGAATACACTCCACTTACCCATAATGTCAGCCTTGGTTACGGTTTTGAATGCGTTGTCCTGGTAAGCCTGGACGGAAAACTCGTTAACTTCTTTTTTGATCATAGACATATGATATGCCTCCTTATAAAAATTTTAAGTGTTTTTAAATTTCTGATTAGGGTTTCCTAACTCACGATGTGATTGTACTAGACTGGACACCAAATGTCAATCCTTAATAAGAATTATTTTCATTAGTAGAGGCAGTTTTTCTCACGTCATAGAATATGGCTAGCCCAATCTGGTGATTTTTACGGCCTGCACCGGGGCTTTAGCCCATTTGGCCAAGATACACACACTCCTGAGTATTCCCCTGCCGGTATCTCACTATACAAAAAGAAAAAGCGTGTGTTCAAAACACACGCTTTTTTCTAAATTAAACCAGGCCCATAAACCACTCTACGGCAATGGCCACAATGACCACCAGCAGAGAGATGGTGAAGCCGTGATACATGGGGGCAATGCCCGCAGACTTCATTTCTTTAAAGCTGGTATTGAGGCCGATGGCAGCAAGTGCAGCGACCATGAGGAACTTACTCAGGGTCTTGGCACCGGCAGATACTTCAGCCGGAATGAAACCAAAGCTGTTGATGATGCTCAAAAGCACGAAGAACAGGATAAACCAGGGGAACAGGCTGGTGAACTTCACTTTATCGCCCACGGTTTCGCCGCCTTCACCGGCTTTCCGCTTGAGCCGAATATTAATGAGGGCAAAAATCACCACAGTGGGGATGATGCTCAGGGTGCGGGTCAGCTTGACCATGGTGGCAAAGTCACCGGCAGCTTCGCTGTAGGCATAGCCCGCAGCCACAACGCTGGAGGTGTCGTTTACGGCGGTGCCTGCCCACAGGCCGTAGGCCATATCGCTCAGTCCCATGGCTCTGCCCATAATGGGGAACAGCACAATCATGGCCATGTCGAACAGGAAGGTGGCAGACATGGCGTAGGCAATATCCCGGTCCTCTGCATCAATCACCGGCGCAATCGCCGCAATGGCAGAGCCGCCGCAGATACCGGTACCGGCAGAAATCAGGTTAGACAGCTTCCAGTTCAGACCGAAAGCCTTGCCGATGAAGTAGCCGCCGCCGAAACAGGTCAGCAGGGTAAAGCACATCACCGACAGGGACAGCTTGCCCACGGTCAGCACGGTCTGGACGTTCAGAGAAGCGCCCAGCAGAATGATGGCAAACTTCAGCACCTTTTTGGAGGTGAATTTGATGCCGGGCTTGAACTTTTCCAGGTCCACCAGGGCGTTGATGCCCATACCGATAAACAGCGCAATCACGGAGCCGCCGATGAGGTGGATGGGCAGCAGACCCTCTAGCCACTGGGCAGCCACAGCAATGAGCAGCGCAATTACAAAGCCCGGCACAATACCGGTGAGTTTTTTTGTCAATTCCATAAATGATTCTCCCTTATTTTCCAAAGCTTGACTTATTGTACCACCGGTTTATAATAAGATAAAATAATCATTTTTAATCTATTGATAAGTTTATTTTATGGAGTTTCCCTCATGATCAACGCCCGCATCCACACGTTTTTGAAGCTCTGCCAGCTCATGAACTATCGGCAGACGGCCCAGGCCCTCAACATGACCCAGCCCGCCGTGACCCAGCACATCCACTACCTGGAACAGCAGTACGGCTGCAAGCTCTTTTCCTACGACGGCCGCCAGCTCCACAAAACCGAGCAGTGCGACGCCCTGGAGCGGTACGCCCGTGCCATGGTCTATAATGAGCGGCAATTCGCCGAAAGTCTCCACGCCCCCTCCCCTGCCCGTCTGGCCATCGGGGCCACCAAAAGCATCGGCGACTATGTCATGGGCGATACCCTCATGGCGCTGCTGCAGCGGGATGACGTGCAGCTGGAGCTCATCATTGACAACACGGAAAATCTGCTGGAAAAGCTCAATAATCTGGAGCTGGATATTCTGCTGGTGGAGGGCTATATTGACAAAGACCGCTACGCTCATCGGCTGATTCGCACAGAAGACCTGGTGGGCATCTGCGCCCCCAATCACCCCTTTGCCGGAAAAACCGTCAGCGTTTGCGACCTGCTCCGGGAGCACATCCTCACCCGTGAGGAAGGGTCCGGCACCAGAGCCGTATTCCAAAGTTTCCTGCAAAATCAGGGCTATAGCTACCAGAGCTTCCGCAAGCAGTCCCAAATCAGCAGCTTTAAGCTCATCACCCAGGCAGCCGCCCAGGGACTGGGCATATCCTTCGTATACCGCTCCGTGGTGCAGAACGATGACCGGGTGGGCGTCTTTACTCTGCAAGAAGGGTCCATCACCCACGAATTCAATTACGTCTATTTGCAGCACACCGACGCCTCCCGGCATCTGGCGCTGCTCACATAAACTAAGCCCCTGCTTCCATGAGAAGCAGGGGCTTTCTTTTGTCTTTTACTGGTTGGTCGTGCAGCTGTCAGACTCGTCCTCGGTGGTTTCTTCGGGAATGGTCTTCACCCGGAAGCCGAAGTACAGGATGTGGCACACCCAAACGATAGCCAGAATCCAGCGGGCTACAGGGACATTACTCATCATGAAGAAGCCGATGCCCATAACAATGGTCACGGGAATGAGAATGCCGAACTTGGTTTTCAGGGTCATGCCCTTACTCTGGACATAGGAGTCCAGGTGCTTTTTATAGAGGTTGGTGCCCACGAACCAGTCGTGCAGTTTCTGGGAGCTTTTGGCGAAGAAGAACGCCGTCAGCAGGTAAAAAGGCACGGTGGGCAGGATGGGCAGGGCAATGCCGATAGATCCCAGGATCAGGCACAGCCAGCCCAGGACTGCGTAAACGCCGCGTGAAATTTTCAAAATAAATCCTCCGTTTCAGGTCTGTCCTCAGGACAGGCGTCCGTTGGCCATCTCAAAGACTACGTCTGCCACGTTCATGGTAGACTGACGGTGAGAGACCAGCACAACGGTTTTGGTTTCTGCTTCTTCCTTCAGGGACTTCAGGATAATGCCCTCATTGAGGGAGTCCAGGTTGCTGGTGGGCTCGTCCATGAGGATAAAGGGTGCATCGTGCAGGAACGCACGGGCAATGCCGATGCGCTGCTTTTCGCCGCCGGACAGAGTATCGCCCAGTTCACCCACCTGGGTGTCGTAGCCTTCCGGCAGGGTCATGATAAAGTCGTGGATGGAAGCCTTCTTGGCGGCGTCCATGATTTCCTCACGGGTGGCGCCGGGCTTGCCCACGGCAATGTTATTGGCAATGGAGTCGTGGAACAGGTGGGTTTCCTGGGTCACGTAGCTCTGGGCGTCCCGCAGGTCCTTGGTGGCGATGGTGCGGATTTCCTTGTCGCAAATCCGGATTTCGCCGCTGTCCACATCCCAGAAGCGCATGAGCAGCTTCAGCAGCGTGGACTTACCGGAACCGCTGACGCCGTGGATGCCCACGATTTTACCGGCGGGAATGGTGATGCTGTAATCCTTGAGAATCTGCTCGTCGCCGTAAGCGAAGTTGACGTGTTCCACTTCTGCGCCGGTGAAGTGCTCCTTGCCGTTAAAGTCGCAGCCGTCTTCTTCGGGAATTTCTTCCACCATGGGCTGCTCTTCCAGAATGGAGAGCACACGCTCACCGCTGGCCAGGGTGTGGGCCAGGTTATTGGACAGGCTGCTCAGGGCAACCACAGGGCCAAAGGAGCCCATCATGGCGACGGTGCAGGTCAGCACGCCGTCGATGCCCAGTGCGCCCTGACCGTACTGGTATACGGTGAGAAACAGCATGGCAAAGCTGAACAGCAGAATGGCCAGATTGGTCACGGAGCGCTGACCGCCTTCCATGACACTGAGCTTTTCCTGCAAATCGGACTGACCGTTGGAGCGATCTTCCATTTCCTGCTCACGCTGAGCGCCCTTGCCGTACTGGATGGTTTCATCCAGACCACGCAGGGAGTCCAGCACAAAGCTGTTGAGGGCGCCGAAGCCGGAGCGGAATTCCATACCGGTACCGCTGCTGCGCTTGCCGTTCCACATGGGAATCAGCGCACCCACGATGACATAGGCGATAAGGGCCAGCACACCGGCAGCAATAGAGTAGCGGCCGATGAACACCACCATGATGATGGAGGTAAGGGTGGCAATGGCAATGGGAGAAATGGTGTGGGCATAGAAGACTTCCAGCAGCTCAATATCTGTGGTGATAATGGAAATCAGGTTGCCCTTGTCCTTACCCTCCAGCTTTGCGGGGCAGAGCTTACGCAGGGCCAGGAAAATCTTATGGCGAATAGCGGCCAGAAGCTTAAAAGCAATGTAATGGTTGCAGTACTGCTCTGCATAGTGCAGCAGACCGCGCAGTACGGCAATGGAACCCATGGTGATAAACAGGGTCTTTACGGGGGCAGTCATGAAAAAGCTGTTTTCCATCTGCACCAGCAGGTCGGGGAAACTGACGGTCAGGCCCTGCAGCAGAACCTGGGTGGCCAGAATGGTCAGGAAGATGGCGCACAGATAACCGGCTGTGCCCAGTAAAATGGCCATGAGCATAATGCCGATGAGGGGGGTGACCAGTCCGATGAGGCTGCCCATAATGGCAATGGCGCTTCTGCGCTTTTTCTGGTTGGTATTCATGCAAGCACCGCCTTTCCGTAATTCTCCAACGCTCTCTGACTTTCAAACAGATGGGCATAGTCCCCCTGCTGAGCCATCAGCTCTGCGTGGGTGCCCTGCTCGGCAATCTTGCCGCCCTGCAGGAAGTAAATGCAGTCGGAGTTCACCACGTTTGCCAGTCGGTGAGAAATGAGAATCACTGTCTTGGACTTAGCCAGCTCGTGAATCACGTCCATAATGAGGGATTCGCTTTCCAGGTCGATGTTGCTGGTGGCTTCGTCGAAAATGTAAATGGGTGCGTCGGTGAGCAGCGCTCTGGCAATGCCCAGACGCTGGCACTGGCCGCCGGAGAAGTTGGAGCCCTGTTCGGCCAGCTCTGTATCCAGGCCCTTTTCCTGCTGGAGGAAGCCCCAGAGGTTGACCTTTTCCAATACGGCAATCAGCTCCTGCTCGCTGGCGTCAGACTTGGCCATGAGCAGGTTTTCCCGCACAGTGCCCTTGAACAGATAGCTGTTGTGGCGGACCATGACGATCTTCTTCATGAGTTCATCCTCACGGATGTCCTTCATAGGCACACCGCCGATGGTGATTTCACCGGTGTAACCCCGGTTCTTGCCCCACAGGAGCCCGGCAATGGTGGACTTACCGCAGCCGGATTCACCCACTAGAGAGATGAAGTGTTTACCGGGGATGGAAATATCTACACCGCCCAGGATTTCCCGGTTTTCTTCGTAGCTGAAGTGAATATTGCTCAGACGAATGTCGGGAGACTGGCTCTCGATGGTCTTGTCGCCGCGGACAGGCTCTTCCAGGTCCAGAATGGCAAAAATCTTGTCGCTGGCAGCCATGCCGTTCATGGCAATGTGGAAGAAGGAGCCCAGCAGACGCAGAGGAATGAAGAACTCACTGGCCAGCAGAATGATGGTCAGGGCACCGGCAAATTCCAGGTTGCCCTTGAGGAATTCACTGGCAGCCATAATCATGCCCACAGCAGCGCCGCCGTAGGCCACGATATCCATGACGCTGGTGGAGTTCAGCTGCATGGTCAGCACCTTCATGGTGATTTTACGGAAGTTCTGGGCCTCAGCGTCCATGTCTTCGGTCTTCTGGGCGTCAGCCTGGTAGATTTTCAGGGTCGTCAGGCCCTGCAGGTTTTCCAGGAAGTGGTCGCCCAGACCGGCATAAATGCTCCAGTACTTGCTCAGCAGACGCTTAGCCAGCTTCTGTACTGCCACAATGGACAGAGGAATCAGCGGCACGCAGATGAGCAGCACAATGGCAGACTTAAAGCTCACGGGGCTCAGAATAATAAACAATGTGATGGGGGCCAGCAGGCTGTATACCAGCTGGGGCAGATACTTGCCGAAGTACACTTCCAGCTGGTCAACACCTTCGGTGCTCACCTGGATGACTTCGGAGGTCGCTACCTTATCCCGGTAGGAGGCGCCCAGACGGAGCATCTTTTCATAGATGTTCTTTCTGAGCATACACTTCACGTCTACGCTGGCGTTAAAGGATGCCCGGGTGGCCAGCTTGTCGCAGAGGAATCTCACCAGCAGGCAGATCAGCAGGATAGCCATGCTGGGAACCAGATGCTCCTGCACCGGCAGACCTGCAATCATATCGCCCAGCAGGCCCGTAATGGTGAATACCGCCACGACCTGGCTCAGCAGGCTGACCCACTGCCAGATGACGTTATAAATGATGTATTTTTTGGCGTGGGAGAGTAGTCCCACAAGTCGCATTTTGATCATAGTAATACCTGAATTAGTTCTTAGAGAGTTGGGTTGCTTCTTCTTTGCTCAGCTTACGCTTTTCTTTCATGCTGCACACCACGTGCCAAATGGCCATGCCGGGGTGATAAAACAGCATCCGCGGTCCGGAAAATCGCATGACCTGACGAATTTTCTCACGCATTTCCGGTTTATAACAATGTACCTTACAATTTGCGCAGAAGGTTTTCGTCTCCATGAAGGGACACTTTGCACTGCGCAGCTGGGCATACTCGGTGAGCTCCCTGCATGCAGGGCACATATCGCCGGTCTGCCGATAGATTTCCTTATGATTTTTTCTGCAATATAGCCGGATCATCTCCTCGACCACTTGCTGCTCTTTCAGCCGTTTCTGTTCAACGTCATTCATTCTGTTTTCTGCCATACTCCTATATTTAATGTATCCGTACAGGGGCCTTGTCCCGATGCCATAACAAGCCCTCCCCCGTATTTTACGGTATGCCTCAACACTTTTGTTTGATGTGTCTAACATTCATCAAAAGAAAAAGCAGAACACGGCACAGCTGTCGGTTCTGCCATATTAAACCTGAGGCTACAGTTTAAAATATCACACCGGGGCAGTGATAGCAAGAGGCGCTCAGGGCAAAATATCCCACGTCCTCCCTGTTTTTACCCAGCGATGAAAAATTGTCAAAGGATAAAAAATTGACGAGGCGCCCTGCTCTTTCCGGGGCCTACAAGCACATGCTGGCTGCAAACAGCCCATAAATAGACGAAACCGGCAGATGTAGCGATCTGCCGGTTCGGTATGTAGAGAGATATTGCAAACACGAGGCACTAATTCGTGGAGCAAACAAAAGAAATTAAGTTTCGTCAGCGGGCATGGTGCCGTGGCCTGCGAAGAAGCCGCAGATAGCCAGGAACACGATGAGGCCACAGAAAATCATAACAGGAACATTCCAGTTAGCCATGTGGTCATAAATGGAGCCGGTGACGATGGGGCCCAGTGCGGCAAACAGGTAGCCGGCGGACTGGGACATACCGGAAAGCTGAGAAGCTTTGCGGGAGTCGGGGCTGCGCAGAGAAATGAACGCAATGGAAAGGCTGATGCTGCCGCCCATGCCGATGGACATGAAGGTCACAGCCATGGTCATCATTACGGTGCCGGAGCCCAGCAGGAAGGTGAGCATACCGGACAGGTAGATGGCACACACTGCATAGCACAGTGCACGCTGATCTCTGAACTTGTCGCACAGGGTAGGAATCACCAGGGTTGCGGGAATGGCCATGAGCTGGAACAGCAGAGCCATATTACCGGCAAAGGCCTGGGAAAGACCCTTGGACATAACGATGGTGGGCAGCCAAGCCACCAGAGAATAGAACAGCAGAGACTGGGTACCC
>SAMEA104404106__coassemble_1374_pt1 | contig 18568 bp, 22 predicted proteins | sample SAMEA104404106__metabat2_high_PE_053 | metagenome-assembled genome bin SAMEA104404106 (sample SAMEA104404106) | Balaenoptera acutorostrata
AGCCTGGCCTTATAGTGTCTTTTTTTGGAAGAATCGCCCAATTTTATATGCCTACTTGTTATAACCCTTGACTTTTGGGTTAGCGTGTTCTAACATTTAGCCATCGGGATAGGTATCTCTATTTTTAGAAAATCATTCCGATAGACACAAATAGTTCATCGTTGGAGGTGATAAAATGCCGCTCAGCATGGCCCCCATAGGCACCGAAGTCTACATTAAAAGAGTCGGCGGCAAAGAGGACACCAGACGATTTTTGGAAAACTTAGGTTTTGTCCAGGGCACTATGGTCAAAGTCGTTTCCAAGGTCGGGGATAATGTTATTGTGAATATTAAGGAATCTCGTGTTGCTATCAGTAGCGAGATGGCAAACAAGATTATCGTATAAGTATCTCGGGGAGGGTCCCACGCACTAGGGGACACGCCTCATCCCTTCCGGTTTTGGCACTACTTACGCCGGAAGACCACTCTTTCAACCATTGCACCATGGGTGAAAAGCAGATCCTGGGCTTTGCGCACTAACAAAGTCAAGGCAGATATGACCGATGATCGGGAAGTCTTAATATTACGTACTGTGTGCAGTTTCTCAGTAGCGTGAGGAAGTGCATGAACGAACATTTTAGTGCTGGTTTAGTTTACTGTGCAGTGAATTGAATCGAAATATGTAGGGAGGAAAAAACATGACACTAAAAGAAGTAAAGCCCGGCACGACTGTTAAGGTCGTTAAGCTCGGCGGCGAAGGCGCTGTAAAGCGCCGCATCATGGACATGGGTATCACCAAGGGTGTTACCGTATTCGTCCGTAAGGTTGCTCCTCTGGGCGACCCCATTGAGGTAACCGTTCGCGGTTACGAACTTAGCCTTCGTAAGGCAGATGCGGATATGATTTCCGTAGAAGTGGAGGGTTAAGTAATGGAAAACAAGAACATTTGTATTGCCCTTGCCGGTAACCCCAACAGTGGTAAAACCACTCTGTTTAATGCACTGACCGGCTCTAACCAGTATGTCGGTAACTGGCCCGGCGTAACCGTTGAAAAGAAGGAAGGTAAGCTGAAGTGGAATAAGGAGGTCACCATCGCTGACCTGCCCGGTATCTACTCTCTGTCCCCTTACACTCTGGAAGAAGTTGTTACCCGTGAGTACCTGACTGCTGAACGTCCCGATGTTATTCTGAACATCGTTGACGCAACCAACCTGGAACGTAACCTGTATCTGACCACTCAGCTGCTGGAAGTCGGCGTTCCCGTAGTTATCGCACTGAACATGATGGACGTTGTTCGCAAGAACGGCGATAACATCAAGGTTGACAAGCTGAGCAAGACTCTCGGCTGCCCCGTAGTTGAAATTTCCGCTCTGAAGGGCGAAGGCGTAAAGGAAGTTGCAGAAGCTGCAATCGAACTCGCCAAGTCCGGTAAGACTTATGTACCCCACCATGTATTCAGCGGCGCTCTGGAGCACACCGTTGCTCATATCGAGGAAGCTCTGTTCCACGATATGCCCGTTGAACAGCAGCGTTGGTACGCTGTTAAGGTTTTCGAGCGCGACGACAAGGTTCTGGCCGCTCTGGAAATCCCCGCAGACAAGCTGCAGCACATCGAAGCTGACATCGCTGCCTGCGAAAATGAGCTGGATGACGATGCTGAATCCATCGTTACCGGCGCTCGTTATGATTACATCGCAACCCTGTGCAACGGCTGCTACAAGAAGGCACACACCGGCGATACCCCCTCTGATAAGATTGACCGCATCGTAACCGGTCGTTTCTGGGGCCTGCCCATCTTCGCTGTCATCATGTACGTTGTATACTGGATTGCTATGGGCCCCCTGGGCACCTTCCTGACCGACTGGACCAACGACGTCTTTGCCGGTTGGCTGTGCGACGGTGCTGCCAGCATTATGGCTGCAATCGGCGCTAACGAAATCATCACCGGCCTGGTTGTTGACGGTGCTGTTGCCGGTGTCGGCGCAGTTCTGGGCTTCGTTCCTCAGCTGCTGCTGCTGTACCTGATGCTGTCTATGCTGGAAGACTGTGGTTACATGGCTCGTGTAGCATTCATCATGGACCGTATCTTCCGCCGCTTTGGCCTGTCCGGTAAGTCCTTCATTCCTATGCTGGTTGGCGTAGGCTGCGGCGTACCCGGTGTTATGGCTTCCCGTACCATCGAGCAGGACCGTGACCGCAAGATGACCATTATGACCACTTGCTTCATCCCCTGCGGCGCTAAGATGCCTATCGTTTCCATGATCGCCGGCGCTCTGTTCGGCGGCGCTCCCATCGTTGCAGCTTCCGCATACTTCATCGGCGTTGCTGCTATCGTCATTTCCGGTATTATCCTGAAGAAGTTCAAGGCATTTGCCGGCAACCCCGCTCCCTTCGTTATGGAGCTTCCCGCATACCACGTACCCACCGCTGGCAACGTACTCAAGGCAACTTGGGAACGCGGCTGGTCCTTCATCCGCAGAGCCGGTACCGTCATTCTGATCTCCTCCATGGTTCTGTGGTTCCTGCAGGGCTTCGGCATGGTCGATGGCTCTCTGGTTATGGTCGAGGACAACAACTCCTCTCTGCTGGCTGCTATCGGTAATGCAGTGGCATTCATCTTCGCACCTCTGGGCTTCGGTTCTTGGAAGGCAGCTGTTGCTGTTGTCACCGGCCTGATTGCTAAGGAAGAAGTTGTTATGACCTTCGGCGTTCTGTACAACTACGCTGGCGAGCTGAGCGAAGCCGGCGACGAAATTTGGGAACTGCTGCGTGCTGACTACACCGGTCTGAGCGCATACAGCTTCATGATCTTCAACCTGCTGTGCGCACCCTGCTTTGCTGCTATGGGCGCAATCAAGAGAGAAATGAACAACGCTAAGTGGACCGCTGCTGCTATCGGCTACATGTGCGGCTTTGCTTATGTTGTCTCCCTGATTGTATACCAGCTGGGCGGCCTGATCACCGGCGAAGTAACCTTCGGTCTGAGCACCGCAGTTGCTGTTGTTCTGCTGGCTGGTCTGCTGTTCCTGCTGTTCCGCAAGGAGCCCGTTATTGAGCACGCTGAAGCTGAGTTCTCCATCAACGCAAAAAAGTAAACTCTAAGTAAGACCCAATATGGAGAAAGGAGCACCTCATGATTCCTATTTGGCTTGCATCCCCCGGCGAGGACTTCCGAGTTGATCGGGTCCACCCCTCTATTGACTACGTTACCGCTGCCGGTAAAGAAGTTAAGCTTAATATTCTTGAAGGCTGCGTCCTGGCCATTACGGGTAAATCCGCCGACTGCATTTACGGCGTATTTCATGGTCACCGCATTCTGTTCCGTCAGGAAATTGCCATGAAGGTTCGCGGCACTGTGGTAGGTCTGACCAAGGAAAAGCCCGAGATTCTCGGCGCTGTCATGGGCACCTGCAACGGTGACTGCAATTCCTGCAAACAGGATTGCGACCATAACGGTTAATGCTAAGCCCCCTCAACTCACGTTGAGGGGGCTTTTTTCTGCGCCGATACCGATTAAGGCACAGCGTCAAGCTGCGCTCAGGCTCCGTCTCAGAGGCCGCTGGCAGTATTTGTCCATGCCGGAGCGGCTTTTAAGTAAGCGCATAAAAAAAAGCAGCACCCGCAGGTGCTGCTTTTTGCAATTTCCGTATGGATAAGCCTTACTTTTCAACCTTGAACATGTAGGTGCTGCCCTCTACCAGTTCGGTGGAGTCAACGCCGGTTTCAGCGTAAGCGCCGTCAATGTAAAATGCCCAGTAGGTCTGGTCTACATCGTAGTCAGCGGTAATGCCGTTAACGGTCTTAACGTACAGGCCGTATTCGCTCTCTTCGCCTTCAATCAGGCCCTCAGCCAGCAGTGCTTCGCCGACGGTTGCCTTATCGGAGGTCAGATTCATGGTTTCTTCGTTGCCTTCAGCGTCAACAACTACGAAGGTGAATGCTACCTGGCCTTCGGCGATTTCTGCGTCTTCGCCACCGGCGGGAGCGGTTTCACCGCAAGCAGTCATGCTCAGTGCCATTGCCACAACAAGCACCATGCACAGCAGATAAGAAACGAGGTTTTTCTTCATCTTGTTCATTTGTGTATTCTCCTTTAACATGTTTTGACGTCCCTGTGCACCGGCGACCGCAGTGCGATTTCTCGGGCGTCTGTTCTTTCCGGATATTCCGACTGGGCACCACGCCTGCCCGGCCTTCTCAAGTCTTTGCAGACTCAATGGCCCTGTCCCTGCACTGTGGCGGTGCGGGTGAGGGTCGGCGTCAACACAGTGGTGTGCCTCACGGCGACGGGCTCGTACAGGATTTTCACCTGTTTCCCCGGATATCATATAGTACCATAAGTTTTTGACTTGTGCAATCTATATGACAATAGTATACTAAAGTCACTCTAAGAAAAGGAGTTTTTGATGATGTTAAACGAACGAATCCGGAAGTATTACCTGGAGGAGGACATGAACTGCTCCGAGGACTTAATTCTTTCTGCAAACGATGAATACAACCTGAACCTGGACAAGGAAACCCTGAAGATCATGGCGGGCTTCGGCGGTGGCTTTGGCTGCGGCAGTGTTTGCGGTGCGGTATGCGGGGCTATGGCGGCCATCAGCTACCTGGCCGTGGACGGCCGGGCCCACGCTACGGCGGGCTTCGGCGGCCTGTGCGGGGAATTCATGGCCCTGGTGGAGCAAGAAATGGGCTCTACCCTGTGCTGCGAGCTAAAGCCCAAATTCCGCACGGAGTCTGAACGCTGCGTGCCCACCTGCGAAAAGGTAGGCCAGCTGCTGGAACAGTTCCTCCAGGCCCACGATTTACTGGAGTAAGCCATTTATGAACCATATTTGCTACATTATCGGCGCCTTCCATGGGGAGGACGCCTGCATCCGACCCACCGCTGACGATTTCGTCATTGCCGCCGACGGCGGCTACGCCGCCCTGGAGGCCCTGGGCGTCAAGGCCAATCTGGTGGTGGGCGACTTCGACTCCCTGGGCTATGTGCCCGCAGACGAGGAAATTCTCCGCCACCCGGTCCGCAAGGACGACACAGACACCCTCCTGGCCATTCGGCTGGGTTTGGAGCGCGGTTACAAAAACTTCGTCATTACCGGCAGCATCGGGGGCCGTCTGGACCATACCATCGCCAATATGCAGTGCCTGCTGTTTTTGCAGGAGCACGGAGCCAGAGCCCTGCTGTACGGCGAAAATACCGCCGTCACGGCAGTGCACAGCGGCAGCATCACCATCACCGGTGAAGGAACCCTGTCCGTCTTTTCCATGGACCCGGAGGCCCACGGCGTCACGCTCCGGGGACTGGATTACCCCACGGAAAACATTGACCTCACCAGCCGCTTCCCCATCGGCGTCAGCAACGCCTTTTTGGAGGGTCCCGCCACCATTTCCGTGTCTGAGGGCACCTTGATGGTCATTTGGCAGACGGAAAAATCCCGGCTGCCCGATTTGATTGCCCAGCTGTAAGCAGGGCGCTATCCTAATGCGCCGGGCCCTCTCCGACCCCGTGCAGCAGCAATTCTAGGAGCAATATCATAAACGACAAAAAACTACTGATGACGGATGGAACCATCTGGAAAATTCTCATCCGCTTTGCCTTCCCTCTGTTTCTGGGCAGTATGTTTCAGCAAATGTACAACACGGTGGACGCCTGGGTGGTGGGCCACTACTGCGGAGATAACGCCCTGGCGGCGGTCAGCTCCTCCGGCAGCCTGTGCTTTTTGCTGATTGGCTTCTTCCAGGGCGTATTCCTGGGCGGCAGCATCATCATTTCCAGACATTACGGTGCCCAGGAAAAGGACCTGGTGGACAAAGCCATCCACACCACTGTCTGCTTTTCCCTCATCCTCAGCGTACTTTTGACGGTGCTGGGCGTCGCCTTCACCCCCACCCTGCTGCGCTGGATGGGTACCCCGGAAAACGTCATGCCCAACTCGGTGCTGTACTTCCGGGTGTACTGCGGCGGTATTTCCGCCCTGGTACTGTATAACACCGCCACAGGCATTTTCCAGGCCCTGGGCGACAGCCGCCACCCCCTGTATTACCTGATTCTGGCCTCCTTTGCCAATGTGGCCCTGGACTTTCTGTTCGTGGCCGGATTTGACTGGGGCGTAGGCGGTGCGGCTCTGGCCACGGTGCTGGGCCAGCTGCTGAGCACCATTCTGGCCTTCTGGCACCTGATGAGCGGCAAATTCGTGGTGAAGCTGGAGCTGAACAAGCTCAGACCCAACCCCAGAATTTTGCGCCAAGTCATCCGTCTGGGTCTGCCCAGCGGCGTGCAGAACAGCGTCATCGGTCTGGCCAACGTGGTGGTGCAGAGCAACATCAATGCCTTCGGCGACTTCGCTATGGCAGGCTGCGGCAGCTATTCCAAGGTGGAAGGCTTCGTCCTTTTGCCCATCAACTGCCTGGCCATGGCCATCTCCACCTTTGTGAGCCAGAACCTGGGTGCCGGGAAAATCGACCGGGCCAAAAAAGGCGCCCGGGAGGGCACCTGGATGACGGTCATCTTCTCCGAAATCGTGGGCGTGCTGTTTTTCATCTTCGCCCCCCAGCTCATCGGCCTGTTCAGCAGCACCCCGGAAATCATCCACTACGGCGTGCTGCAGTCCCACGTGGAATCCCTGTTCTTCTGTGCCCTGGCTTATTCCCATGCCAGTGCCGCCGTACTGCGTGGTGCCGGTAAGCCCATGTCCCCCATGGTGGTCATGCTGGCCATCTGGTGCGTGTTCCGCATCGTGTATATCACAGTGATGGTGAAGCTCATTCCCAACATCGCCATCCTCTTCACGGCCTACCCCGTGACCTGGTGCCTGAGCAGCGTGCTGTTCCTGTATCTGCTGAAACGCAGAGACTGGACCCATATGCCGGAAACCTACTGATAAACGCAAAATCCCCCCTGTACTCATGGTACAGGGGGGATTTTTTCCTTAACATCATAAAAAGCGCTCACCCGGGAGGATGAACGCTTTTTTCAGCTTTCCTGTTTGTCCTTCTGCTCCTGCAGCTGCTTGCACAGCAGCTTGATGGCGGCGAAGGATTCATCGCTCAGGTCATGCTCCAGCTTGCAGGCATCTTCGGAAGCATTCTGCTCGCTGACGCCCAGCAATCTCAGCAGCTGACTGAGAACCACATGACGCTCATAAGTGGAGGCAGCAATTTCAAAACCCTTTTCCGTCAGGTTAATGAAACCGTCGTCGTCAACTTCCACATAGCCCTTGGCACGGAAGGATTTCAGTGTCTGGCTTACGGTGGGACGGGAATAGCCAAAGTGGTTTGCGATATCCACGCTGCGTACGTTGGTTTTTTCCTTTTTCAGCATCATGATTGCTTCCAGATAGTCTGCTACAGACTCGGTAATTGCCATAAACTCACCTCTCACACAGGATGTTAAACTATTATAACAAAATGGTTACTGTTTTGCAAGACGGTCAGCCAAGGCTGCGAATTCTTCCAGGCCCAGGGCTTCGCCTCTGATGCGTTCGTCGAAACCGCAGTCGGCAATGGCGGCGGCAATCTCAGCCTTTTCGTAGTCGCCCATACCGGCAGCCAGGGCATTCACCAAGGTCTTGCGGCGCTGGTTGAAGGCGGCCCGGATCACACGGAACATGAGCTGCTCATCCTTTACGCTGCACACAGGGGTTTCCCGGCGGCGCAGCTGAATGACGGAGCTGGTCACCTTGGGGGCAGGCATGAAGCAGTTGGGGGTCACGTCGAAGAGAATCTCCGTCTCGCAGTACCACTGCACCAGCAACGTAAATGCACCGTAATCGGCCGTACCGGGACGGGCGTCCATGCGGCGGGCCACTTCACGCTGAATCATGACCGTAATATAGTCAAAGCAGCCGGACTCCAAAAATGCGGTAATGACAGGGGTAGTGATGTTATAAGGCAGGTTTGCACAAACCACGGGGCGCAGACCGGGGAACTTCTCCTCCACCAGCTGCTTCAGGTCGGTTTTCATCACGTCGCCGTAAACGATTTCCACATTGTCGTACTCGCTGAGGGTTTCCTCCAGCACGGGGGCAAGGGAGGTATCCAGCTCCACGCACACGACTTTACCGGCATAAGTGGCCGCTGCACTGGTCAGGCAGCCGAAGCCTGCGCCTACCTCCAGCACGCCCATGGTTTCATCCACACCGGCATAGTCCACCAAACGCAGGGGGACGCTGGGGTCGATGAGGAAGTTCTGGCCCATGGACTTAGAAAAGCGGAAGCCATACTTATTCAGCAGATATTTTACGGTATCGGGAGAACAAAGCTGATTTACATTCATGAGAACACCTTTTCAAATGCCTGTCTCTGATCCAGAGCCTCAGCGGACTGGCTCAGGTTAATATTGCCACGGTAGTGGTAATTGTACTTACCCAGAAGTTTCTTCATGGGCTGGTTTTTCTTATGTACGGGAACGCGGACGGCCTTGGCCTCACGGGCCTTGGCAATTTCCTCCACGAACTTCATGAGCTGGCTGGCCATACCGGTGCCGGAGAACCGGGCTTCCACGGCCATGCGGCGCAGCACCACATAGGGGCCGGAACCGTGCCAGCGGCCGTCGGTCAGGGTGGCGTCAAAGAAGTCCACACCGGGGCCCACCACGGAGAACATTCCGGCAAAGCTGCTGCCGTACTGGAGCACATAGCAGTTGCCGTCGGCAATATCCTTGCGGAACAGGGCCTCGTCGGGCTTGGTGCCCAGCACAATGCGCTGCTTTTTCATGCGGGATCGGGCTTTCACCACCTGGTCCATAATGGCAGGCAGGTCGGCCATGGTGGCCTTGCGGTACGTTACGGGCTCCGTGAGCTCCATACGGCTGCGCTCCCTTTGGATTTCCTCCAGAAGCTGCACGTCCTGCTTATCCGTAAGGTTCAGCTGGGCGAACATATCCGGACGCTTATCCATGGTGCGTTCCAGCTGCTTTTTTCTGCGCCAACGCTCCACCTTGGCGTGGTCGCCGCTGCGCAGAACTTCCGGAACCTCCCGGCCTTCCCAGACCTCCGGGCGGGTATACTGGGGGTATTCCAGCAGGCCGTCCCAGTGGCTTTCGCCGGTGTAGCACTCCTCGTCGCTGAGCACGCCGGGGACCATGCGGCAAACGGCGTCCGTCACCACCATGGCGGCCAACTCGCCGCCGGTGAGTACGAAGTCGCCGATGCTCAGCTCCTCGTCCACGCACTGCTCAATGAAGCGCTCATCAATGCCCTCATAGTGGCCGCAGACCAGAACCAGATGGTCATAATCCCGGACCAGGCGCTTGGCCTCTTCCTGATTGAAGCGGCGGCCCTGGGGGGACATATAAATCACCCGGCTTTTCCGGGGACCGGCCTGGGTCATCACGTCGTCCAGGCAGCTTTTCAGCGGCTGGGCCATCATGACACAGCCCCAACCACCGCCGTAGGGGTAGTCGTCCACCTGCATCTGCTTATTTTCCGTGTAGTCGCGAATCTGGTGGCAGTTAATTTCAATGGCGCCCTTTTTGGCGCCTCTGCCCAGAATGCTCTCCCCCATGACGGTCTGCATACTGTCGGGGAAAAGGGTCAGAATATCTACGCGCATCCGCGTCACATCCCCTCAATGAGGCGGACAATGATTTCGCCGGCCTCAGCATCCACGTTCAGTACGAACTCGGGGACTGCGGGAATGAGGTGGTCGGTTTCGCCCTTCACTTCATACACCTGGCCTCGGGGCAGATCCATGACGTCGGTGAGCTTACCGATGAGCTTGCCCTCCTCGTCCTTGACTTCAGCGCCCAGAATATCCTGGATGAAGAAGCTGCCCTTAGGGAGCTTGGCGTCATCACGATTGATCTTGATGACCTTATTTTTCAGGGGCATAGCGGCGTTAATATCGTCAATCCCCTCCAGCGCAGCAATGAGCATCTCCTTGTGTACACGGGAGCTCTTTACGCGGACGGGCTTATCATCAATGTAAAAGGTTTTGAATTTCTTGAGAAATGCGGCGTCATCTGCCCAGGGAACAATGCGGACCTCGCCCCGGACGCCATGGGTATTCACAATCTGTCCTGCTTCCAAAAACTGCTGTTTCATGTAATCACCAATTTCAGTAAGGATTTTTAAGAATATATAAAAAAAGCCAAAAGGCACCCTCGGACACCGCTAATAAGTGCGGTGTTCTCAGGCACCTTTTGTTCGTTAATCCAGTATCTCGACAGATACTTTCTTGCCCTTTCGCTGAGCAACGGCCTTCATCAGAATGCGAATTTCCTTCACAATTCTGCCCTGCCGGCCAATGACCTTGCCCATATCGCCGTCAGCCACGCGCACCTCAAATACGGTTTCGCCGCCGGCCTCGCGCTCGGTCACGGAGACCTCGTCGGGATGATCCACGAGGTTCTGCACGATGTAGGTCAATAGTTCTTTCATGCCGGTTAAACTCCTTATTCGGCTGCTTCTGCCTTCTTCAGCAGGCCCTTTACGGTTTCGGTGGGCTGAGCGCCGTTAGAAACCCAGTACTTTGCACGCTCCATATCAATCTTGATAGTTGCGGGCTGAGTCATGGGGTCATAGGTGCCGATTTCTTCGATGCACTTGCCATCACGGGCATTGCGGGAGTCAGCAACTACTACACGGTAGAAGGGGTTCTTCTTAGCACCCATTCTGCGCAGTCTGATCTTTACCATTATTTTCACCTCCGGTAATTGTTAATTTCATGTATATAAAAAGGGAAATCCCTTTCTATAGCGGATTATTTGAACAGCTTATCGAACATACCGCCGGGCAGCTTCAGGCCCTTGGGCATTGCGGGAGCAGCGTTCTTGCCGTTCTTATTGTTCTTTGCAGCCTTGCGGGTCTTTTTGAGCTGCTTGCGCATGGTGCGCTTGCCCAGACCGTTCATCTGCTTCATCATGGTGCACATGGCGTCGTAAGCCTTGAGCACACGGTTGACCTCCACAACGGAGAGGCCTGCGCCCTTGGCAATGCGGCGCTTACGGCTGGCGTTGAGGATTTCGGGATTTTCCCGCTCCTTCATGGTCATGGCCTGAATGATGGCCTTGGTGTGACGAACCGCATCGTTGTTGGGGTCGGCATCCTCCAGCGCCTTGGCGTCGATGCCGGGCATCATGCCGGCCAGCTCGCTGATGCTGCCCATGCCCTGAATGGCTTCCAGCTGATCCAGGTAATCATTGAGGGTGAACTTGTTCTCCATCATGCGCTGAGCCAGCTCTTCGGCCTTTTTCTGGTCGATGGCCTGCTCGGCTTTTTCGATGAAGCTCAGTACGTCGCCCATGCCCAGGATTCGGCTGGCCATACGGTCGGGATAGAAGGGCTCAATCTGGTCCAGCTTCTCGCCCACGCCGGCAAACTTAATGGGCTTACCGGTAACAGCGCGGATGGACAGAGCTGCGCCGCCTCTGGCGTCGCCGTCCAGCTTACTGAGCAGTACGCCGGTCACGCCCAGCGCCTCGTCGAAGGCGGAAGCGGCATTTACGGCGTCCTGACCGGTCATTGCGTCAACGACCAGCAGGATTTCTGCGGGTTCTACGGTGTCACGGATGGCGACAAGCTCATCCATGAGCGCCTGGTCAATATGCAAACGGCCTGCGGTATCCAGGAACACCAGGTCTTGGCCGTGGCGCTTGGCGTACTCAATGCCGTGCTTAGCGATTTCTACGGGGTTGCCCTGACCTTCCTGGAATACAGGCAGGCCCAGCTGGGCACCTACGGTTTCCAACTGCTTAATGGCAGCGGGGCGGTAAACGTCACAGGCCACCAGCAGAGGATTCTTGCCCTGCTTCTTCATGTAGCCTGCCAGCTTTGCACCGTTGGTGGTTTTACCGGCACCCTGCAAACCGACCAGCATCACAATGCTGGGGGACTTGCTGGAAATATTCAGTTTGGGGGCATCGCTGCCCATGAGCGCAATCAGTTCTTCATTAACGATCTTAATGACCATCTGCGCAGGGTTCAGACTTTCCAGAATGTCTGTACCTACGGCACGCTCAGTTACGCGCTTGACAAAGTCCTTAACAACCTTGAAGTTGACGTCAGCTTCCAGAAGGGCAAGCTTGACCTCGCGCATGGCTTCCTTGACATCTGCTTCCTTCAGTCTGCCCTTACCGGTCAGCTTCTTAAAAGCAGAGGAAAGCTTTTCAGATAGACTTTCAAATGCCATGTTCTATTTTCCTTTCAGCTGTCCAAGCTTTGCGGTAAGCTCACGAGTGAGCTGCAATGCTTTTCCACTTGTGACCTGGCCGAGCTGCTCCAGCAGTTCTTCCATTTCGGTCACTACGGTCTGGTTCTCCTGAAACCTGCCGATCAGACCGGTTTTTTCCTCGGTCTTACGCAGCGTTTCCTCTGCGCGTTTGATGATATCCCAAACGCCCTGGCGGGAGATGCCGGTCATCTCTGCGATTTCGCTCAGAGAGTAATCGGCGTTGTAATGAAGGTCAAAGTATTCTCTTTGCTTCGCTGTCAACAGCTCGCCGTAAAAATCGAACAGCATTGTGCGGTAAACGGTTTCGTCTGTCAAACAGATCACCTCCACTGTAAATCAGTATCCCTTTACAGCTTAGCAATTATACTATACAAAGCCCATCACTGTCAAGGCTTTTTCATGTACATACCCCTTGCTGTTTTCCACAAGTTTTCCACGAATTTAACAGGTGGTTTTGGGGAAAAATAGTAGGGGATTTTCGTCAGTTTGATTCATAAATAATTCATTACAACAGCGTACGATTATGGTATAATAAAAGGTACAAATGAAAGAAATAAGGAAGTATTCACATGACTCACATCAGAAATGAAATTATGCCCGGTGTGTGGCTCACCTGCCTGACCACCGACAAATTTAAGTCCGGTTGTCTGTCCGTCAATATGATTACCCCCCTGGCCAGAGAAACCGCTGCCATGAATGCCCTGATTCCCCAGGTGCTGCGCCGCGGCACCAAGCGTCTGCCCGACATGGAGAGCTTCTCCGGCGAGCTGGACGATAATTACGGTGCCTGCATTTCCCCGGCTGTCCGCAAGCTGGGCGAGATTCAGTGCGTGGGTATCGTCACCGACTTTGTGGACGGTCAGTATGTGCCAGAATATAACGCACTGTTTAACCACATGCTGGACCTGACCGGCGAGGTGCTGTTGCAGCCCGCTCTGGAAAAGGGCCTGTTCAAAGAAGAGTACGTGGAAAGCGAAAAGCGCAACCAGCTGGACCGTCTGCGGGGCCGCATCAACGACAAGCGCAGCTATGCCATGCAGCGCCTGATTGAATGTATGTGCTCTTATGAGGACTTCTCCCTGTCCCGTCTGGGCACCGAGGAGACCACCGAGGCCATCACTGCCCAGGCCCTGACCCAGCAGTATTACCACCTGCTGGAAACCTCTCCCATTGAGATTTTCTATATCGGCTCCTGCCGCTATAAGTTCCTGCGTGACCGTATGCTGGAAATCCTCAAGGACCTGCCCAGAGGCGAAATCAATTACGAGATCGGCACCGATATCCGCATGAACACCATCGAAACCGAGCCCCGCCTGTTCACCGAAGAGCTCTCTGTCACCCAGGGCAAGCTCTCCCTGGGCTTCCGTCTGGGCGAAATTATGGAAGACCCCGACTATGCTGCGCTGTACGTTATGAACGCCATTTACGGCGGCGCTGTTACCAGTAAGCTGTTCAATAACGTCCGTGAAAAGCTGAGCCTGTGCTACTACGCCTCCTCCATGGTGGAAGTGAACAAGGGCCTCATGCTGGTAAACTCCGGCATCGACTTCGACAAGTACGACGAAGCCCTGGCCGAAATTCTCCACCAGCTGGACGCCGTCAAGCAGGGCGACTTCACCGACGAGGAGCTCATCTCTGCCCGCAGAGCCGTGGCTGCTGAGCTGCGTGCTTACATGGACAGTGAAGGCGACCTGGAACATTACTGGCTGGCCCGCAATCTGCGTGGCGACGCCAACGACCCCATGCAGATGAGCGAGCTGGTGAACGCCGTCACCCGTGAAGACGTTATCCGTGCCGCATCCGGCATCACCTGCGACGCCATTTACTTCCTCAAGGGCTCCGGCGAGGAAGATTACGACGAGGAGGACGAGGACTGATTATGGAAGTAAAACAGTATAACAGTGTACACGAAACCCTGTACACCGAGACTCTGCCCAATGGCCTGACCATCCGCATTGTCCCCAAACCCAATTACAACACCACCTTTGCGGTGTTCGCCACCGATTACGGCGGAGCTGACCGCCGCTTCTCCGTGGACGGCCAGTGGCACGATACCCCCGCAGGTATCGCCCACTACCTGGAGCACAAGATGTTCGATATGCCCGACGGCAACGCCCTGAATCTGCTGGCCGCCAACGGCGCATCCCCCAACGCCTTCACCTCCACCGACATCACCGCCTACTATTTCGACTGCACCAAGCGCTTCACCGAAAACCTGGAAATGCTGCTGAAATTCGTGTCCACCCCCTACTTCACCCAGGAATCCGTGGACAAGGAACGGGGCATTATCGGCCAGGAAATCGGCATGATTGAAGATAACCCCGACTTTAAGGTCTATATGCGTCTGATGGAAACCCTGTACCACAACTCCCCGGTGCGCAGCTCCGTGGCCGGTACCGTGGAATCCATTGCGGAAATCACCCCCGACGACCTGTACACCTGCCACAAGTGCTTCTACACCCCCTCCAACATGGTGCTGAGTGTTGTGGGTAAGGTGGACCCCCAGGAAGTTGTGGACACCGCCCTCAAGATGCTGCCGGAGGAAAAAGCCTCCAAGCCCGTGGTGGATTACGGCGAAGCAGAGCCCGCTCTGCCCAAGGCCCAGTACACCGAGATGGAAATGGAAGTTTCTGCGCCCCAGTTCATGATCGGCGCCAAGGTGGCCCCCGAAATGTCCGGCATGGCCCGTCTGCACCAGATGCACGTGGGCAATCTGGCCATGAGCAGCATGTTCGGCCGCTCCTCCAGATTCTTCACGGACCTGTACGGCAAGAATATCCTGTCCCCGGACTTCGACATTGACTTCGACTACTCCGCCGACGCCGCCACCCTGTTCCTGGGCGGCCAGAGCCATAACCCCAAGGCCGTTCTGGATAAGGTCCTGGTGGCTGTGGACTATGTGCGCCGCAACGGTCTGGACGAAAAGCGCTTTACCCGCGTGAAAAACGCCACCCTGGGCTCCATGCTCTTCGGTCTGGAATCCTTTGACAATATGGCCGTGAACCTGGCCCAGAGCGCCTTCTACGGCTACAACTGCATGGACGCACACACCAGCAAGGCTGACGTCACCGCTGAAGAATGTGCCAAGTTCATCGTAGAAAATCTGACGGAAGAAAAGCTGGCCATGTCCGTCATTAATCCGGGAGCAAAGCCCGCATGAGAGACGCAATCATCAGTTTTCCTGCTCTCGGCATTACCATTGATCCCCCCGCAGGCATAGATATTTTCGGCCACACCATTTATCTGTACGGCATCGTCATCGCCCTGGGCTTTCTTCTGGCCATGGTGTACTGCACCAAGCGTGCCCCCCAGTTCGGTCTGACGGAGGACAACATTTATGATGTGGTCCTCTGGGCCCTGCCCATCGGCCTTGTGGGCGCCAGAGCGTACTATGTATTTTTCAACTACTCCAAGGAGTTCGCCGGCAGACCCTTTGTGGACGTCTTTAAAATCTGGAACGGCGGCATTGCCATTTACGGCGGTATCATCGCCGGTATCCTGGCGGCCATTGTGCTGTGCCGGAAAAAACATATTTCTCTGCCCGCCTTTTTGGATATCGGCAGCTACGGTCTGCTCATCGGCCAGATGTGCGGCCGCTGGGGCAACTTCTTTAACCGTGAGGCCTTCGGCTCCGAAACAGAGCTGTTCACCCGCATGGGCCTCACCACCTCAACCGGTACCATTTATGTCCACCCCACGTTCCTGTATGAGAGTGTGTGGAACCTCATCGGCTTCACCCTGCTGCACGTGTACTCCAAAAAGTGCAAGCGGAAGTTCGACGGTGAGATTTTCCTCATGTACGTCACCTGGTACGGCATCGGCCGCTGCATGATTGAGGGCCTGCGTACCGACAGCCTGTACATCGGCTCCACGGGTATCCGTGTCAGCCAGCTCCTGGCCGGCGTTTCTGCAGTGGTGGCTCTTGGCTGCCTGCTGTACTTCCGCCGTCACCCCAAGCCTCTGCTCGTTGACCGTCTGGCAAACGAGGGAGAATCTACTTCTGAAACTTAATTTATACTGGAGGGTATGATTATGGCAAAAATGAACTTTGATTTTGGTGGACTGAAAGAAAAGCTCACCGACACCATCTCCACCGTGACCGATAAGGTACTGGATCTGGCCGATGTGGCTGCCGATACCGCCAAAACCGGCCAGCAGGTTGCAAAGCTGTATCTGGAAAAGCGCAAGGAAGAAGCTGCGCTCAGCAGCGCTTACAGCGAGCTGGGCAAGCTGTACTACGATATGCACCGGGAAGAGGCCGAAGGCGTGCTGGCTGACCTGTGCATGGAAATCGAGAACACCCTGGTGAACATCGAGGAGATTCAGACGGAAATCCAGGCCGTGAAGGACGCATCCGACTGCGACTTCGACGATCTGGAGGCAGACGCCGCTCCCGCAGAGCCCGTCGTCACGGAAATCGTTCCGGAGGAAGCCCCCGCTGAGGAAGTTCCCGTAGAAGAAGCTCCCGCAGAAGAAGCCCCTGCCGATAAAGAAATCGAAGTGGCCGTGGAGGAATACATCAGCGAGGAAGACTTTGTTGCCCCCAAAAAGGACGAGGACATCGAAGTGGAAATCGTTGAGGAATAACCCAAAAGCATAAAAAATCCCGGAGCTGCTATGCAGCTCCGGGATTTTCTTTATTCCATCAGCCCAGGTCAAAACGCAGTGCGTCAACCAGGTCTTTGCCCTGATAATCAATTACATTCATGCCGATAGGCTGACTGGCCGCCTGATCATTGAGGTCATGAGCGCGCACATCTGGCTACCGTCAAAAGAAAGGCACCGTTACCCAGTAACGGTGCCTTTCTCACTTTTGTCAGACAATTTACTTGTTTTCCCGGATGTAATCCAGCATATCCTGGGCATTTTCTCCGGACTTGACCTTGTAGGCCACCTTTTCCAGAACGCCCTCTTCGTTAATCACAAAGCTGGAACGGACAACACCCATGGAGGTCTTGCCGTACAGCTTTTTCTCCTGCCAGACGCCGTAAGCCTGAATAGCCTCCAGGTCGGGGTCAGACAGCAGCGTAAAGGGCAGGTTATATTTGGCGGCGAACTTGGCGTGAGAGGCCACCGAGTCCTTGCTGATGCCCAGCACCACGGCATTTTCCGTGGCAAAATCCATAAACAGCTCACCGTAGCTGCAAGCCTGCTTGGTGCAGCCGGGGGTGCTGTCCTTGGGGTAAAAGTACAGCACAACCTTCTTACCCAAAAAGGCGGACAGGCGTACCTCCTCACCGTTGGCGTTCAGCAGCGTAAAATCCGGTGCCTTCATTCCTACTTCAAGCATGATGTTCCTCCTTGATAAATACAAATTTTTCTTCCGTTGAATGTTCAGGGGAATAGTGATAGCCCTGGCGGTCAAAGGCCTTCAGGTCCTCCGGGGCCGTGATGCCGCATTCCGCCATAAAGCGGACCATTTCTCCACGGGCCATTTTGCAGGCGGTGGACTGCTCCACCAGCTTCCCCTTTTTGGGCTGCACAAAGCTGCATTCCAGCAGCCGTGCCCGGCCCTTGAGCTGTGGGGCCACGGCCTTGCTGTACTCCTTGGAGGCCAGATTCACAATGAGTTCCGTTTCCTGGCACAGACTGTCTGCCAGTCGGCTGCCCCAATAGCGATACAGGTCCTTGTGGCCGTCCACGGCCATCTTGGCGCCCATTTCCAGGCGATAGGGTGTAACACCATCCATGGGCCGCAGCACCCCGTAGAAGCCGGAGAGAATCCGCAGATGCTCCTGAATATAGGCAGTCTGGGCGTCCGTAAAGACGCCGGGGGCCATGTACTGGAAGGCGATGCCCTCATAGCTCAAAATGGCCGGACTGAGAGCTCCGTGCAGATCCATGGTGGAAATGCGCTCCAGGTTTTCTTCCACCAGAGCGTCGCTGCAATTCCAGATGGTTTTCAGTTCCTCATAGGATTTTCCCCGGAGCTCTTCCAGCAAATGCTGGGTGCAGTCCAAAAATCGGGGCAAATCCCGGTATTCCACATCTTCCTCCCGGACCATTTTCTTGGCCGGGGACAAAATCATTCGCATGGCGGCGTTTCTCCTCTATTCTCAATGAGTCTATTATAGGAGCCCTGCCGTACACTTGTCAACGGAGGTCAAAAAAACCATCGCAGGAATCCTGCGATGGTCTTTCATTTATTTAAGGTGATGTTATTGGTGTGTTAAATTTTAGCCTCTTACGGAGAACTGATACAGGGTATCCATGTCGTTGTCGCGCAGTTTCTTAAAGCTCTTAATCCAGTTCATAATGATTCTCCTCTCAATGATTTAGGAAGTATATTTTAAGTTCGGTTAGTTGCTTAGTGATTAGCCTCTTACGGAGAACTGATACAGGGTGTCCATATCGTTGTCACGCAGTTTCTTAAAGCTCTTAATCCAGTTCATAATGATTCTCCTCTCAATGATTT
>SAMEA104404106__coassemble_1423_pt1 | contig 18061 bp, 32 predicted proteins | sample SAMEA104404106__metabat2_high_PE_053 | metagenome-assembled genome bin SAMEA104404106 (sample SAMEA104404106) | Balaenoptera acutorostrata
ATTCACTTGTCCTGCTGCAATGCTCTTTGTCTTAATTTCAGTAAACTGTCCTTAGGAGACTCTGGCATTGCATCTCCGTCTTTTTTATGCTTCTTCTTCAACGGCGTCCATAATCACAGGGACATGATTCTGCAGGCCGTATTTGGACAGCTGCCAAAGTGCAGAAAAGGCGTACTTGGCCATGGACTCAGTGGAGTAGTGCTTGGCACCTTCTGCCATCTGGCCCTCGGTTTCAAACCAGCTGAGCACTTCGCTCTCGTCAGCCTTCCAGCCCATTTCGTTCACCCGCAGCAGCTCCAGCAGCAGTGCGCCGCAAGAGGAAATGGTGACCACATCACCGGTGGGCACTTCGCCACGCAGCAGCACGGGGGTCTGGGCAGGCAGCCACCAGCTGGCCCCCTTCATGAGGGACCAGGGCATATTGGGGTCGGCGTGGGCGCTCTGCACAGCCTGTTCCTCTTCTGCCTTCCAACCGGGGTAAATGGCCTCTCTGGGCTTAGCGTTATAAGCAACGCTGGCTGCATAGTACAGCAGTGCGCCGTAGTGCAGCTCATCCATCTGCACAACCACGCATTCCTTGTCGGCACGCTCTTCCCAAGCCTCAGCTTCGGGGGCAGCCTTCTTTACCGCTGCAACAATGGTGTCCATCCAGTGGGTGACAATCTCGTGGGTGCGTGCAGCTTCTTCAGCGGATTCTACGTCGCTGTAGTACCGGTCCAGGGTACCGGCAAATACTTCAATGGCCATTTCAGGCTCCTCCTTTAACTCTCGGGTTGATGTAGGTACGGCTATTGTCCTGATTGCCGAAGGCAATGGCGTTGTGGGGGCAGCAGTTAATGCAGCGCAGGCAGTAAATGCACTTGGACTTGGTCCAGGTAGCCTTGCCGCGCACAATTTCAATGGCGCTGTCCGGGCAATTTTCTGCACACAGACCGCAGCCGACACAGCGGCCCAGCACCAGCTTAAAGCGCTTGGTGTTGCGGCCGGTCACATAGCTGCCGTAATACTGGGCAGTAATGTAGTCGGCGCCAAAGGCGGTGCAGTCGTCAAAATTGCCGCAGCGGCGGTCAGCAACAAACTTGCCAATGTTCTCTGCTCGCTTCTGCGCCTTATCCAAGAGCGGACCGAAGTCCTTAGGCGCCTGTTGGGGGGCCATCACATACGTGTTATTGGCCACGGGGCAGGAGAATCTCGCATGAGTGGGTAATCCGCAGGCACTGAGTGCCTGGCTGAGCATGTTGCCGGCGCCGGCCGTCATTCCTTCACAGGTCAGGCAGGTCCATACATAGCTGGGGGTATGGGAAAAATGCAGGCGGGAGAGAAACTCCGGCACGTGGATGGGAATGCCGTAATAATATGTGGGCATAACAAATCCAACCGCCTCATTTTCCGCTAAATTCACATCATAACTCTCTGTCTTTATGCAAGACGTTATATTCACCAAGCGGTCACCGGTGGTATCAGCGATGGTTTCGGCCACCATCTGGCTGTTGCCGGTTCCCGTAAAATAAAAAATCATGTCGGGTAGAACTCCTATCTGGCATGCGCTGAGATACGTGTCTCACGGCCGCAGCTGCCATCACTGCCGGCCAAAGGGAAATTGGGCAGGTACTCGCCAAAGTTTACCTGCAAAACGACCGCAGCCAAGGCTGCGGTCGTCATCATGCATTGTATAAAATTATACCAGCTCGATTACTGCCATTTCAGCAGCATCGCCGCGACGGGGACCGACGCGAGTAATGCGGGTATAACCACCGTTGCGTTCAGCGTACTTGGGAGCAATCTCGTCAAACAGCTTCTTAGCAACGTCTTCACGGGTGATGAAGGACAGAGCCTGGCGGTAGGATGCCAGATCCTTCTTCTTACCCAGGGTGATCATTTTCTCTGCAAGAGGAGCGATCTCCTTAGCACGAGTAACGGTGGTTTCCATGCGACCATTGTCCAGGAAATCGGTTACCTGCTGACGGAACATAGCAGTGCGCTGATCGGTAGTCTTGCCGAGCTTTCTAGTACCGGGCATATTACTAACCTCCTAAGGTTGATAGGTTTACTGATTATCGTCGTTGGCCAGAGACAGACCCAGCTGAGCCAGCTTGTGCTCAACTTCTTCAAGGGACTTACGGCCGAGGTTACGAACCTTGATCATCTCTTCCTGAGTCTTGCTGATCAGGTCCTTAACGGTGTTAATGTTTGCTCTCTTCAAGCAGTTGAAGGAACGTACGGAGAGATCCAGCTCTTCGATGGTCATATCAAGCAGCTTGTCTTCTTCCTTGCTGATGGGCTCCACCACAATGGGACCGAGGTCCGTTTCGGACAGGTCAGTAAAGATGGTGAAGTGGTCAACCAGGATCTTTGCACCGAGAGAAAGAGCATTTCTAGCGGTGATGGTCTTGTCAGTCCAGACTTCAATGGTCAGTTTGTCAAAGTCAGTCTGGTTACCTACACGAGTGTTTTCCACAGTGTAGTTGACTTTGAGAACCGGGGTATAGATAGAGTCAACGGGAATGGTACCGATGGGCATCTGTGCGTTCTTGTTCTTAGAAGCAACAACATAGCCACGGCCATGACCGATGGTCAGTTCCATGTTCAGGCTAGCGCCTGCGCCCAGAGTGGCAATGTGCAGGTCGGGATTCAGAATCTCGACTTCTGCGTCGGCAATGATATCGCCTGCGGTCACTTCGCACTCGCCGGTCATGTCGATGCGGACAGTCTTGGAAGTGTTGGTGTGCAGTGCTGCGATAATGCTCTTCACATTCAGAACGATTTCGGTTACATCTTCCTTAACGCCGGGGATGGAACTGAATTCGTGCTGTACGCCGGCAATCTTAATGCTGGTAACAGCGGTACCGGGCAGAGAAGAAAGCAGAACTCTTCTCAGGGAGTTACCCAGAGTGGTGCCGTAGCCGCGCTCCAGGGGTTCGATGATGTACTTACCGTAGGAATCATCAGTGGGTGTCTCAAGACATACTATACGCGGTTTCTCTATTTCGATCATATAGACTAACCCTCCTTATTAGATTTTTGTATCTAAGCAGATACGTGGTTTTCAGCTTACCAATTCTGAGGGTCAAGGAATTACTTGGAGTACAATTCGACGATAAGGTGTTCAGCAACCTCGAAGTCGATATCGTCTCTAGCGGGCATAGCAACAACGGTGCCTTCGCCCTTCTTTGCATCGTAGGTCAGCCACTTGGGCAGGCCGCGGAATGCATCCTCTTCCATGAAGCCCTTAATACGTTCAATGCTTCTGCTGGTTTCCTTAACACCGATAACCATACCGGGCTTAACCAGGAAAGAGGGGATGTTAACAACCTTACCGTTGATGGTGAAGTGACCGTGAGATACCATCTCACGAGCTTCTCTTCTGGTCTTAGCCAGACCCAGACGGAAGATAACGTTGTCGAGACGACGCTCGATGGTGGTGAGCAGGACTTCGCCGGTGATGCCGGGAGCCTTAGCAGCGTGCTCGTAGTATGCACGGAACTGCTTTTCCTGAATGCCGTAGACGAACTTTACTTTCTGCTTCTCGTTCAGCTGAGTAGCGTACTCGCTCTTCTTAGCTCTCTTCTTAGCATTGGGGTTGCGCTTGGTGGAACCAAGCTTGGATTTTTCGGTATAGCCCATAACCGCAGGGGAGATGCCCAGCGCTCTGCAACGCTTGACAATGGGCTGCATATTCTTTGCCATAGTCTATTTCCTCCTTCCCAAAATCAGACGCGGCGACGCTTGGGAGGACGGCAACCATTGTGAGGAATGGGAGTTACGTCCTTAATCATGGTGACTTCCAGACCAGCGGTCTGCAGTGCACGGATCGCTGCTTCGCGACCCTGGCCAGGGCCCTTAACGAAAACTTCAACAGTCTTCAGGCCATGCTCCATAGCTGCCTTTGCTGCAGTTTCAGCAGCAGTCTGAGCTGCAAAGGGGGTGGACTTTCTGCTGCCACGGAAACCCATTTCACCAGCGGATGCCCAAGACAGTGCATTGCCCTGAGTGTCGGTGATGGTTACCATGGTGTTGTTAAAGGAAGAGCTGATATGAACCTGGCCCTTCTCAATGTTCTTGCGCTCTCTACGACGAGTGCGAACGACCTTTTTCTTAGGACTTGCCATTATTCATATCCCTCCTTACTTCTTCTTATTAGCGACAGTGCGCTTGGGACCCTTGCGGGTACGAGCGTTAGTCTTGGATCTCTGACCACGGCAGGGCAGACCACGTCTGTGGCGCAGGCCGCGGTAGCAACCGATTTCGGTCAGACGCTTGATGTCCAGTGCGGTCTGACGACGCAGGTCGCCTTCAACCAGGTAGTGAGCATCAATTACGTCACGAATCTTTGCTTCGTCTTCATCGGTCAGATCTTTTACTCTGATGTCGGGGTTGATTCCGGTCTCTTCCAGAATCTTAGTTGCGCTGGTCCTGCCAATACCGTAGACATAGGTGAGAGCGATCTCAATTCTCTTGTCCTTAGGCAGGTCGACGCCGGCTATACGTGCCATACTTATTAATCATCCTTTCGAGTGAATGTGGTTTGCACACCATTGCTCACGGGGCTTCATCCCGCCGGAGGGAGCTTACCGCTCGCGGTGTGGCTGGTGGATTGTGTGTTCCAGGACCTATTTATGAATTAGCCCTGCTTCTGCTTGTGCTTGGGGTTCTCGCAGATAACCATGACCTTACCCTTGCGCTTAATGATCTTGCACTTTTCGCACATGGGCTTAACGGACGGTCTAACTTTCATTATTGTAAACCTCCTATTTACTTCTCCAGGTAATACGGCCACGGGTCAGATCGTACGGAGACATCTTAATCGTTACCTTATCACCGGGTAGAATACGAATGTAGTTCATCCGGAGCTTGCCGGAAATTGTGGCCAGGATGACATGACCGTTGCCAATGTCAACCTTAAACATAGTGTTGGGCAGGGCCTCGACGACTGTGCCCTCGAGTTCGATTTCGTCTTCTTTAGACATGTTGGAACCTCCTGTTAGGTGCTTTCGTCAAATATCGTCTGCCATTGTAAGAATCTCGGGTTCACCATCGGTGATGAGGATTGTGTTCTCATAATGAGCACAGAGCTGGCCGTCCATAGGAACGACAGTCCAGTCATCGTCCAGAACACGAATCGCTGCACTACCCATATTCACCATCGGTTCAATGGCAATGGTCATACCCTTGACGAGGCGGGGGCCTCTGCCGCGGATGCCATAGTTAGGAACCGAAGGATCTTCGTGAACATCAGAACCGATACCGTGACCGGTGTATTCACGAACAATGGAATAACCTTGGCGTTCAACATATTCCTGAATGGCTGCGCCGATGTCGCAGACACGATTGCCTGCTTTAGCAAACTTTAAGCCTTCGAAAAAGCTCTGGCGAGTGACTTCCATCAGACGCTTTGCTTCTTCGGAAACCTCCCCGCAGGGATAAGTGCCGGCACAGTCACCATGGAAACCATGGATTTTTGCGCCGACATCCACGCTGACAATGTCGCCGTTATGAATAACGCGCTTGCCGGGGATGCCGTGGATTAATTCCTCGTTAACCGAGATACAGGCGCTACCGGGAAATCCACCGTAATGGAGGAAGCTGGGAGTAGCACCGGATTTTGTGATAAAATTGTAAACCTCGCGATCAATCTCGGCGGTAGTAATACCGTCTCTGATTGCCTGTCTGGCGATGGTTCTTGCTCCAGCGGTAAGTTTACCGGCCTCTCGCATGAACTCAATCTGTCTGGGTGATTTAACAATTATCGGCATAATTTAAATCTCCAAGGTCTTAAACAAGGCAGCGCTGGTTTCTTCAACCGTGGGCTGATTGTCCACGCGCTTCAGTCTTCCTCTCTGTTCATAGAATCCCTTCAGAGGTTCAGTTTCCTTGTGGTAAGTCTCCAGACGTGCCAGCACGGTCTCGGGAGCGTCATCCTTGCGGATGGTCAGCTCGCTGCCGCAGCTGTCGCAGATGCCTTCAACCTTAGGGGGGTTAGAAACAACATGGTAGGTTGCACCGCAGTGGGGGCAAGCACGTCTGCCGCTCATGCGCTTAACGATCACGTCGTCTTCAATCTCCAGGCTGACAGCAACGTCGATGCCGACGCCCTGAGCTTCAAGAGCTTCAGCCTGGGGAATGGTACGAGGCATACCGTCAAGGATGAAACCGTTTTTGCAGTCGTCCTCGGCAATACGGTCTCTGATAATATCAATAATGATCTGATCAGGAACCAGTGCGCCGGCGTCCATGTATTCCTTTGCTTTAAGACCCACGGGGGTGCCGTTTTTCACGGCAGCCCGCAGGATGTTACCAGTAGAGATCGTGGGAATGTTCAGCTTAGCGCTCAGAACTTCAGCCTGAGTGCCCTTACCAGCGCCGGGGGCGCCGAGAAGTACGAATTTCATAAGAATTCCTCCGAATTAATCAAGGAAGCCCTTGTAGTTGCGCATAATCATCTGAGCTTCGATAGCGCGAACGGTTTCCAGAGCAACGCCAACCACGATGATGATGGATGTACCACCCAGAGACAGGCCGGAGTTGGCTGCGCTGGTGGAACAAATGCTGACAATGATGGGAGCGATAGCGATGATACCCAGGTAAATAGCACCGAACAGGGTAACCTTATTCAGAACCTTGGTCAGGTATTCGCCGGTGGGCTTACCGGGACGAATGCCGGGGATAAAGCCACCGTTGGATCTCAAATTATTTGCTACTTCAATAGGGTTGAACTGAATGGTGCTATAGAAGTAAGCAAAGAACACAATCAGAGCCAGATAAATAACTGCGTACAGTACGCTGCTGGAGTTGAACACTCTCAGGAAGCCACCCCAGAAACCGGGGCTATCGACGGTCACGCCGCACAGCATGCAAATGGTAGCAGGCAGAGTAGCAACGGACTGAGCGAAGATGATGGGCAGTACGCCGGACATATTGACCTTCAGGGGCAGGTTAGTTGCCTGACCACCGTACATCTTACGGCCGACGACGCGCTTGGAGTACTGTACGGGAATGCGGCGTTCTGCATCGTTGACGTAAATAATCATTACAATCATAGCCAGAGCGCCAATCAGCATGATAGCCAGCAGCCAGGGAGACAGAGCGGTGTTCATCACATACTCTGCATTAGCCTGGTCATAGCCTGCAGCAAGCAGGGTATCCATGCTCATAGCGCCGCTACGAATCTGGAACCAGTTGTACAGGTTGGTGGCCATGTTGCCGATTGCAGTGGGGAAACGGGAAACGATAGAAGCGAACAGGATAATGGAAATACCATTGCCTACGCCAAATTCGGTGATCTGTTCACCCAGCCACATGATAATGGCGGAACCGGCAGTAAAGGTCAGGATAATGACCAGAGCTGCCCAGATGCTGCCACCATCAGCAGTCAGCATACCGTTGTTCTTAATGAGCATGTAGTATGCCCAGCCCTGAATCAGGGCGATACCAACGGTGGAGTAACGAGTAATACTTGCAATTTTCTTTTTGCCTTCCTCGCCGCCTTCCTTAGCCAGGTTTTCCAGGTAAGGAATAGCGATGGTCAGCAACTGAATGATGATCGAAGCATTAATGTACGGCTGAATGCTCAGAGCAAAGATAGTTGCCTGAGAAAATGCGCCGCCGGACATAGTGTTCCAGAGGCCCAGAACAGTATTGCTGAGTTGCTGGAAGTACTGGCCGAGCAGAGTAGTGTCCACGTAGGGCACAGGAATCGCGTTGCCAATACGGTACAGAAGCAGAATGATAAACGTAAACTTCAGCTTCTTACGAATGTCTTCGACCTTCCATGCGTTGCGCATAGTCTCGAGCACTTAGATCACCTCAGCCTTTCCGCCTGCTGCCTCAATCTTTGCCTTCGCAGATTCGGAGAAAGCGGAAGCCTTAACGGTAATGCTCTTGGTAACTTCGCCGTTACCCAGGAATTTAACGCCGTATTCGCACTTGGACAGAATGCCAGCGCTCAGCAGAGCTTCTGCATCAACAACAGCGCCATCTTCAAACTTGTTCAGTGCGGAAACGTTCAGGGTTTCCAGAGGCTTAGCAAAGATGTTGTTGAAGCCTCTCTTGGGCAGACGACGTGCCAGGGGCATCTGGCCGCCTTCGAAGCCGACGCGAACGCCGCCGCCGGAGCGAGCCTTCTGACCCTTGTGGCCGCGGCCAGCAGTCTTACCGTTACCGGTAGCGTGGCCTCTGCCTTTTCTCTTATTCTCGTGGGTAGAACCAACCACGGGAGAAAGTTCATGAATATTCATTGTGAATGGCCTCCTTATTCTTCAGTGACCTTCAGGAGGTAGCCGATCTGTGCGATCTTGCCTCTGGTCTGGGGGTTGTCAGGCTGCACGGTTTCGTTGCCGATCTTGTGCAGGCCCAGAGAAGCAGCAGTAGCAATGTGCTTATCCAGTCTGCCGTTCAGGCTCTTTACGAGCTTAATTCTCAGATTTGCCATGTTTGCCCCTCCTTAACCCAGAATTTCTTCTACGGACTTGCCGCGAACTGCAGCAACCTGAGCTGCGTCACGCAGGCTCTTCAGGCCGGTGAAGGTAGCAGCAACTACGTTCTGGGGATTATTGGAACGCAGGCACTTGGTACGAATGTCCTTAATGCCAGCAGCTTCGATAACAGCACGAACTGCGCCGCCAGCGATAACGCCGGTACCAGGTGCAGCGGGCTTCATCAGAATACGGCCTGCACCGAACTCACCGATAACTTCGTGAGGAATGGTGGTGCCGTGCATGGTAACAGTGATGATGTTCTTCTTAGCAGCCTCGATACCCTTGCGGATAGCTTCGGATACTTCGGAAGCCTTGCCCAGGCCATAGCCTACGCGGCCCTTGCCGTCGCCTACTACTACCAGAGCGGTAAACTTAGCAACGCGGCCACCCTTAACGGTCTTGGAAACACGGTTCAGGGCAACAACGGTTTCGGTGAACTCCTGAGGAGCTTCCTCACGAGGACGACGATCACGACGATCGCGTCTTTCACCACGCTCACGACGTTCGGAGCGCTCGTTTCTTTCAAATTCTGCCATAATTCAGTTTCCTCCTTCCGTTAGAATTTCAGGCCGCCCTCGCGAGCGCCTTCTGCCAGTGCCTTGACACGGCCGTGGTAAACATAACCACCGCGGTCAAATACAACTTCTTCAATGCCCTTTTCAACAGCGCGTTCTGCCAGGGTCTTACCGACCAGAGCAGCACCTTCGCAGTTGCCGCCCTTAGCAGCGAAGTTCTTCTCGTGAGAAGAAGCAGCGGCCAGGGTTACACCTGCAACGTCGTCAATAATCTGGGCTACAATGTGATTTTCGCTTCTGTAAACGCTCAGACGAGGTCTCTCAGCAGTGCCGGAGATCTTGCCGCGAATTCTCTGATGGCGCTTAATTCTAGCAGCCTTAGCGTCAGCTCTCTTAATCATTCAGCACGCCTCCTTACTTTTTGCCGGACTTACCAACCTTGCGGCGGATAACTTCGTAATCATACTTGATGCCCTTGCCCTTGTAGGGTTCGGGGGGTCTCTTTGCACGAATTTCGGCTGCAAACTGGCCGACCTTCTGCTTGTCGATGCCCTTAACAATGATGGTGTTAGCATCGGGAACTTCCAGGGTAATGTCGTCATTATCCTTGAAGGTCACGTCGTGGGAGAAGCCCAGCTTCAGGCTAACTTCATTGCCCTTCTTTTCGCAACGGTAGCCAACGCCGTTAATTTCCAGCTTCTTGGAGAAGCCTTCGGTAACGCCAACGACCATGTTGGAAATCAGGGTACGGGTCAGACCGTGCAGAGAACGGTCAATCTTGCTATCGGAAGCGCGGGTTACAGTGATAACGCCGTTTTCCAGGGTAGCGGTCATGGAAGGAGCGATTTCTCTTTCCAGGGAGCCCTTGGGGCCCTTAACAGTGATGTGGGAACCGTTTACGGTGACTTCAACGCCAGCGGGAACGGTAATGGGAGCTCTACCAATTCTAGACATATCTCAATTACCTCCTTCTTACCACACGAATGCCAGGACTTCGCCGCCGACGTTCAGCTTGCGAGCCTGCTTGTCGGTCATAACGCCCTTGGAAGTGGAGATGATTGCGATACCCAGGCCCTTGAGAACCTTGGGCAGCTCGTCAGCGCCAGCGTAGATACGCAGGCCGGGCTTAGAGACTCTACGGAGACCCTGAATTGCCTTTTCCTTGTTGGAGAGGTACTTCAGAGTGATTCTGATGATACCCTGGGTGCCGTCGTCGATGATCTGGAAGCTCTTGATATAGCCTTCATCGAGAAGGATCTGAGCGATGGAGATCTTCATCTTGGACGCAGGGACATCAACGGTTTCATGCTTAGCGGTGCCGGCATTGCGGATACGGGTAAGCATGTCTGCGATGGGGTCAGTGATCTGCATTATATTTCCTCCTAGTTTAGAGTTACAGTCCGGATTTTCCGGTACTGTTCAGGCGGCGAGGTTCCACGCTAATACATGATTAGCCGCGGCCTTTCGCCATCCTCCGCCGACTTTGTCGACATATAAAAACCGCATTGCGGATTTTACCAACCTTACCTTGTGTTTCACAAATGGCCGCAAGAGGCCCTGTGTTCACAAGCAGGACTTATTATACTGTATAACTTCAAATTTGTAAAGAAGTTTCAAAAATTAATTGGCGTTTTTGTGCCTTTTTCTGAACTTTCATCATTTCGTCTAATTGTACCCATTTTAAGGCCGTTTCAGTTGGCATTTTTGCTAATGTGCCGAAAATTTAACCGCTCAGGCCCTCCTATTCAGGGCCACAGGCTGTCCCAAATCAAGCGCATCCTCCGGTTTAAGGGCCATTTCAAGGCCCTCAGTGTCTATACAGGCGTATACATTATATATAATACACAAAGACATAGCCGAGATAAAAAAAGCAGCGTCGGGTCATATACCCGGCGCTGCCATAGGGGCTGTTTTCCTTTTTTCAGGGCTCTTCCCCGACCAGGTTCAGCAGGTCTTCCCGGAGCTTTCCCCGGCTGAACGCCAGGGCGTGCCGGAAGCTGCGGCTGTCCTCCAGGGTCTTCCCTGCCTGCCGCAAAGCGTCAACGCTTTGCAGCTTCAGTTCAGTCATGGTTTTACCCAGGTATGCGTAAGCATTTTCCGGCTCCTCGTCCAGTACCCGTTCCAGATACTCGTCGGCCCGGGTTAGCTCGCCATCCTCCAGGAAAATGAACGCTCTGCGCAGTAAGGGCGGCAGCATGGCGCTGTGCATCAGCTGCTCCAGGGGCACTTCCCCGTCACGGGCGGCGTGTGGCGGCTCCTGCACGGGAGCACTGCTGTGGTGTACGCCCACCTTGGGCATGGTATCTTCCAGAATCACCGGAATCAGCCGATGGGCCATGATTTCGTCCGGCACAACGTCCGGGTACTTCTCTGCCAGCAGCCGTGCCACCTGATCCTCCGTCTGATGAGAAGACGCCACATCGCAGTATACAGCGAACAGAGAATGGAACTGCTCCACCGTGAGCTTACCTTCCGGCAGCTGTCCTTTTCTGCCCAGGCAATCCAGTACCACCTTTGCAGAGAACATTCCTTCCGGGAAGTATGCCTTGGATACCGCCTTATTGTACTTGCAGAACAAGTTATAGGCGCTGGCAAAGCGGCTGTCCTGCTCGGCGTGATTGACCCGCAGCAGCTGGCTCTTTTTCTGCACCAGCATACCCAGTATCATAAACACCGTGTTGGACAGTGCCCAGGCCAGACTGCGGTTAAAGGGCGTATCCCCGTCAACGAGGGTGAAGTCCCCGCCGAACTGCCGGAAAATGTGCAGCAGGGCAAACAGAATGTTCACCAGACCAATCCAAAACATCAGACCGCCTGTATTCCGCAGGGCCGTCAGATGGTAAGACTCCGGGCAGTCCCGTAGGGGCAGAATGGCATATCGCCGGGCTACGCCCATGCGGTTCAGTTTTTCAAACAGCACATTGATGCCGAAGAATACCAGGCCCAAGCCCAGATTCAGCAGCAGTGCAACCAGAGTAAAAAGTACAACGTGTGCCATACCGGTCACCTCGTTTCTCCATAGTACTCTTATTGTAGCATAGCGCCCCCCTAATGCAATCCCATACACCCCAGCCCGGTAATATTGGGCGAAAGATAAAAAAAGCACCGTATCTTGCGATACGGTGCTTTGAATTCGTTCCGAATTACCAGGAAGCCTTCTTTACGCCGGGAATTTCACCCTTGTAAGCCAGCTCACGGAAGCAAATACGGCAGATGCCGTAGTTGCGCAGGTAAGAGTGGGGACGACCGCAGATCTTGCAGCGGTTGTAAGCGCGAGTGGAGTACTTAGCCTCTCTCTGCTGCTTAATCTTCATAGACTTCTTTGCCATGTGTCCTTACCTCCCTTAAGCCTTGGTGATGAAGGGAGCGCCGAGCTGAACCAGCAGTTCCTTAGCTTCTTCATCGGTGTTAGCGGTGGTGATGATAGCGATGTTCATACCACGCAGCTTCTCGATCTTATCGTACTCGATTTCGGGGAAGATGCTCTGTTCCTTCAGGCCCAGGCTGAAGTTGCCACGGCCGTCGAATGCATCGCCATTAATGCCGCGGAAGTCGCGTACACGAGGCAGAGCAATGTTGAACAGGCGGTCCAGGAATTCCCACATACGGTCGCCGCGCAGGGTAACCTTTACGCCAACCTTCTGGCCTTCACGCAGGTGGAAGTTTGCAACAGACTTCTTAGCCAGGGTTGCAACAGCCTTCTGACCGGTGATGGTGGTGATGTCCTTAATTACAGCGTCCAGTGCCTTGGTGTTGTCCTTGCAGTCGCCGCAGCCAACGGAAACGACGATCTTCTCCAGACGGGGAATCTGCATAACGGACTTGTACTGGAACTTCTGCATGAGAGCGGGAGCAATCTCCTGCTGATACTTAGTCTTCAAAGTAGGCATTTATTGATCCCCTTTCTTACAGATTTGCGCCGCACTTCTTGCAGCAACGGGTCTTCTTGCCTTCAGTGCCGATCTTGTGACCAACACGGGTAGCCTTGCCGCAAGAGGGGCAAACTACCTGCACCTTGGAAGCGTAGATGGGGGTTTCAACCTTGATGATGCCACCCTCTTCGCCCTGCTTGCGAGGTGCCTTGTGCTTAGTAGCTACGTTTACGCCTTCAACAATGACCTTCTGGCCCTTGACGTCGACGCGCATGACCTTACCGGTCTTGCCTTTGTCCTTACCGGACAGAACAATAACAGTATCGTTGGTTCTGATATTCATACTCAATTGCCCTCCTTAAATGACTTCGGGAGCCAGAGACAGGATCTTGGTGAAGTCCTTCTCACGCAGCTCACGGGCAACAGGCCCAAAGATACGGGTGCCAACGGGGTTGTGGTCTTCCTTAACCAGAACGGCAGCGTTCTCGTCAAAGCGAACATAGGTGCCGTCAGCACGACGGATGGAGCGAGTGGTACGAACGACAACAGCCTTAACAACTGCGCCCTTCTTCACATTGCTGCCGGGAGCGGTCTTGCGAACGGAAGCGACGATAACATCGCCAACGCTAGCAAACTTGCGCTTGGAGCCGCCCAGTACACGAATGCACTTAATTTCTTTGGCGCCGGTATTATCAGCGACCTTCAGATAGCTTTCTTCCTGAATCATGTTGTCGCCTCCTTACTTAGCCTTTTCAACAATTTCAACTACGCGCCATCTCTTGTCCTTGGACAGGGGGCGAGTTTCCATTACCTTAACAATATCGCCTACGCGGCACTCGTTAGCTTCGTCGTGTGCCTTCAGACGGTAGGTTCTACCAATAATCTTCTTGTACTTCTTGTGTGCTACGTGGTCTTCAACAGTAACGACAACAGTCTTGTCCATCTTGTCGGAAACGACCTTGCCCACACGAACCTTACGAGAGGTTGTTCTCATTTCGCTCATTTAGTTTTCCTCCTCAACCCTTGATCTGCTTTTCACGGATGATGGTCTTGACGCGAGCGATATCACGGCGTACAGCGGTGATCTTGGTGGGGTTGTCAAGATGATTGGTAGCCAGCTGCATGCGCAGCATGAACAGGTCACGCTTCAGCTCAACGAGCTTTGCTTCCAGCTGCTCTACGGACATAGAACGGATTTCATTTGCCTTCATCTTATACACCACCTTCGCACTCATCGCCCTTCTTGACAAACTTTGTCTTGCAGGGGAGCTTGTGTGCTGCCAAGCGCATAGCTTCGCGAGCCACTTCTTCGGAAACACCGGCGATTTCGAACAGAACTCTGCCGGGCTTAACAACTGCAACCCAGTACTCGGGAGAGCCCTTACCGGAACCCATACGGGTTTCAGCAGGCTTTGCGGTTACGGGCTTGTCGGGGAAAATCTTGATCCAGACCTTACCGCCACGCTTGGTGTAACGGGTCATAGCAATACGAGCTGCTTCGATCTGTCTGGAGGTGATCCAGCAGGGCTCGGTAGCAACCAGACCATATTCGCCGTAAGCGATGGTGTTGCCACGGGTAGCCTTACCGGTCATACGACCGCGATGTACTCTGCGGTACTTAACTCTCTTAGGCATCAGCATTATGCGTTACCTCCTTCTTTGCGAGCGGGTCTACCTTCACGGTTGTAACCACCCTGGCGACGGTCGCGGCTGTAGCCGTTGCGGTCGTTGCGGCGGTTGTCACGACGGCCACCGCGGCGGTCGTTGCGACGCTTGTCTTCACCGGCCTTGTTCAGGTCCATGGTGCGGGGGGTGGAACGCAGAGTCTGGCTCAGGACTTCGCCCTTGTAGATCCAAACCTTTACGCCCAGACGGCCGTAGGTGGTAGCAGCTTCTGCGAAGCCGTAGTCAATGTCAGCACGCAGGGTCTGCAGGGGAATGGTGCCTTCGTGGTAGCATTCGCTACGAGCGATTTCAGCACCGCCAACGCGGCCGGAAACCATAACCTTGATACCCAGGGCGCCCATGCGCATAGCACGGCCCATAGCGTTCTTCATTGCACGACGGTAGGAAATACGCTTCTCCAGCTGCTGAGCAATGTTTTCAGCAACCAGCTGAGCGTCGGTGTCGGGGGTGCGAACTTCGATGATGGAGATCTTAACCTTCTTGCCGATCATCTTTTCAACTTCGCCTTCCAGACGCTGAATTTCTGCGCCGCCCTTGCCGATAACGACGCCGGGTCTGGAGCAGTGGATGAAGATGCGAACGCCGTTGGAGTCGCGCTCGATCTCAATCTTGGGGACACCTGCAGAATGCAGGGTCTTCTTCAGGAACTGACGTACGTTGTAGTCTTCTACAATCAGATCGCCAACCTTATCTTCTCTAGCGTACCATCTGGAATCCCAGTCCTTGATTACGCCAACACGCATACCGTGGGGATTAACTTTCTGTCCCATATTCAGCCTCCTCCCTTATTCTTTCTCAGCCACTACGATAGTGATGTGGCTGGTGCGCTTGTTAATGCGGTACATACGACCCTGAGCTCTGGGCATGCCGCGCTTCAGAATGGGGCCGCCGGTAGCATAAGCTTCCTTAACGTACAGCTTTTCAGGATCCATCTCAAAGTTGTTTTCTGCGTTTGCGCAAGCGCTCTTCAGCAGCTTGGTCATCAGTTCGCAGCCAGCCTTGGGAGTATTGTTCATCAGTGCCATTGCATAAGCAGCATCCTTACCGCGGATGAGATCGCAAACGATTTCAACCTTGCGGGGAGAGATGCGTGCAAACTTAAGAGTTGCTCTTGCTTCCATGTTCTCTCCTCCTTATCTCTTGCCGGTCTTGCTGCCAGCATGGCCACGGAAGGTACGGGTGGGAGCGAATTCGCCCAGCTTGTGACCTACCATGTCTTCGGTTACGTATACAGGAACGTGACGACGGCCGTCATGTACTGCAATGGTGTGACCTACGAAAGAAGGGAAAATAGTGGTTGCACGGCTCCAGGTCTTCAGGACCTTCTTTTCGCCTGCAGCGTTCATTTCATCGACTCTCTTAAGCAGCTCGGATGCAGCGTAAGGGCCTTTCTTGATGCTTCTGCTCATTAAATTTTCCCTCCTTACTTGCTGTTACGACGCTTGACAATGTACTTGTCGGTGCGATTCTTGGTCTTGCGGGTCTTGTAACCCAGTGCAGGCTTGCCCCAGGGGGTAACAGGGCCGGAACGGCCGATAGGAGCCTTGCCTTCACCACCGCCGTGGGGGTGGTCGCAGGGGTTCATAACGGAACCACGAACAGTGGGACGAATGCCCATGTGACGCTTACGGCCAGCCTTACCCAGGTGAACGTTAGCGTGATCGGTGTTGCCAACCTGGCCAACGGTAGCCATGCAGCTCAGACGAACCTTGCGGAATTCACCGGAAGGCAGACGAACAGTAGCCATGCCGTTTTCCTTAGCCATCAGCTGAGCTTCAACGCCAGCGGAACGAACCAGCTGAGCGCCCTTACCGGGGTACAGCTCGATAGCGTGGATGATGGTACCAACGGGCATGTTCTGCAGGGGCAGGCAGTTGCCGGGCTTGATATCAGCGTTAGCAGAGGAGATAACCTTGTCGCCGGTGGACAGGCCAACGGGAGCCAGGATGTATCTTCTTTCACCGTCAGTGTACTCGATCAGAGCGATGAATGCGCTGCGGTTGGGGTCATATTCCAGTCTCAGAACAGTACCTTCAACGTCAAACTTGTTACGCTTGAAGTCGATGATTCTGTACTTCTGACGGTTGCCGCCGCCGTGATGACGAACGGTGATGCGACCGTAGCTGTTACGGCCGGAGTGCTTCTTCTTGGTTACAACCAGGCTTCTCTCGGGTCTTGCGTGCTTATCAACACCTTCAAAACCGGAAGTGGTCATATGTCTTCTGGAAGCGGTTGTAGGTCTGTAAGTTTTAATAGCCATTTACGTTATCCTCCTTAGACCATGTCCTGGAACAGTTCGATGTCCTTGGAATCAGCGCTCAGCTTAACAACAGCCTTCTTCCAGGTCTTCTGGAAGCCAGCGGGCATAGCGCCCTGGCGCTTCATCTTGCCATGAACAGTGGTGGTGGTTACCTTGATAACAGTAACACCGAAGATTTCTTCGATAGCCTGCTTGATTTCAACCTTGTTGGCATCCTTAGCAACTTCGAAAGCGTACTTCTTAATGTCAAGGTCTTCCATAGACTGCTCAGTGATAATGGGACGAATGATTACGTCGTAAGCGGTTCTTGCCATTATGCGTACACCTCCTCAATCTTTGCCAGTGCTGCCTTGTCGATGACCAGCTTGCGAGTGTTCAGGATCTCGTAAGTGTTCAGGATGTCAGCAGTGGTAACGGTAACGCCGGAGATGTTGCGTGCAGACTTCAGAACGTTTGCATCAACGGTGCCGGTGATAACCATAGCCTTCTTCTCAACGCCGATAGCGGTGAGGAACTTCTTGAAGATAGAAGTCTTGATTTCAGCCATCTTCAGCTCGTCTACAACAACGATTTCGCCGTTGAGAGCCTTGTCGGACAGAGCGGACTTCAGAGCCAGTCTCTTTTCCTTCTTGTTCAGGCTGTAGCTGTAGTCACGGGGCTTGGGAGCGAATACGATACCGCCGTGGGTGAACTGAGGAGCACGGGTGCTGCCTGCGCGAGCACGACCGGTACCCTTCTGTCTCCAGGGCTTGATGCCGCCGCCGCTGACTTCAGCGCGGGTGAGAGCACTCTGAGTGCCCTGTCTCTGGTTTGCCAGGTAGTTCTTAACGGATGCGTGCAGAACTGCCTTATTGGGCTCGATTCCGAAAACAGCCTCGGAGAGCTCAATGGTGCCGACCTGCTCGCCGGCCATGTTAAACACGTTTGCAATAGGCATTTAACTCTCTCCTTTCTTAGGCTTTTCTTGCAGAAGCCTTCTGGGGGTTTCTGCCGGATGCCTTCTGGGGGTTCAGGCTGATTGCAGCAGCTGCGCCCTTATCCTTAACGTTCTTAACAGTGTTCTTCAGGTATACGATGCCGCCCTTAGGACCGGGAATAGCGCCGCGAACAACGATCATGTTCAGTTCGTTGTCTACCTTAACGATGTCCAGGTTCTGAACAGTTACCTGTTCAACACCCATGTGACCTGCACCGATGTGACCCTTGAAGATCTTGGAGGGGTCAGTGGTGGAGCCCATGGAACCAGCGTGACGA
>SAMEA104404106__coassemble_1441_pt1 | contig 17932 bp, 14 predicted proteins | sample SAMEA104404106__metabat2_high_PE_053 | metagenome-assembled genome bin SAMEA104404106 (sample SAMEA104404106) | Balaenoptera acutorostrata
TTTGCGTTGTATCCTCAGGGGGGGGCTTTGGGGTGCTTTGGCGTTGTTCCCTCAAGGGGGAGCCTTTGGGGTGTTTTGGTGTTGTACCCTCAAGGGGAGCCTTTGGGGTGCTTTGGCGTTGTACCCTCAAGGGGGAGCCTTTGGGGCGTTGCCGCTCGAAAAAATACGAAAAACCGCCTCTTCCAACTTGGAAGAGGCGGTTTCTTATTGCATTTTATGCGGTTTTAGCCTTCAGCACGCTCGATGGTATAAGCGGCACGGAGCTCTCCATCGTTGGACATACTGCCCACGGAAACCTTGTCGCCCACATCCAGGATTGCGCAAATCTTGGACTTATCCACACCGATCATGTAGTAATAATCGGCATTGTTCAGCTGGACAAAGTAGGTGGTGTTGCCGTCCATAACCGCAGAGCGGATATCGGTGACGGTGCCGACCACAGTGGTCACGCTGCCCGTATCGACGTTGATGCTGTTATCCTGCAGCAGCTGGACGTAGTTGCGTTCACATTCGGCCACGGAAGCACCGGTGGCAACGATGTTGTACTGCTCCACGTTAACCATGGCGTACTGCTTAACCAGCTGGCTGGCGTCCTTCAGGGGCATGAAGTAGGTGGGCTGGCCGGATACGTTCAGCAGCAGGGGGAAGGTGGCGGTGTAGCCGAACTGCTGCACGGCGCCCTGTGCAGATCGCATAGCGGACTGCTCGGTTGCACCGGCAATGGGATAGTACCGGGAGTCCTTGGTACGCAGGTTCACCAGCATGAAGCCGACGTTGGATTCATCGCCGCTCACGGAGGTGATACCGGTGTACATCCATACGTCGTCGTTCAGGGCAATGTAGTTATAGCCGGTAGTGGTCACGGTAACCTGCTTCTGGCCAAAGATGGAGTTCAGGAAGCCGTTGTGGTAAAGGCCGTGGTAGTTATACTGGTTCGTCAGCAGGTGTGCGCCGTATACACGGTCAACCCAGGTGGGCACGTCTGCCACGTCGTAGTAAGTGCTTTCGCCGGTCACAGCGTCAGTGAGGACTGCGCCGATGACGTCTTCACCGCCGAACAGGCCGATGGTCTTGGTGACGACGGAAGCCACCCAGTAGGGATGACCCTCTTCGTCAATTTCAAAGGCCACCTCACCGAACATCTTGGTGGGGTACTGGAACCGCAGGTGGCGGGCAATATCACGGAAGAAGTATTCCGAGGGAGAGTAGCGGATACCCTCGTCAATGCGCTGCACGGTGACTTCCTGGGTGGTCATATCAATGATGATGTAAGCAGGAATACCGTCACGGACGTTATTGAGCCACTTGAAGGCGTCGCCGTAGTTCAGGAAGGTGACGCGGACAGGGCGGTTCTGGTAGTTAATCTGGGTGGTGGAATTATCAACCTCGAACTGGCTGACCAGGTCGCTCAGTTCGCCCAGCTTACGGTCTGCCAGTACCTGAGAAGAGGCAGAGTCCAGCATGGGAATCTGGTTGAAGGAAATTTCCGCAATGTCTTCGGTGAAGCTGCTGGGCTGGGGGTCCAACATCTGGCTGTAAGAGCCGGCGCGGAAAATGGGCAGGCCGGTCACCACGCCTACGGCAAAGACCACCAGCATGGCAATCAGCAGGAACATGGGCACCTTCATGGTCAGGAAGCTGGGCTTCTGCAGATTGGAGCCGGGGCGCTTTCTGATGACGTTGCCGTCGTCGTCTACGTCCAGGAAGTCCTTGGGGGTATCGTCCTCATCTGCCTTGTTCTTAAAACGGACAGAGTGAGAGAAAATCCCGTACAGGGTGCTCCAGACAATAATCAGACCGGCAACAAAAATAAATGCATCCGGGTTGTGGATATTGATTGCAGGCAGGGCCATGTAAAAATACACGAAGCCCGCAAGCAGGGTCACAATGGTGGCAACCAATGCACCACGAACCGGTTTACGCTCAATCTTCATTGAGTTCTCCTCCTATATATCGGTTATGGGACTATTTTACCATATAACTATATAAAATCACATACAAATTATGAACAAGCTACCGATTTAGTCTCTTTTCCGTTGCGGTGCGCTGATTTTAGGGGTACAATAAGATTAATCAATCTGTAAAGAGAGGAAAGTTATGGCACAACAGGACCATTCTTTTACCATTCATCCCATAGCATACATTGAAACCGACCTGCCCACCAAGTTCGGCTGTCCCAGACAGAGCGGCCTGGTGTCCACGCTGGAAGCCCGCATCGTCTTTCAACCCACTTACCGCGACCCTGTGGCCTTCCGGGGCCTGGAGGGCTACACCCATCTATGGCTCATCTGGGGCTTTTCCGAAAACAAACGCAATACCTGGGCCTCCACAGTCAAGCCTCCCCGTCTGGGCGGCAACAAACGCATGGGGGTCTTTGCTACACGCTCCCCCTATCGGCCCAACGGTCTGGGCCTGAGCAGCGTGAAGCTGGAACGTATAGAATACGACGAAAAGCTGGGCCCCGTGCTCATCGTCACCGGCGCCGACCTCATGAGCGGCACCCCCATTTACGACGTGAAGCCCTATCTGCCCTACACCGACTGTCACACCGAAGCCAAGGGCGGCTTTGCCGACGAATTTGTGGACTACGGCCTGGAGGTGGTGTTCCCCGAACACTGGCTGGCCATGATTCCCCAGGATAAGCAGGAAGGACTGTTCTCCATCTTGTCCCAGGACCCCCGGCCCTCTTACATCGACGACCCGGACCGGGTATACGGCTTCAACTTTTTGAACTTCGATGTACGCTTTACTGTACGGGATAACACGATCACCGTATGCGAGATTGTCACCCTTTAACGGACTGATCAAGAAATTGTTTATTCTAAGGAGGTTAACATGAACGAAAAGCCCATTTTTTCCACCGACCGTCTGCACTCCCTGGAGCTGCTGGCCAAACAGTACCCCAATGTGCAGGCTGCCGGTTCGGAAATCATTAACCTGCAAGCCATTATGAACCTGCCCAAGGGCACCGAGCACTTTATCTCCGATATCCACGGTGAACATGAGGCTTTCCAACATATCCTCAACTCCTGCTCCGGCGAAGTTCGCCGCAAGCTGGATGAACTGTTCAGCACCACCATGACCAAGCACGACTTGTCCGAGCTGGCCACCCTCATTTACTACCCCAAAGAAAAACTGGCCATGATTGCCGACTGCGGCCCCATCGCCGAGGAATATTACCGCATCCTGCTGCACCGTCTGGTGGACGTGGGCCGCTACGTCACCAAAAAGTACACCCGCAGTAAGGTCCGTAAGGCCCTGCCCGAAGGCTACGCCTACATCATGGACGAATTGCTGCACATCCGCAACGAAGAAGAGGAAAAGCGGGAATATTACGAGAATATCATCAACAGCATCATCGCCACCGGTCAGGCCCAGGATCTGATTCTGGCCCTGTGCACCCTCATTAAGCGCATGACCGTTGACCACCTGCACATTGTGGGCGATATTTTCGACCGCGGCCCCCGTGCCGACATCGTGATGGACTCCCTGCTGGCCTGCCACAGCGTAGACGTGCAGTGGGGCAACCATGACGTTCTGTGGATGGGCGCTGCCTCCGGCTCCCGTGCCCTGGTGGCCACGGTGCTGGTGAACTCCATCCGCTACAACAACCTGGACGTCATCGAAACCGGTTACGGCATTTCCCTGCGTCCCCTGGCTATCTTCGCCAACCGGGTATACCGCCACAGCGACATTCACTGCTTCGGCATCAAGTTCACCGGCTACGACGAAGCCGACTACAGCGAGCAGGACAAGCAGCTGAACTCCCGTATGTACAAGGCCATTTCCATGATTCTGTTTAAGCTGGAAGGCCAGAAAATCATGCGCCATCCCGAATACGGCATGGATGACCGCCTGCTGCTGGATAAAATCAACTACCAGGACAAGACCATCACCATTGACGGCGTTACCTATCCCATGGAGGACTGCGACTTCCCCACTGTGGACCCCGAACACCCCTATGACCTGACCAAGGAAGAAGCCCAGGTCATTCATCAGCTCACCGACTCCTTCCGTCACAGCGAAAAGCTGCAGCGCCACATCCGCTTCCTGTATTCCAAGGGCGGCCTGTACAAAGTACATAACGGCAACCTGCTGTTCCACGGCTGCATCCCCATGACCGACGACGGCCAGCTCATGAGCTTCAACATGGACGGCAAGGAACGCTCCGGCAGACGCTTCCTGGACTACGCCGAAAAGGTGGCCCGCAGAGCCTACTACGACAAGCGGGGCTCTACGGAACGCCAGAACGGTATGGACTTCCTGTGGTGGCTGTGGGCAGGACGCAACAGCCCCATTTTCGGTAAGGACCGCATGACCACCTTCGAGCGCCGCTTCATTAAGGACGAGGCCACCTGGGTGGAGAAAAAGAATCCGTACTACACCTTCTACAACGACGACAAGGTTTGCGAAATGCTGCTGAACGAGTTCGGCCTGTACAGCGAGTCCAGCCACATCATCAACGGCCACGTCCCCGTAAAGGTGGGCAAGGGCGAAAGCCCCATCAAGGGCAACGGCAAGCTCATCGTCATCGACGGCGGCTTCTGCAAGGCTTACCAGAAAACCAGCGGTATCGCCGGTTACACCCTGATTTTCAACTCCCACAATATGCGCATGGTCTCCCACCAGCCCTTCCAGGGCCGTCGGAACGCCATCATCAACAATCAGGATATCGGCAACGAAAACATCATCATTGAACACATGGAAACCCGGGTTAAGGTCGGCCAGACCGACATCGGCACCAAGCTCCAGGGCCAGATTGACGACCTCATGGACCTGCTTATGGCCTACCGCACCGGCGTAATCAAAGAAGATCACTAATCTGTGCAATACAAAGAAACGGCACCCAAATGGGTGCCGTTTCTTTTTGCGGTGCAAATGCAGACATAAAAAAGAGCACCCCGAAGGGTGCTCTTTTAAAGTTTAGGGTAAAGTTAACAGATTAGCTGTTAGCCTTTGCTCTCTGTTCCTTCAGGGTCTGGATGCCTTCCTTAGCCAGGACAAATGCCAGGACGAACAGGACGATAGCGATAACCAGACGAATCAGAGCTGCGCTGGTGAAGCCAGCCATGAGGGAGGTAATCTGAGCAGTGATGGTGAAGATCAGAGACACCAGAGTGACAACCAGCATGAAGCCCATGGGGAACAGGAACATCTTGTTGTTCTTGCCCACGTTGCCCAGCCAAGCAGCAACTGCCAGCAGAGACAGAGCAGCCAGCAACTGGTTAGCAGCACCGAACAGAGGCCAAATGATGCCGTAGCCGCCGAGGCCCAGGCCAACGCCCAGAACTACGGTGATTGCGGTAGCAACCCAAGGATTGGTCAGAACCTTGCGAGCACCGGTCAGGTCTTCGTAAGATTCGCCGGGCTTCAGCCAGAATTCCTGGAACATGTAACGTGCCAGACGAGTAGCAGTATCCAGAGAAGTCAGGCAGAATGCGGAAACAGCCAGAATCAGCAGAGCCTTGATGGTAGACTCAGTAGCTGCCAGGCCGGGGATGGTAGCAACCATGCGAGCAAGGCCGGTAGCGAATACCTGAGTAGGTACGCGGATATCGCCAGCTGCATATTCCTTCCAAACGTAACCAACTGCGCACAGAGAAATCAGAGCCAGAGCGGACTCGATCAGCATACCGCCGTAAGCGATGGGCTTTGCGTCGCGCTCACGGTCCAGCTGCTTAGCAGTGGTACCGGAACCTACCAGAGAGTGGAAGCCGGAAATAGCACCACAAGCAATGGTAACGAACAGTGCGGGGAATACGTAACCCAGAGAGGTCATCTGGTCCTTCACGCCGGTGAATGCGGGAATTTCCATGTGCAGGTTCTGGCCGGTGAAGCCAGCGCCGATGATGCCGACTACTGCGATTGCCATCATGCCGTACAGCAGGAAGGAGGACAGGTAGTCACGGGGCTGCAGCAGAATCCAAACGGGGGTTACGGATGCAATCAGGATGTACAGGCCGATGATCCACATCCAAGCGGTGGAGCCCAGGTAAATGGGGTGCCACTTCAGGCCCAGCCACAGGCAGAAGCACAGAGCGACAACGCCGATTACAGTAGCAACGCCCAGAGGTGCGCCTCTGCGGTATACGCAGAAACCGAAAACGATTGCCATGACAATGAACAGGATGGAGATCATTGCAACAGCAGCGTTATCGTGGTTCAGAGCACCGTCAGCGGTAAAGCCGTTGAAGGTAGATGCTACGATAGATGCGAATGCAGCTACGACCAGGATCAGGGTCAGGTAAGAGAATACGATAAACAGCTTCTTTGCGCGGTCACCGATGTTAGCAGCGATAACCTCACCAATAGACTGGCCCTTATGACGGATAGATGCGAACAGTGCGCCAAAGTCATGCACACCACCAAAGAACACACCACCGATGACTACCCACAGTGCAACGGGTACCCAACCAAATACAGCGGCCTGGATGGGGCCATTGATGGGACCTGCGCCTGCGATAGAAGAAAAGTGGTGACCCAACAGAACGGGAGCCTTTGCGGGAACATAGTCCACGCCGTCTTCCATTGTATGTGCGGGAGTTTCAATAGAGTCGTCGACGCCCCACTGCTCACTCAGCCATTTACCATAGAAAATGTAGCCCAGAATGAGGATAGCACAGCCGACCAACAAAACCAATACAGCATTCATTAAGTTTTCTCCTCTCCAAAACTATGTTTGAATTTTTTTGGCGAGCCGGTCCAGGGACTTCTGCAAAGACTTCTTTACGTCGGTTCCCTTACGGTTTGCCGTGATTTTCGCAGTGGACATATCCACCGCGGCTATTCGGTACTCCATCCATCCATGGAGTGATAGCTTAAAGCTAACGGACTTCTTATAGCGCTTTAACTCCTTCAGCGCTTCCTCGTCCGCAGTGTCATACAGGAAAACAGCCGTGATATAAGAATACATATGCTGGGGATGGGGATGAATTCTCTCCATGCCATCGTCCAGGGCCATCTGCCTGCATGCCGCCATGTTCTCCATGCTCAGGTGAGGCATGGAAAACAGATAAAAGTACTCGTTGGATTCAGCGGCCCACAGCTGAGCCTTCTGAACCAGAACGTATTTCTCGTCCCGTACGTGGTACTCACATCTTGCAACCAAAGGAGATTCTGTCTCATTGGGATAAATATTAAAATATGCCGATAAATCATGCAGAAAATGCTGTGCAAATTCTTCTCGGGTTATTGCCACGGTCCAGTTCTCCATTTCGTTGCACAAAACCAAGGTGCTACGGCATTTCCCGTCACTTTCACTTAAAATCGAGGGCGTGCCTAACTTGATTTTGTTAAATTATTGTAAACACAATATACCACCACAAAATGAAATATGCAAGTACTCTTTTGCCACAAACAATTATTTTCGGCTAAAACACGATTTTCTGTCGCATTATCTGTATTTTCTGCAATAAATCATTCATTCGTGAACAAATATTCCTTCACTTCATACAGATGGCGGACAAAAGCCATGAGCCGGTCGAAGCAGGCGTCGCTGCCCAGCTCCACAGCCATGAAGTCAGCGGCCACACACAATTGGAACATTCCCTCCGGCGTTTCCTGGACGAAGTGCTTATACCACCGTGTACCGGCGTTGAGTGTATTGCACACGCGGATTGCCTTCAGGTAAAAATCCTCCTGCAGCTCTAGTACAATGGCGCTGGCAGAGACCATATCATCATGAAATTCTACCATGGTCTTAATGACGTCGTTTTCGTCCTGCTCATTGGGGACGGTCAGGACCATGAGATTCTCGCCGTAGGTTTCGTAATCGAAAAACAGTCTGGCGTCAAATTCGCGAACCATATCGCTGGCGTAAAGTGTCATCTTCTTTCTCCTCCCTTAACCCAGCAGACCGGGCAGATTTGCACAAATGACCTGGAGCAGCGCTGCCAGCATGCTCATCACGTCAGCAGCCTCTCCCGTATACAGCAGCAGGTCAAGGCCCGCACACAGGTAGCCGGAATCCAGGTAAAACTTCACGGAGGGGTACTGGGTGTTCAGTACGTTGCACTGGGCCATGAAGGCGTCCTCATCGGCCTGGGGCACCTGGAACAAAATGGCGGACAGCTCCATGTCGTGGTCGTTGTGGAAGCCGATATACAGGGGGAACATGGCCTCGCCCTGGTCGTTCATCACGGCAATTTCCAGCTGGCCGTCGGCAATCTGCTGCACCTGGTCGGCGCCGAAGCGCTCAGCGCAGGACTGCATTACATCATCAAATAATTTCATAGATCCTCCTCGTTGGTGTACAGTGTGAATATATCACGCAGGTAGTTCAAATAGTGCTGTTTTACGCTGTCGGGACTCAGTACCTGAATGTTGGTGCCGTTTTCCGCCAGCCACTGATACAATCCCGTATTATCCGCCACATCCACATTGACCTGGAAGTGGTCGGGCCCGTCATCACTGAGAATCAGGTGCTTGCCGAAGTGGGTCCGCAGCTCGTCCCGGATGTAGTTATGGCCCCGGAGCTTCACCCGCTGCTTCTCCCCGCCCCACATATTGGGACTGGAGCGCAAATAGCTTCCCAGGTCAAAATCCCGGCCGTGCTCCGGCAGGTCTTCCGGATTCCGGGCGTCTTCCTCAGTCATTTCCATGTTCACCAGCTTTTCCAGCTTAAAATGGGTCAGGCCATCGTTGGACTGGGAATTGCCGATGAGGAAATACTCATGCTCATGGAGCACCAGATAATAGGGGCTCAGGCAGTACCGGTGACCGTCACGCTTCAGGCGCATCTGGTTGCCGGGGCCCATTTCCATGTACTGGAAGCTGATTTTCTTTTTGGCCTTAATGGCTCTGGTGATGAGGTCAATTTTAATTTTATTGCCCGTGTCATCACTTTTGATGGTGCTGTCGGCGTAGGTCGCCGCCGCAATCAGGTTTTCCCCCTCAGTGGTGGCCAGGCTCCGCACCTTTTTCACCAGCTCTCGGGTGTCCTTCTCCGTGAGGAAGGGTGCAGCCCCCACCGCATCGCACAGGATTTTCAGTTCATAGTCCTCGAAAGTCTGGTCGGTCATGTACCAGCCCTTGTTGTGGTCGCTGCATTTAATGAGTGAGTAGCCCGCATCCTCCAAACATTGCAAATCCCGGCCGATGCTCTTGCGCTCGGCATTGATGCCGTAGGCTTGGAGCTTGGCTTCGATCTGGGTGGAGTTCAGGGGATGGAACTCGTCGGTTTTCTTCATAATATCCAGAATATACAAGAGTTTCAGCTTGCTGTTTTCTGCCATATGGTATCACCTCTTTCTTACAGTTGTACCACATTTACCCCATCCCGTACAAGGGCCATTTCTCCCGGTTTTTCAGAAATTTATATTTTTTCAAAAAAATTGAAAAAAAGTGTTGACTTTCTCTCCATCACGCCGTATAATAACAAACGTTCCACGGCACACGGAACAAACGAAATACTGAAATGGAGAAGTCGCGTAGTCCGGCCGAGCGCGCACGATTGGAAATCGTGTATACCCCACAAGGGTATCGAGGGTTCGAATCCCTCCTTCTCCGCCACAAAATCACTCAAAGTTTTGCTTTGAGTGATTTTTTTATTTCCCGATTTTTTTAGAAAAACGAAGAGGCCCGACAGATTCGTCGGGCCTCTTTTTTCATAGGAATGGGTTTTCTTTTCTTATTCTGAGGTCATTAAATGTTCTGAGAAGCGATACCTCACGCCGCTATTCACGGCCTTTTCATATTCCTCCAGGTCTCGCTTGGCGTCGTAGGCAACGAGCCCGTCATTTGAATATGCCAGCGACGTCAGCATGCCGCGGACACTGTCCGGAGGGATATTGAACCGGTCCACAAGCTTGTCCAAATTTCCCCTGCAGATTGCCCGATTTTTATCGTTTTCGTTCACCATAGCCTTGTAAAAGTATTCAAAGGAGTCATAGGCATGGGTGACACCTTCGCACCGCTCACCGCCATAGAGCATAGCTGCCTGGAAGGTAGCGTAAGATGAGCCGCCTTCAGAAGCACGGAGATAATAGAGCCGCGCTGCGTAGGGAGACTCTTCTTCCCCTGCAAGTCCGTAATAGTAGACGTCGCCCAGGATGATACAGCCACGCGTATCGTACAGGTTCCCGTTCTTCGCATGCTTGAAGGCAAGTTGATCATCCTTCCGCAGGCCCTGTCCGGTGTAGTACATCCAGCCCAACAGAGATTCGGCAGACTCAGAGCCGAGTTCAATAGCTCGCTTGGCCCAGCCAATGGCTGCGTCATACTCCCCACGGTCAAAGGCATCAACAGCATGCTTGTAAAGGGAATCTCTGTATCCATAAAGCTCCTGATAAAGTGCCCTGAACTGTTCCTTTGCACCGGGATACCCTTTATCCGCTGCCCCTTTAAAGCATTCCAGAGCATCGTCCTTATTTGCCTCAAGGCCGTAACCATAGAGGGTATTGATGCCCAGCTGATACTGGCCCAGACCGCTGCACTCAGCTTCCGCATAGCGCCGGAGCAGCACATTGGCCGCAGGAAGATCCTCAGGAAGTTCATCGCCCTTTTGCAGCGCAACGGCCAGCTTGACGGCGCTCTCTGCGTCCCCAAGCTCGGCAGCATAGAGCCGGAGGCCCCAAGCCTTGTCCTGATTTTTCTCTATGCCCATATCTCCCTGCTCATAGCAGTGGATCAGCCGCATAACGGCGCCCATATCGCCTTGCTGGGCACCGTAGAAAAATAGCAGAAACGCGGTTTTACTGGAACTGGAAAAATGCTTACGGCCGCCTGCAAAGAGATTGGCCATTGTGAAGTAGGCCAGCTTCTGCCCCCAGAGCAGAGCGCAAACCGCCGAATGGATTTCGCTGCTATACTCTCTGCCGATGGTTTCCGGCTGCAGCTCCTTGACGTTATAGTTCACGCCGCTTTCCCGGGCAAGCCCGGCCAGAAAGACCCGGAAGGGACGCTGCACATTGAACCAGCCGGCCAGCTTGAGAATCTGATAAATCGGGTCTTCATGGGCCTTATATTCGGTGATCTCGCCGTTGGGCCCGTATACGATTACTTCGCTCCAGCTGCCTCTTTCCACGCTAAACACATCTTCATACAGGCAATAATTGCCGTACCCGGAGCTTTTCCGGGTGAAGAAGCCCTTGCTGTAAATTCTGTCTGTGCAGACAGCCACATCGTATTTGTCGTGAAAGCTATCGGATTTGCCCAGAGCCAGCAGAGTCTTTGGGCTGATTTTGAATTCCTTGCACAGCGCTCTCACGTCATGGCCGCGGGCTTCGCTGACCGGAATCAGGTCTTTTTTCCAGTAGGGATTATCCTCTATGAGCTGGGCTACCATGCGCCGGATAAAGTCCGGGCTGATGGGCTTCGGCTGCTCAATTTCAGGCAGCACATCATCCCGGCGTTGTGCTCTGAACAGACGTTTCTCCCCCATAATCTCATGGAGATGCAGGAATATATCCCCCTGGCCGGAATAGGGCTTGCAGGTGTTCTTGTTCCGGGCAGGCGATTCGCCCGTGCCGGTTTCCCCGCTCTTTCGGGCAGCCACAATGATGGCGCTGTCCCGATCCCCGCCCTTAGCCGCCAGCTCATAGAGGGCCATGGCCTTCCGGGGATTTTTCTTCAGGCCGTGACTGCCCGTGTCATAGCAGTCGGCAATGTGCCGCATGGAGAGAAGGTGTCCCCTCATGGCTGCCAGGTAATAGAGCTCCGTGGCTTTCCGGTCGGCTGCCGGGTCGTTTTCACCTGCGGTTGCGGTGGCCTGGGCCAGATCTGCACAGAGTTCTGCGTCTCCCAGCAGCACACTAACGGCATGATAGAGCCAGGAAAAATCCTTCGTACCGGGAATCACTTTATTCTTCAGTATCTTCAGAGCCTCCCGCTGCGCCTCCGTCTGCACTTCCGTTTCCCCGGAAAGCGCCGCTTTGACACAGGCGTCCAAGATAGGCTGTGTACGGTACTCCCCAATCCGGTTTAAGAAGAACCACAAATCGGAAGCCCGATTTCCGGTATAGAGAAAGGAGCCGCCCAGCCCCCGTTCTGTGAAGAGCTCATAAATTTTCTGATTGCTGCGGTAAACCGACTCCTTGTGCAAATACAAAAACTCATCATAATAAATGCTGTTTGCCGCTCTGCCCGGCCGCTCACCGGATTTTACCCTGTAGCAAAGGGCCTCGGAGCAGACTCTGTCCGTGCATATGGCCAGATTCTCCTTGTTCCAGATCAGGCCGCCATGATACACAAGGCCCACAATATTCTGTTCCGCAATCCCGAAGCGCTTGCAAAAGCCGTTCACTACGCCTCTGGAAAGTTCACCAGGGGCCTTCAGGGGAAACGACCGGGACGCCGCTTTTTGAATAAACGCTCTATCCGGCAGCATATACTCTTCCTCCTTGTAAATGGTTTCTTTATCTCGTAGCTCCGTAAATCGTAGCACATTCTCATCAGGATTACAAACTGTCTAGAAAAAAATCCCGCATTTCCTGAAGAAATACGGGATTACTGCTTTTATTATCGCTTAGCGCTCAATATACTGGATGGCCACGCACTTGGGGCCGCCCTGAGTCACAAAGGCAGGGCTCAGGTCCAGCAGACGCACTTCGGCGTCGGGGAAGGCTGCCTTTACGGCGTCAATGGCAAACAGTGCGTCTGCCAGCGCATCGGCATGGGATACATATATAATATGCTGCGCCCCTACGCCCTTGGACTTCATATTCTCCACCACAGCCGCCAGAGCGGACTTCATGGTGCGCTTTACGCCCAGCTTATCCAGACGTCTGCCGTGATCTACCTGCACCATAATGGGCTTGAGCTTCAGCACGGAGCCCAAAGTGGCTGCCATGGGGGTCAGTCTGCCGCCCCGCTTCAGGAAGCCGAAGTCCTGGGGAATCAGGTAAGAATAGTTATGGTTGGAAGCATAGTCCAGCCAGGAGAGAATCTCCTCTGCCGTCTTGCCCTCGTCGGCCAGCTTCTGGGCCCTTTCCACCATATACCGGTGGGGACCGCACAGGGTCTTGCAGTTGAACACATGGACGCTGTCGGCATTATCCACCATTTCCCGGACGCCGCAGGCACTCTGATAGGTGCCGGAAAGGCCGTCGGCCATGGTGATATTAATGACCTCTCGGTCTGCATACTTTTCATACATATCCAGCACTTCACCGATGGGGGGCTGGGAGGACTGAGGAATCTCACCCCGATCAATGCGGGCGTAGAACTCTCTCATATCCATTGCCAAATCCCGGCCTTCCAGGTCGCCTACGCTGACGCACAGGGGCATCACATCAAAGCCCAGCTGTCTGCCCTGTTCGGGGGTAAACAGTGCGGAAGTGTCCGTAATAATTTGTACCATAATGAATACCTCTTTATCCAGTTTTCGTTTCTGTTTCATCCAGTATGTAATAACCGCAGGCTTTCGTCAAGTCCTTTCCGGATTTTTTCGGAAAGAATTTCAAAAATTAACGGTTTAGAAACATCAATGAAGCACACTTGTCTGTATAAAGAGGTATTTCCAATTAATGCAGTTTTACCGTAAAGCTATACTCCTGCACGTCGCCGGGTTCCAGGAAACGCACATAGGGCTTATCTTCAAACTTGCCGCTCTCCCCTTCCAGGGCTGCACAGCCCATCCAGGGCTCAATGCACAGGAACGGCGCCTGGGCCTCACCCTTGGTCCAGAAGGCCATAACCGGGAACTGGCTGAAGTCCATGGTCACGCCGTGGCCGGTTTCCTTATGGCGCAAGGTCACCTGCTTGGACTTGAGCTCCTCAAAAATCAGGGTATCCAGCTGGGCAAAGGGCTCATAACTTAGGAGCAGCACCTGGGTGCCTTCCAGGAAGGGCTTCTTCTCCCCGGAGACCAGACCCTTTTCGTTGAGCAGGGTGGTGGGGCAGGTTTCCTCCTGGGGGAAGACCAGCTCATAGTCCGTGAAGGACTCCCCTTCATGCAGGGGGCAGTTAAAGCCGGTGTGTGCGCCCAGGCAGAAAGGCATGGTGTCGATGCCCAGATTCTGCACGCCGTAGGTGGTGGTGTAACCGTCGTCGTTCAGCTGGTGCTTCACATAGAAGTCAAAGGCAAAGGGATATCTGCCCATGGTTTCGTGGCTGTGGTGCAGCTGGAAAGTGGCAGAGTCGCTGATGGTTTTGGGCTTGGGCTTCAGCAGGTCGCCCATAATGCCGCCGCCACTCATACCGCCGCCCATAATGGCGTTTTCCACGTAATCATCCTGCATGCCGCCGTCCTGGCTGGTGTCTGTGTCCACTTCCCAAAATTCCAGGTCACGGGCAAAGCCGTGGCGGTTCATTTCGTACTCACTGCCGCCGATGGCTACCTTGCCCTCACACAGGTTGCCCACAATGGGGAACAGCACCGGATTTCTGCCGGGCCAGTAGCGGCTGTCGCCTTGCCAGATATATTCAGTACCCTCTGCGTCCTTGAGACTGATGAGCTCAGCGCCCTTCGTGCTGACTACAGCCGTCAGGCCATTGCGCTTCAATGTGATTTCCATGGGTATTCCTCCACTCATTTAATATATTATGATGATAAAGGCTGCATCCTGCATTGTCAAGCGTCAGCACATAGCACAAATGCAGGAAAACAATCACAACAAAAGGGGGTGACAAGCACAGTAGTGCATGATACAATATTTAATTGTAGAAGTATGCTACAAATATATCCCACAAGGATTAAAGGAGACTGATTAACATGAGAATTTATCAGGAAGCTGACTACGCCGGCATGAGCCGCCGTGCAGCACATATTATTGCCGCTGAAGTCATCCGTAACCCCAGCTGCGTTCTGGGTCTGGCTACCGGTTCTACTCCCGTGGGTACCTATGAGCAGCTGGCTGCATGGAACAAGGCAGGCGATCTGAGCTTCAGCGAAGTCACCAGCGTCAACCTGGACGAGTACAAGGGTCTGGCTCCTACCCACGACCAGAGCTACCGCTACTTCATGCAGGACAACCTGTTCAACCACATTGACATTGATACCAACAACACATACGTTCCCAACGGTCTGGCAGAGGACGCTGAGGCTGAGTGCAAGGCTTACGATGAGCGCGTTGCTTCTCTGGGCTTTGCTGACCTGCAGCTGCTGGGTCTGGGCAACAACGGCCACATCGGCTTCAATGAGCCCTGCGACCGCTTCATCAAGGAAACCCACGTGGTTGACCTGACTGAAAGCACCATCAAGGCAAACGCTCGTTTCTTCGCTTCTGAGAACGAAGTTCCCCGCCAGGCACTGACCATGGGCATCGGCTGCATCATGGTTGCTCGCCGTGTACTGCTGGTTGCCAGCGGTGAGGGTAAGGCAGAAGCTCTGTACAATGCAGTTTGCGGTCCCATCACCCCTTACTGCCCCGCATCCATTCTGCAGCTGCACCCCGACGTTGTTATCGTCGGCGATGAGGCTGCTCTGAGCAAGCTCGTTGCAGCAGGAGTTGAAGTATGCAAGTAAAAAACGGTCTGGTATTCGACCTTAAAGAAGGTTTTGTTTCCCGTGACGTCTGCACCAGCGGTGCAGTCATCACCGCAAAGAGCGATGACGCACAGGTCATCGACGCTTCCGGCTGCTATGTCATCCCCGGTCTGGTAGACGTGCACTTCCACGGCGCACGAGGCGAGGACTTCTCCGACGCTACTCCCGAAGGTCTGCAGATCATGGCCGACTATGAGCTGAGTGTAGGCGTGCCCTACATCTGCCCCGCCGGTATGACCCTGCCCGAAGATCAGCTGGTGGCTCTGTGTGCTAACGCTAAGCACCACGCTGAAACCGCCACCGAAGGCGCTGAGCTGGTAGGCGTAAACCTGGAAGGCCCCTTCCTGTCTGAGGAAAAGAAGGGCGCACAGAACGGCGCTTACCTCCGTGACCCCGATCTGGGTCTGCTGAAAAAGCTGCAGGACACCGCAGGCGGCCTGGTTAAGCTGGTCACTGTTGCTCCCGAACGCCCCGGCTCCATGGAAATGATCCGCGGCTCCAAGGACCTGGGCATCACCGTATCCCTGGGTCACACCGCTTCTGACTACGACACCGCCATGGAGGCTTTCCAGGCCGGCGCCGGTCAGTGCACCCACCTGTACAACGGCATGAACAGCCTGCACCACCGCAAGCCCGCCGTTCTGGGTGCTGCCTTCGACAGCAAGCACGTAAAGTGCGAGCTCATCTGCGACGGCATCCACATTCATCAGGCAGTTGTCCGCATGACCTGGGCCCTGTACGGCAAGGAGCGCATGGTGCTCATTTCCGACACCCTGCGTGCTGCCGGTATGCCCGACGGTGAATACACCCTAGGCGGTCAGGACGTCATCGTCCGCGGCAACCGCGCTACCCTGGCTGAAGCCCCCGACACCCTGGCAGGCTCCGCCACCAACCTGATGGACTGCATGCGCACCGCCATCAGCTTCGGTATTCCCGCTGCTGACGCCGTTCGTGCTGCTACCTACAACCCCGCCGAAGCCATCGGCCTGCAGAACCGTCTGGGTACCCTGGACGAAGGCAAGGATGCCACCATCATCCTGCTGGACAAGGAAACCCTGGAACTGAAGTCCATGATCTTCAAGGGCAAGGTTATCAAGTAATCCCGCAAAATCACATAGAAAACCGCTCCACAACTGTGGAGCGGTTTTTTCATGGATACAGCTTTATAATTCTGCTTTTTTCAGCAGGTATAAATGTCCGGCCAGGGCCCAGATATTGCCCAGGCTGAAGGTGCCCACCATAATGGCGTTGACCGGCTCGTAGTTTCCCAGCAGGCCCACCAGGCTGAACAGCAGCGTGCCCACCGGCATGGACCACAGGGCATATTTCCGGGAGTAGGGACTGTCAGCGCTGAACACGACCCGCAAATGGGCATACACCATCAGCACCCAGCAGGCAATCATGATGCCATACAGAGGCAGAAGAAAATAAGCGGCAAACTTCACCGTGGCCGCCAGGGCCGTTTCCGGGGCTGCGGCAGTCATGTGCTGATAAAAGAAGGCGGCTTCCACGGAGGAAACATGGACCCCGGCGCCGCCGAAGGCCAGAAAGCCCAAATTTCCCGCGGCGTACAGTCTGGCGTATTTCCGGGAGTAGGGCTTCATCATTCCGTAAATGCCGAAGTGGCCCGCCACGGCCAGGGGAACCCCGGCAAAGCCGCAAACGGCGGCCCAGAACATTCTGCGCTCAGACAGGGTGAGGTACGGGGAAAGCTGTGCTTCCAGGCCCGGCAGCTGCATATCTTTCACGCCCCAGCCCATGAGCAGGTCCCCTGCCAAAATCACCAGCGCCCCTGCGATGCCGATTTTCAGCAGCAGTGCGAGTCTATCCCTTGCGGCGTCGTGTTTCATGCGTTCCATGGTCGCTCCTTTCTGCAGGTCGTCGGGCTTTACTTTTTCTTAGGTCAATCATAGCACAGCAAAAACCGTTCCACAAGCGCCGCCCACCGGCTGCATAGATTTCTGCCTCTTGCGGCAAAATACAGACAATGGTATATTGGGCAGGAAAGAGAAAACGTGAGAGGTGTTCCCATGAAGAAGAAAAAAGTCTGCATCATCTATACCGGCGGTACCATCGGCATGGTTCAGTCCGACCGGGGCTACCGGCCGGAGCCCACATCCTTCCGCTATACGCTGGAAAATATCCCCGACCTCAACCACCCGGACGCCCCTCTGTGGGACCTGGTGCAGTTTGAGCCCCTGCTGGATTCCTCGGACATGACCGTCCGTGAGTGGAACAAAATCGGTGAGGCCATTGCTCAGCGCTATGACGAGTACGAAGGCTTCGTCATTCTCCACGGCACCGACACCATGGGCTACTCCGCCTCCGCCGTTTCCTACATGCTGGAAAGCCTGGAAAAGCCCGTAGTATTCACCGGCTCCCAGATTCCCCTGTGCGAGCTGCGCTCCGACGGCAAGGACAACATCATCAACTCCGTGCTCATTGCCGCCTCCGACGTGGTGCACGAAGTCTGCGTATATTTTAATGGTATGCTCCTCCGGGGCAATC
>SAMEA104404106__coassemble_1446_pt1 | contig 17877 bp, 15 predicted proteins | sample SAMEA104404106__metabat2_high_PE_053 | metagenome-assembled genome bin SAMEA104404106 (sample SAMEA104404106) | Balaenoptera acutorostrata
CCCCCCCGTTCCCCTCCCCCGTCCTATGCCCCCGCAGCTCACTTAACATTCTTCGTCGCATCCTCCTCAGAATGACAGCAACGAAGTACACCGCATAGTGTTCATGCCTAACCAGCACCCGGCCTCATGAAGCCCTATTCAGCACCGCCCGCATCTATCCCCGCACCCATCCCCAAATGACACGCCACTTCTCCCCCACTTGTCATCCTGAGCCTTGCGAAGGATCTTAAGCTGCGCAAAACCACCAGCACCCGTGAGGCAGGCAACATACAATCCCGACTACCTTCCACAGCGCAGTACTCTATCAGCTCGCTTACGATTCTTCGTCGCATACTCATCAGAATGACAGTAACGAAGTGCACCGTATCGTGTTCACGCCTAACCAGTACACTGCCTCATGAAGCCCTATTCAGCACCACCCCGCACCTATCCCTAGCACCATCCCCAAATGACACGCCATTTCTCCCCCACTTGTCATCCTGAGCCCCGCGAAGGATCTTAAGCGCCGCAAAAACGACAAGCACCAGCGGGGCAGGCAGCGTACACTCCCGGTTGCCTTCCCCAGTTCTATAAACCCACAGCTCACTCAAGATTCTTCGTCACTACGCTCCTCAGAATGACAGTAACGAAGTGCACCGCATCGTGTTCACGCCTAACCAGTACACGGCCTCGGTTCACCTCTCAGTCTGCTGCGCAGCCAGCTCCCCTCAAGGGGAGCCTTTGGTGCAGTGCAAATCTTAGTACTGGAAAAGAAAACGGTACAGTGCCGCATCTAAGACTGCACCCGTACTTAGCCTCCCCTGGAGGGGAGGTGGCAGTCCGTAGGACTGACGGAGAGGTGAACCGAGCCTCCGTCTTTTTTAGTGCCCCATTCTGTGGCACCCCCTCTCCCCTGCCTACCGCCCCCATACGCCACGTTCTGCGGCTCCCGGTGTCCGTATATCCCGGCACAGCTCCGCCTTATACGGACAGTCTCATCGTCTTACGAGACACATTCCGTCATTTTCTCAAATGACGCCGCTGGAATTTTTTCCGATAGCCTCGGCATTTCCCCGCTTATTTTCGATTTTCCCCCAAAATTTCCCGGCTGTACCGCAGTTTTCACGGGAAATTTCCCAGGACTTGCCAGCTGTCTTGTCCGTATGGTATGATGGCTTTACTTTTTCCCGGAGGTAACTTCATGTTTAAAGAGAAACTCAATCTGCGCGAGGCCGGCATCCTCATGTTGGGCATGCTGTTTGTGGCCGTAGGCGTATACTATATTATGATGCCCGGCGGCTTTGTAGTGGGCTCCCTGTCGGGCCTGGTGCTGGTGCTGTGCAAGTTCATCCCCCTGCCGGTGTCCACCCTGACCCTGATTCTCAACGTGGCGCTGCTCGTCATCGGCTTTATCTTCATCGGCCGGGAGTTCGGCGGCAAGACCGTCATCACCAGCCTGATTCTGCCCGTGTACCTGCGTATTTTCGAGTGGATCACCCCGGAAGTTGCCCAGTTCAGCGGCAACCTGCTGCTGGACGTGGTGAGCTTCGTGCTGGTGCTCAGCGTGGGACAGGCCATGCTGTTTAACATCAACGCCTCCTCCGGCGGTCTGGACATTGTGGCCAAGCTCATGAACAAGTATCTCCGCATGGGGCTCGGTAAGGCCATGGCCCTGTCCGGCTTCATCGTGGCCGCCACCTCCATCCTGATTTACAGCCGTGAGGTACTGGTGGCCAGCCTCCTGGGCACCTACCTGGGCGGCATCGTCCTGGACCACTTCATCGACGGCTCCCACGTCCGCAAGAGCGTGTCCATCATTTCCGACCAGTACCCCCAGATTCAGGAGTTCGTGGTCAGGCAGCTGAACCGCGGCGTCACCCTGTACCCCGGCCGTGGCGGCTGGGATAACGCCGAGCGTGTGACCATGATGACGGTGCTGCAGAAAAACGAGTACCGCCAGCTGCTGGACTTCATCGAATCGGTAGACCCCCACGCCTTTGTCACCGTAAGCACCGTGAACGAGGTCATCGGCCAGTGGAACCCCCACCGCAAAAACGTAAAATTCTAAGTAAAAGATAAAAAGAAAGCACCCCGGTATGTTCACCGGCGGTGCTTTTTCATTGCTCATCTAAGGAGGCCATGCCCCCATTTTATCCACGCAGATTTTGAGGCAGCGCCGCAAACAATAAACCAGCTCTGATTTGCAAGCAAACCAGAGCTGGTCGGGTATCATTTTAGGTCAATTCTCGTTCAGCTCACCGACAGTTTCTGCATCGGAAGACATTTCCTGAGCGATTTTCTGTTCATCGGACGGAGCCTCCGCAGTGGTGGCCATACGATACTCCTGCATATCGGACAGCTTTGACAAGTACCACAGCGCAATGAGGCCTATACCCATGAGCGCAAAAACTCCGGCGAGCACAAAGAAGCCCGTTGCGTAGTTAGCGTTGATGATGTAGTTGTAGGCGTCGCCGCCCACATAGGCATTGAGGTAGTCGCCATAATCGCCGTTTTTATAGAGGAACATTTTACTCAGTCCGACGCCAAGGGTGATTACGGAACACGCAAATGAAGCTGCCGAAAACCCCTTATACATGGTATTTCCAAAAGAATTCATACTTGTTACTCCTCTCATCAGATTAAAATTAACCGCCGACAGCAAATTATCCGGCAACGGGCGTGAAGTCAATCACGGTATTCTTATACTGCCGAATAAACTGACTTTCCTGGTCCTCACGGACATAAATCAGCGGAGATGACTCTGCCCGTACCCGGCCCATCAGCGCATCATAGGGCTGAACGGCCAGGGTATGTTCATCCAGAGGCCAGGCTAAGCTGAACGCTTCCTCTTCATAGGGTTCAGCCTCTATGCCAGCCTCCGTAAACCGGTAAATCGTGGTCAGCGTCAGGAGAAAGCCATTGTCCTTTTCCGTATAAACCCCGTCATAGGTGAACAGCAGCTGTTCCCGAAAGCTGCCGTCATCGGAAAACTGATAATACTTTCCCTCGTACAGTTCTGCAATCTCCGGCACATCCTGCACATCTATGAGCATATTGTTATACATAACGCCGCCCACGGTCCAGGTACCCCGGAGATATTCTCCTGCCTCAGCAGAAACGGTTTCCCTGCTTTCAGCGCCGCAGGCCGTAAGCAGCAAAATCAAAAGCAGAAGCGTACTTAAAATAATGTTCTTTTTCATCTTCGATTATCCTTTAGGTATATAGATTCTCTGCTCAAGCGGAACAGACATCACTGGGTTTAATCGAAATTGTAGCCGTCCTCACCGGGGAAACCAGTAATATCCACATGCTCAAAACCTCTGGCAAAATGCAAAACAATCACTTCTCCATCAAGGATACTGAAGCCCCATTCGGCACCGTGCATCATATCAGTTTCAAACTGCCCGAAGCCAACCTGATAGCTTCCCTCATAAGGACCATAGTAGAAATAGCCTTCAGTGTTATCATAACCACTTTCAGCCGCTTTTTCAGAGCTTACCTTGCCGTGATCAAAGTAAATATACTCTTCAAGACCGCAGGTACGGCCAAAAAATGAATTATAACTACGGTTCATCCAGTAGCCCTGAAGGCCCTCATCAATCTGTGCCAAGGTCAGATACCCGTCCGCCAGTGTCAGCTGATTCTCAGTCATGGTGTAAGGAATGGCCAGAACAATTTCCTCCCCATCCATCAAATTAACATTCGACTCATCAATGGTATAGGTCAGTTCCCTGCTTCCCTCTTCATGTCTGCCGTTATCATTAAAGCTGACCTGCTCCAGCAGTGCACCTTCCTCCGTAAAGCTGACACGATTCAAGATTGCCGTCTCCGTGTTGTTGAAGTACCATTGTTCCGTTTGCAGGGCGGCCTTGACATTGCTGTAATCGGGTCCGCCGCAAGCGCACAGGCTCAGCAGAAGCAGTGCGGCAAGAAGTAAACTCAGCATTCTCTTTTTCATAATTTTTCCTCCTTATTTTTCGGTGTACGTCAGGATATTCACTTCTGTAAGACACCTGTTTTTTATTAGTATAAAACATTTTGTTTTATACGTCAATATAACGGATTGTTTTATCATATCCTTGCAATGTACCCCCAAGTAAAGGAGACGCATTGCCTATGTACCGAAGAATCCGAGATTTACGAGAAGATCATGAGCTTTTTCAAAAAGACATGGCCAAGCTGCTGAACTGCTCGCAGGTCTGTTATTCCAACTATGAGATTGGTAAACGGGATATTCCCACCGAGGTACTCATTCAGCTGGCTGATTTTTATGGCACCAGTGTAGACTATATTTTGGGCAGAACCAACGTAAAAACTCCATATCCAGACAGTAAACGAAAAACATCTCAACCCCTGTAAAATAAAGAAAGCACCGCCCGAATGGGTGGTGCTTTTCTGTTTCACCGTGCGGTTGCCACCAGGTTGCCACCAGAAAAAACACGAAGTTTCCAAAACGCCCTAAAACGCGAAAAAACCGCCCTTTTTAGGACGGTTTTGTTCATTTGCATGGTGGAGACGAATGGGCTCGAACCATCGACCTCCTGCGTGTGAAGCAGGCGCTCTAACCAGCTGAGCTACGCCTCCATGCAGTTTAAAAGGCAAAAAGAGAGGATATTCATCCTCTCTTTTATGGTGACCCGTGGGGGAATCGAACCCCCGTTACCGCCGTGAAAGGGCGGTGTCTTAACCGCTTGACCAACGGGCCGTAATAATCGCCGAGATGAAGATTCACTTCGGCGATGTTTGGTAGCGGCACCAGGATTCGAACCGGGGACACCACGGGTATGAACCGTGTGCTCTGGCCAACTGAGCTATGCCGCCTCAACGCAAGACTTATTATACACTGACAGGAGACATTTGTCAACAACTTTTTTCAAGAATTTTCATTCTTTTTTTAATCTGTACGTTTGCCACGCGACGTACACCCTCCCGCGACGCGTTGCGCTTAAGATCCTTCCCTGGAGACTTGAAGGTGAAAAGAGAGGATATGCTTCCTCTCTTTTATGGTGACCCGTGGGGGAATCGAACCCCCGTTACCGCCGTGAAAGGGCGGTGTCTTAACCGCTTGACCAACGGGCCGTAATAATCGCCGAGATGAAGATTCACTTCGGCGATGTTTGGTAGCGGCACCAGGATTCGAACCGGGGACACCACGGGTATGAACCGTGTGCTCTGGCCAACTGAGCTATGCCGCCTCAACGCTTGATTATTATACCCAGTGCAGCCCCATTTGTCAACACTTTTTTACAAGTTTTTTTACAAAAAGTTTACCCTCAAAAATCCGTAGGATTTCCCCCGGAAATTGAGGGTAAACCGCAGTGAATAAGGTCATTTGCGTACTTTTCGGCGTTTTTCTCGTTTACAGCACCGGCATATAATCCTTGGGGTCCACGGAATTTCCTTCCAGGCTCATGGCAAAATGCAGGTGGCTGGGCAGGCTCGATTCGCACAGGGCGGTATCCCCCACCAGACCGATATTGTCCCCATGATGGAGGTGCTGGCCCACCTGGACGCTGACGGTTTCCTGGAGATTGGCGTAGTAGCTCATGAGGCCCTGGCCGTGGCTCACGGCAACGGTGGTGCCGTAGAGGGGGTCGGAAAAGACCTGCTCCACTACCCCGTCGCTGCAGCACTTCACCTGGGTGCCGGCGTCGGTGCAGATATCAATGCCGTCGTGGGTGCGCCAGTCCCCCATGGTTTCGTCGTAGCTCAGGGCGGCCATGCTGTAGGGCATCTGGACGGTGCCCCGCACGGGCCACAGGTACACCCGCTCATTGAGTGCCGGTACCGGTGTGGGCTGCGGAGTCACTTCCGGCTCTGCGGGGCCCAAAACCTGTGTGGCCGGTTCTTCGGGGGTGAGCTCCCCTACTTCCTCCAGCTCATCTTCCTGTCTTTCCGGCTCGTACACGGGCTCTGTGCGCCACTGGTGGTCATACTCCGGGGGCAGGGTCTGAATCACGGTGTCGGCGGCTTCTTCCTCCTCCGGTGCCACGTTGCGCCAGATGGCCCAGGCGGACAGGGCCACCACGGAAACGCACACCAACATGGCGATGTAAAAGCCTTTACCGCCCCAAAAGCCCTCTTCTTGCTGATAATCCTTGTTCATAAATCCCTCCGTAAATCAAAAAGGTGTCTTCACTGGTATTGTTGCCAGAGAAGACACCTTCTATTCACTTAGGGATTAAGCGCTGCGGGCTTTCTTACTTAATGGAGAAGAAAGCGTCGTTGCCGGGGTACTGAGCAACGGTGAACAGCTCTTCTTCGATACGCATGAGCTGGTTGTACTTAGCCACGCGGTCGGTACGGGAGGGAGCGCCGGTCTTGATCTGGCCTGCATTGGTAGCAACGCAAACGTCAGCAATGGTGGTGTCCTCGGTTTCGCCGGAGCGGTGGGAAACAACAGCGGTCCAGCCTGCACGGTGAGCCATAGCGATAGCGTCCAGGGTTTCGGTCAGGGTGCCGATCTGGTTCAGCTTAATCAGAACGGAGTTAGCGCAGCCCAGCTCGATGCCCTTCTTGATGCGCTCGGTGTTGGTGACGAACAGGTCGTCGCCAACGATCTGGATGCGGTGGCCCAGACGTGCCATGAGCATCTGCCAGCCTTCCCAGTCGTCTTCGCCCATGCCGTCTTCGATGGAAACGATGGGGTACTTATCAACGAAGCTCTCCCACATATCAACCATCTGCTCGCGGGTCATCACGGTGCCGCGCTTGGGCAGGTGGTAGCACTGGTCGTCAGCGCAGAACCAGTCAGCAACAGCGCCGTCGATGGCAATCTTGAAGTCCTCGCCGGGCTTGTAGCCGGACTTTTCGATGGCTTCAACCAGAGCCTTCAGAGCGTCCTCGTCGGATTCCAGGTTGGGAGCGTAGCCGCCTTCGTCGCCTACGCCGTTAGCCTTAACAACGCCCTTCAGGGTGTGGAAGACTTCGGAGCACATTCTCAGGGCCTCAGCGAAGGAAGTAGCGCTGACGGGCATGATCATGAATTCCTGAATATCGACGTTGGAGCCGGAAGCGTGAGCGCCGCCGTTGAGCACGTTCATCATGGGAACGGGCAGGGTCTTAGCGTTGCAGCCGCCAATGTAGTTGTAGAGGCTGGTGCCGGTAGCTTCAGCAGCTGCCTTAGCGCAGGCCAGAGAAACGCCCAGGATAGCGTTAGCGCCCAGACGGCTCTTGTTGGGGGTGCCGTCGATTTCAATGAGCATCTTGTCGATGCCGGCCTGGTCCAGAACGTTGAGGCCCAGCATAGCTTCGGCGATTTCGGTGTTCACGTTGTTCACAGCCTTGGTTACGCCCTTGCCGCCGTAACGGGACTTGTCGCCGTCACGCAGTTCGCAGGCTTCGTGGATACCGGTAGAAGCGCCGGAGGGAACGGCAGCACGGCCGACGGTGCCGTCTTCCAGGGTAACTTCAACTTCAACGGTGGGATTGCCGCGGGAGTCCAGAATCTCGCGAGCCATAACGTCAACGATTTCAAAGTACTGTTTCATAACAATTCTCCTGTCATAATGATTTATTGATTGGGAAGCAGCAGGCTTTCGCCTGTCATTTCTTTGGGGATGCTGAGACCCATAAGGTCCAGCATGGTGGGTGCGATGTCGCACAGGCGGCCGGGCTTCAGCTCGGTGTCGGCGCCAAGCACCACGAAGGGCACGGGGTTGGTGGTGTGGGCGGTGTTTACGTTGCCCTGCTCGTCGAACATGATGTCGGCGTTGCCGTGGTCGGCGGTCAGGCACATGATGTAGCCGTGCTCGGAGCAGGCTTTCATGACCTTGCCCACGCAGGCGTCAACGGTTTCCACAGCCTTTACGGCGGCCTTCATGTCGCCGGTATGGCCCACCATGTCGCAGTTGGCGAAGTTGCAGATAATCATATCGTACTTTTCCTGGCCAATCTGCTCCACCAGGGCCTCCTGCACCTGGACGGCGCTCATTTCGGGAATGAGGTCGTAGGTGGGGAACTGCTTGGGGGAGTCGATGAGGATACGGTCCTCACCGGGGTATACGGTTTCCACGCCGCCGTTGAAGAAGAAGGTCACATGGGCGTACTTCTCGGTTTCGGCGATACGCAGCTGCTTCATGTCCTGGCGGGAGATATACTCACCCAGGGTGCAGGCGATTTCCTCGGGGGGATAGGCCACGGGGATGTCCAGCTTTTCGTCGTACTGGGCCGTGCACACGTAGTGCAAGGGGAATACAGTCTTTTTCCGCTGGAAGCCGTCGAAGTCGGGCTGCGTGAGGGCGTAGGTCAGCTCACGGGCACGGTCGGGGCGGAAATTCATGAAGATCACGCTGTCGCCCTCTTCGATTTTCGCCTCGGCGCAGCAGACGGTGGGCTTCACGAACTCGTCGGTGATGCCTTCCTCGTAGCTGGCCGCCATAGCTGCCACGGGGTCAGAAGCCTGGATGCCTTCGCCCAGAGTCAGGGCGTTGTAAGCCTGTTCCACGCGGTCCCAGCGCTTATCCCGGTCCATGGCGTAGAAGCGGCCGATGAGGCAGCCGATTTTGGCGTTGCCCAATTCGGTGCACTTAGCCTGGAGCTTTTCCACAAAGTCCTTGCCGGAGGTGGGGTCCACGTCACGGCCGTCCATGAAGCCATGGACATAGACTTTTTGGAGGCCTCTCTTCTTTGCCATATCCAAAGCGCCGAAGATGTGGTCAATGTGGCTGTGTACGCCGCCGGAGCTTAAAAGGCCCATGATGTGCAGGGCCTTGCCGCTAGCTTTAGCAGCATCCATAGCCTCAACGTATGCGGGGTTCTCGAAGAACTTCCCGTTTTTGATTTCCTCACTGATTTTCGGCAGAGCCTGGAACACCACACGTCCTGCGCCGATGTTGGTGTGACCAACCTCGGAGTTGCCCATCTGTCCATCAGGCAGGCCCACATCCAGGCCGGAAGCGGACAGGTGGGTCACGGGACAATTCACCATCAGTGCGTCAATATTGGGAGTATCTGCCATAAACACGGCATTACCCTTGGTGGGCTCGCCCAGCCCGAAGCCATCCAATATGATGAGCGCAATTCTCTTTGCCATAATTATTCTTCCTCGCAGGCTGCGTTAATGATCACGCTGAAGTCAGCGGGCTTCAGGGAAGCGCCGCCGATGAGGCCGCCGTCGATGTCGGGGCAAGCCAGCAGCTCAGCAGCGTTCTTGGGGTTCATGCTGCCGCCGTAGAGGATGGGGGTGGAGCGTGCAGTCTTTGCGTCGTACAGCTTGCGGATAACGCCGCGGATGTGCTCGCAGACTTCCTGAGCCTGCTCAGCGGTAGCGGTCTTGCCGGTGCCGATGGCCCAAACGGGCTCGTAAGCGATGACGCAGCGGCGAACCTCAGCGTCAGTCAGGCCGCACAGAGCGCCTCTGACCTGCAGGCTCATGAGGTCCATGGTCAGGCCCCGTTCACGCTGCTCCAGGGTTTCGCCTACGCAGATGATGGGGGTGATGCCCACAGCCAGCAGGTTCTTAGCCTTGGTGTTCACCATTTCGTCGGTTTCTGCATGGTAAGCACGGCGTTCGCTGTGGCCGACGATGCAGTACTTTACGCCCAGGTCCTTGAGCATATCGGCGGAAACTTCGCCGGTGTAAGCGCCCTTATCGTGGCAGGAAACATCCTGAGCGCCCACTGCAACTCTGGTGCCGCGGCAAGCCTTGATCATGCCGTACAGCAGGGGGAAGGGAACGCACAGAACGGACTCGCAGCCACGGGTCTTGGGCATCAGGGGCTTCAGCTCGTCAGCGAACTCCTTGGTGCCGGAGTGCAGCATATTCATTTTCCAGTTGCCGGCAATAATCGGCTTTCTGTACTTCTTATTCATGATGGATTCCTCCTAATATATCTGTAAGTTGCACAGTCCGGGGCAGGCCCCATTGGGCTGTGCGTAATAAGTGCCGAATTTAGGGGCTCCCCCCTGCCCCCGGTGCGGAGGCGGGGAGAAGCCGGATGCAGTTTCTTTTACTTGTCCAGCAGGCAAGCCACGCCGGGCAGGGTCTTGCCTTCCAGGAATTCCAGGGAAGCACCGCCGCCGGTGGAGATGTGGGTCATACGGTCAGCGTAGCCCAGCTTTTCAACAGCAGCAGCGCTGTCGCCGCCGCCTACGATGGTGATTGCGCCGGATTCAGCTACGGCCTTAGCCACAGCCTCAGTACCAACGGCAAACTTAGCAAATTCAAATACGCCCATAGGTCCGTTCCAAACCACGGTACCGGCGCCGGAAATGGCCTCTGCGTACAGCTCGATGGTCTTGGGACCGATGTCCAGACCCATCCAGCCTGCGGGCATTTCCTTGATGGAAACGGTGTCGCTCTTGCAGTCGGCAGCGAAGCTGTCGCCGATAGCGGTGTCGATGGGCAGCAGCAGGTTGACGCCCTTTTCCTTAGCCTTAACGATCATTTCAGCAGCGTAGTCCAGCTTATCTTCTTCCAGAAGAGAGGTGCCGATTTCGTAGCCCATAGCCTTAGCGAAGGTGTAAGCCATGCCGCCGCCGATGATGATGGTGTCGGCCTTGTCGAGCAGGTTATTGATTACGCCGATTTTATCGGAGACCTTAGCGCCGCCCAGGATAGCCACGAAGGGACGCTTGGGGTCGTCCAGAGCCTTACCCATAACGCTCAGTTCCTTTTCCACCAGCATGCCGGCGTAAGCGGGCAGGTAAGCGGCAACGCCTGCGGTGGAGGCGTGGGCTCTGTGTACGGTGCCGAAGGCGTCGGACACGAATACTTCGGCCATGGAAGCCAGCTTCTTGGCAAATTCGGGGTCGTTCTTCTCCTCGCCCTTTTCAAAGCGCAGGTTTTCCAGCAGCAGGAGCTGACCGGGCTGCAGAGCAGCGGCCTTAGCCATGGCGTCCTCGCCCACAATATCCTTGGCGAAGATGACATCCATGCCCAGAAGCTCGCTCAGACGCTTGGCAACAGGGGCCAGGGTCAGGCTTTCCTTCCATTCGCCCTTGGGCTTACCCAGGTGAGAGCAGGCGATTACGGCAGCGCCGTTTTCCAGCAGGTAGCGAATGGTGGGCAGAGCAGCGACGATACGCTTGTCGCTGGTGATTTCGCCGGTCTTCTTGTCCTGGGGGACGTTGAAGTCGCAGCGCAGCAGTACTTTCTTACCCTTGAGGTCGATGTCGACAACCGTCTTTTTATTGTAGTTCATGTTTATATATCCTCCTTCATAGATCCGAAATCTTTTAAGCCGGGGAAATCCTGCTGGCGCAGGGCCTCATAGGTGAGGATAGCGGCAGCATTGGACAGGTTCAGACTGCGTACCGTGGGCATCATGGGGATGCGGATGCAGCGGTCTGCGTACTTTTCTCGCAGCCATTGGGGCAGTCCGGCGGACTCTCTGCCAAACAGGAAGGTCACATCCTTCGTGGTGTAGTCACACTCTGCATAGCCGTGGGGCGCCTTGGTGGTGGCGAGCCAAATATTTTCATCGCCGTTTTCGGCGAAATATTCGTCGATGGAATCATAAACGTGCAGGTCGATATCGTACCAATAGTCCATGCCGGAGCGACGGACGGCCTTATCGGTGATATCGAAGCCCAGGGGCCGAATCAGGTGCAGACGTGCACCTGTACAGACGCAAGTTCTGCCGATTGCCCCGGTATTATTGGGGATTTCCGGTTCAACCAGAACAATATTGATCATATTTTCCTCCTATTGGGAAAGAACAGGGACATTGTTACTTTCCTTAACAATGCACATTGTAGCGCAAATAAGTTTAAAATTCAACCGATTTAAGGCAAAATCAGCCGCTTTTGCCGATTTTAAGTTTAGAAAATTTGCTTTTTCTTTAAGCATGTTGTACAAAAGCGACGCATTTGCAATCTTTCCCCGATTGCTGTATACTAGCAAAACCAAAACGCAAAGGAGTAATGGCCTTGAATTTGTGTACTCTGTGTCCCAGAAACTGCCGTGTAGACCGTGAGCAGACGGTGGGCTTCTGCCTGGTGGGCCGTGATCCGGTCATCGCCCGGGCAGCCCCTCATTTCGGCGAAGAGCCCTGCATTACGGGCACCCGTGGCTCGGGGACGGTGTTTTTCTCCGGCTGCAACCTGCGCTGCGTGTTCTGCCAGAACCACGAAATCAGCCGGGGCCAGGAGGGAAAGCCCGTGACCGTGCAGCGTCTGGGGGAAATTTTCCTGGAGCTCCAGGACCAGGGCGTACATAATATTAATCTGGTCACCCCCACCCACTACACCTCCGCCATCGCCGAGGCACTGGACCGGGTGCAGCTGGAAATTCCCGTAGCCTGGAACAGCTCCGGCTACGACACCCCGGAGAGTCTGCGCCTGCTGGAAGGCAAGGTACAGATTTATATGCCGGACTTCAAATATTCTGACCACCACATGGCCAAAGCATACTCCGCCGCCCCGGACTACCCGGAGGTGGCCCGGGCCGCCATCAAAGAGATGTACCGGCAGGTGGGCCCCTACCGGCTGGACGGCGAAGGACTGCTCCGGCAGGGCCTGCTCATCCGGCACCTCATTATGCCGGGAAAGCCCGCCAATACCAGGGGTGTCATCGACTGCCTCACGGAGCTGCTGCCCCAGGGCAGCTTCCTATTCAGCCTCATGAGCCAGTATACCCCCATGCCCGGCCTGGAGGCCTACCCGGAATTGCAGCAGACCGTCACCCCGGCGCTGAGCCAGTTCTGCTACCGGTACATGGTGAAAAAGGGCATCACCGACGGCTACTTCCAGGATTTGGAGGCCGCCACCGACGAAATGATTCCCGACTTCGACCTCACCGGCGTATAAAATTGGCGTATAAAGATTCCCCAGACAGCCCCCGGCTGCCTGGGGTTTTTCTTTGCCTGCACAGATGCGCTAAAGGCGGCCCCTTGTGTCCCCGACCAACTGCACACCTTCATGGCTCCCCTTGAGGGTACAACGCCGATGCGCTGCCGGTGGCAGATGCAGCGAGGCGTTGTAAAGGCAGTGCCACGATTGGCGGCTGCATAGGCAGACGGAAATCGTATGGCACAACGAGGGCCAGGGTGGCAGTCTGCAGGACGGGCACTTCCGTGGCCTGACGGCCAAATAACACAACAGCAATACACAACTGCGGTTCACCTCTCAGTCGCCTTTAGGCGACAGCTCCCCTCAAGGGGAGCCTTTGGTGCGGTGCAAATTTATAGATGTGTAAAAGTCTGTAGTACAGTCCTACGATTAAGGCTGCACCCGTACTTAGCCTCCCCTTGAGGGGAGGTGGCCGCGCTTGCGCTGACGGAGAGGTGAACCGAGAGAGTGTCCTGCTTAGTGACTCATTCAGTGGCACCCTCCCCTTTGCACCAGCCCAACGCCTTGCAGCAGACTCTCTCCGCACCCCGTCCCGTACCATGTCCATCCCCGCTCTAAAACTCTTGCGGCGAAGCCCGTGCAGTCCACCGCCGCACCCCGTCACCGGGCGGCGCACCCCGTCCCGTACCATGTCCGTACTCGTTCTAAAAATATTCACATTCGGTTCAAACCATGGTCAAGGCCGGGGACTATACTGCTATCATGAGGAGGAATCAACATGACCATCCATTTCTTCACCGGCTGCACCTTCACCCTCACGGAACTCATGCTCATGTTTTTCGTATACGCCTTTTTGGGCTGGTGCACGGAGGTCGCCTTTGCGGCCCTTAAATCCGGCCAATTTGTCAACCGGGGCTTTCTGAACAGTCCCCTCTGCCCCATTTACGGCTTCGGCATCATCGCCGTGGTGGTGCTTCTGTACCCCTTCGCTGAGCACCCGTTTTTGCTGCTCATTGGCTCCATCGTCATCACGTCCCTGCTGGAACTCATTACCGGCTGGGCCATGGAAAAGCTCTTCAATACCCGCTGGTGGGACTACTCCCAGGAGCCCTTTAACCTGCACGGCTATATCTGCCTGCGCTTCTCTATTTTGTGGGGCCTGGCCTGCCTGGGCATCGTGCAGATTTTCCACCCGCTCATTATGCGCCTGATTCGCTGGGTCCCCGACGGCATCGGCGCCGTGGTGTGCGTTGTGCTCACGGTCACCACCGTCATTGACCTGATTGCCACCGTCAGCGCCGTCCGCGGCCTGCAGAAGCGGCTGAAGGTCATCACCGCCCTGGCCGGGGACATCCACGAGGTGTCCGACTCCATCGGCGAGGACATTTACGGCACCGTCAATTCCATACTGGTCAGCACCGAGGACGACCGGCTCCGTGTGGAAGCCTACCTGAGCCTGTGCGCCGACAACCGGAAAGCGGAAAAAGAGCTGGCTCAGCAGCACCGCCAGCAGGAACAGCTGCTGCGTGCTGAGCTTCTGGACCAGTCCAAAACCGCCCGCAGCGAGGCCATGGAGGAAAAGCGAGCCGCCCTGCAGGAAAAGCTCCGCCAGCGCAAGCCCGCCCACGAGCGTATCCTCAAGGCCTTCCCCAATATGCAGACCAAGTCCGACACCCAGGCCCTGGAGCAGCTCCGCAGCACCCTGGGCGACTACCGCAAAAAGTAAACGTTCCCTTTGCTTTTGCTTCACCGCACCAAAGGTTCCCTGAGAGCGAAGCCGATAGTCCTCACCAGTACACGGCCTCGGTTCACCTCTCCGTCAGCCTACGGCTGCCACCATGGCCCTCGTTGTGCCGAACGATTCCCGGACGCTGCGCATCCGCCAATCGTGCCCCTGCCTTTACAACGCCTCGCTTCATCTGCCACCGGCAGCGCATCGGCGTTGTACCCTCTAGGGGAGGCTTGGATGCGGGTGCAGCCTCAACCATAAGACTGTACTACAGGTTTTTACACATCTATAAACTTGCTGCGCACCTTCATGGCTCCCCTTGAGGGGAGCTGTCGCCTAAAGGCGACTGAGAGGTGAACCGAGAGAATGTCCTCATTAGGCCCCATTCAGTGGCACCCCTGCAAACAAAAAAGCACCCCCTGTCCCGTAGGACAGGGGGTGCTTTTTTCTTATTTCAGCTTTTCCTGCAAGCCGGTCTTTTCCAGCAGCTCGAACAGGAACAGGCCGATGATGAAGCCTGCTGCGCCCTGGAGCATATTGGGCAGAACGCTGGCAGCAGCGCCCATGCCGTAGCCCAGAACGAAGTTCTCGTACAGGAAGTAGCCGGCAACCATGATGAACTCAGCCACCAGAGCGCTGACAATGCGGGTCACTCTGCCGCCCTTGCCGCGGAACATGAGCAGAGCCGCAACCAGGCCCATGCAGCCCTTAATGAGGAAGGTGCCGGGGACATAAGAGAAGTAACCGGCCAGCAAGTCCGTGAGGCAGGAGCCCACACCGGCAGCGAAGAAGCCGTACAGAGGGCCCAGCAGCCAGCCGCTGATGAGTACAAAGGCGTCACCCAGGTTGAGGTAGCCGCCGGTGGCGGGTACGGGAATCTTGATGACCATGGTGGCCACGCAGACCAAAGCGGTCATAAGACCGGTGAAAACCAGACGTAAAATTTTGTTGTGTTCCATTGTGCTTTTCTCTCCTTAGCGATGTTAAGTGACATTTTACGCCTATGTAAACCGCAAAACAACGGACAGTTTGGTACATTATTTTTCCCAAACTGTCCCCTTCCAAATGGCAAAAAACCGCCTGACAGTTGTGTCAGGCGGTTTGCAAGATTCAGGTAAATTGTGGCTTACTTCATCCACAGGCCGTGCAGGTTGCAGTACTCGTAAGCAGCGACGACTTCCTCGCCCTCTGCCAGAACGAACTGTGCAACAGGAGCCTGGTCGGGCTTCAGCAGCTTCTTCTGGGTGCCGTTGGTGGTTTCCAGAATGACCCATTCGATGTAGTGGGCAGCTACCATGGGGTGCTCAACGGAGCCGACCTTAACGGTAACAACATTGCCATCCTGTTCCACTACGGGAATGTGCTTTTCGTGGGAAGCGTCGGTGGTGCCGGGAACCATCAGGTCCATCTTCTGGCCGCAGCACATCACGGGAACGCCCATATCCTTGTGGTACTCAATAATATTGCCGCAATGCGCACATCTGTAAAACTTCATCATCAAATCTCCTTTCAGATTATGCGAATAACTCTTATTAAGAATTATTATCATTTATGAACTCAGTATACCACAAAATTCCAAAAAATAAAGAATTTTCGGTGTGCTGGATTCGTTTCTCCATATTCGTATAAAAACACAGGTGTGTTTTAGTATATTACACCACTAATCCCGCTGCATTTCAAGCAAAACGATCTTATCTTTCATGTGCTTTGCCACAGTGTAGGAGATTTGCCCCGCTTCATACAGCTGCTGCACATGGTTCAGCTCCAGCTGCAGGCCGTACTGGGTGAGGGCGGTGAACACATCGTCGTTCACGGGACGGTCCACGGGGGTGTCGTATTCGCTGAGCTTGCGCTCCAGCATCAGGTAATATTCGTTGCGGTAGGGCCGCTGGGCTCTGGGGAAGTCCGTTTCCAGCAGCTTCTGCATGACGTATTCGTCGTTGGAGTGCAGCAGCAAGGCCAGCTGACGCTTCCGCTCCTCGTCACTGTGGGAGGTGAAATGCACCACAAAGCGGAACTTGTGGAGAATTTCCGTCAGCACCGTGTAGCCCAGACGGCCGTGCTTGGGCAGATGCCGGTGCAGGGTGCCCACGTAATAGTCGGCCACCTTCTTGTCTATCTTACCCTCATTCAGCAAATCCATACTGTGCTCATACTGCCACTGGGCAACCTTTTTATAGAACAGCAGCTGCTGGTCGTGGTCCACCAGGTTGAGGTCGGCCTTGCGGCGCAGCTGGTTAATGCGGTCCTCGTAATTATGGATGACGATTTCGCCCTCGATACGGGTTTCCGGGGTGATGTTCCGGTGAATCTGCTCCACCACGTCCTCCAGCACGGCGATGTACAGCTCGCTGCCGGGCTGACCGGCGGTATGCTCGTTCTTTTTATGCACGAAGAAGGGCAGCACGAAGTGGGTGGCGATGTTGGAATAGACGATGATGCCCATGGTGATGGTGAGGATCAGATCCCGGTACGGGAAAGGGCTGCCGTCCTCCAGCAGCAGGGGGATGGACAGCACCGTGGCCAGGGTCACGGCGCCCCGGTCACCGGCCAGGGTAAAAATATTGCAGCCCACAATACGGGGGATGCGACGGCCTTCATCTTCGCAGCAAGCGTCGTCGGGCAGGGTGAAATAGGCCCAGAGGAAGCGCACAATAAACAGAGCTGCGCCCACCACCAGAATCACCAGAATCACCATGGGGCCGCTGATGGGCAGCTCCCCCCGGAGCATGGCCGAGGCAATATGGGGCAGCTGGGTGCCCACGATAACGAAGGCTGCGCCTTCCAGGCTGTAGGCCATGACCTGCCAGATGTTGTGGGAGGTGATGGTCACATGGACGGTGTCCGGGTTATCCCGGCCATATTCCAGGGTGTGGAACAGACCGGCCACGAACACGGCCACCACGCCGCTGACGTGCAGGTGCTCGGCCACCAGAAAGACAATGAAGGGGTACACCACGCCCAAAATGGTGTGGATATTCAGTCCCTCAATACCCTCGCTGCGCAGCCACTTCACCAGTACGATTTTGCCCAGGGAGAACACCAGACCGATCACCAGGCCCCCCAAGCTCATCATGAAGAAGCTGGTGAACACGGCCACGGGGATAAACTCCCCGGTGATGACCACAGCCAGAATGCTCTGGAACAGCACAATGGAAATGACCTCATTGAAGATAGACTCGCATTTGAGCAGCTCCATCATGGTTTCCGGAATGTGGTAGTGCCGCTCCACGGTGTCCACGGCCACGTCGTCGGTGGGGCTCAGCACCACCAGCAGCATGAGGCACAGGGCAAGGCCCATGGCGGGCACCAGGGTATTGAGCAGCAGGCCCACCAGCAGGCTCGTCACCAGTACCAGGGGCACGGACAGCTGCATAATGGCCCGGCGCATTTTCCACACCGTGCGCTTTTCGATGGTGGTGCCGCAGTAATACACC
>SAMEA104404106__coassemble_1586_pt1 | contig 16690 bp, 14 predicted proteins | sample SAMEA104404106__metabat2_high_PE_053 | metagenome-assembled genome bin SAMEA104404106 (sample SAMEA104404106) | Balaenoptera acutorostrata
GTGCGCCAATTAAAATCAAAGAATCCACTTGATCGGGATGGCGAATGGAGTAATTCAAAGCAAGAACTGCTCCAAGTGACATTCCGCAGAGACGAATTTTCCCAGGGGTATTGTGTAGAAGTTTTTCCATATTTGCAAACACATATGTGTAAGAAGATTCACAGGTAAACAAATCAATGCACGCAGCATCTACTTCCGGCAAATGGTTTGTTATATCATTCCACGCTTGTGCTGTTTGTCCCAAACCGTGTAAAAAGTATGTTTTCATTCAAGCCCCTCATTCTGAAATTCATCTGTTAAGAAAATTTTGATTTCATTCACACTTTTTATTCAGCATATCACAAGCAAATGCTTGGGGCAAGACAAAGCCTGACGCAGAAAAGGCAGCATCAGACGATGCTGCCTTTTTTGCAGGGGCGTTTTTTATTCTTCTATAGGCGGGGATATTTCGAAGGGAATCCCGCCGCAGAGCTCAATATAGGGCCCTTCATAAACGGTGGTGTAATCCCAGAACTCCCGGAGAATTTCCAGCAGCTCTTGGGGCAGATATACGCCCAGACGCTCAGAAAGGCTGTAGGGCACGCCGAAGTAGGCTTCGGCGATACTGCCGGCAATGGCGCCCAGGGTATCGGCGTCGCCGCCTAAAGAAACGGCATTGCGGATGGCGTCCTCGGTGCTTTCTGCTTCCAGAAAGCTGATGACGGCCTGGGGCACCGTGTCCTGGCAGCTTTCCATGTGGTAGTAGGCCGGACGGATGAGCGCCAGGGGCATCTGCAAATCGTAGCCGAAGGTCTTTTCCATGTAGTCCCGGATGTCTTCCTTGCTTTTCCCGGTACGGGCCAGGAAAATGGCGGCAGCTGTAGCCTGTGCGCCCTTGATGCCCTCCGGGTGGTTGTGGGTCACCTCGGCACTGAGCCGAGCGGCATGGAGGGTATCTTCCAGCGTGTCAAACATCCAGCCCACGGAAGATACCCGCATGGCCGAGCCGTTGCCGTAGCTGTTGTAGGGCTGGGGATTGGGGCTGTCCAGCCAGCTGAGGAACCTGCCGCCGTAGCCCCGGCCCATGTATCGGCGGCCGAAATCCTGCATACAGGAAATGAGCTGGGCCCTGATGGCGTCGTCGTCAGCGCCGGGGCCTGCCTCCATGAAGGCTTTGGCCACCGCCAAGGTCATCACGGTGTCGTCGGTATAGTCCGACAGGGCGGAAAACAAGGGGAAATCCTTGGTTTTCTCCCCGCGGCCAAATTCATAGGGACAGCCGATAATATCGCCTAAAATTGCACCAATCATGTTTACTTTCCTCGGTTCTTCACGTCTTCGTCAATGCGCTCCCGCCAGTTGGAGGGCAGCTCTCTTTTGCTGCGCATCTGGCACACGGCGTCGCCGATGACTTCAAAGTTCAGGCTGGTGCCCTGGGCGTCGCACATATACGTGACGGCCCGGTCATCCCGGATACCGAGCTTGGCGCCTTCTGCGGCGGCGTCGATATTGGCCCCCAGGAACAGAAACTCCCAGCCGTATTTCTCCTGCTCATGGCCGATGAGCTGCTTTACCCGCTCATAGCTGTATTCCCGGCTGGAATTTTCCAGGCCGTCGGTGGTGATGACAAAGAGCGTCTTGTCGGGGCGGTGCTCCGGGGCGGAATACTTGTGGATGTGGGCAATGTGGCGGATGGTACTGCCTACGGCGTCCAGCAGGGCAGTGCAGCCACGGGGGTAATACTCCCGGCTGGTCATGGGCGGCACCTTTTCCAGGGGAAGCCGGTCGTGAATGATTTCGTTTTGGCTGTCGAACAGCACGGTGGTCACCAGGGTTTTCTCGTCCTCCTGGCGCTGCTTTTCAATCATGGCGTTAAATCCGCCGATGGTGTCCTGTTCCAGGCCGCTCATGGAGCCGCTGCGATCCAAAATAAATACCAATTCTGTCATGGTGATAACCTCCTGTGTTTCTTTGTGCTTACACTATAGCGCACAAACGGAAGGCCGTGGTCGCATGGCAGGCGACATTGCATTCAGTCGCCGATGAGGGTCTGGTCGAAGGCAAAGAGCATTTCATTCAGGGCGTAAATATCATAGTTTTCGTGGGTAATGAAGTACTCCACGATAATGTCCCGCTTGCTGGAATGGCTCAGGGCGTAGCCGGCCCGCTCCAGCAGCAGCTGGGTGTCCTGGAGGCTCAGCTCCAGGGCGATGCAGAAGGCGAGAACGGTGGTTTTGGAGGGCCGGTAGTCGGGATTGCTGCGAATCTTGGAAAACAGTTTCCGACTGATGTTGGCCTTCTTGTAGACCTCTACGTCCGTCTTTCCGCTGCGGTCAATGAGCATGAGCAGCGTCTCGGAAAAACCGGCGTCCAAGGCGCTGAGGGCGTCCGCCAGGTCATCTTCGGCGATGGCGCCGGAGATATCCGGCTCCATGGACATGGGCATGGCCATCCGCTTATTCGGGGCGAAGCTGATGGGGGCGAGATTCCGACACAGCACCGGGTCGTCGTAGGGCTGCTCCTCTTGGCTGCGTTCCTCCACGTACTGCTCGTCAATATAGCTTTCGATGCTGGAAAAGAGCTTGCCCGTCAGGTCCAGGGTGTCCTTGGAAAAGACCACCAGATAGACCGTCAGGTCGCTGTCCAGGAGGAAGCTGCCGATGGCGGACATGGCAATGTGCAGGGCCTTCTGCTTGGGGAAATGCAGATTGCCGGAGGCCAGCAGGGGGAAGGCGATGGAGTGCAGCCCATAGTCCTTGGCGATTTGCAGGCAGGCGGTGTAGCACTGGGACAGCAGCTGCTCCTCGTTGTGCTGGCCGTCAATCCACAGGGGACAGACCGTGTGAATCACCAGCCGGGCAGGCAGGCCATAGCCCTTAGTTACATTGGCGGAGCCCACATGGATGGTGCCCAGGCGTTTGCGGGCCTGCAGCAGCTCCGGACCGGCCTTTTGATGGATGCCCAGATCAATTCCGGTGCCGATGCTGGGCTCCGGGTTCGTGGTGTTGACGATGGCGTCCACCTCCATGAGCGCAATGTCGTTGCGCACGATTTGCAGGGGCATACGATCAGTCCTTTCGTTTTTGAGATAGCTCCATTATACGGCGGGGGAGCGGGGGCTGTAAAGCCAGCAAAAAACCGGGGGCCTGCTTGGCAGGTCCCCGGAGGTCATTCATTTTTCCTTATGCACACCAGTGTGCGCCGATGAGCAGGGCAATGCCGATGGCCAAAGCGCCCACGGCGAACACATAGCAGATGTTCACCACGGCTTCCTCGTTTTTCACTCTGCCGATATTGGCTCTGGTCAGACGGAACAGGGCAGCTGACTGGGTGTAGCTCAGATAAAAGAGCATGGCACCACACACTAAAAACAGCATACCGCCCAACATATAGCCGATTCCGATGCTCATAAAGCTCCCTCCTTCATGGGTTTCCGTCCTGCATAAACAGGAGTCTATCATCAATCTATCATTTGCAGGAGAAAGCGTCAATGTGATGGTTTTCACAAAAAGAACCGGCGGTTTTTGATGGGCCGAAAGTTTTTCGGAAAAGCACTTTGAAAACCAAAATTAAGGCCCCGTAAAGGGAAATTCACCGAAAGTCGGGGATTTTCCTCCAAAACTATTTTTCCGGGAAAAGGCACAAAAGACGGCCTGCCCTAAAGCAGACCGCCTTTCGCGTTTGATATGATGGGTGATAGAAAGGGATTAACGAAGTGTGCGGCGGCTGTGGGTGCGGATGCCCAGGAGCACCAGCAGCATGAGCGCCACCGTAATGGGCAGGGCCAGAATGGCGGGCAGCTCCAGCCAGACAAACAGACCTGCCAGCAGATAGCCCACGAAGCTCACGGCGGCTGCCGTCATGGCGTAGGGCAGCTGGGTGGTCACGTGGTCTACGTGGTCGCACTCAGCACCGGCCGAGGCCATAATGGTGGTGTCGGAGATGGGGGAGCAGTGGTCGCCGCAGACGGCACCGGACATACAGGCGGCAATGCACACAATGGACAGGGGGTTATCCATGCTGAATACGCTCTGCACAATGGGGATGAGCATACCGAAGGTGCCCCAGCTGGTGCCGGTGGCAAAGGCCAGCAGGCAGCCGATGAGGAAGACCAGAGCGGGCAGCAGCATCTGCATGCCCAAGGCAGAAGAGCGCACGAAGTCCCGGACGAAGTAGGTGGCGCCCAGGGAGTCCGTCATGGCCTTCAGGGACCAGGCAAAGGGCAGAATCATGATGGCAGGCACCATGGCCTTAAAGCCCTCGGGAATACTGTTCATGATTTCCGTGAAGCCGATGGTGCGGCGCAGCAGGAAGTACACAATGCTGAACAGCAGAGCGAAGGAGGAGCCCATGACCAGACCCACAGAGGCGTCGGAGGCGGAGAAGGCCCCGATAAAGTCGTGGAAGGTGGAACTGCCGGGAGTGAAGAAGTCGCCGGAGTAGATCATGCCGAATACGCAGGAGGCCACCAGCACCAAAATGGGCAGAACCAGGTCCAGTACCCGGCCCTTCTGCTCATTTTCGCCCTCTTCCATGGAGGCATAGGGGTTATGGCCGGAGAACAGGTCGCCGTTCATGGCGTTTTCCTCGTATTTACGCATTTTGCCGTAGTCACACTTCATGGTGACCAGGCCCACCAGCATGACGATGGTGATGAGGGCGTAGAAGTTGAAGGGGATGGCCTTAATGAACAGGGTCAGGCCCTGGCCGTCAGCGGCAAAGGCCGCTACGGCTGCCGCCCAGGATGAAATGGGGGCGATGATGCACACGGGGGCTGCTGTGGAGTCGATGATGTAGCTGAGTTTGGCACGGGAAATCTTGTGCTTATCCGTCACCGGACGCATGACGCTGCCCACGGTCAGGCAGTTGAAGTAGTCGTCGATGAAGATGAGGCAGCCTAAAAGCACCGTGGCCAGCTGAGCGCCCACCCGGGATTTGATGTGGGTTTCGGCCCATCGGCCGAAGGCAGCCGAGCCGCCGGATTTATTCATGAGGCAGACCATGGAGCCCAGAATGATGAGGAACAGCAGGATGCCCACATTGTACGAGTCAGACAGCACGGAAACGATGCCGCCCTGGAGCACGTGGGTGACGGTGCCCTCCAAATTAAAGTTGGCGTACAGCAGGCCGCCCATCAAAATGCCCAGGAACAGGGAGGAGTACACCTCCTTGGTGATGAGGGCCAAAGCAATGGCCAGAATGGGGGGCAGCAAAGACCAGATGCTGTTAAAAAACCGGCTGGGGGAGGTCACATAGCCGGTGCCGTCACAGGCCGGGCACACGTTTGTGCCGTGACAGGTGGAGCAGTCCGGGTTTTGCCCGTAGCAATCGGGGCAGAGCCCCGTGCCGTCGCACAGGGTGCAGCTGACCAGCTTGGTGCCGGTGGCGTCGGTGGGACTTTCGGACACTGCGGAGGCTGTGGGGGATACGACCATGACCAAGGCCAGGACGACGACCATCAGACACAGCACCGACCGTATAGGGTGTTTCATATTGGTTCTCCTAGAATAAGCTGAGAAATCGGCGCAGCAAGAACTGCGCTGTAGTCAGTCATTATAGGCCCTCAGCCCACTAATGCAACGGAATTAAGTTGTTTTTAGCCTCAGGGAGGCTTTACTTACAGGTTCTTTATGGCGTGTTAATTCTGCGTACAAAAATACCGGAGCACAGGGAAACTGTACTCCGGTATTGGTGCCGAGAAAATAAAAAAAGCAGCTTTCCGAAGAAAGCTGCTTTGGCGCAGAAAGAGGGATTTGAACCCTCGCACGGCTTATCACCGTCTACTCCCTTAGCAGGGGAGCCCCTTCGGCCTCTTGGGTATTTCTGCAAGCCGAAAAATAACACACGATTTAGTTGAGTGCTCCGATAATATACCATATCCCGGAACGCTTGTCAACAGGAAGTAGAAAATATTCTGCAAGAAAGTAAAATTATTCGGTCCCGCCCCCTTGCACAGCTCAAGGAAACCATGGTATAATAAATCTCACGTTTTACCAAGTAAATATGGAGAGATACCCAAGTGGTTGAAGGGTCCGGTCTTGAAAACCGGTAGGCGATGTGAGTCGTGCGTGGGTTCGAATCCCACTCTCTCCGCCAAAAAAAGGACGAGGCAGCAGGTTTGCCCCGTCCTTTTTGCGTGGATTTGCACGGGATGGTAGGAATACCTAAAAAAATCGGCCTGCCGAATTGCAAAACGGGAAAAACCATGGTAGTATGACATGATTATACAACTATAACGGTCCGGCTCAGCCGGAGGCTTTACAATAAGGAGAGAAACATCATGCTGAAACTGAAAGACGGTTTTATTCTGCGCAGCATTGCCGGGGAATATGTGGCCGTGCCTGTGGGCGGGGACCTGAACCCCAATATGATGATCACATTAAACGGTACCGGCAGCTTCCTGTGGGAAAAACTAACCCAGGGGGCAGAGCGGGAGACGCTGGTGCAGGCCCTGATGGCTGAATACGGCATCGACACAGCAACCGCCCAGTCTGCCGTGGACGGCTTTGTGGAAAAGCTGCAGGAAAACGGTTTCCTGGCCTGATGCAGAAGCACATGAAGGAAAAGGCGCCGCTGCTCTGGCTGCTGGGCAAGGTGCGCAGGCGTATTCCGGCTCTGCTGCTCATGACGGGAGCCAATGTGGCCGTGGCCTTTTTGGGGGTCATGTTCGCTCTGGGCACCAAGAACGTCATCAACAGCGCCGTGAGCGGCGACCGTGGAGCGCTGCTGCGGGCCATAGTGGTGCAGCTGGGCATTATTCTGACGCTGCTGGCCTGCTCGGCCCTGTGCCGGTATGTGAGCGCCAAGCTGTCAGCGGAGCTGGACCGGGACTGGAAGCGTATGCTGAGCCACCGGATTTTTCACAGCGAATACGCCAGTATTTCCTCGTTTCACACGGCTGAGCTGCTGAACCGCATGAACAGCGACGTGCACCAGGTTAATGACGGCCTGCTGTCCATTTTGCCGGGGCTTTCGGCCATGGTCACCAAGCTGGTGGCTGCGGTGGCCGTGCTGCTGGCTATGGCTCCCCGGCTCACCGTTTTGCTGGGCCTGGTGGGCATTGCGGCGGTGCTGGTCACGGGAGTTGTGCGGCGGTTCCTGAAAAACATGAACAAGGCCATCAGTGCCAGTAACGGCAAAGTCTCCGGATTTTATCAGGAGGCCTTTGAAAAGCTGCTGCTGGTGCAGGCCATGAACGTGGAGCAGGAAGTGGAACGCCGTGGCGAGCAGGTTATGGCAGAGCGCTTCCGACTGCAGAAAAAACGCATGGCCGTCAGCGTGACTGCCAACAGCTGCGTGGGGGCCATGGGCCTGCTGTGCGGCTTTTTGGCACTGAGCTGGTGCGCCTTTGGCCTAGCTGCCGGTACCATGAGCTTCGGCGAGCTGACGGCAGTGATGCAGCTGGTGAGCCAGCTGCAAACACCCTTTGTGAACCTGTCCGGCGTACTGCCCAAGTACATTGCCACGGTAGCGTCCTGCGAGCGCCTCATGGAATTGGAGGAAGCCTGCTGCACTACCGAAGAGCCCGGCAGCTGCGCCCCATATGAAGCCGTGGAGGCCGTATGCGCCCGGAATCTGCACTTTTCCTATGACCGGGACAAGGTGCTGGATGACTGCGGCTTCACCATTCCCAAGGGCAGCTTTACGGTGCTCACCGGCCCTTCCGGAGCGGGTAAGAGCACGGTGCTGAAGCTGCTGCTGCGCATTTTCCGGCCCGAGGCCGGAGAGCTGTACTGGCAGTGCGGCGGAGAGCAAAAGCCCCTTACGCTGGCGGACAGGGCCCTGTTTGCCTATGTGCCCCAGGGAAATCTGCTGTTCAGCGGCACCCTCCGGGAGAACCTGCTGCTCACGCAGCCTCAGGCCGGGGAGGCAGAACTGCAGCGGGCTGTGCGCCTGAGCTGTCTGGACGCCGTGGTGGAGGCCATGCCGGAGGGCTTGGAAACCCGGCTGGGCGAAAACGCCCACGGCCTGTCAGAAGGCCAGGCCCAGCGCCTGTCCATTGCCCGGGCTATTCTCAGCGATGCGCCGGTGATTTTGCTGGACGAGGCTACCTCGGCCCTGGATGCAGAAACCGAGGCCCAGGTGCTGCGGAATCTGCGGAGCATCCCCGGTAAAACCTGCATCGCCGTCACCCATCGGCCTGCGGCCCTGGAGCTGGCGGATTTGCAGCTGCAAGTGGCAGACGGAACCATCACAGAGATACATCAGAAATAAAAAAGAGCAGACGACAAACGTGTCGTCTGCTCTTTTTTATTATTGCGGGCTGTTACTGCAAAAATTCGGCAATGTGGCCGAAGGCCTCAATGGAGGCGGGCAGGCTCACCATGAGCAGGTAGTCGTGGCCCCGTTCGGGCGCCATGTGCCACTGGAGCTTGGTGCCGGAGGTGTGGTCCAGCTTTTCAATGAGCTTTTCGCAGTCGGGGCGCAGCAGCTCATTTTCGCCGAAGAACATGAGCATATCGCCCAGGTCGTGGAGGTCGGCGTACAGGGGAGAAATCCGGGGATCGGTCAGGGGCGTATCGCCGGCATAGGCCTTGCCGCCTGCCAGAACGAAGTCGTAGTTGAGGGACTTGTCCGTTTCCTTCAGGGGGATGATGTCGGGGTTCGTCATGCTGATATCCACAGCGGGGGAGGCCCAGACGCACTTTTTGGGGTAGTCCTCGCCGCCGTCCCGGAGACGAATGAGCAGATTGAGGCCCAGAGCGCCGCCGGCGGAGTCGCCGTAAATGGCGAAGCGGTCGTCGGGGTACATGGTACGCAGCACCTCAAAGGCGGTGTAAATGGCGTCCTGGATTTCCTCGTGCTGGTGCTCGGGGGCCAGGGGGAAGTTAAAGATGGTCACGCGGTGGCCCTGGTCGGCCAGGGTACGCATAATATCGGCGTGCATGGAAAGACCCTCCATCACATATCCGCCGCCGTGGAGCAGGAAAATGTGGTAGCCGTGGAAGTCCTCCTTTTCCACGGTGGTCATGAAGCTGCCCGCAACGGGCGTTTGGGTGGCAATATACGGTGCCTGGAACTGGTCTGCCCGGATGTCTGCCCCGTCATTGCGCGGGGGAGCAGCGAAGGCAAAGGCGGAAGCATCGACGTCAACAGTGTTACTCATGAGATATACCTCCTTCTCAGATACAGCCAGTGTAGCACAAAGCGGCAGGGGCGGCGCATACTCAAAATAGACAAAATTTTTCGCCATTTTCCGTGAGATTTCCCGGAGTCTTTTGCTGAAACGGCTCTTTTGCCGCAAATCTTTTTGCGTGGCACAAATACAGGGGAAAGCTTTAAAGGAAATTCCGAACGGGACTGAAAATCTTATATTTTACGGACCACCTAACTTAATTCATAAAAAATTTCGAAAAAATGTCCGTTCCTTTATTGACAATGTACATATGAAACTTTAAAATAGGAAGTAAAGATAAGACAACTTGTGTAATTGTCTGATGACTGAATTTTTACCAGGAGGCGATGGCTTGAAACGATTTATTATCCTCATGGGTAACTACGGCAGCGGCAAGACTGAGCTTGCCATGCAGTTTGCAATGAATGCCCCGAACCCGGAAAAGACTCTGGTGATTGACCTGGATATGGTCAATACCTATTTCCGTTTAAATGACCGCAGAGCACTGTTTGAAGAAAAAGGCATCCGCCTGATTGCCCCCATGTTTGCCGGTACAGGCGTTGAAATGCTGACCATCCCTGCAGAGATGGCTGCAGCCTTTGCCCAGGACTGGGACCTGGTGATTATGGACCTGGGCGGCGACGCCGGTGCGGCGGCACTGGGTCAGTTTAAGCTCAAGCTCATTCAGGCACAGAAGGACGGGGCCGATGTGCAGCTGTATAACGTGGTTAACACCAACCGTCCCATGGCAGGCACTCCCGCAAAGCTCATCCGCCTCATGAACGACATGGAGCGCAAGGCACGCTGGAAGGTCACCGGCCTCATTAATAATACCAATATGTCTTATGAAACCACTGCAGAGGATTTGGAATCCGGTTATGCGGTCATCAAGGCCACCTCGGAGCAGACGGGAGTACCTGTGGCGTTTACTTCCGGCTCCAAGGACGTGCTGGCGGCCTTCAGTGCCAATGCGCACGACCCCAAATATGTGGGTGAGCTCATGGAGCTGGAGAAGCGTATGCACCGTGACTGGGAGACCCTGACAACGAAGGGCGTATAAATTGGCAGTCCCAATTTGATTTATATTTTGGCGCGTAAATCATCCGTATACAACAGAAAAGAGGTAGAATAATGGTCAAGTTTTCCATCAGAGAAGAACTGTGCAAAGGCTGTGAGTTGTGCGTTCGTGCATGTCCCAAGCATCTGTTGCAGCTTTCTCCCGACAAGCTCAACGAAAAAGGCTATCATCCGGTGATGATTACTGATGTGGAAGAGTGTATTGCTTGCGGCTCCTGTTTCCGCACATGCCCTGACACGGTTATCAGCATTGTGAAGGAATAAGGAGGCGTACAAATGGCTAAGAAACTGATGAAAGGCAGCGAGGCACTGGCCGAAGCTGCAATTAGAAATGGCTGCCGATTCTTCTTCGGCTACCCCATCACTCCCCAGACGGAAATCCCTGAATATTTCTCTGAACGTATGTTCGAGGACGATGTTGACGGCTGCTTCCTGCAGGCGGAAAGCGAAGTTGCTGCAATCAACATGGTCTACGGTGCAGCCTGCACCGGCGTACGTGCAATGACTTCTTCTTCCAGCCCCGGCGTTTCTCTGAAGCAGGAAGGTATCTCCTCCCTGTGTGCAGCTGAACTGCCCTGCCTGGTTATTAACGTCATGCGTGGCGGCCCCGGTATCGGCTCCATTCAGGCCGGTCAGGGCGACTACTTCCAGGCTGTTAAGGGCGGCGGTCACGGCGACTACAACATGATCGTTTTCGCTCCCTCCTCCGTACAGGAAGCAATCGACAACATCGGCGACGCATTTGACCTGGCCGACAAGTACCGCACCCCCGTTATGCTGTGCGCAGACGGCATCATCGCCCAGATGATGGAGCCCGTAGAGCTGCCTGAAATGAAGCAGTATGTGGTTGACCCCGAGGAAAAGCCCTGGGCTGCAACCGGTTACGATCCCAAGAATCCCGTTGGCGAGCGCGCTAACATTACCTCTCTGTATGTAGAAACCGAGGAGCTGGACGTTCTGCATGAGCGTCTGCAGGCAAGATACGCAATCATCCGTGAAAATGAGGTTCGCTACGAATCCTACAACATGGAAAATGCTGAAATCGTCATCACCGCTTTCGGTACGGTTGCCCGTATTGCAAAGTCCGTCATCGACGAGCTGGAAGCCGAAGGCATCCACATCGGCATGATCCGTCCCATTACCATTTGGCCCTTCCCCACCGATGCAGTCCATGCCGCAGCTGTACAGCCCGGCGTTAAGGCTGTTCTGGATGTTGAGATGAACGCCGGCCAGATGCTGGAGGACGTAAAGATTGCCATTAACGGCGATCAGAAGATTGAGTTCTTGGGCCACTGCGGCAGCCATCTGCCCACCGTAGCAGAGATCCGCGAGAAGATCCTGAGCATGAGGGAGGAATAAGATTATGGCAATCGAATATAAACAGACACAGCTGCTGACTGATGTTCCCAGACACTACTGCCCGGGCTGCGGTCACGGCATTATCCATCGTCTGGTGGCCGAAGCACTGGACGAGCTGAACGTGGGCGGCAATGTCGTCGGCGTCAGCCCCGTAGGCTGCTCTGTATTTGCAGGCAACTACTTTAACTTCGATATGGTCAACGCTCTGCACGGCAGAGCACCTGCTGTAGCAACCGGTATCAAGCGTGCCCGCAAGGACGCACTGGTATTCAGCTATCAGGGCGACGGTGACCTGGCTTCCATCGGTGCAGCTGAAATCGTTCATGCAGCCATGCGCGGCGAGAAGATCACCACCATTTTCATCAACAACGCAATTTACGGTATGACCGGCGGCCAGATGGCGCCTACCACCCTGGTTGGCCAGAAGACCGCAACCTCCCCCAACGGCCGTGACGCTGATTGGTGCGGCAGCCCCATCCGTATGTCCGAGATGCTGGCTACCCTGGAAGGCGCTTACTACATTGCCCGTGTGGCAGTTGATACTCCTGCCCACATCAACCAGGCAAAACGAAGCATCAAGAAGGCGTTCCAGTATCAGCTGGAGGGCAAGGGCTTCACCATGATTGAAGTCCTGTCTACCTGCCCCACCAACTGGGGTATGAGTCCTTGTGAGGCTATGGACTGGGTAGCTGAGGAAATGATTCCTTACTATCCTCTGGGCGTATTCAAAGATAAGGGGGCTAAATAATTATGTTGGAACAGTGTATATTTGCAGGCTTCGGCGGTCAGGGTACTCTGCTGATCGGTAAGTTTTTGGCCTGTGCAGGTCTGATTGAAGGTAAGGAAGTTACCTGGCTGCCTTCTTACGGCCCCGAAATGCGCGGCGGTACGGCTAACTGCTCCGTCGTTGTTTCCGATAAGCCCATTGCAGCCCCCGTCGTGGCAGCACCCAATGCGGTAATTGCCATGAACCTGCCTTCTCTGCTGAAGTTCGAGCACACCGTCAAGCCCGGCGGCGTACTCATCATCAACAGCTCTCTGACCGACGCTAAGTGCAGCCGTGACGACCTGCGCGTGGCTTACGTACCTGCCACCGAGATTGCCGAGCAGGTCGGCAACCCCAAGGGCGCAAACGTGGTCATTCTGGGCGCATATCTGGCTATGGAGCCTCAGGTTGTATCGGTTGATACCGTCATCCAGGCCATGAAGGAAGAGCTGGGCCCCAGAAAGATGAAGTTCCTGGACGGCAACATCAAGGCCCTGCACGCAGGCATTGATTACGTCAAGACACATCAGTAATGAAGAATAAAAAAGAGGCACACCATCCGGTGTGCCTTTTTTTAGTTCGAGAATTTGCATGGTACTGAACCGGGTGCACCGCCCGGTGACGCACTGCGGAGCTGGATGCACCAAAGCCTCCCCTTGAGGGGAGGTGGCAGCGCCTTGCGCTGACGGAGAGGTGAACCGAGAGGGTGTCCTGCTTAGGCGTAACCTCCTGCATTGCAGGACGGAAGGTTCCGTGAATTGCTGGCCGGATAATGCAATAAAGTGCACCGCCGGGTGACGCACTGCTGAGGTGGATGCCCCAAAGCCTCCCCTTGAGGGGAGGTGGCAGCGCCTAGTGCTGACGGAGAGGTGAACCGAGAGAGTGTCCTGCTTAGGCGTAACCTCCTGCATTGCAGGACGGAAGGTTCCGTGACCTGGCGGCCGGATAATGCTATAGCAGTGCACCGCCCGGCGACGTGCTGCCGAGCTGGATGAAATCTCGAGCATGTACGTAGTACAGTATTATGTGATGTGTCCGGTGTCCCACAACTGTCATTCTGAGCGAAGCGAAGAATCTTAAGCTCCGCAAAGACGAACACAACCATGGGGAAGGCAGCATACAATCCCGGTTGCCTTCCCCAATTCTGTATTTTATAAAGCTCACTTAAGATTCTTCGTCGCAACTGCTCCTCAGAATGACCAATAGGGGAGGATGCTGTGTCTTTTGTGCAGCGGCGGCGAATCGCACCAAAGCCTCCCCTTGAGGGGAGGTGGCAGCGCCCTGCGCTGACGGAGAGGTGAACCGAGAGGGTGTCCTTCTTAGGCGTTACCTCCTGCATTGCAGGACGGGAGATTCCGTGACCTGCTGGCCAGATAATGCTATAGAAGTGCACCGCCCGGTGACGTGCTGCTGAGGTGAATCGCACCAAAGCCTCCCCTTGAGGGGAGGTGGCAGCGCCTCGCGCTGACGGAGAGGTGAACCGAGATGGTGTCCTGCTTAGGCGTTACCTCCTGCGTTGCAGGACGGAAGGTTCCGTGAACTGTTGGCCGGATGCACCAAGCCCCCAATACTACCGCAGCAGCAGTCGGCGCAGCATCCCGATTAATTTCGGCAGTAGGTACCCGAACAAAAACACCCCCATCCACTGTGGATGGGGGTGTTAGCTTTACGAGCTTAGATATCCAGAATTACCAGGTCATCTTCGCTGATCTTCTGCACGTCCTTCTTGTTCATCACATCGTAGATGCAGGGAACAACAAACAGAGTCATGAGCGTAGCGTAGATGAGGCCGCCGATGCACACAACGGCAACGGGCTGCATCATGGCTGTGCCCATGTCCTTACCCAGAGCCATCACCAGAAGGCCCAGGATGGTTGTAATGGAGGTCATGAGAATAGGACGAATACGGGTAACACCGGCCTCGATAACGGCTTCACGGCGCTCCCAGCCCTCCATACGGAGCTGGTTGATGTAGTCCACCAGTACGATGCCGTTATTGACGATAATACCCATCAGCATGACGAAGCCGACCAGGGAGATAATGCTCACATCCATGCCGGTAATCAGCAGAGCCAGGAAGCCGCCGGTGAAGGCCAGGGGGATGGTGAACATGACGATGAAGGGGCTCTTGAGGCTCTGGAACTGGGCCACCATGACGAAGTAGACCAGCAGCAGACCCAGGAGCATCAGCAGAATCATCTGGTTGATGGCGTCCATGATGGCCTCGTTTTCGCCGCTGAACTTAAAGGTCACGTCGCCGGGGAGGCTCATGCCGTTCACGGCCTGCTGGACCTCGTGGCTGACCTTGGTGACGTTGTAGCCGGGCTCCAGCTCACCCACAACGGTGAGGTAGCGCTGCTGGCCTTCACGGTTAATGGTGGTGAGGCTGGTGGTTTCCTCCACGGTGGCAATGTCTGCCAGGGTGAACTCCTCGCCCTCGCCGCCCATGGGGTCAGCTGCGGCGGTGAAGGTCTGGTGCAGCAGGTTATCCTTGGTGACCCGCTTGGCGTCGGGGGATTCCACAATGACGTCAATGCCCATACCGCCCAGCTCAAAGGTGGTTGCGGTGGTGGAGGTGGTCATGTTATTGCTCAGCTCCATGAAAATCTGGGCGGTGGTGTAGCCCTTTTCCATGGCCTTGTTGCGGTCAATGTTCACATGGAGCGCCGTAGCTGCATCTTCCAGACCGTCGCTGACGCTGGCGATGCCGGGCACGCCCCGCATGGTTTCTGCCAGGTCACGGGCTGCGGTCTGCAGGCTTTCCATGTTGTTGCTGTATACGTGGATGGTGACACCGGAGCCGGTAATCATGGAGGTATCCATCATGGCCGAGCTGCTGGTGATGTCACAGGGCAGGTCAGCGCACAGCTCCTCGATTTCGGCGGCGACCTTGCTGCCCTTCATGCCTTCCGGCAGCAGCACATAGGCCGTGACGGTGGTGCTGGCACCGCCCATGCCCATCATGCTCTGGGAGCCCATGGTGGCGCCGACGGTGTCCACCTCGTCGATGGAGGTCATCTTCAGCAGGGCCTCGTCGGCAATGTCGGCGGCTTCCTCCATGGTGGTGTTCTCGTCAAAGCTCAGGGTGACGGTAACCATGTTGGAGTCCATGTCCGGCATGAAGGTGAAGCCACGGCCCAGCGCAATACCGGCAGAGCCAATCAGCAGGGTCACGGCCAGACCGAAGACAATGGCCTTGTGGTTCAGGGCCCAGCGGCCGGCAAAGCGGTACTTGTCGTATACGGGGGCCATGATGTCTTTTTTCAGGGGCTTGTCGTCCTTGAGCATCTTGGAGGCCATGGCGGGCACCAAGGTTAGGGCCATAATCAGGCTGGCAATCAGGGCGTAAGCCATGGTGATGGCCATGTCGGTGAACAGCTGACGGGTCAGGCCGTCCACGAAGACGATGGGCATAAATACGCAGATGGTGGTTAAGGTGGAGGCGATGATGGCCCCGGCCACCTGCTTTGCACCGGACACGGCGGCCTGGATGCCGTTAGCGCCCAGGGTGCGGAGCCGGTAGATATTTTCGATGACGACTACGGCGTTATCCACCAGCATGCCCACCGCTATGGACAGGGCAGACAGGGAGATAATGTTCAGGCCGATTCCGGTGAAGTACATGAGCACGATGGCGAACATGACGCTCAGAGGAATGGAGCACAGAGTAATCAGGGTGGGACGCACGTCACGCAGGAAGAAGAACAGCACCAGCACGGAGAACAGCGCACCGAACAGCAGGCTTTCCATGATGGAGTCTACAATGTAGAGGATGTAGTCGCCCTGGTCCATGAGCAGGAAGAACTTCAGACCGTCGTATTCCTCTTCCAGCTGGTCCAGACGCTCCCGGATGCCTTCGCTGACTTCCGTGGTGGCGTGGTTGGACTGCTTTTCAAAGGCCAGCATAATGGAGCTGTCGTTATTGAGGCGGGTGTACATGGTGTCGGCGTTGTCGGTGACGAAGATGTCAGCCACATCGCCCAGGTACACAGCGGGCACGTCGTCCAGGCCCAAATCGAACAGCAACAGACCTTCCAGGTCTTCCACAGTGCGGAATTCCTCACCCACGGACACCATGTAGTTGATGCCGTCCTGCTCCACATAGCCTGCGGGCATGGAGAAGTTCTGGGCGGAAAGAATCTGGCTTACGGTATTTAGGGACAGAATGTTATTCAGGTCAGCGCCGCTGAGGGCCTGATTGCGGTTGCCTTCAATACCGGCAAGACCGCCGTCAATCTGGCTCATGGCGGAGCTCATCTGCACAATGCCCTTGAGGGCCTGGCTGGCAGCGCCGCTGAGCTTACCCAGCAGCTCCTGGAAGGCTTCCTCGTTCAGCTCGATTTTGCCGGGGTTAATCATATTGGCCTCTTTGTAGAGGATATCCAGCTGGGCCT
>SAMEA104404106__coassemble_1604_pt1 | contig 16581 bp, 16 predicted proteins | sample SAMEA104404106__metabat2_high_PE_053 | metagenome-assembled genome bin SAMEA104404106 (sample SAMEA104404106) | Balaenoptera acutorostrata
TGTTGCCGCAGTAAGGGCAGCTGGTGGCAGCGGTGGTATCGTCGCAGATGAGCTCAGCGCCGCAGGAGGGGCAGCTATAAGCCCGCATTTTCCCGGCGTCCTCGCCCCAGTCGCTGTTGAGGCTGGACTGGTCCCACCAGTCGCTGCCGCCTTCGGCCTGCTGCTCGGCCCGTTTTTCCTCGGCTTGGGTAAATTCTTCCTTGGCCGTTTCTTCCTGCTGGGCGTACAGCTCCTCGATATATTTTACCTCGTAGCTGCTGCCGCAGTAGGGACATTCCAGCTTACCGCTGGTGCCGGAAAACTCCAGCGGGCCGGTACAGCTGGGACATTTATAGTTTACAATTTGATTTGCCATTAACTCTTCCTCCTTATTTCAAGGCCGTTACAGGGTACCGGTGCAAACCTCACACTGGCCGGTAGCCTTTGAGGTCAGAGCACCGCACCAGGGGCAAACAACCTTCTCCTCTGCCGCAGCCGGTGCAGGGGCCTCCTGCTGTGGGGGCTCTGCGGCCTTAGCCGAGGTGATGGCCTGCTCCATTTCCCTGGAAATGGCGACATATTCCTGATATTCACTGCAGCGTTCCGGGTCAAAGGGTCTGGCAAAGCGGCCTTTCTCCCGAATTTCGATGATCTCCACCCGTGACCGGTTCAGGCGCAGACGGATGGTATCGAAATAGGGGTGATTGACCCGGAGCGTTTCATAAAAGTCAAATTCGTGCCGGTAGCGGGGCGGGCTGTAGCTCTCCTCCTCCCCTTCCTCATTGCGGAAGGTCATCTCGTCCCGGTCACGGTCCACAGTAAAATCGAACCCGGTGACGTCGGAAACACGCAGTACGTCAGGATTTTCCTCCCGCCAGTCGCGGGAACAGGTGGCAATCAGTTTTCCTTGGTCCTCGTCCAGTAAAATCATTCCGTTGCGGCCGATGGAGCGGGTCACGTGAAAACGTGCCACTTCCGCCTCATTGGCCTTGCGGTAGTCCAGCTGCGCTTTGATTTCCTCAACGGTGCTCTCCCGCCGTTCGCTGAACCAGGGTGAGAGCTTTTTGGCGCAGTCTTTGCACAGGTTGCCGTCTTCCAGTTTGCGATTGCCCAGCAGGCCGATTTCCTCGCCGCAGACGTCGCAAATCTTTTTCTTAAACACTTTGTCGAAAAATCCCATAACGGTCCTTCCTTTCCGAAGCAGTCACTTCGCTTGTCCGGTGGCTTACTGGATGTCCTCGTCGTTCATGGGGTCGCCGCATTCAGGGCAGAACTTAGGGGGATGGGTAGGGTCTTCAGGCTCCCAGCCGCACTTGTCGCAGCGGTAGGTGGGAGTACCTGCAGGCTTCTTTGCGCCGCACTCGGAGCAGAACTTGCCCTTGTTGACCTTGCCGCAGCTGGGGCAGGTCCAGCCGTCGGGCTTGGGTTCAGGCTTCTTCATGCCGCATTCAGGGCAGAAGTTGCCGGAAACAGGGATGTTGCAGGTGGGGCAGGTCCAGGAGCCTGCTGCGGGCTTGGGTTCGGGCTTCTTCATGCCGCACTGGGGGCAGAAGTTACCGGAAACAGGTACGTTGCAGGTGGGGCAGGTCCAGGCATTGGCGGCAGGAGCGGCTGCAGCGGCCTGCTGCTGTGCTGCCTGCTGCTGCATCTGCTGCTGATACTGTGCCTGCTGGTAGAGCTGGTTGGCGTTGGCGCCACCGGCTGCACCGGCCATACCCATGCCCATGAAGGCCATGGCGGGACCTGCGCCGGTATTGGCAGCTGCTGCCTGCATAGCTTCGGCCTGAGCGCCCACCAGATGAGCGGCGGCCATATCCGTATTTCTGAATACGGCATTGCGCTGCAGCTCCTGCAGACGGGCTTCGTCCTCTTCCAGGGCCTTGACGCTGGCAATGGAGAAGGTCTCCATTTCAATGCCGCGCTTTTCACGCCATTCCTTGCTCAGAATGTCGTTGAGCTCGTTGGCAATATCCACGGTGTAAAGGGGCAGTTCTTCGTAGTGGATTTTCTTCATGGCGATGCGGGCCAGGGCGGGCTGCAGGGCGTGCATTACCTCGGCCTTCATCTTGGCGTCGATTTCCTCACGGGTGTACGCCTCTTCCACGTTGCCGCAGACGTTCTGGTAGAACAGCATGGGGTCGGTCATGCGGTAGGTGTATTCGCCGAAGCAGCGAATGGACACGTTCATCTTGAGGCCGATGTCCTCATCCACGATTTTGAAGGGTACGGGACTGGGGGTGCCGTACTTGTTGCCGAACATTTCCTTGGTGTTGAAGTAGTAGACTCTCTGGTCTCTGCCGGGGGAACCGCCGAAGGTGAAACGTACCATCATGTTCTTGAAGGTATCCTTTACGCTTTCCTTCAGGCCGCCGGTGAAGATGGAGGGCTCGGCGTTATTATCGAACACGTATTCGCCGGGCTCGGCACAGAATTCCACGATTTTGCCGTTATCCACAATCATCATGGCCTGGCCATTGGCAACGGCCACAACGGAGCCGTTGGAAATGACGTTTTCGCCCTTGGTGTTGCTGGAACGGCCGGAAACACGGCGCTGGCCCTTCACGGCCAGGACGTCGCTTTCGATGGCGTCACTGTAAAAATACTCTTTCCACTGGTCAGCCAATACGCCGCCTACGGCGCCGACTGCAGCTTTAATCAGACCCATAAAATTTTCTCCTTTCGGTTATGGCACATGGCCATGCTCGTACAAACTATTCAGTCCCGGATGCGCTGATGAATCTTATGTGCCGTCTCCGGGTGGACGGCCCTTGGGGGTACCGGGGGATGTATGCTATCCGCTGGTTTTTTCCGGCAGTACCGGCGTGCCCTCCTGGTCCAGACGCTGGGCACAGGTGACGCACATATCCAGATCTTCGCAGATCATAAAGCAGCTGTTGCAAACGGCTCTGCCGCAAATGGGACAGATGTTGAAGCGCTCCAGCGCCTGACGTAAGGCGGCCTGACGTGCCTCGGCCCGCTCTTTTTGGTAAAGGGCGCCGTACACGATGCGCTTGCCGTCGCTGGTGGGCCGGATGCCCGCCTTGGAAAAGCGGGAAGGCCTGCTCTGCCAGATACTGCCGCAGTCCTCGCAGCGGATGGAAAACACAAATTCCTCCGGGCTGCTGCAATCCTGCAGCATGGTGTCTAAAAGATGTTTCAAGTCCTAACACCGCCTTTACTGCTTCTGCTAGCTCTGTTATACCAGAAAACTGCAGGTAAATCTATGCTACCGGGGCTACTTTTCGTAAAAGTATTCCGGGAGTAAGTATAGTATGCACAAGTCCGGACGCAGCCGTTTGTGCAGTATTCCGTGTCAGACGTTTTCCGGTAAAAAACAACATGCCCCGATGACTTTGCATCGGGGCATGGGAATGGGTCTGACACCGGCCCGGTTTACGGGGGCGAAATGAGCTCATCCAGCCGGTCACAGCGGCGGAACAGCTCAATATACAGCATGAGCTCGTCTCGGGAGGCGACGCCCAGCTTCTGATAAATGTTGCTGTTGTGTTTTTTCACGGTGTGGATGCTGATGAAGGCCAACTGGGGAATCTCCGTGATTTCATAGCCGTCCACATAGTATTTGAGGATGCTGCGCTCCGTGGTGGTGAGGGTTTTTGCCCGCTGAGCAAAGGTATTGAACAGTTCCTCAATGTTGGGCGGCAGGCTACCCTGACTGAGGGCCTGGGCGCTGGCCTTGCTGTTCACAAAGGCCATCAGGTCGTCCAGCTCACTGATGCCGGTTTCGTTGCCCTCCAAATGCTCGTCGGCGTGAATCACCTCAATGGTTTTGAGGATGGGTCGCATAAAGCGCACGGACATATACTTGCACAGGCAGACCATGACCACCATGAACACCAGAGAGGCCAGCATCCAGGTCATTTGGTTTTCCTGCCGGTAATCGTCATAGGTGGTCTGGGGAATGAGCACCACCTGATACAGGTAGTCCCCGTCCATGCCCCGGACAGAGGTTTGGGCGTGGAGGCCCAAATACCGGTGGTTATCGGAAATGTAATGATGATAATGTGTGCCTTCCTTCACGGTCAGACGCTGGACTTCACCCAGGAAGGTGCCGTCCAGTCCCCCGCTCATGCCCTTGTACAGCAGCAGTTCGTCGTCTTTCATGGGGGCCATCAGCCGGATCATGGGGCCGAACACACTGTCTACCTCCGGGTAGGAAATATAGCAGTACAGCTCGCTGAGCTCCAGACCGCACACGCCGCAGACGCTGCCGTCCCGGTCCAGTACGGGCACCAGCAGCAGGATGGTATCCTCCCAAGTGCCGGGGAGCTGGAAGCGATCGGTCCAGAAGCAGCTATCAGCCAGACGGCCCACGGGAGACGTCATCACCCGGTCGTAGCCGGGGAAGGTATCGGTGTCAAATTCCAGGTTCCAGCGATTGTGCAGCTCCAAGCCTTCCCGGCGGGCCACCTCCGGGATGCCCCGGAACAGCACCACGTTCTGCTCTGCTGCGCCCTTGGCATTAAAGTTGGCAAAGCGGAGATACAGGCCCGTGGCCGAGTGATCTGCGCCCTGGACCTGGGTGTTGGTGGTGGCGTTCAGAATAACGAAGGCGCCGCTGCACTCGGCAGAGTGCAAGGTGGTGTTCAGCACGTCAAACAGGGCCGTTTGCAGCCCCGTAATCACCTCCGTCCGGTCATTGAGGGTGGAAACGCTCATGCCCTGCACGGTGAGGGTCTGGTTCAGGGTACGGCTGATTTGCTGGGACATGGCGATGCCCTGGGCCATGAGGCCGTCCATATGCTGGGCGGTCTGCATTTCCGCATTGCTCAGCTGCAGCTGCAAACCCTCCTCCACGGCCTTGGAATGGTTGGAGAACACACCGGCCACGGCCAGCACCAGCACCAGCGCCGACAGGGTTGCCAGCACCAAACTGAGCCAGTAGGCCATCAAGCGCCGCTTCATGGTCATGGGCTGTTTTTTGGCCTGGGCCGTGAGCTTCAGCATCATGCGAATGTTGCTCATGGGTTCTCCTCCTTTCCCGAGGTTCAGGCAGAACGCTTATCTGCCGTAAAATTCCTGCAGAGCCTGCAAAGCCTGCTGACTCAGCTGGGCGGAATCGCCGCCGGAGCGGTAATCATTGGCCGCTGCTGCCAGCAGCAGACGGGCCTGGTTTTCAAAGTCGGTTTCCAGCCGTAAGTAATCATCCCGCTGGGGTGGTACGTAAAATTCATAGTTCTGCTGGGTTTCCATAAAGGTTTCGTAGAGCTTCTGGTATTTGAGCTCCGTGATGCCTGCAATGGCCTGGGGCAGATATTCCTCAAAGGCCTGGGTGGTCACAGGCATATAGCCCAGCTTCGTCACCAGCTCCACGTTGCGCTCCGGCTCCGTGAGCCACTTGAGGAAGGTCATGGCAGCGGCCTCCCGCTCCGGGGTGGACTTCACGGTGCAGATGCCTGCGCCCCGCTGCATAACCAGATTCTCCCCGTCACGGAATACGGGGCAGGGTGCCGTCAGGAACTCCACCTCTTCCGAGACATTATTGGGATAGGTCACTACATTAGAATAATAGAGAATACTGGCCGAGGAGGCCACGGACACCACGGCGTCACCGGTGCGGTGGGGCTCGGTGGCATAGCCGCTGTTGAGCCAGACGCCCCCTTCAATGGCGGCCTTGGCGTAAGGCGCCCACATCTTGGCAAAGGTATCGTCAAAGACGATGCCGTCGTCATCGAAGAAGTGTCTCCCCAGGGATTCCACACCCACCTGAGCATAGTTAAAGTGGAAGTCATGGACGAAGAAGGTCTTGCCCCCACTCCACTGGGCGTACCGGCTGGCCATATCGTACAGGCCCTCCCAGGTGGAAAGGTCCTCCAGCTTGGCGCCTGTATCGGCGGCGAAGCGGTCGAACATGGTCTTGTTAATAAACATCATTTCCGTGGACTTGGCCACCGGCAAAATCACCTGCCGGTCGTGGACTATGCCCTCTTCCAGAAAGCTGGGCACGAAGGCGGCCCGCTCCTGGGGGCTGAAATAGTCGTTATAATCCACCAGCACGGACTCGTCCGGCATAGCCAGCACGGTTTTGGGGTAAGAGATGAACATATCCGGCAGCTGAGCGGCTCCGGGGTCGCCGTTGGCGGCGGCCAGAATGCCCTCATGGATGGTGCGGTTATTGGTCACGGAGGTCACCTGCACGCAGATGCCCTGCTCTTTCCCTACAGTCTGATTGAACACGTCAATCATATCGTTCAGCGGGGAGTCCGTCTGGGCGCCGTAAACGTGCCAGATGGTGAGGGTAATGGGCTGGGCCTCCTGCTTGGCGCCGCAGCCGGCCAGCAGCAAAACTGCCAGCAAAAGTGCAAACAGAGTTCTCAGGTGTTTCATGGCGTACCTCCTCTTTTGCGTCTACAATTATCTATAGCATACCAAACTATCCCCATAAGTTCAAGGTTCATTCGTGTATTTCGCTGTGATTTTGTCCGTATGCCGTGTGCAGTTCTGGCAAATCATCACAAGTCTACGTCCAATCATCGGACAAATCCCGTCAGCATATCCGGGTAAAATAAAAAAACACATGGAGAACTGCGTTCTCCATGTGTACAGTGTTTTCGGTTTAAATCTGCAGGCCGGTCATATGGTCCAATACTTCCAGACCGTAGGCTTCCAGGCCCTTGTGCATATTGAGGGCCTCGGTGATGTCATAATCCACCAGCTCCTCGTTCTGCATGGCAACCACGCGGCAGGTCTTGCCTTCAGCCAGCAGCTTCACGGCCTCATGGCCCATGTAGGTGCCCACCTTACGGTCACGGGAAGAAGGTGCGCCGCCACGCTGCACGTGGCCCAGGATGGTCAGACGGGTATCCAGCTCCAGCTCATCCTTGATTTTCTGCATAACGGCATAGCCGCCGCCTTCAACGCCCTCAGCCACAATGACCATGTAATGGGTACGGCCGGCGTAACGAGCACGGCGAATAGGCTCGATGACGTCGCGCATATAGTCCAGGTTTTCCTCAGGGGTCACAACCACGGTTGCACCGCAGGCGATGCCGACAGCCAGAGCCAGATGGCCGGCATGACGGCCCATGACCTCTACCACGGAGCAGCGCTCGTGGGACTTCATGGTGTCTCTCAGACGGTCGATACTTTCCAGAGCCGTGTTGCAGGCGGTATCGTAACCGATGGTATAAGAAGAGCAGGCAATATCATTGTCGATGGTGCAGGGGATGCCCACAACGGAAATGCCCTGCTGTGCCAGCTTCAAAAGGCCTCTGAAGGTACCGTCGCCGCCGATGCCCACCAGAGCATCCAGGCCCAGGAGCTTACAGGTAGCCAGAGCCTTGCGCAGACCTTCATCGGTCATAAATTCTTTACTTCTTGCGGAATACAGCATGGTGCCGCCGCGACGGGAAATATCGCTCACACTTTCAAAGTCGAGCTTCACAAAGTCGCCGTTAATGAGGCCGTGATAGCCTCGGCGAATACCAATACATTCAATGCCCAAATGCAGCGCCATTCTGACTACGCCGCGAATTGCAGCGTTCATGCCGGGCGCATCGCCGCCACTTGTCAACACGCCGATACGGCGTACAGCAGTGCCCATAATTCTTTCCTCCATATACATTCAAGAGTTTCGTGCTCACTTATTATAGCACGCCGAGGCTTGCGTCACAAGCGAGCAAGCCCCTTGGCGGGCAAAATATAAGCACAAATTTTATGGCTCTTTTCTGTGAAATGATGGCAAAACGGGAGCTTTTATGGTATATTAGGACGGCTGGTACCCACACCAAGCCCATTTCAGGAGGTCTATATCCCATGAAACGACTCACGTTGATGGTGGTTAAAAATATTTTCCGTGTCCCCTTCCTGTACACAAAGCTCTGCCGCTTTGCCAAGGACCCCGACGCCTTCACCCAGGAAGAAATGTTCGCCCATATCCAGAAGATCGTGGACTGCGCCAACTGGGGCGGCAACGTCTCCGTGGAGGCCTACGGCAAGGAAAACCTGCCGCAGCAGTCCGGCTTCCTCATTTACGCCAACCATCAGGGTATGTTCGATACCCTGGCCATCATCCATCATCTGCAATTTCCCACAGGTGCAGTATATAAAAAGGAGCTCATGAATATTCCCCTGCTCCGGGAAGTGGCCGCCTGCACCCATTCCTTTGCCATGGACCGGGACGATGTGCGCCAGAGCCTCACCGTCATCCAGAACGTGACCAAGGAAGTGGCCGAAAACCACCGCAACTATATGATTTTCCCCGAAGGCACCCGCAGCCGCAAGGGCAACGCCATGGGCGAGTTCCACCACGGCAGCTTCAAATGCGCCCTGAGAGCCAAGTGCCCCGTGGTTCCCGTGGCCCTCATCGACAGCTACAAGGTGCTGGACGTCCAGGGCACCCAGCCCATGACCGTGCAGGTGCATTTCCTGCCCCCCATTATGCCCCAGGAATACGAGGGCATGAAAACCGCTGAGCTGTCGGCCCTTGTGCAGTCCCGCATCGCCGAGGCCATCGAAGCAAACAGCTAAACCACAAATAAAACGCAAAACCGCTGCACCTTTATTCGGTGCAGCGGTTTTTGATTTTCTTTAAAACTCCACCCGGTAAATGCGCAGGGCGTAGGATTTATCTCCCACCTTGCTCATGAACCGGTACAGCCAGGGCATGGTCTTGTCCAGGGGCGTATAGCCTGTCATGTAGCCCTTGGCGCTGATTTTGGCTCCGGGCACCAGGGTCTGCAGGTCCTCAGGGCGATTGACGCAGAAAAAGGCGCCGATGTTCATATTAGAGCCCGCAATATAGGTTTTCAGCATGAGCTTCAGGGCCTTGAGGTTGCCGGTATCAAAAGCCAGACGGCCTCCGGGGAAGGCCTTATGCATGGCCTGGAGCAGAGCGGCCATTTCCTCTGTTTTGAAGTAGTAAAATACGCCGGAGGCCACAAACACCGCACCCTCCTGGGGCGTATAGCGGATGAGGTCCATCCAGCTGTGGTCGTTCAGATCCACGGCGAAGTTTTCCTCCCGCTCATGGGGCTCCAGCAGCTCGTTGCGGATGGCAATTACATCCGGGAAGTCCAGATTCACCATGCGCATCTGGCCGTTATCCACCCGGTCATAGAGGTCGTCCAGGCCGCAGCCCAGATTCACCACGGCCGCTTTGGGGTGGCCTGCCAAATAGTCCCGGATTTCCCACACCAGGTCCAGGGTACGCATGCCCACCTCCACCATGCCGAAGCGGGTGAAGAGGTTTTCTTTCATGCCGCTGAAATCATAATCCACCCGGTCCACCAGGGCCACGGCGGGGTCGTCCCGGAAGAACTGGGGATAAGTTTCCGAGCAGCGTTTTTTGCCGTACATGGGAATGACCAGGGTTTCCTGCACGGTATCGTGTTCAATGTGATATTTCTTCTGTTCCATATCCAGTATGCTCCTTTTCGGATTCTGGTTAGTTTTCGCTAACTTTTCTTAGCCCCATTGTAGGTCTGCTTTCCCCAAAAAGCAAGGCAACAAAGCTCAAAAGAAGTCCGCCAAATAACAAAACAGGGGCGGAATCACCAGACTGGGCAGCATATTCATGGTTTTGCAGTCCTTAATGCCCAGCACCCCCAGGCCGGAGGCCGTAATGAGGAAGCCGCCCACAATGGAAAGCTCCGTCATCATTTCCGGGGTCATGAAGTTCCCCAGCCACAGGGCCAGCAGATAAATGCTCCCCTGCCAGCAAAACAGCACCACGGCCACCAGAATCATGCCGAAGCCGTAGGTGGAGGCCAGCACCATGCTGGACACGAAATCCAGGGTGGCGTTGGTGAACAGGTAGGTGTTGTCCCCATATAGGGCGCTGCGGATGGGCCCCAGAATGGACAGGGTGCCGATGCAGAACAGCAGGATGCCCGTGGTGAGGCCCTTGCTGAGCCCTCCCACATTGAGCCGGTCCGCCAGGGCCTGGAAGCGTCCGTTCAGGTCCATCCAGGTGCCCAAAACGCTGCCCAGGGCAAGACTCACCAGAAACAGCACCGGGTAACGGCTCTGGGGCATATTGCCGCAGATGGCGTTCATGCCCAGGCCCAGGGCCGCCAGCCCCATGGCCGTGAACAGGGCCTCGTGGTATTTCTCCTGGATTTTGCTGCCGCACAGGCTGCCGATGGTGCTGCCCGCCGCAATGGCGCAGACGTTGACGATGGTTCCCAGCATGACGTTCTTTCCCTTCTCTTTCTTTTTGGCCCAGTATACCACCATATTCGCCCCGCAGGCAACAAAAAGCCCCCGATGGGCAAATCCATCGGGGGCTTTTATTGGGTTATGATTACTCAGCCAGAGATTCCTCTGCCAGAACTTCACCGCCCAGGGTGGTGAGCTGGGTCTTGAAGGCCTCAATGAGTTCTGCGTTACCGAAAGCGGAAACAACGTAGCTATCGCCGAACTGAACCATGATCAGGGTGTCGGGGAAGCCGCACATCCACTGTCTGCCCATGATGTTCTCCTGGGTAGCGGAAACGAAGTCAACGGTGTTTGCTGCGTCAGCAACGTGGTAAGCACCGGCAGTGAAGGTGTTTGCGTTCATCATGTGGATGAGAGAAGCAGCTTCGTCAATCAGTGCAGCGCTGTCTGCGGGCACGCCCAGCATGTTGTCCAGCACGTCAGCATCAGCCAGGCCGAAAGCGCCGGGAGCGCCGTCTACCATGTTTTCAGCGTCGCCGCCCATGGCTGCGAACTGCTGATCTTCGGGCATTGCGCCCCATGCTGCTTCCAGAACGCTCAGAGCGCTGGTGAATTCGGTAGCCTGTGCATCAGGCTTTTCGGTGCTGCCGCCGCAAGCGACCATGCTCAGCATGAGTACTGCGGACAGAGCCAGAGTCAGAATCTTTTTCATTTGATGTTCTCCTTTAGTGTTTTCCTTTTGCTGCGCTATCCCCACAGTGGGGGCTGTCTTTCTTGTGAGCGCAACAGATGGCATTATACATGAAGTCCGGGCCCTTGGCAAGAGCCCGGATTTCATCTTACACCCTATAGACGGGTACTTTTTGTAAAAGTTCCGTCATGGGACCAATTTTTTATTCTGCAGCTGCAGTAACGCCCATCATTTCCAGGCCCTGGTCCAGCACCTTGGCGCTGATGGCGCCTGCTGCGTAGGCTACGGCGTAGCCCTCAGCGTCGATGAAGTAGGTTCTGGGGATGGAGTAAGCGCCGAAGGCATTGGCAGCCTCCTGCTTGGTGTCGAAGTACACAGGGAAGCTGTAGCCCTGGGACTCGATGAAGGCCTTGGCCTTCTCTACGGTTTCGCGGTTGCCGTCGGTGACGTTCACCATCAGGAAGTGCACGTCTTCACCCAGGGCGTCGTACTTTGCCTGGAAGTCGGGTATTTCAATCTTACAGGGACCGCACCAGCTGGCCCACAGGTTCAAAATCACAGGCTTGCCGCGGTAGTCGGACAGCTTCACTTCTTCGCCGTCCCAGTTCACGATGGTCACATCGGGTGCCAGCTGCTTGTCCTGCTCCTCGCCCACCTGGCTGGAGCCCATGTCCATGCTGCTGCTCATGTTCTTGTACATCAGGCCGGCCAGACCGATGACGATGATGAGGACCAGAATACCGGCCAGCAGTTTCTTCTTGTTATCCATAGTTTCTTCTCCTTTAGCTCAGTAAACTCAGCAGACGCCCCAGAATACCGGAGGCCATCATGAGGCCCACCAGCACCAGGAATCCGCCGGAAATACGATTAATGAGGGTGTAGTGCTGCTTGATCCAGTCGAAGGTGCTCTTCAGCTGGTCAATGAGTACGGCACTGATGAGGAAGGGCACAGCCAGACCCATGGAGTAGCTCAGAAGCATACCCATACCCTGGAGCACGTGGCCGGCCTGACCGGCCAGCATGAGGGCGGAGCCCAGGAATGCACCCACGCAGGGGGTCCAGCCGATGGAGAACACCAGACCGAACAGCAGAGCAGACAGGAAACTCATGTCCTCGGTGTTCACCTGGCGGTCGGAACCGCGGAAGAGGTTCAGGTTAAATACGCCCAGGAAATTCAGACCGAACACAATGACAATGCCGCCGCCAATGATGTTCACCAGGGTCTGGTGATTGCGCAGGAAGCTGCCAACGGTACCGGCCAGAGCGCCCATGGCCATAAATACGATGGTAAAGCCCAGCACGAAGCCGAAGGCGTTCACCAGGGTCTTTTTCATGGTCCGCTCACCGCCACCGGCAAAGTAGGTGACGTAAATGGGGAGCATGGGCAAAAGACAGGGGGAGATAAAGGTAATGATACCTTCTAAAAAGGAAATCATGTATTCCATCAAAGGTCCTCCTAGAGATTTTTAATAGTATACAAACTTGGTAGGTTTTGTTCCGTAACTTTATCACGGAAAAGCTGATTTTGCAAATGAATAATTTGTAAACACCATGCTTCGTGGATATTTTCGCCCTTTTCCACTGTTTTTCCCGGAAAATTCCCCGAAAACTGGCAAAAAGAGCGCATCGCCAGCGATACGCTCTTTCCCGTTTTTCTTTATTCTCAGCAGCTTTCCCGGCACAGGGGATTCCGGTACAGGTACTTCTCATCGAAGGCCAGGATGCACCGGGCCACCACCAAAAGTACATTGAGCCCCGTAATGGAGCCAATACCCGCCAGAACCTTGAACACCACGTCGCTGCTGTAGCAGGCGACAAATTTCAGGTTCATGAAAATCCGAATCACCGTAATGGCAACCAGCACCGCCAGGGACAGCAGGCTCACCACCAGGATGATTCCGGTGCTTGCACCAAACAGGCCCAGCAGTTCTTCCGCAGGAAACTCAGCGGTAATGTAGTTTTCCATCCCGGCCACGCCCCGGAACATCAGCACCATATAGGCAATGTATGCCCCGATGCCCACCAGATACGTCAGGCTGCTCAGCACCAAATCCGCCACAAACAGGCTCACGCAGTTGGCCAGTCGGCAGTAAATATAGGTGCTGTAAAAGGGAATGATGGCCTTCCAGCCTTCCTCCCCTGCTTTTTCAAACAGTTTCCACTTGGCCACACAGTTCAGTACCAGCAGGGCCAATCCGTAAATCGTCATACTTATCCCTCCTCAGCAGGTAAAAACTCGTCTTGTATGTGAATGATCCGCTCGTAACAGGCGTTGAGCTCCCGGATTTTTTCTTGCAGCTGCTGATTTTCCGCTGCAGCCGTCACATGGATGAGATTCCGGACCAGATGCTGCCAGCCGGGCTCCTTCCCGGTACAGGACTGCACCCGCACCAGATTCAGCTCAGTGTCACAGTGCAGCTGAGCATCTGAAAAAATTGCTTTTATTGCCTCAGCTCTGCCGTCGCTGCTATATGGAGTTCCGGGCGCTCCATAGGCGTGACGGGAACTTTCAGCCTGGATATTCCGTTTAAGCTGCTGCCGGACAAGGTTCTCGGTCTGCTTGCTGTATGCAATCGCCCTGTCCAGGGCCTTACCGGCAAAGGGGTGCTCCGCCTCCACCAATTTGTCCAGCAGCTGAGACAGGTAAAAATAAGTCAGTTCCCTAGTTCTGGGCTGCCCCTCCTGATAAGCCGTCATCTCCGGAATAACCACCGGGGCCGTGAAGTAGTCCACGATTTCATCTGAACTGCGGCCGATGGCCTGCAAAATGCCTTCGTGGTAATAGCCGTAAATATTCGGGGAATCGTTCCGCTGAGTGTCCCAATTCTCCGGAAAATTTCTGCACATCAACGGAAAATTATTTTCGCAGAATCCCGGTTGGTAATAATCCGGAATGACATTTGCCCGGAGAGCCTGCAGCAAAGGCAGCCGGTTTTGCTCCACCGCCAAGGCGGCCAGACGTCCACGCAGGTCTACCTGTTCCAGCTGCGGAATGAAGTTCCGAACATGGTCTTTGCCGCTGATGTTGGTTCCGGCGCCAAAACCATAGCACGGCTTCCCTTCTTCCCTGCCGTCATCAAACCAAATATACCCCTTTTCCCAGAGATATTCAATAAAGTCCAGCTTTTGGTATTCGATAGCATAATCCAGCACGGTTTTCCCGTATTCGTCAGCATAGAGAATCGGGGCTTCCGGCAACCGGATGTATCGATTCCACACATCCGGGTCGTCAGAAAGGGCCACGACGTAGTTATTCGGCCGTCCTTCCACTGCGGACCTGGATTTTCCGGCACTGAGCAGTTCTTCACAGCTCAGATTCAGCAGTGAGCAGATTATCGGCAGGTCTTCCGTCTGCACGCCCTTTTTCCCGTTTTTCATCTGCGAAAATTTATTGCTGCGCTTTTGCAGCGTGACGTTATCGGCAACAAGCCCCTCCTGCTCCAGCCAGGTCTTGCAGAACTTGCGCTGACTTTTATAGTTCTGCATCACGCACTGCGTGAGAAATTGCCCGATTTCTTCCGGTTTTGCCAGTTTAAACATATCAATTTACCCCCTGATGTTTTTTCTCAGTATACGCCCGAAAGCATCTGCAGGATATCCGCCAAAAAGGATACACAAAACTAGGCGTCCACCATACTCCCCAGAAATATATATGCTTTTTGCATATACTAACTCGATTGCAGCAGCTTGTCAAGGGAAATGCAAAAAGAGCGTATCGCTTGCGATACGCTCTTTCTTATTTATATAGTATAAGGTCAGTCCCCCACGGGAACAGGGATGGGCTCAGCCCGGAAGCGGGAAACCCTATCGGCCACCAGCTTGACAACCCAGCCGGACAGAGTCACGGTAATCAGACTGTACCACAGACGGTGCAGAGGGATATAGGTGATACTCAGGGCCAGAACCACCAGGTCACTGATGAGATAGGCCTGCTGAATGGTCAGAGGCGTCACCTTCACCAGGCTCATGGCCAAGGCGTCGTCGCCGCCGGGAGCGCCGCCCATGCCTACGGCAAGGCCCACGCCCACGCCCACGAAGATGGCGCCCACAATGGCGGCAAACAGGGGGTACTGGTAGAGATTGGGCCACAAAGGCGGGAAGCTCTCAAAAATCTTATAGGCCAGGCTGTAGCCTGTGGTGGCCACCAGTGAGTAGCCGATGAACTCCTTGCCCAGCACTTTCCAGCCCAGCAGGTAGCAAAGTCCGCTGATGATGTAGCCGCTGATGGCCGGAGAGATGTCGAAATGGTAGTGCAGCCAAAGGGTCAGGCCCAGCACACCGCCCTCAGTAACGCCGGAGAAGGAATGGATGTGATACAATCCGAAGGCGAGGATGGTACTGCCGAGCAGGGCGATCAGGCAGTTTTTCGCCTTTAACCGGGAAAACAAAATAAAACCTCATTTCACGTTAAATTATACTCTGAGTATACCAAACGGGGCAAAATAAGTCAATTCCGGGCCGGAATTGTTCACAGAAGTGTTACTTATACAATCTTTATTCCACAATATCTTCCAGGGCGGCAACCTGTCTGCGGCCTGTGGGCGTGCAGCCGAACAGACGGGAGTAAGCTCTGGCAAAGGAGGAATAGCTCTTGAAGCCGCAATGGAAGCAGGCGTCCGTCACGTTCACGCCCTGGCTCATGAGCTCACGGGCCAGCAGCAGACGCCGCCGGTTAATATAGCTGTGCATGCCCTCCCCCACCTCAGCCTTAAACGAGCGCATCATGTGGAACTTACTCACGAAGTGGGCCTCGGCAATGGAGTCGATGTCCAGGTCCTCCGTGATGTGACTGTCGATATAGTCCAGAATCTGGGCAATGCGGCGGTTATTGGGGGCCGAAGGCTGGGGACTGGAGGCGCTGTCACTTTGGCGGTACCGGGAGATTTCCACCAGCAGGCGCAGCAGCAGGCCCTTACTGAGCAGCTCGTAGCCGAATTTTTTCTCCGTCATTTCCCGTTCCAGCTCCCCGCTCAGTCGCTGCAGGCGGTGGCTCACCTCGGGGCTGCCCCGAAATACATGGTCATTGCTGAAAAACACCCCGGACAAATCGCAGTCCGGGCCGTCGTGCTGCTCCACAAATTGGGGGTCGATATAATAGATGCTGCGCTCATACTCCATGCCCTTGGCAAATTCCGGCTTATGGACGCACTCCGAGCCGATGAGCACCACGTCCCCGGGTTCCAGGTGGTAGCGCTTGCCTTCGGCCACATAGGCGCCGGTGCCGGAATGGAGCAGCAGCAGCTTATGAAACTCATGGTAATGGAAGTCCACATTGGACCCCAGACTGTCTTTTAAATGAAACAGTCGGAACTCCTCCTGGAGATATCCGCGTTTTTCGTAGACCTCGTTCATGGCCTGCCTCCTAGATAGCATTATTTGCAGATAATATAGCACAGTTTGCGTTTAATTTGCAAGTAGTGCCGTGTATAATACAGATAAAGATTCCATGAAAGACTACGGAGGACCGTAACAATGAAAAAAATCCTGAAAAACTACAGCTTCCTGCTTTGTATGCTGGCCGGTATCGTGGCCGGCTGTCTGGCCGGTGCATTCTGGCCCAACGCCACCGTGCTGCGTCCCCTGGGCACCATCTTCATTAACCTCATGTTCTGTGTGGTTGTGCCTATGGTGTTCTTCTCCATCTCTTCTGCTATTGCCAACATGCAGTCCGCCGGCAGAGCCGGTAAGGTCATGGGCGTAACCGTGGCCACCTTCATGGGCACAGCTGCCATTGCTGCGGTCATCATGTATGTGGTTGTCCGCATTGTCCCCGTGGTCAGCGGTACATACGACCT
>SAMEA104404106__coassemble_1826_pt1 | contig 14982 bp, 13 predicted proteins | sample SAMEA104404106__metabat2_high_PE_053 | metagenome-assembled genome bin SAMEA104404106 (sample SAMEA104404106) | Balaenoptera acutorostrata
GTACGCCAGCCTGTCACGCTGGAGGTCGAGGGTTCGAGCCCCTTCGCGGTCGCCATTGTCACGCCGCAGACGGAAACGTCTGCGGCGAAAACAATGCTGCTGTAGCTCAGGTGGTAGAGCACGTCATTGGTAATGACGAGGTCGGCAGTTCGAGTCTGCCTAGCAGCTCCAAAACGCTCCGAAGTTTATCTTCGGAGCGTTTTTCTTTTTGTGTATTGAAAAGCCGCACACTTTTCTTAGAAGTGTGCGGCTTTTTTAGTTTTCTTCCAGCAGATACAGGCTGAGACAGCCGAGCCCCAGGCCCAGCATGGACAGGCCGGATTTAGTTTCCAGCTTTCCCATGGCGGACAGGATAGCAACAGCGACACCCATGGCCAGGGGGACGGCCCGCAGGACAAGACGGACGAGCTGCTTCGTCTTGCTGGCAGCCGGGACCTCCTGCCGGGGCTCCACCTGCATGAGCTGCTCCAGGGATAGCCCCAGAATCTCGGCCAGACAGGGCAATGTGCCCACATCCGGGCAGGACAGATTGCGCTCCCACTTGGATACGGCTTTATCGGTGACGCCCAGCTTCTGGGCCAGCTCTAACTGGGTGAGCCCCAGAGCCTTTCTGCGCTCGGCAATTAGTGCGCCTAAGGAATCGTTCATGATTTTCCCTCCATCATCAGTTCTTTCTTTCAGCATACTGAATGTGAGAAAAATTGACAACCGACTGGCAGTAGAATGGACTCTACCGCTGGTTTAGAAGCTGAAAATTGATAAATCCCGGCAGAATTGTGGAAAATTTCTGCCGGGATTGCTGATTTTCTTATTCCAGGAACATATCCTGCAGCTTTGCCCGCTTGTCTTTCGTCAGGCCCAGACGCTCTTCCAGGAAAGCCTCCAGACTGCCGCAGGCATCCTCGGCGGCCTGAATGACGACGCCCATAAATTCGGGACGCACGGAATCCATCATGCGGATTTGGTCCATAAGAGCGGGGTCGGGCTCAATGAGCACGGCCTTGCTGATGGTGTCCTCGGTGACGGGAACCAGGCGGTCATTGGTGTACAGGTAGTCGGCCATGGCCAGCTCCCGGGGAACGCCCAGGGCGGTTTCCAGCAGGAAGGCACCGGTGCCGCAGCGGTCTTTGCCCATGGTGCAGTGCCACAGCACGGCTCCGTCTTCCTGGCGGAGAAGGGTATCGAAGAACTGGCGGTAATGCTCTGCCCCTTCTTCGGATAGAAAAGCACTGTACAGGCCCAGCAGCTGCTCGTGGGCACGGCCGTCCATGTGGTGGGCCATACGCAGGGCGGAGCTTACGGGATCGGAGGGGGTGCTGGTTTCACGGGTCACGCCCTCAGCCTTCTGCTCAAAAATGGGGCAGTGGATATATTCCACACCGGGCAGGACCACGTTGGGCCGCTGCACCATCTCCATTTCGGTACGCAGGTCGATGACGGTTTTGAGGCCGTATTCCTCCACCAGCTTCTGCTGGCTGGACTGGGGAATGTAGGCCAGATGGCCGGAGCGGAGCAGGCGGTGAGGCTTAATGTGACGGCCGTCTGCGGTGGGCAGACCGCCTAAATCGCGGAAATTGGGGGCGCCGTCCAAACGGCAGGGGTCAAACAGGGTATGAATCATATGCGGAACAGTCTCCTTCCGTTCTCCATGGTGATGGCGGCGATTTCTTCGTGGGTCATGCCTTTGATTTCGGCCAGCTTATCCACAACGTATTGCAGATTGCCGGAATTGTTGCGGGTGCCACGCAGGGGTGTGGGGCTCAGATAGGGGGAGTCGGTTTCAATGAGCATGCGGTCCAGGGGACACATGGCCACCACTTCGCCCTGCTTCCGGTTATTTTTATAGGTTACGGGGCCGTCGAAGCCCAGGTACCAGCCACGGTCCAGCAGAATCTTGGCCATTTCCACGCTGCCGGAGTAGCAGTGGAATACGCCGGGAACGTCGTACTGCTTCACCAGCTCCAGAATGTCCCCGTGGGCCTCCCGGTCATGGATGATGACGGGCAAATCCAGCTCCTGGGCCAGACGAATCTGCTTATTCAGCACGTCCTTCTGCAGGTCAATGTAGCTCTTATCCCAGTAGTAGTCCAGGCCGATTTCGCCGATGGCCACCACCTTGGGGTGCTTGGCCAATTCCCGGATGGTTTCCAGGGATTCCTCGGTGTAGCCCTCGTCAATGAGGTCGGAGGGATGCCAGCCCACGGCGGCATAAACATAGGGAAAGGCTTCTGCCAGCGCAATGGCTTTTCGGGAGGACGCCTCGTTGCAGCCCGGATCGACAATCAGGTCAACGCCGTGTTGGGGCATGCTCTGCAGCAGCTCCATGCGGTCTTCATCAAAATTTTCGCAGTCATAATGTGCGTGTGTATCAAAATACATGGTGGTCCTCCTTAATAGATGTTCATAATACTTTATTATAGCAAGAAAGCAGCTGTACTGCAATGATTGTCCGGCGGCGAAGTTTGTGATACTGTGGAGAAAAACAAGGGGCCTGGGCAGCAGTATTCCACAAGTGCTGCCAGTTGGTGGAAAGTTCCGAGGAAAATTCCGGAAATCGGCCCGGTATTCCACAAACCCACAGGGAAAGGAGCAGAAAAATGAAGCTATCACTGCTGCAAATGAACGTGACGGCGGAAAAAGAGCGGAATATTGCGCATATGCAGGACCTGGTGCGTCAGGCCGCAGAGCAGGGCGGGGAGGTGCTGGTGCTGCCGGAAATGTTCCCGTGTCTGTACGATGATGCATCGTTCCGGAAGAACGCCGAACCCGCCGGGGGCGCCATTTGGACGGCGCTGCGGGATGCGGCCAAAGGTAGCGGCGTGTACCTGGTGGGCGGGTCTATGCCGGAAGAGGAGGACGGGAAGATTTACAACACGTCCTTTGTCTTTAGTCCTGAGGGGAAGCAAATTGCCCGGCACCGGAAAACCCATCTGTTTGATGTGGATATCCAGGGCGGCCAGCGGTTTAAGGAGTCTGACACCTTTACGGCGGGGCGGGATGTGACGCTCTTCGATACGCCCTACGGCCCCATGGGCCTGTGCATTTGCTTCGATATGCGCTTCCCGGAGCTGGCGAGGCTGCTGGCGCTGAAGGGAGCCCGGATGATTTTGGTTCCGGCGGCCTTCAATATGACCACGGGCCCTCTGCACTGGGAGGTCATATTCCGCTCCCGGGCCATTGATAACCAGGTATTTACCCTGGGCTGCGCTCCGGCCAGGGATGAACAGGGCCCCTATGTGTCTTACGGCAACAGTATGCTGGTGGACCCCTGGGGCAGAATCCTGGAACGGGCAGGGGCCGGGGAGTGCATCATCACAAGAGACATTGACCTGGACGAGGTGGAGCGGGTTCGGGAGCAGCTGCCGCTCATGAGCGCCAGACGGAAAGATTTGTACTGGCTGCAAATGGAAAAATAAAAAATCCCCCATCACGTTTCCGGTGATGGGGGATATTGTTTTGCGGGTTCTCTTATGCCTTGAAGCTGTCCTTCAGTGCAACGGAACGGTTAAAGACCAGATGGTCGGGGGTGGCGTCACGGTTATCCAGGCAGAAGTAGCCCTGGCGCATGAACTGGAAGCCCTCGGCGGTCTTGCCCTTTTCGGGCATGGCGGTGTGGGCCAGGCTGGCCTCGACCTTGCAGCCGCTGAGCACAGTCAGGCTGTTGGGGTTCAGGTAGTCCAGGAAGTTCTTGTCAGCACCGTCGGGATCGGCGTCGCTGAACAGGTTATCGTATACGCGGACCTCAGCGTCCACAGCGGTGGCAGCGTCTACCCAGTGAATGGTAGCACCCTTGACCTTGCGGCCGTCGGCGGGGTTGCCGCCCTTGGATTCGGGATCGTACTCAGCCAGAACTTCGGTGATGTTGCCGTCTTCGTCCTTGACGCAGCCGGTGCACTTAATGAGGTAAGCGCCCTTGAGTCTGCATTCCTGGCCGCCGGGGGTCAGGCGCTTATACTTGGGAACGGGCACTTCCAGGAAGTCGTCGGCTTCGATGAAGAGGTTGCGGGAGAAGGAAACCTCACGGGTACCGTCTTCGGGACGCAGGGGGTTATTTTCCACTTCCAGCAGCTCGCTTTCGCCTTCGGGGTAGTTGGTGATGGTGAGCTTGATGGGCTTCAGAACGGCCATGACACGCTTGGCGTTTTCGTTCAGGTCTTCACGCAGGCAGTGCTCCAGGAAGCTGAACTCAACGGTAGAGGTGACCTTGGAAACGCCGTTTCTGGAGGTGAAGTTACGGATGGACTTGGGGGTGTAGCCACGGCGGCGCAGACCGCACAGGGTGGGCATTCTGGGGTCGTCCCAGCCGGAAACCAGACCGTTTTCCACCAGAGCACGCAGCTTGCGCTTGCTCATGACGGTGTAGTTGATGCCCAGGCGGGCAAACTCAATCTGACGGGGCTTGCTGGGCACGTCAGTGTGCTCAATGACCCAGTTGTACAGGGGACGGTGATCTTCGTATTCCAGAGAGCACAGGGAGTGGGTGATGCCTTCCAGGGCGTCCTGGATGGGGTGAGCGAAGTCGTACATGGGGTAGATGCACCACTTGTTGCCCTGGCGGTGGTGGTTGATGTAACGGATGCGGTAGATGACGGGGTCACGCATATTGAAGTTGCCGCTGGTGGGGTCAATCTTAGCACGCAGAGTCATGCTGCCTTCGGGGAATTCACCGGCACGCATACGGGCGAACAGGTCCAGAGATTCCTCAATGGGTCTGTCACGGTAGGGGCAGGTTGCGGGGGTGTTGGTATCACCGCGGTTAGCCTTGAACTCCTCAGCGCTCAGCTCGCAAACGTAAGCCAGGCCCTTCTTGATGAGGCCCACAGCCAGCTCGTAGGTCTGCTCGAAGTAGTCGGAGCCGTAGAACATACGGTCGCCCCAGTCGAAGCCCAGCCAGTGGATATCTTCCTGGATGGCGTCTACGTATTCGGTGTCTTCCTTTGCGGGGTTGGTGTCGTCAAAACGCAGGTTGCACATGCCGTTGTACTTTTCGGCAGTGCCAAAGTCAATGCACAGAGCCTTGCAGTGGCCGATGTGCAGATAGCCGTTGGGTTCAGGGGGGAAACGGGTATGAACGGTCATGCCTTCATACTGACCGCCTTCGGCGAGGTCTTCATCAATGAATGCCTCGATAAAATTCTTGTTCATCTCTTCCATTAAGGGTTCCTCCAATGCTGTGGGCGCAGCCCACCATTTTGAATAGTTTACATTATATACACAATCTGCGCAAATGACAATGCTATTTCACGTTTACACGGGAAAAATAACATGATAAAATCAGTCTAACAAAAAAATGATTCCCACGGAGGTACAAATATGTTTGATGTTGCCATTATCGGCGGCGGCCCTGCGGGTCTTTCCGCAGCCATGACCCTGCGTCAGCGGGGAAAGCAAGTGCTCATCGTGTCGGCTGACGTGAGCCAGAGCCATCTGTACAAGGCCGAAAAAGTCATGAACTATCCCGGCATGGCCGGTAAAAACGGTAAAGAAATGCTGGATGTGATGACCGAGGAGGCCAGAAGCCAGGGCGTAGAATTTATGCACGGCAGAGCCACGTCCATCATGTCCATGGGCGAGAGCTTCGGCGTAGCTGTAGGCAGTGATTTTGCCGAGGCCGGGGCCGTGATTCTTGCCACCGGCATTTCCATGGGCAAGCCCTACAAGGGCGAGACGGATTATCTGGGCCGTGGCGTGAGCTACTGCGCCACCTGCGACGGTATGCTCTACCGGGGCAAGACCGTGGCGGTGATCGGTCTTTCCGGCGATGCTGCCGAGGAGGCAGATTTCCTGCGGGAAATCGGCTGCCAGGTGGAATATTTTGACCGCAGCCGGGCAAAATCCTATGAGATTAAAGGCGGCGACCTGGTGACGGAGCTGGTGGCCGACGGCGTGAGCTACCCCGTATCCGGCGTGTTTATCCTGAGAGGCGGCGTAGCCCCCGACCTGCTCATGCAGGGCCTGAAGGTTTCCGGCTCCCTCATTGACACGGAGAGAAACCTCTCCACCAATATCCCCGGCGTATTTGCCTGCGGCGACGTTGCAGGTATGCCGTACCAGCTGGCCAAGGCTGTGGGTGAGGGCAATATTGCAGCCCTGTCTGCGGTGAAGTACCTGGACAGCCGGAAGAAGTAAGCTGAGCGAGGAAACCAGATAAGGAGAACTTTATGGACGTAACGACCAAAAATTTTGACAGCGTTGTGGCCAGCAGCCCCAAGGTGCTCGTGGAGTTTCGCTCTCAGCACGTGGTGCACTGCATGCTGCAAAGATCCGTTGTGCGGAAGATTGAGGACCAGTACCGGGGCCGGTTTAAGGTGATTACCGTGGACGTGGACGACAGCCCCTCCATTGCCGTGCGCTACAATGTGACAGACGTGCCTGCCTTTGTGGTTCTGGCCGGCGGCAGAGTGGTGAACCGAGCCGATGGCCTGCAAACCCAGAGCGATCTGCGAATCCTGCTGGGACGGGGTTGACAAACTTCGGGAACCTGCCTATAATGAACTGAATAAATTGCTTTGACGGAGAGTAGTACCGCCTTGATGGGCCTTTCAGAGAGCAAGCGGCCGGTGTGAGCTTGCAGGAACAAGGGTGGGAAGTCGCTCCTGAGCTGCGGGGATGAAGGCAGATAGTAGTCCCTGTCGGGTGCTCCCGTTACAGAGCGCAAGAGTGCCGCAGATAGCGTTTCTGCGGAATTCAGGTGGTACCGCGTTAAAAACACGCCCTGAAGCTATGGCTTCAGGGCGTTTATTTTTGAAATTTTAAAGAAAGAGGAACACATATGAAAGAACTGCCTAAAGTTTATGAACCCCAGCAGGTAGAAAAGCAGATTTATGATATGTGGGTTAAGGGTGGCTATTTCCACGCCGAGCCTAACCCCGAAAAGAAGCCCTTCACCATTATGATGCCTCCCCCCAACGTCACCGGTCAGCTGCATCTGGGCCACGCATTCGACGAGACCATTCAGGATATCCTGACCCGTTATAAGAGAATGCAGGGCTTTGAAGCACTGTGGATGCCCGGCTACGACCATGCAGGCATTGCTACCCAGATCAAGGTTGAGGAAAAGCTGCGTGAGCAGGGCCTGACTCGTTTCGACCTGGGCCGTGATAAGTTCCTGGACGAAGTCTGGGACTGGAAGAACAAGTTCGGCAACCGCATTATCGAACAGCTCAAGACTCTGGGCTGCTCCTGCGACTGGGACAGACTGCGCTTCACCATGGACGATACCTGCGCTAAGGCCGTTCGTGAAGTGTTCTGCAACCTGTACGAAAAGGGCCTGATTTACAAGGGCAAGCGCATCATCAACTGGTGCCCCACCTGTACCACCGCTCTGTCTGACGCAGAAGTTGAGTACGAGGAAAAGCCCGGCAGCCTGTGGCATATCCGCTACCCCGTTAAGGACAGCGATGAATACATTATCGTAGCAACCACCCGTCCCGAAACCATGCTGGGCGATACCGGTGTTGCTGTTCACCCCGATGACGAGCGCTACAAGCACCTCATCGGCAAGACCGTGATTCTGCCCCTGGTTGGCAGAGAAATCCCCGTTGTGGCTGACGAGTACGTTGAGCTGGGCTTCGGCACCGGTGCTGTTAAGATGACTCCCTGCCACGACCCCAACGACTTTGAAGTCGGTCAGCGCCACAACCTGGCACAGATCCTGATTTTCGACGGCAGCGCCAAGATCATCAACGGCGGCAAGTACGACGGTCTGGACCGCTACGAAGCCCGTAAGGCTATCGTAAACGACCTCCAGGAGCAGGGCTACCTGGTGAAGATCGAAGAGCACGTGCACAACGTAGGCACCTGCTACCGCTGCCACAACGACGTTGAGCCTCTGGCCTCCGACCAGTGGTTCGTGAAGATGGAGCCCCTGGCAAAGGAAGCTATCCGCGTGGTTGAAGACGGCGAAGTGAAGTTCGTTCCCGACCGCTTCTCCAAGACCTACCTGAACTGGATGAACAACGTCCGTGACTGGTGCATTTCCCGTCAGCTGTGGTGGGGCCACCAGATTCCCGCATGGTACTGCGCCGACTGCGGCCATACCACCGTATCCCGTGAGGACGCCTGCTGCTGCGAAAAGTGCGGCAGCAAGAACATCGAGCGCGATCCCGACGTTCTGGATACCTGGTTCTCCAGCGCACTGTGGCCCTTCTCCACTCTGGGCTGGCCCGATGACACCAAGGAACTGGATTACTTCTATCCCACCGACGTTCTGGTCACCGGTTACGACATTATCTTCTTCTGGGTTGCCCGCATGATCTTCTCCGGCTGCGAGCAGATGAAGAAGCCCCCCTTCCACACCGTATTTATCCACGGCATTATCCGTGACAGCCAGGGCCGCAAGATGAGTAAGTCTCTGGGCAACGGCGTTGACCCCATCGAGGTCATCAACGAATTCGGCGCCGACGCTCTGCGCTTCAACATCATCACCGGCAACTCCCCCGGCAACGATATGCGTTACTTCCCCGAACGCTGCGAGGCTATGCGTAACTTTGCCAACAAGCTGTGGAACGCATCCCGCTTCGTTATGATGAACCTGCACATCGACCGCAACGAGCTGCCCGAGACTCTGAGCCTGGAGGACCGCTGGATTCTCTCCAAGTTCAACCGTCTGGCTAAGGAAGTCTGCGACAACATCGACGCTTACGAGCTGGGCGTTGCCGCCATTAAGATTTACGACTTCATCTGGGACGACTTCTGCGACTGGTTCATCGAGCTCAGCAAGACCCGTCTGTACGGCGAAGATGAAGATGCTAAGCTGAACGCCCAGAAGGTACTGCTGTACGTTCTGACCGAGATGCTGAAGCTGCTGCATCCCTTCATGCCCTACATCACCGAGGAAATCTTCCAGGCTCTGCCCCACGACGGCGAAGTCATCATGACCCAGGACTACCCCTCCTTCAAGGAAGAACTGAACTTCCCCGAAGAAGAGGCACAGATGGAAATGGTTATGGACGCCATCAAGGCTATCCGCAGCCGCCGTGCAGAAATGAACGTACCCCCCTCCAAGAAGGCCCACGTCATCGTCGTCACCGACAAGGCAGAAACCTTCACCGCCGGCATCCCCTTCATCATCAAGCAGGCTTACGCAGCTTCCGTTGAAGTGACTGCCAACGTGCCCGAAAACATCGACGGCATGGTAGGCGTTGTCACCGAGGACTGCAAGATGTACATGCCCATGGCTGAGCTGGTGGACATCGAAAAGGAAAAGGAACGTATTGCCAAGGAAATGGTCAAGGCCCAGAAGGAAGTGGAAGGCCAGACCAAGAAGCTGAGCAACGAAAAGTTCCTCTCCAAGGCTCCCGAAGCTGTTGTACAGCAGGAGCGTGAACGTCTGGCCAGAGCCGAGGCGCTCATTGCCAACCTGGAAGAAAGCCTGAAGAAGCTGGGCTAATTTCGCTCCGGCTGTCTGCTTTCGACAAGTTTTGCACAAATAACAGCATAAAATGGACTCGAATCCCAAAATTTGGGATTCGGGTCTTTTTTTATTGCCCAAACGCCGAAGTCTGCCATGCTTCGGCAAATCTATTTGTCGGAGGCCGGAATGAAAATCGGAAAACATTATGATAACGGAACGCTGACGGTGTTCTTATACGGCGAGCTGGACCACCACACAGCCCGGGGCACCACCAAGGCCGTGGCGGACCTGATGGCGGAGTACCTGCCCAAGAACACCATCCTGGATTTGAGCAACCTGAGCTTTATGGACAGCTCCGGCATTGCCCTCATCTTAAAGCTGCATCGGGTAGCGGTGGCCCAGCTGAGCCGGGTGTGGGTGGAGCACCCCAACCGGCAGGCCCTGCGGGTGCTGGAAACCTCCGGAATCGACCGCATTGTGCCCATTGCCCAGGAAACCGGAAAGGAAGGATAAACCATGAATGTGACTAACTATATGAAGCTGGAATTTCCCAGCAAAAGCGTCAACGAGGGCTATGCCCGGTCAGCTGTGGCGGCCTTTGCCGCCCAGCTGGACCCCACCCTGGAGGAGCTGGGGGATATCCGCACGGCGGTGTCTGAGGCGGTGACCAACTGCATTGTCCACGCCTATCCGGATGAAATCGGCACCATCTGGCTCAAAGCCCGGATTCTGGACGATGACAAATTGGAAATCACCATCAAAGACAAGGGCCGGGGCATCCCCAATTTGAAGCAGGCCATGGAGCCCCTGTTCACCACCGGCGGAGAAGACCGCAGCGGTATGGGCTTCACCATTATGGAGAGCTTCACGGACAAGCTCCGGGTGCGTTCTGCCCCGGAAAAGGGCACCGTGGTGACCATGATGCGGCGCATTCGCCGCAGACGGGTGTGAGCCATGACGGAAGAAACCTTGCTGGATTTGCGTCTGGCCCAAAAAGGGGACAGGGCGGCAGGGGAGCGCCTGGTGGAAGAAAATGCGGGGCTCATTTGGTCCGTTGTCCGGCGGTTTTTCGGACGGGGCGTGGAATCGGAGGACCTGTTCCAAATCGGCTGCGTGGGTTTCCTCAAGGCAGTGGACGGCTTCAACGAGGAATACGGCACCCAGTTTTCTACATATGCCGTGCCCAAAATTTCCGGGGAAATCCGGCGGTTTCTCCGGGATGACGGCACCATTAAGGTCAGCCGTACCATTAAGGAGCAGGCTGTGCTGGTGCGCGGGGCCCGAAGTGACTTGGAGCAGAAGCTGGGCAGAGCGCCCACGCTGTCGGAGCTGTCGGAAGTTACGGGCATGACCGCCGAAGATATTGCCATGGTGGAAACAGCCACCTGCCCGGCGGAGTCTCTGCAAAAGGAAACCGGGGACGAGGGATTCACCTTGGAGCAGGTGCTGGGGGACTATGGGGCCGAGGAGCGGGTGCTGGAATATATCGCCCTGCGGGAAGCCCTGCGGAAGCTGCCGGAGCGGGAAAAGCAGGTAATCAGTCTGCGGTATTTCCACGGCCTGACCCAGGACGCCGCCTCCCGGGTTGTGGGCGTGAGCCAGGTGCAGGTGTCCAGACTGGAAAAGCGGGCCATCGAAAAGCTGCGGCTGCTCATGGCATAGGGAAAGGAAAAACGGCTGTACCATTCTTACCGCATCTGTGTTTCTGCCCTTGCCCAAGAGGGGAAATTTGTGATACAATACCCCTACTATGGATAACTTTGAACAGCGGTTTCTCGATGCCCGCAGACACGTCATCGAGCAGGACTATGCGTCCCTGAATGATATGCAGCGTAAAGCGGTTATGGCCACCGAGGGCCCCCTGCTGATTCTGGCAGGTGCAGGCTCCGGAAAGACCACCGTGCTGATTAACCGAATTGAAAATATTATGCGCTACGGCAAGGCCTCTGACCGGTCCTGCCAGTATGTCCCTGCCACGGCCACGGAGGCGGACATTGAAACCATGCAGCAAGGCGGCGACGAAGCCAGAGCCATTGCGGCCTGCGACCCCGTACCCCCCTGGCGCATCATTGCCATCACCTTCACCAACAAGGCGGCCAACGAGCTGAAGGAGCGACTGTCCAAGCGTCTGGGCCCCTCGGCCAATGATATCTGGGCGGCTACCTTCCACTCTGCCTGCGTGAGAATCCTGCGCCGTGACGCCGATTTGCTGGGCTTCCCCAACAACTTCACCATTTACGACTCCTCTGACAGCCAGTCCGTGGTGAAGCAGATTCTCAAAGAGCGCAACATGGACGAAAAGACGTATAATCCCAAGTCCATCTTGGCTGACCTGAGCAATGCCAAGGACCAGTATGTGTCCCCCCTGGAGCACGCTGCCAATCTGGAAAAGAGCGGCGATATCCGCAAGCGCAGTCTGGCCCCCGTCATTGTGGAATACGCCAGACGGCTGTATAACGCCGGCGCCATGGACTTTGACGATTTGATTTTCTACACCGTGAAGCTGCTCACCGAGCAGGACGAGGTGCGGGAATACTGGCAGAACAAGTTCCGCTACGTGCTCATTGACGAGTATCAGGACACCAATAAAATCCAGTATATGCTGGCTAAGCTCCTGAGCGGTAAGTGGGGCAACATCTGCGTTGTCGGCGACGATGACCAGAGTATTTATAAGTTCCGCGGCGCAACCATTGAGAACATCCTGTCCTTTGAGGAGGAGTTCAAGGGCTGCCGCACCATTCGTCTGGAGCAGAACTACCGCAGTACGGAGCACATTCTGGAGGCGGCCAACGCCGTCATTGCCAATAACACCAACCGCAAGGGCAAGAACCTGTGGACCAACAGCGGCGCAGGCAATAAGCTGCTGCTGTATGCAACCCAGAACCAGGACGAGGAAGCCCGGTTTGTGGCCGGTAAGATTCTGGAAGCCTACGGCCAGGGCGCCAACTTCCGGGACCATGCCGTGCTGTACCGCATGAATGCCCAGTCCAACCAGTTGGAGTACGCCTTCAAGCGCAACGGCATCCCCTACAAGGTGTATGGCGGTATGCGCTTCTTCGACCGTGCAGAAGTCAAGGATATGCTGGCTTATCTGTGCGTCATCAACGCCCCCGACGATGATCTGCGTCTGCGCCGCATCATCAATACCCCTGTCCGGGGCATCGGCCTGAGAACCATTGAGCAGCTGGGCCAGATTGCCGCCCAGGAAAACACCAGCATGTACGACGTTATTCGCCGCTGCAACCAGTACCCCGAATTTAAGCGCAGCGCCCCCAACCTCATGAAGTTCTTCGACATGATGGAGGAGCTCCGAGCTGTGGCAGAAAACGCCGAGCCCGACGTGCTGTATGACCTGGTGCTGGAAAAGACCGGCTACATCGAAAGTCTGGAAAAGAAGGGCACCGACGAAAACAACACCCGGATTGAAAACATCAAGGAACTGAAAACCAGCATCATCTCCTTTATGGAAAACAGCGGAGACCGCACCCTGTCCGGCTTCCTGGATGATGTTGCCCTGTATACCGACCTGGATAATGCCGATGAAAACCAGGACTGCGTGACCATGATGACCATGCACTCGGCCAAGGGTCTGGAATTCCCCACGGTGTTTATTGTGGGCATGGAGGAAAATATGTTCCCCAGCTCCCGCTGCATCGGCGACCCCGTGGAAATGGAAGAAGAGCGCCGACTGTGCTATGTGGCCCTGACCCGTGCTAAGAAGATGCTGTATCTGCTGTGCGCCCGTCAGCGTATGCTGTTCGGTAAGACCACCAGCAACCTGCCCTCCCGCTTCACCGAGGAGATTCCCGCCGAGCATATGGATAAGGGCGGCTTCCTGCCCAGCAAGAATAAGCCCCTGTTCAATGATGAATTCGGCACCACCGAGCAGCCCATGTACGGCAATGCCCATTACGGCAGCGGCTATTCCCGTTCCGGCTCCGGCAGCGGCTACAGTGCAGGTTATGGCAGCAGCTACGGCAGTTCTTCCCGCAAGTCCAGCCCCATTAAGCCCAAGAAGCCCGCAGCGCCCGCCGGCGGCGGACTGCCCTCCTTCAACGTGGGCGATAAGGTCAGCCATAAGGCTTTCGGCCCCGGCGAAATCGTGAAGAAAACCCCTATGGGCGGCGACGCTCTGGTGGAAATCGAGTTCGAGAAGGTAGGCACCAAGCGCCTGATGCTGAAGGTGGCTGCCGCCAATATGACCAAGGTATAAAAAAGAAATCCCCCAGTGCAACGCACTGGGGGATTGTTTTATCCAGGAAATTGATTTTTATCGATGATATCTGTTTCAAAATTGCCATTTGATACGTTGTAAAGGGTGAGTTCCAAAACATCGTAGCTCTGGCTATCTTCCTCTAGGGTAATTAAATCAGGCGACTTATAATATACGGTATTCTCACCGAACTTGTGGTGCAGACCATACCATGTATCTCCGGCAGCATAATAAAACCGGTATGTACCGACGGGTGCATTTACGGTTGCAGAAGAATTTGCACTAATATAGAAAGCAAAGTCTTTACTGCTGTCATACATATTTTCAAAGTACGCATAACAATTACTGTTATACGGCGCATTAATCGTTACTTCGGGATAATCAGTATGGGCAGGACTGATAAGTATTTGCCCATTACTAACATAAACAGGAGATGCGGATATCTCAAAGGTACAACTAGCTTTTTTTATACCATTAATTTTAGCCGAGACTGTGGCAGTCCCTAAGCCTTTAGCGACAACTTTACCGCTTGAATTTACGGTTACAATAGACCGATTTGAGGAAACCCATTCAATTTGAGAACTATCGGCATTTGTTTCGTAGTCTAACTCATGTGTACCACCGATTTTTAAATGGAGAGTGCTGGGTTCGTTTAGGGAAATGTCATCAAAAAAGAAGCTCTTTATGTATTTACCAGTAAAAGTAAATGTCAACAAAGAAAGTATTACAATTATGCCAATAATTATAGTTGAATTGCTGAGGTTCTTTTTCCTGACGGTGGGACTGGGTTTGGCGGCGACATTGGTTTTGTTTTCAGACGGAAGGTTTAATGGGGGATCTGGAGTAACCTTAGTTCCGCAATGATGACAGTATTCGCTATCATTGAATAACTTTGTGCCGCATTTACGGCAAAAGCGAATATCGTCATGAGGCATTCGAAGAGACATATTGAAACCTCCTATGATATGATGAACTATATAAATACAGTTTAGGCGAAAGAAGATAAATAATCAACTAGGGATAAATAATTATTTTTGTCTAAAAAAAGTCTGCCCTGTCATTAAAATGAGGTAAAGGTTCCATGCTGCACGGACAAAAACAGCAGTTTTTGCGCTATAGATAGCATTTATCGCGTTGAACCTGCATTATCTGCTGAGTATACTGTAATGGCTGTGTGACAAAGCGCACAGCGAAGCAAAACCATTTCCCAGGAGGACTTTATGTATGACTAAGCAAAAAACACAGACGAAAAAACGGGAGAAATTAAACACTTGGCTCGTTGTTTTCGGAATCATCCTTGTGGTGGCCATTTTCTCCTGGATTATCCCGTCCGGTGCGTTTGAATATGAAACCATCGACGTTAACGGTACGGCCCGTTCCGTAGCCATCCCCGGTACTTACCACACCATTGAGA
>SAMEA104404106__coassemble_1858_pt1 | contig 14729 bp, 12 predicted proteins | sample SAMEA104404106__metabat2_high_PE_053 | metagenome-assembled genome bin SAMEA104404106 (sample SAMEA104404106) | Balaenoptera acutorostrata
CCAGGGTGGCAGGGTCGCAGGAGACGTACACGATGCGCTCAGGGGCCATTTCGGCAATGGTTTCCAGGGCGTCCTCATACATTCCCTTACGGGGAGGGTCCACCACGATGCAGTCCGGGGCAATGCCACGGTCACGGAAGGTTCTGGCGGCCTCACCGGCGTCAGCGCAGAGGAACTCCACGTTCTGCACGCCGTTGCGCTCAGCGTTCTTTTTGGCGTTTTCCACGGCCTCCGGCACGATTTCGGCGCCGATAACCTGGTCCGCTTTCCGGGACAGGCACAAGGTAATGGTACCGGTGCCGCAGTACAAATCCAGCACGGTGCCGCCATTGGGGGCTGCGTACTCCACGGCCCGGTCGTAGAGCTTTTCGGCCTGGGGCGGGTTAATCTGGAAAAATGCCTGGGGGGAGATGGAGAAGGTATAGCCGCACAGGCTTTCCTGGATGGTGTCGCTGCCCCACAGGGTATGGAAGTCACCGGCCAGGACGCTGTTGCCCTTAGATTTATTCACGTTCAGCACCACGCCCACAAGGCCGGGGCACACCGCCTGCAGAGCGGGGGCCAGGGTGGGGGTGGCGGTGCCGAAGCCCTTAGCAGAAACGATGGTCACCAGGGCCTCACCCTTACGGTTGGCGCGGGTGAACACATGGCGCACGCTGCCTTTGCCGGTTTCCTCGTTGTAGGCCGGAATATTATGCCGGGCCATCCAGTCGGTTACAGCGCCGTTTATGGCGTTGGAGAGGGTAGACTGGAGCAGGCAGTCGGACACGGGAATAATCTCGTGGCTGCGCTGCCGGTAAAAACCGGAGCACAGGGCCCCGTCCTGGAGTCCTACAGCGGAGATGGCCTTATTCCGGTAGCGCTCGGCGGAGTCTGCGGCGATAATCTCCTGGATTTCGTAGTCGCAGTCGCCCAGACGTTTCAGGGCGTGGTTCACCTTGTCCAGCTTAAACCGGAGCTCTTCTTCGTAGTCCATGTGCTGCAGCACGCAGCCGCCGCATTTACCGGCCACGCCGCAGGCAGGGGAGACACGGTGGGGGGAGGGCACTTCACAAGTGAGCGCCTTGCCATAGATTGCGCCCTTGGTGACCTTCAGCAGCTTTACCTGCCAGGTTTCGCCCACGATGGTGTCCTTCACGAACACTGCCCGGTCGTCAATATGTGCAACACCCATACCCTCGGAGGTATAGCCGTCAATGGTACAGGTGTAAATTTCGTTCTTTTTTAATGTTGTCACATCATTCACCTCATTTGGGACAGTTTAACACGAAAGCCACGGAATGAAAAGAGATATACATTGAATGGCACATGGATTCGTGGTAAACTTTTAATAATCATGAAAGAAAAGGAGTCGATATTATGCAGTTATCCAGTAGAATGAGCCATTTCGGAGAAAGTATCTTCACCCAGCTCACCCTGATTAAGCGTGACCGCTTGAGTAGAGGTCTGCCGGTGTATGACTTCAGCCTGGGCACCCCCAACATTGCCCCTGCGCCCCATATTCTGGAAACCATCTCCCGCGAGGCCGCAGACCCCAAGAACTACGTCTACGCCATCGCCGATCTGCCGGAGCTGCAGGACGCCGTGCAGACCTGGTATCGCCAGCGGTACGGCGTGGAAATCGACCCCAGAACCGAAGTCACGAGCCTCCTGGGCTCTCAGGAGGGCCTGAGCCACATTGCCCTGGCCTTTGCCGATGAAGGGGACACCTTCCTGGTGCCCAATCCCTGCTATCCCGTATTTGCCGACGGGCCCGTCATTGCCGGGGCTGAGCTGTACTATATGCCCCTTTTGGAAGAAAAGGACTACATCATTCAGCTCAGCGACATTCCGGAGGACGTGGCCAGACGGGCCAAAATGATGATTGTTTCCTATCCCAACAATCCCACCACCGCCATGGCGCCGGACAGCTTCTACCATGAGCTCATCGCCTTTGCCAAGCAGTACGACATTGTGGTGGTGCACGATAACGCCTACTCCGATCTGGTGTACGACGGCAAGCCCGGAGGCAGCTTCCTGCGCTTTCCCGGGGCCAAGGACGTGGGCGTGGAGTTTAACTCCCTGTCTAAAACCTACGGCATGGCAGGGGCCCGTGTGGGCTTCTGCGTCGGTAATGCCGATGTGGTGCAGGCCGTGAAGAACCTCAAGAGCAACATGGACTACGGAATGTTCATCCCGGTGCAGAAGGGCGCCATTGCCGCCATCACCGGCCCCCAGGACTGCGTGCCTGCAACAAGAATGGCATACCAGCACCGCCGGGATTTGCTCTGCCAGGGCATGACGGCTGCAGGCTGGCCCATGGAGCCCTGCTCCAGCACCATGTTCATGTGGCCCAAGCTCCCGGCAGGCTTTACGGACTCAGCCCAATTTGCCATGGAGCTCATTGAGAAAACCGGCATCATCGTCACCCCCGGCAGCGCCTTTGGCACCTTGGGAGAAGGCCATGTGCGTATGGCCCTGGTGCAGAACGAGGAAACCATTCTGCAAGCTGTGGAGGCTCTGCGTCAGTCCGGGATGCTGCATTTAGCATAAATATGCAGTTTTTCCCGCTGTTTTTCTTCGGATTTTGCCTCTGGTTGACAGTTGGTTACCATTTGACAACCGAGGATAGGATAGGAGAGGGTAGTATAGCTTAGGGTAGTGTAGGTAAGGATAGGTTTCATTCAATCTAAAACAACGCGCGGGAAATTTTTCTGATTTTTGGCGCATAGTCCCAGTGCATCCGGTTAAGCTAAAGGCACAACCAAAGATGGAGGCACATGACGATGAAGAAACTGAACCTTTTCTGCTGCCTACTGCTGGCCGTGACCTTGCTCACCGGCTGCTCCAGACAGGATAAACCCGCAAAATCTGAGCCTGACGGCGTGATTCCCACGGCAATTCCCCAGGTAACCACCCATCCCGGTGCATCGGACGGGGAGATCATGAACGATCTGGAACGTGGCATGGACGGCCTGAAAGACGATGTACAGGACGGCATGGACGGCGCCCGCCGGGATATGCGGGAAGCACGCGATAAGCTCATGCGTTAAACGAAACCAGGCAGCGGAGACGTAAAGCTCTGCTGCCTGATTTTTATGCTGAGAGCCTGTACGGCCCTGTGGTGCGGTTTTGCGGTGCTCGGCATACGAGTATACTCGCAAGTTACCTAAATTGCTTTCAGCGCAGCTGAGCAGGCTCTGAGGAATGAAATACCACGCTCCCGCTCGCGGACTTTTGCCCCAATACGCAGTTCAACGACGATGCTTTCCATGTGTCAGGGAATTTCCTTTGTCAGTATAGATAAAGCATTTTTCCTTGACAGCAGGTGCTTTCAGCCTAAGGCAAAAAATAATGAATAATATACAGAATATCGTATAATATGCAAATCAGGCTCCCGTTTTGGGAGCCTGATTTTTCTATGTCGTTTGTTCTTTGCCTTAATGGGTGTAGTCCAGCAGCTTCACCTTGTCGCCCTGATCCTTTGCAATGATGTCCTTCATCTTTTTGGCAAAGGGACAGGGGTAGCCGATGGGGGTGCCTTTCTGAATGCAGGAGGCGAAGGCGATGGTGTCCGCCCCACGCTCCACCAGCATACGGGCCCGCAGTACGGCCTTTTTACCGGGGCAGCCGCCGCAGTTCACAAAGCCAATCAGTTCGATATCTTCCTCCACACCTTCAAACACACCGGCTTTCTGCCGAATCATGCGGAAATCGGTGGTACCGGGGCAAAAATCCTCGGTTTGCATACAGCGGATAATGCCAAGTTTCATCCCTGTTTGTCATCCTTTCTCTTATTCTTCTCTTTAGTCGTCGTCTACTATGCCATTGCCGGAGAAGCTGCGGCACAGATGCTTGATGCAGCACTTCTCGCATTGGGGGGACCGGGCCTGACACACTGCACGGCCGTGATACACAATCCGGTGGCAGAAATCAGATGAGCGGTCGGGGGGCAGGATTTTCCGGAGCACCTGCTCGATTTTGGCAGGCTCCTTCAGTCCGTCCACCAGACCGATCCGGTTGGACAGGCGAATCATATGGGTGTCTACAACCACGCTGCCGGGGGTCTTATACAGGTCGCCCAGAATCAGGTTTGCGGTTTTGCGGCCCACGCCGGGAAGAGCAGTGAGCTCCTTCATGGTTTTGGGCACAACGCCGTTATGCCGTTCCAGCAGGGCGGCGGCGCAGGCGATGATGTCCTTTGCCTTAGCCCGGTAAAAGCCCGTGGAGTGTACGTAGTTTTCCATTTCGGTCAGGTCTGCCGTGGCGTAGTCAATGAGTCGGGGATACCGGGCAAACAGTGCCGGCGTCACCTTATTGACCCGGTCGTCTGTGCACTGCGCCGCCAACCGCACTGCAAACAGCAGCTCATAGTCCGTAGTATAGTCCAAAGTGCAGTCAGCGTCGGGATATTCTGCCTCCAGCAGGTCCACGACGGCCAGCACCTGATCTTCATTGAGCATCATGAATCACCTCTTACCTGGAAGCGTACCATATAAATGTGAATATTTCAAGAATTATGCAAGCCTAACTGCATAAATATAGGGGTTTTTACTTGTATTATCAAAAGAAAATTGTTATAATCACTATAAATAAGCCTTAATATGGGATTACTATGATGATGAATAGGGGAGAGATATGAATATTCTCACGAAAATTAATTCCCCGGCCGATTTAAAACAGGTACCTGAGGCCCAGCTGGGCGAGCTGGCCCAGGAAATCCGCGATTTTTTGATTGAACATATATCCAAAACCGGAGGCCACTTCGCCTCCAACCTGGGCACGGTGGAACTGACCATTGCCCTTGACCGTGTATATAACCCGGAAATCGACCGTATTGTATTTGACGTAGGCCATCAGGCATACGTACATAAGCTGCTCACCGGACGGCGTGACGACTTCGACACCCTGCGTCAGTTCGGCGGGATGTCCGGCTTCCCCAAGCCCAAGGAAAGCTGCTGCGACGCCTTCATTACGGGCCACGCCTCCACCTCCATTTCGGCGGCCTTGGGTATGGCCAGAGCCCGAACCATCCAGGGACGGGACTACGACGTCTGCGCCGTCATCGGCGACGGCTCCATGACCGGCGGCCTGGCCTATGAGGCAGCTGCCGACGCCGGACAGAGCGGCGAGCCCATGGTGGTTATCCTCAACGACAACGCCATGAGTATTTCCGAAAGCGTGGGCGGCATCGCCAATATGCTCTCGGATATGCGTACCCGGGAGGGCTACTTTGCCTTCAAGCGCATTTATCACCACACCATTGGTAAAATCACCCCGGTATACAACACCCTGCACCGCTTCAAACAGTGGCTGAAAAAGCGGCTTTTGCCCAATAACGTGTTCAGCGACATGGGCTTTTACTATCTGGGCCCCATTAACGGCCACGACGAGCAGCGTCTGGAGCAGGCTCTGCGCTACGCCAGAGACATGAACTGCCCCGTGCTGCTGCACGTGCTGACCCAGAAGGGCAGAGGCTACCAGAAAGCGGTAGAGCAGCCCAATCTGTACCACGGCGTGGGCCCCTTCGACCCCGCTGAGGGCCTGCCCAATAAGGAAAAGGTAGACTTTTCCGCCATCTTCGGCAAAACCCTGTGCGACCTGGCCGCCTCTGACCCCACCATCGTGGGCATCACCGCCGCCATGGAAGACGGCACGGGTATGAACGGCTTTGCCAAAACCTACCCGGAGCGCTTCTTCGACGTAGGCATCTGCGAAGAGCACGCCGTGACCATGTCCTCCGGCATGGCCTCTCAGGGAATAAAGCCCGTATTTGCCGTGTATTCTGGTTTTTTGCAGCGCAGCTATGATATGCTCATCCACGACGTGTCCCTGTCTCAGCAGCACGTTATTCTGGGCGTTGACCGGGCCGGTCTTGTGGGCGCAGACGGGGAGACCCATCACGGCGTATTCGACGTGACCTTCCTGCGCAGCGTCCCCGGCATGACCGTACTGGCTCCGGCCAGCTATGCAGAGCTGGAAGCCCTGCTCCGTGTAGCCGTGAGCGAAATCACCGGTCCTGTAGCTATCCGCTATCCCCGTGGCGGGGAGGGTGCTTATAAGGACTGCCATCCGGAAGCCGAAGCCCTGCTGCGTGAAGGCCGTGACCTGACCATCGTGAGCTACGGCATACTCATCAACGAAGTGCTGGAAGCCGCCGAGGCCCTCCGTGCTAGGGGCATCAGCGCCGAAGTGGTGAAGCTGTCTCAGCTCCAGAACTTCTCCATGCCCTGCACCATGGACTCCATCCGGAAAACCGGACGGGTCATCGTGGTGGAAGAAACCTGCCAGGCCGGCGCCATGGGTGAGCGGATTCTGGCCCTGTGCGAAGAAAACGGCCTGCATCCGCAGTCCGGCAAGCTGCTGAACCTGCAGGACGGCATCGTGCCCCACGGCACCGTAAGTGAGCTCAGACACTACTGCGGCATTGACGCCACCGGCATCGCCGCCACGGCTGAGCAAATGATGAATGAGGATAAGAAATGAAGAAACAAAGACTTGACCAGTTGGTGTTTGAGCGCGGATTCACAGAGAGCCGTGAACGGGCCAAAACCACCATTATGAGCGGTATTGTATATGTAAACGGCCAGAAAGCCGATAAGCCCGGTATGCCCGTGGCCCCCGATGCAGAAATCGAGGTCCGGGGCAACGCTCTGCCTTTTGTGAGCCGGGGCGGCTTTAAGCTGGATAAGGCCCTGAAGGTCTTTCCCGTAGATCCCGCAGGCAAAACCTGCATCGACTGCGGCGCATCCACCGGCGGCTTTACGGACGTCTTGCTGCAGCACGGTGCCAAAAAGGTGTACGCTGTGGACGTGGGCTATGGCCAGCTGGCCTGGAAGCTCAGAACTGACGAGCGAGTGGTGAACATGGAGCGTACCAACGTCCGCCATATCACCGCCGAGGAAATTCCCGAACCCCTGGATATGGCCGTTATGGACGTGAGCTTCATTTCCATTAAGCTGGTCATCCCGGCAGTAGGTAAGCTCCTGAAAGACGGCGCCGACTATATCTGCCTCATTAAGCCTCAGTTTGAGGCAGGGAAGGAAGAAGTGGGCAAGAAGGGCGTTGTACGGGATAAGAACGTACACCTTTCCGTCATCAACAGCTTCCTGGAATTTGTAGAAACCAGCGAATTTACCCTGATGGGCCTGGATTATTCCCCCATCAGAGGCCCTGAGGGCAACATTGAATACCTGGCCTGGCTGAAAAAGGGCCAGTATGACAGCCAGATTCCCGACCCCAAGACCATTGTGGAGGCATCCCACGGGGAGCTGGATAAGTAAAACGAGGTGACTCATGCGTGAATAAGTATATTGTGATTTGCCCCAACCCCTACCGTGACCCCGGCTTTGTGCAGACTCTGGCCATCTACCGGGAGCTCACGGGCCGTGGAATGCGCTGCGGCGTGTGGCCCCTGTTTGAGCCCTACGACGCTCCGGAAATCGTGGCCTTGGGGAAGAAGGTCCCTCTGGTGTCGTCCTGCTGGGACGCCGATATGCTGGTGAGCCTGGGCGGCGACGGTACCGTGCTGCACGTGGTGCGCCGGACCATGGAGCTGATGATTCCCATTATCGGCATCAACTGCGGGGATAAGGGTTTCCTGGCTGAGCTGGACGGGCCCAATATGGACCAGCTTCTGGAAGCAGTCAGCGGCAATTACCGTCTGAGCCGCCGGATGATGCTGGATGTGAGCATGTACCGGGGCGACGAGGTGGTCTTTAACGATACCGCCCTCAACGACGTGGTACTCAAGAGCGTGCACAACTGCATTACCGTCACGGCCAAGTCCATGGGCCAGACCCTGTGCCATTTCTCCGGCGACGGCATCATTCTGGCAACGCCCACAGGCTCCACGGGCTACTCTCTTTCCGCAGGCGGTCCCATTGTGGAACCGGAGGCGCGGAATATTCTCATCACGCCCCTGTCAGCCCACATGCTGTCGGCTAAGCCCCAGGTGCTCAGCCCCAGCCGAATTATTGAAATTACCGCAGAGCGTCTGCGGGGCAGACCCACCGTGGTGTCCGTTGACGGCAACGATACCATAGATTTTCTGCCCGGCGACAAGCTGCTGGTACGGAAAAGTGAACATCAGGCCAATATTGCTGATTTGCAGCTGCGGCCGTTTTATGAGCGAGTGATGGATATATTGTCCAGATAAGGAGGCAAAACCATGAAGCAAAACAGGCAAGCGGTGATCAAGGAAATCATTTCCACCCAGATCATCGAAACCCAGAACCAGCTGATGGAGGCCCTGGCAGACAGAGGCATCCGCAGCACCCAGGCCACCGTATCCCGAGACATTCGTGAAATGCGACTGGTGAAGGACCAGGACTCTGACGGCAGATACCACTACAGTATGCCCAGTCAGCATTCCTCTCCGGAGTTTGACGTCAAGCTCCGCAAAATCTTCCGGGAAAGCGTCACCAGCTACGCCATAGCACAAAATATCATCGTCATCAAGACCCTGCCCGGTCTGGCCAGCGCCGCATGTGCAGCTCTGGACTCCATTAAGCTGCCCCATTTCGTGGGCTCTCTGGCCGGGGACGACACCGCCTTTCTGGCCATGACCGACGCCGATTCTGCTGCGTCCTTCTGCGCCCAGATTGAGGATATGCTCAAGTGAGCGAAACTGTAAGTAGAAAGAGTGTGGGATATGCTACGAGAACTCCACATTGAAAATGTTGCCATCATCGAACGGGCGGACATCGCATACCGGGAGGGCTTTAACGTCATGACCGGTGAGACCGGTGCCGGTAAGTCCATCGTCATCGACTCCATGAACGCCGTTCTGGGTGGCAGAACCAGCCGGGAGCTGGTGCGTCACGGGGCCGATAAGGCCTCCGTCACCGCCGTGTTCGACGGGGACGCTGCGGACAGCTGGCTCCGGGAAAACGATATCGACCCAGAAGATGAGCTCATCTTAAAGCGCACCGTCAGCGCCGAGGGCAAAAGCAGCTGCCGGGTCAACGGTATGCCCGTGTCCGTCCAGAGCCTGCGGGAGCTGGGGGGACTGCTGCTGAACATCCACGGCCAAAACGACGGCCGCAAGCTCATGGACGAGGCCAGCCACCTGGACTATCTGGACGCCTTTGGCGGCTATACGGCCCAGCTGGAAGCATTTAGGGCTTCTTACGAAACCTACCGCAAGGCGCTCCGGAAAATGCAGAAACTCGTCATGGATGAAGACGAGAAGATGCGGATTAAAGAGTCCCTGGAATACCGGATTCACGCCCTGGGGCAGGCAAACCTCACCCCCGGCGAAGAAGCCCAGCTGGAGGCCAAGGCCGACCTGATGCGCAACGCCGAGAAGCTCTCGGAGAACCTGGGCGCAGCCTTCACAGCCCTGTATGACGGGGAATATAACGCCTTGGGCCTCATTGCCGACGCCAAGTACGCCATCGGCAAGGTGCTGGACTATGCCCCCGATCTGGTGGAGGCCCCCAAGGCCCTGAAAGAAGCCAGCCTCATCCTGGACGATATCGCCGAAACCCTCCGGGACATTCTGGGCGCTCTGGATTTCTCTCCGGAGGAATTTGACCGCATGGAATCCCGCCTGGCCGAGCTTCAGAAGCTGGAGCGGAAATTCGGCACCGACGAGGAGGGCCTCATCCAGATGCTGGAGGAGAGCCGTCAGCGTCTGGAAGAAATCGACTCTTCTGACGATCTCATGCAGCTGTATAAAAAAGAAGCTGCTGAGTGCCGGGAAAAGGCCAGAATCCAGGCAGCCAAGCTCACCGAGGCCCGGAAAAAGGCCGGGGAGGAGCTGGCAGAGCGCATCCGCAAGGAGCTCCGGGATTTGTCCATGCCCTCCGTGCAGTTTGTCACTGAGGTGCTGCCTGTGGAGTCAGAAGACGGCTTCACGGCAACCGGCGGGGACATTGTGCGTTTCCTGATTTCCGCCAACGCCGGCGAAAAGCCCGGACGCATCAGTAAAATCGCCTCCGGCGGTGAGCTGAGCCGCATTATGCTGGCCATGAAAACTGTCTTTGCCCGTCAGGATAAGGTGCCCACTTTGGTCTTCGACGAGATTGACACCGGTATCTCCGGCATCGCTGCCCAGCGGGTGGCCGAGAAGATTGCCGCCCTGGCAAAGACCGTGCAAATCATCTGTGTGACCCATCTGCCCCAGATTGCAGCCATGGGCACCCATAATTTCCGCATTTCTAAGGGAGAAAAGTCCGGAAGAACCTTTACATCCGTACTGCCTTTGGATTATAATGAGAAGTCAGCAGAAATTGCTCGCCTGCAGGGCGGTGAAGTCATCACCCCTGTATCCCTGGCCGGTGCCCGGGAGCTCATGCAGGCCGCTGACGACTTTAAAGCAACGCTTTAATTCAGAATTATCACTTTAGGAGAATGAGACACATGAAACTTTACGACGAATTGGTTGCCCGTGGTCTGATTGCCCAGGTCACCGATGAGGAACAGATTTCCGATATGATTAACAACGGCAAAGCAACCTTCTATATCGGCTTTGACCCCACCGCTGACTCTCTGCACGTCGGTCACTTCATGGCTCTGATGCTCATGCGCAGACTGCAGAAGGCAGGCAACAAGCCCATCGCCCTGATTGGCGGCGGCACCGCCATGATCGGCGACCCCTCCGGCCGTACCGATCTGCGTAAGATGATGACCGTAGAAACCATTCAGCACAACTGCGACTGCTTCAAGAAGCAGATGAGCAAGTTCATCGAATTTGGCGATGACAAGGCCATGATGGTCAACAACGGCGACTGGCTGCTGGACCTGAACTACGTGGATTTCATCCGCGAAATCGGCCCCTGCTTCTCCGTCAACAATATGCTGCGTGCTGAGTGCTACAAGCAGAGAATGGAAAAGGGTCTCAGCTTCCTGGAGTTTAACTACATGCTCATGCAGAGCTACGACTTCTACCGTCTGTACCAGGATTACGGCTGCAATATGCAGTTCGGCGGCAACGACCAGTGGAGCAACATGCTGGGCGGCACCGAGCTCATCCGCAAGAAGCTGGGCAAGGACGCTCAGGCCATGACCATCACCCTGCTGCTCACCAGCGAGGGCAAGAAGATGGGCAAGACCGCCGGCGGCGCAGTTTGGCTGGACCCCGAAAAGACCAGCCCCTACGACTTCTACCAGTACTGGAGAAACGTGGACGACGCAGACGTCATCAAGTGCCTGAAGATGCTCACCGAGCTGCCTCTGGAACAGATTGCCGAAATGGAAACCTGGAAGGACGCCAAGATTAACGAGGCTAAGGACATTCTGGCCTTCGAACTGACGAAGCTGGTTCACTCCGAAGAAGAGGCCACCAAGGCCCGTGAAGCTGCAAGAAGCCTGTTCGGCGGTGCAGCAAACAGCGCAAACATCCCCACCACTGAAATTACCGAAGCTGACCTGACTGACGGCGCTGCCGGCATCATTAAGCTGCTGGTGGTTTCCGGTCTGTGCGCCTCCAACGGCGAAGCCCGCAGAAACATTCAGCAGGGCGGTGTTTCCGTAAACGACGAAAAGATTACCGATATTAATGCCGTCTTCTCCGCAGAGGCTCTGCGTGAAGGCGTTGTCGTGAAGCGCGGCAAGAAGAACTTCAACAAGGTTATCCTGAAGTAAGTTTTCTTTCCCCGTAAAACGAAAAAGCCGCATACACCGGGTAGGCGTCTGCGGCTTTTCCATTTTGAAATGAGGAATTCCTATGGAGAAAAGAGAGCGATTCAGCAGCCGACTGGGCTTCATTTTGGTCAGTGCAGGCTGTGCAATCGGTTTGGGCAACGTCTGGAAGTTCCCGTATATGTGCGGTGAAAACGGCGGTGCCGTGTTTATTTTAATTTATCTGCTGTTCCTGGTGATTATGGGTCTGCCCATCCTGGTCAGCGAGTTTGCCATCGGCAGAGCCAGCCAGCGGGGCATCGCAACGGCCCTCAGTGAGCTGGAGCCCGCCGATCGGCACTGGCATATGTTCCGCTGGTTCTGCATGGCCGGTTCCATCATTCTCATGATGTTCTATACCGTGGCCTGCGGCTGGATGCTCAATTATGCCTTCCGCATGATTACGGGCACCATGACCGGCCTGCCTGCCGAGGAAGTGCCTCTGCAGTTCGTGAACATGCTGGCAAGCCCCGGAACCATGGTCTTCTGGACCGTCATCACCGTGGTATTCTGCTTTGCCATCTGTGCCTGCGGCGTGCAGCAGGGCGTGGAGCGTGTGAGCAAGTGGATGATGATTTGTCTGCTGGTGCTCATGGTCATTCTGGCCATTCACTCCGTGCTGATTCCCGGCGCTGTAGAGGGCATCAAGTTCTACCTGGTGCCGGACTTCCAGCGGGTGAGGGAAGTGGGCCTCATTAACGTGGTCTTTGCCGCACTGACTCAGGCCTTCTTTACCTTAGGCATCGGCGTGGGCTCCATGGCCATTTTCGGCTCCTACCTGGACGATAAGCGCAGCCTCACCGGCGAAGCAGTACACATCATCCTGCTGGATACCTTCGTGGCGCTGACTGCGGGCTTCATCATCATTCCCGCCTGCTTTGCCTACGGCATCCGTCCCGATTCCGGCCCTCCGCTGCTGTTCATTACGCTCACCAGCGTCTTTAACGATATGCCCATGGGCAGACTGTGGGGCAGCGCCTTCTTCCTGTTCATGTCCTTTGCGGCCCTCACCACGGTGGTAGCCATGTTTGAAAACCAGATTTCTTTCAGCGTGGATATGCTGGGCTGGACCCGTAAAAAGTCCGTGGCCGTGAACCTGTGCGCTATGCTGGTGCTGACCCTGCCCGCAGCCCTGGGCTACAACGTCCTGAGTGCCTTTGAGCCTCTGGGCCCCGGCACCGCCGTCCTGGACTTCGAGGACTTTATCGTGTCGGATAACCTGCTGCCCATCGGCGGCGCCATGATGCTGCTGTTCTGCAGCGCCAAGCACGGCTGGGGCTTCGACAACTTCCTGGAAGAAGCCAACCGGGGTGAAGGCATGAAGTTCCCGGTAAAATTCCGCGGCTACATGACCTACGTTCTGCCCACTGTACTGGTGGTGCTGTATTTCCGTGGCTTCACGGCGAAAATCGCCAACGTGGGCCCCACGGGACGCATGATTTACATTGTCTGCGCTGCCATTTACGTGGCATTTGTGGCCTACATTGTGTTCGGTAAGAGAAGGAAGCAGTCCCTATGACCCCCGAACAAACCGCACACCTCAGCCAGCTTACGCAGCCGCTGCTCACCTGGTTCAGAGCCAACGCCCGGGATTTGCCCTGGCGCCACACCCACGACCCCTATCCCATTTGGATCAGTGAGATTATGCTCCAGCAGACCAGAGTGGCCGCTGTGCTGGGCTACTACGACCGATTTTTAACCGCCTTCCCCCGGGTGCAGGACTTAGCTGATGCTCCGGAAGACCAGCTCATGAAGCTGTGGGAGGGCCTGGGCTACTATAGCCGTGCCCGCAACCTGCAAAAAGCCGCAAATCTGGTTTGCAGCGAGTATGAGGGCCGGTTCCCGGATACCTACGAGGGCCTGTTAAAGCTCCCCGGCATCGGGGAATACACCGCCGGGGCCATCGCCTCGGCAGCCTTCGGCAGACGGGTTCCTGCCGTAGACGGCAACGTGCTGCGCATTGTGAGCCGCATCTGCGACGTCCACGAGGACATTATGGACACGAAAGTGAAGGCCGGATTCCGTGAGGCTGTGGCCTCCATTTTGCCGGATACCCCGGAGGAAATGCACATCTTCAACCAGTGCATGATGGAGCTGGGCGCAACGGTCTGTCCCCCCAAGGGGACGCCCCAATGCGAAGAGTGTCCTGCTGGCAGCTTCTGCCTGGCCCGGCAGCGGGGAACCATCGGGGAGCTTCCCGTAAAGGCCCCAAAAAAGGCCCGGCGCATCGAAGAGAAAACCGTCTTTGTCCTGCTCCGTGACGGCCAGATTGCCGTCCGCAAGAGAGGGGACACGGGCCTGCTGGCGGGACTTTGGGAGTTTCCCAATACGGAGGGCCATATTGATGAAAGCGGCGTATTTAGCGCTGTAGAAGCCCTGAACCTAAAGGTTTTGGACTGGCGCAAGCAGCTCACCGCCAAGCACATCTTCACCCATGTGGAGTGGCACATGACGGGCTACGTGCTCCAGGTAGCAGGGGAGGGGCTGCCGGACTTTGTCTGGACAGACGACCCCAACTTTACGGACCACGCCATACCCTCAGCCTTTACCCGCTTCACCGCCGAAGCCAAGGCCCTGTTAAGTGAATAAAAAGAACGCCTGTATGGAGCTTATCTCCGTACAGGCGTTTTGTCTTGTATACTGTATATGCTTTGGGCGATTTGTTCTGCCTGCCAGGGGCTGTGGGTCACCAGCACCAGGGCCTTGTCTTGGGTGTTGCAAGCAATGAGCCGGAGCATCTGCCGGGCGGTTTCCTCATCAAGAGCCGAAAGGGGTTCATCCAGCAGGAACACGTCCCCGTCGTAGGCCAGAGCCCGTGCCAGGGAAACCCGCTGCTGCATACCGCCGGAAAGCTCTCCCGGCAGCTTGCGTAAGTGCTCCTTGAGGCCCACTCGCTCCAGCCAAAGTCTTGCCTGGGGCAGGGTAGAGGGGGAGTCCCCCAAAACCAGATTCACGTTTTCCTCTGCCGTGAGCCAGGGCACCAGACGGGGCTCCTGGAACATATAAGACAGCTTTTCCGTGCTCCGGAGCACCTTGCCGCTTGTGGGGGCCAAATGCCCGGACAGCAGCCGGAGCAGGCAGGTCTTGCCACTGCCGGAGGGGCCCATGAGGGCCATGTGCTCACC
>SAMEA104404106__coassemble_1872_pt1 | contig 14648 bp, 12 predicted proteins | sample SAMEA104404106__metabat2_high_PE_053 | metagenome-assembled genome bin SAMEA104404106 (sample SAMEA104404106) | Balaenoptera acutorostrata
GGACGACATCGGCCCCATCACCGCCGGATTTATCCGTTCCTGGCTGGACCAGGAGCAGTCCCGCCATCAGATTCGCCTGCTGCGGGAAGCAGGGGTATTTATGGACAGCACCGAGGTGGTGGAGGATACCCGTTTCAAGGGCATGACCTTCGTGCTCACGGGCACCCTGGAAAAGTTCACCCGCAATGAAGCCGCCGCCATCATCGAGCGCCTTGGGGGCAAGGCCTCCGGCAGCGTGTCGAAAAAGACGACTTATGTGCTGGCAGGTGAAAATGCAGGCAGTAAACTCACAAAGGCCCAGGATCTGGGTATCGCGATTATCACTGAAGATGACTTTGCAAAAATGATTCAGTGAAAAAAGGAGTATTCGTTGGTTACATTTCGAGATTTGACCCTGGAAGACATTCCGGCTGTCAAAAAGTTTTTTGATGATTATGCATCCCGGTCCTGCGACGCCACCATCGGCAGCGCATTCATGTGGCGCAAGTATTTTGAAACTCAGATTTACATGGATGATACGCTGCTGCTGTTTAAGGTTATGCGCAGCCCCGGTAAGGTAGCGTTCGTCACGCCCTACGGCGACATGGAACGAGGCTTCCGGATGATTTTTGAATATTGCAGAGCCATGGACATCAGCGCAGCCTTCTGCGCCGTGACGAACCGGGAACTGCCCTACTATGAAGAACACTTCAAGGTCTGTGACGTGAACTTCAACCGCACCTGGAGCGACTATCTGTATGAAGCAGAGCGTCACCGCACCTTTGCAGGTAAGAAGCTCAGCGGACAGAGAAACCACGTGAACAAGTTCCTCAAGAGCTACGAAAACTGGAGCTTCGAGCCCGTGACCCAGGAAAACCTGGAAGAAGTCCGGGACTTTGCCATCGGCATCCAGCACGCAAACCAGAAGGAGTCCGACACCTACGAGGCAGAAAAGGAAATTCTGCACGAGGTCTTTGCCCATTATGACCAGTACGGCTTCTTCGGCAACGTTCTGCGTGTGGAGGGCGAGATTATCGCCATGGCCCTGGGTGAAGTGGTGGGGGACACCCTGTTTGTTCACGTGGAAAAGGCAAACAGAGCCTATCACGGGGCTTATCAGATGATGGTGCGTGAGTTTGCCAAGGCCCACACCGATGAAACCGTCTGCTACATTAACCGGGAGGACGACTCCGGGGACGAGGGTCTGCGTACCTCCAAGCTGAGCTACCAGCCCTGCGAATTGCTGGACAAGGCCACCATAAAGGTATTTTGGCCCGACGAATGTTAAGCAAAATGCCCGAAAATCTGGGATTTTCAGGAAATAATTCATAAACTATTCAAACCCAATTCACAAATTGCTAGGGGAAAAGGTGTACTATAATAAGCGAAGAACATGTAGATAATATATTTTCTCTCACTCTCTTTCTCTTTTCCTTTAGCAAAGAAGGCCCGGGTTATCCGGGCTTTCTTTGTCTTTCACTTTAAGGAGGTAAACCAGATGAAAAAGACTGCTAAACTGCTCACTGCCGGTGCAGTGGCTGCTCTGGCCGCAGCCGGTGCTGCTGCATACAAGAAGTACATGGAATCCTACAACCAGGTAGAAACCGAAACTGAGGACGAAGATTCCGACTTCGTACCCATGCAGTACATCGACGATGATGATTTTGAATATGTCATCGAGGACGAAGATCAGATTATGTTTGACGAATAATCCTGATTGCTCGTGAAAACATAAAACGCCCCGCACAAGACGCTGAACGTGTCTGTGCGGGGCGTTTGGCTTTATGCTTATTTGTACATGTTGGAGTAGTCAATGTGCAGGTCGTCGCCGTCAAAGCTGCCGTCCAGCTTACTGAGCACCCGGTTGTAACCTTCGCTGCCTTCCTCGTAGGGAACGGGGCGGTAGTCGTTGGCGTTTTCTTTGCCGGAGATGGCCACGGGAATGAGCTTAACCTCCTTGCGGACATAGCTGCCGTCCTGCTGCAGCTCATAGACCACCTGGGCAATCACGGAGTCCTTATCGCGGGGATTGGTGTTGCCGCCGAAGCTGAAGTTACCCAGGCTGTAGAAGATGTAGCCTCCGTGATACTCCTCGGTAATCTGGAGCACATGGGGGTGGCTGCCGATTACCACGTCTGCACCGGCGTCGATGGCGGCTCGGGCGGCTTTCTGCTGGGTTTCCGTGGGATGGTAGCGGCCTTCAATGCCGAAGTGGCAGGCGGCCATGATGACGTCCGGATTTTCGTTGGCCTTCAGGCGTTCAATTCCTGCGGTGACCATTTCATCCGTGGGCATATTGATGGCGTAAATGGCCAGCTTCATGCCGTCCACGTCGTAAATCTGGTAATCGTCGTTGTCCACGTAGGGAATCCCCACGGCGTCCAGAGCCTTGTGGGTATCTTCAATGCCCTTGGGGCCGTAGTCGTCGGTGTGGTTATTGGCAAAGGTCACCACATCCACGCCGCCTTCCGTGAGAATCTGAGCGTGGGATGAGTCCCCCAGAAAGAAAAACGTGCCGTAGGCCACATTGTTCATCCATTTGTCGGAGAAGGTACATTCCAGATTGGCGATGGTGAAGTCGTCTGCTTCAAAAATGTCCTTGGTGCCGGAGAAGGGGTAGGCGAAGTCGCCGTCCATGACGTTTTCATAGTCATTATTGAGCTGGCTGGAGCTGAGGGTGCAGTCACCGATCATGGAGATGGTGAACTCGGTTTTCAGTCCCTCAGGGGGCCAGACGGGTTCGGGGGTAGGGGTGACCACAGGGGTGGGGCTGGGGGTCGGCACAGGGTCGGCTTCATAGGTGACGAAGCGGTCCACATTGACCTCGCCGCCGAAAAGACGGGTGAAGGCTTCCTTCAAATCATCAGTGATGCTGAACCCGCTGAGGGCGAGAATCAGGGCTGTGACCAAAGTCAGGGCAATGGTTTTCTTTAGTTTCATGATGCTCCTTCAATCTTGCAATACAATCTTTGGGTTTTCGCCCTATTATACCTGAATGGGACATTTTTGTAAAGAAAGCATGAAGAAAGCCGCTGGGAATTTATGGAGTTCGGGCCTGGGAATAAGAAAAGCACTGCAGAAAATTCTGCAGTGCTTTTTAGTTACTTATGGGTTCGTCTTACAGGAAGCTCCACAGGTTAAAGGCAATGACCAGGGAAGAGAAGACGATGGAAACGGTGGACACCAGCTTAATCAGGATGTTCAGGGAAGGACCGGAAGTATCCTTGAAGGGGTCACCGACGGTATCGCCGACAACAGCAGCCTTGTGTGCATCGGAACCCTTGCCGTCGAAGTGGCCGGACTCGATGTACTTCTTGGCGTTATCCCAAGCGCCGCCTGCGTTGGACATGAACACAGCCATAACGAAACCGGTAACGGTAACGCCGCCCAGCATACCAACAACACCGTTAACACCCAGAACCAGGCCGGTGATGATGGGCAGAACGATGCCCAGAACAGCGGGAGCAACCATCTGCTTCAGTGCACTCTGGGTGCACAGGTCAACGCATCTGGAGTAGTCGGGCTTAGCCTTGCGTTCCATGATGCCGGGGATTTCCTTGAACTGACGGCGAACTTCAACAACGATGCTCTGTGCGCTGGTTGCAACTGCGCTCATGGTCAGAGCGGAGAACAGGAAAGCGCCCATAGCGCCGACGAACAGGCCGATCAGCACAGGGGGGTTAGTCAGGGACAGGTCCATAGCGTCGCCGGCCTTTTCGCCGACCAGGCTGACGTAAGAAACCATCAGAGCCAGAGCGGTCAGAGCAGCAGAGCCAATGGCGAAGCCCTTACCGGTAGCAGCGGTGGTGTTGCCCAGGGAGTCCAGAGCGTCGGTGCGTTCACGAACTTCTTCACCCAGGCCGGACATTTCAGCAATACCGCCTGCGTTATCGGCTACGGGGCCGTAAGCGTCGGTTGCCAGGGTGATGCCCAGAGTGGACAGCATGCCGACAGCGGCAACGCCGATGCCGTACAGGCCCATGGTGTATTCCTTAGTACCGCCAGCGCAGAAGAAGGAGATGATAACTGCTGCGGAAACGATAATAACAGGAGCTGCGGTGGACTTCATGCCCAGGGACAGGCCGGAGATGATGACGGGGCCTGCGCCGGATTCAGCAGAAGCTGCCAAATCCTGAGTGGGTTTGTAAGTATCAGAGGTGTAGTACTCGGTGAAGTAGCCGATAGCGGAGCCGCCCAGCAGGCCGGACAGGATAGCGGCGTACAGGCCCATGTTACCGGGCATGATGAACTTCACCAGGAAGATATCAGCAACAGCTGCGATGATGGCTGCGCCGTAGGTGCCCTTACGCAGAGCCTTCAGCAGAGTCATCTGGTCGGTGCTTTCACCGGTGCGGACCATGAAGGAGCCGATGAGTGCAGCGAAAATACCGATGGTAGCCAGAGCGATGGGCAGCAGCATGGAGTTCCACATGAGGCTGGTACCATTGAAGGCCACAACGCCCAGGGACAGAGCTGCGTAAATGGAGCCGACGTAAGACTCGTACAGGTCGGCGCCCATACCGGCAACGTCGCCTACGTTATCGCCTACGTTGTCGGCGATGGTAGCGGGGTTACGGGGGTCATCTTCGGGGATGCCGGCTTCAACCTTACCAACCAGGTCAGCGCCGACGTCAGCAGCCTTGGTGTAGATACCGCCGCCGACACGCGCAAACAGAGCCATGAAGGATGCGCCTACGCCGAACATAACCATGCATTCACCCATGAGCATGGCGTCGTAGCCTACAACATACTTCAGGATGTGGAACCAAGCGGTGACTTCCAGCAGGCCCAGACCGACAACGGTGAAGCCCATAACGGAGCCGGAAGAGAAAGCAACCTGCAGACCGCGGTTCAGACCTTCGTGAGCGGCCTGAGCGGTACGGGCGTTAGCGCTGGTAGCAATCTTCATGCCGACGTAACCGGCAGTAGCGGAGCAAACACCGCCTACCAGGAAGGCAACGGGGATGAACCAGCTGGCCAGCAGACCAACTGCAGCCAGGATGCACATAATCACCAGAACGATGACAAATACGATTGCGACAGTTTTGTACTGTCTCTTGAGGTAGGCGTTAGCGCCATCTCGGATGGACTGGGCAATCTCGACCATGAGGTCAGTGCCTTCGGTGTAGGACATAACCTTCTTGCGCTGCATAACTGCGAACAGAAGCGCCAGAATTGCCCCCACGAAACCAATCCAGAACATGTTTTCCATGGGAAATTCCTCCTAGAATTGTCTTACAGTCACGGTTGTTGTTTGATTTTTATTCGGTGACTGCGTTTATCTATTATATAGTCAAAATTAGGGAATTTCAATGGATATTTTACAAGGCTGTGAACACATTTTTGTGTAAAATGGCATAAAGCACAAGAAATCTGACAAAATTCAGACGGAATAAACAAAAAAATCACAATATCTTTGGACAAAAAGGAAACATTGCGATATTTTTAACAGTGCCGTGATGAAATTTTTGTGAATTCTGCCATCAGCTGTTTGGGTGCTGTCTGCCGGTGTGGTCCACAGTAAAATCGTCGGGATAAATGAGCTGGGAAATGGGGAGAATTTCGTAGCCCTCGCCCTGGAGATATTCGATGATGTGGGGCAGGGCCTCGGGGGTGTGAATGGCGGCGTTATGGAACAGGCAGATGCTGCCGGGACGGACTTTTTGGCGGATGCGCTGCTCAATTTCGTCGGCGGGAATCTCCTTCCAGTCCAGGCTGTCCACGTCCCACTGAATGACGTTCATGCCCATGGCGTTAATGGTCTGCACCACGTGGTCGTCGTACTCGCCGTAAGGGCATCGGAACAAAGTGGGGGCCGTGCCGGTGATGGCCTTGATTTTCTCGTTGCAGGCGCTGACGTTGGAGGCAATGCCGTCGGCTGAGAGCTTGGAGAAGTGGGCGTGGTCATCGGAGTGGTTGCCCAGCTCCATACCGGCCTGGTGCAGCTGACGCACGGATTCCGGATATCGGTCCACCCAGTCGCCCACCAGGAAGAAGGTGGCTTTTACATTGTAGTGGTTCAAGATGTCAATGAGCTTTTCCGTGTCCTCGTTGCCCCAGGCAGCGTCAAAAGACAGGGCTACCACCTTATTGTCCCGTTCCACGCTGTAAATGGGCAGTGCCCGCTGGGTGGCCGAAACACCCACGATTTCCGGACAGTTGATCACGTAGAACATACCGATAATAATGGCAATCACACCCAGGGCGGAAAGCAGGTCACTTTTTCGTTTTGCTGCAGCTTGATGTTTGGTCATGTTGAGTCCTCCCAAATCACATTTTGGTAAAGCGTATGCCGCGGAGAGCGTAAATAGAAGGTTCACAAGGCCCATAGAATATGGTATACTTTTAAAATATGCACCGAAACGAGAAGAGGTAAAGACCATGAAACGCATAGTGACCATTCAAGATATTTCCTGCCTGGGCAAGTGCTCCCTGACGGTAGCGCTGCCGGTCATCTCGGCCATGGGCGTGGAAACGGCTGTGATTCCCACAGCGCTGCTGTCCACCCATACCATTTTTCCGGACTTTACCTTTAAAGATTTAACCGGCGAGATTGAAGGCATCTCCCGGCACTGGCAGAGCCAGGGCGTCGGCTTCGACGCCATTTACACGGGCTACCTGGGCTCTCAGCACCAGATTGACGTGGTTTCTCAGGTGTTCGACGCCTTTAAAACGGAGGAGAACTTCATTTTCGTGGACCCGGCCATGGCCGACCAGGGCAAGCTCTATGCAGGCTTTGACATGGACTTTGCCCACGCCATGACTAAGCTGTGCCGCAAGGCCGATATCATCGACCCCAATATTACGGAGGCCTGCTTCATGACGGGCACGCCCTATAAAGAGCAGTACGACGAGCGCTATGTCCGGGAGCTTATGGATAAACTGGTGGACCTGGGGGCAAAGACCGTGGTGCTCACCGGCGTGAGTCTGGAGCCCGGTAAAACCGGCGTTGTGGGCCTGGATACGGACACGGGCAAGACCCACCATTATTTCCACCCCCATATTGAGGGGCAGTTCCACGGCACCGGGGATATTTTCTCCAGCACGGTGGTGGGGGCCATGATGAACGGCAAGAGCCTGGACGATGCCCTGCGCATTGCGGCGAACTTCACTTATGAGTGCATCCGCATCACAGCGGAGGAAGCGCCGGCGTGCTGGTACGGCGTAGCCTTTGAGAAGGCCATTCCTTATTTAATCCAAGAGCTGCACCGCTGAGGATTCACAAAACCTTAACAAAAGATTCAAGAAATAATGTATTTTTGACACGCACACTGGAGTATACTGCCGTAGAAAACAGCAGCAAGACATTGTGAAACAGCATAAGTTCATGCCGCCTGGTTTCGGGCGGCATTTCTTTATAGAAATTCCCGAAAAAGGAGGAAGAATTGATGATTACTTTTGCAGATGTAAAAGCCAATAAGACCATTGAAACGTATATCAAAAAGGCGGATGAGTCCCTGGTGGCTCTGGGCTTCACGGAGCACAGCTTCGCCCATGTGACTATGGTGGCTAATAATGCCGCATATATTCTTGAGACTCTGGGTTACCCTGAGCGTCAGGTGGAGTTGGTGAAAATCGCCGCTTACCTGCACGACATCGGCAACCTGGTCAACCGGGTGGACCACTCCCAATCCGGCGCAGTCATGGCCTTCTTCATTCTCAATGAGATGCACATGGACCCGTCCGAAATTGCAGAGATTGTCACCGCCATCGGCAACCACGACGAGGGCACCGGCGTAGCTGTGAGCCCCATGGCCGCAGCGCTGATTCTGGCCGACAAGTCCGACGTGCGCCGCAGTCGCGTGCGTAACCAGGACGTCACCACCTTTGATATTCACGACCGTGTGAACTACTCGGTCAAAAAGGCTGAACTGAAAATCAATGAAAACCACACGCTCATCAAGCTGAAGCTCAGCGTCGATACCCGATTCGGTACCGTCATGGACTACTTTGAAATCTTCATGAAGCGTATGGTCATGTGCCGCAAAGCGGCCGAAAAGCTGGGGCTGCAGTTCAAGCTCATCATCAATGAGCAGCAGCTGATTTAAGCCCGTTTCACACTGGGAAAAACGGATGGCAGCTCTTTTGGAGCTGCATTCGATTTTCTATAGATTAACCCCGTCATCTGAACCGGAAACTCGGATGACACGATCCTAGGAGGATACTACAATGAAAAAGATTTTAATGATGCTTCTGGCAATGACTATGCTGCTGGGCCTGGTAGCCTGCGGCGGCAGCGACGAACCCGAAGCAACTCCTGCTCCCGAAGCAGTAGAAGACACTCTGGATGATGCAGAAGCTGTAGAAGGCGAAGAAGCTGAAGAGCCCGCCGATGCAGAAACCGCTGACGCAGAACCCGCAGAAGAGCTGACCTTCACCGGCATCATCGAAGAGAAGAAGGACTTCATGGTAATCGTGACTTCCGAAGACGGCGCTGAGGCTTACGTCTTCACTCTGGCTGACGGCGTAGAGTGCGAAGCTGCTGAAGGCGACAAGGTTACCGTTACTTACACCGGCGACCTGGAGAAGTTCATCACCGACGACGCTGAACTGCTGGCCAGCAAGATTGAACTGGCTGAATAAGTTCTGACATAAACTGCCCCCTATGGGGGCGGCGCCATCCCAGTATGGTGAACGAGAAACGCCCCGGACAAACTTGTCCGGGGCGTTTTTTTATTGCGGATTAGGGTGTTTCGTTCAGCCTCTGGGTCTGCAGCTGGATTTGTTTAATGTTTAATGCCTTCTGACCGTCCTGGGCGTCCAGCTGATCCAGCTCATGCTCGTAGGCATCGACGGTGATGTCGTCGCCGACCTCCAAATCTCGGAACTCAATCTCCCACACGTCGCCGGTATCAAAGTTGCAGTAAATCACCGGCACACCCTCACACAGCAGGGTGATGGGCTCCTGGTCTGCAGGCCGGTCCAAGGACTGTGCAGTCAGGGTTTGCTGCTCCGGCTGAATGTCCGTAATCCGGTAGTTCAGACCCAGGTGCAGCACGGGTTCCTTCTCGCAGCCACTCAGGGCAAACAGCAGCATGAACGCTGCGGCAAAACTGATGATTCGTTTCATAGGTACGCTCGCTTTCTGTGTCGGGGGTGCTGTATTCTACTGAGTCTAGTATACAGCGCCGCAGCTCGGAGCGCAATAGATGAGCAGAAAAACCCCGGTACCGGAACCTTTGGGCTCCGATACCGGGGTTTTATTTCGTTACAGCATATCGGAAAGTTCTTCCCACTTGGCGTAGAGCTCTTCCAGGCTTGCTTCCACACCGGACTTTTCTTCCTCCAGCTCCATGAGCTTCTGGTAATCCGAGGCGTTGGCGGCTTCCAACTCTTCCAGTTCAGCCAGCTTATTTTCCAGCTTTTCGATTTCCTTTTCCGTTTTGGCAATCTGCTTTTCCACATTGGGGGGACGCTTGGGCTTCTCCTTTTTAGGGGCCTTGGCGGTTTCGGCGGCCTTCTCCTGATTCTTTGCAATGAGGGCCAACTGCTGCTGACGGGCCTTAAATTCCCGGTACTGGGTAAAGCTGCCCCGGTAGTCCGTAATTTTGCCGTCCTCCAGCTCCCAAATACGGGTGGCGAACTTTTCAATAAAGTAGCGGTCATGGGAGACGAACAGCAATGCTTCGCCGTAATCTTCCAGGGCGTCCTCAATCCATTCACGGCTGGCAATGTCCAGGTGGTTGGTGGGTTCGTCCAGGATGAGCAGGTTAATCTGCTCGCCCATAAGCATGCACAGCTTCAGACGGCTGCGTTCACCGCCGGAGAGGGTACCCACGGGCTTGAAGGCGTCCTCACCGGGGAAGCCGAAGGCGGCCAGCCGGTCACGGGCGTTCTGTGGGGTACACTTGGTTTCGTAGAGCATGGTGTCGTACACGCTGCGGTCCGATACGGGGAACTCCACAATCTGGGGCAGGTAGGCAATGCGTACCGCAGGGCCCTTGTGGATAAAGCCGGTGTCGGGGCTTTCGTCGCCCATAATGAGCTTTAAGAAGGTGGACTTGCCGGTGCCGTTATCGCCGATGAGGCCGATGCGCTCACCGTTGCGGACTTCCAAATCCAGGCCGCTGAACAGTGTGCGGTCACCGAAGCCCTTGGAGATGTTATCGGCGATGAGCACCTCGTCGGCAGAAAATTCCATTTCCTGGAACTTGGCGGTCATTTTCCGGGCCATGGTGGGCTTTTCGGAGGTTTCCAGCTTGGCCATACGCTTTTCCATGGAGAATGCACGTTTATGGAGCTTGTCGTTGCCCATGAAGGCCCACAGATGCAGCTGAGCGGCTGCCTTGGTGAGCTGTTCCAGTTTGGCCTGGTCTTTTTCGTACTTTTTCAGCTGCTCATCGAAGCGGCGCTGACGCTCCACCACGTAGAAGCTGTAGTTGCCCTGGTAAAACTCGGCCTTGCCGCCGGAAATTTCAATGGAGCGCTGGGCAATGCGGTCCAGGAAGAAACGGTCATGGCTGATGGCCAGCACGGTGCCGTGGAATTTCAGCAGATATTCCTCCAGCCATTCCGTGGCGTTCAGGTCCAGATGGTTGGTGGGCTCGTCCAGCAGCAGGATGTCCGTGTCTTCCAGAATCAGTCGGGCCAGGTTCACTCTGGTCTTTTCGCCGCCGGAGAGCTTGTCGAACTTCTGCTCCCGCATGGCTTGGGGGATTTCCAGACCGTTGGCTACCCGATTGATTTCCCGGTCCATGTCGTAGCCGCCCAGCCGTTCAAAGTCGGCAGCCAGGCGGTCATATTCGCCCAGCACGGCGGGGGAGTCGTCGTAGGCCATCTGGGCAGCCAGCTCGTTCATGCGCTCCTGCATCTTGTACAGGCGTTTATGGGCGTCCCGCAGCACGTCCTCCGTGGTCCAGTCTTCGGGGTATACGGGAATCTGGGAGATGAGGCCCAGGCGCTTACCCTTATAAATGCTCACGGTGCCTTCGTCGGCGCTGAGTTCCCCGGTGAGAATGCGGAAGAGGGTGGTCTTGCCGCAGCCGTTGCGGCCCAGAATGGCCACACGCTCGCCGTTTTGAATTTCAAAGGACAGTCCGTCCAGAATATTGTTTCCCTGCTCAAAGGACTTTACCAGTCCCTGTACAGATACGTCAATCATTTCTCTTCTCCGTTTTTCTTATGATTTTACTGCCGCTTGCAGTACCTTGTTGGCAATGGAACCGGCAACGGAAAGTCCGCCGCCGCCGTGCTCAACCTGCACGGTAAAGGCGTAGGGGTGCTGGGGGTCGTCCAGGAAGCCCACAAACCAGGCGTGATTGGTGCCGTCGCCCACTTCTGCGGTGCCGGTTTTTGCGCCGATGGGCAGGCCGGGGAAGCTACTTTGGCCGTAGGTGCGCTGGACGTTATTCATCATGAAGTCTCGCACGGTGTTGGCGGTTTCCTCGTCCAGCAGTCTTTCGGCGTGGGACTTTTCCTCCTGCAGCAGCTTGGGCTCAATGAGCTTGCCGCCGTTGGCTACGGCGCTGACTACCCGCAGCATGCTGTAGGGGCAGGTCAGGTCCGTGGACTGACCGATGGCCGACCAGGACAGGGCCACAGAGCCTGCCGGGTGCAGGTCATAGTTGCCTGCTGCCGTGGGGATGCCGCTGAGACTGTGGGACTCCATCATGCCGAATTTCTCATTGTATTCGTACAGAGTTTCGGGCCCCAGCATCTGGGCAATCTGGGCAAAGGCACAGTTGCAGGAGTTGGCAAAGGCCGTTTTGATGTCCTGGGTACCGTGTACGCCGGAGCACTTCAGGCGGCTGCCTTCAATGATGGTGTCACCGGTGCAGGTGAAGGTCATGTCGTAAATATTGGGGATGTTATCCAGTGCTGCGGCCAGGGTGATGATTTTATACACGGAACCGGGGGTGAAGCTTGCACTGATGGCCCGGTTGATGTAAACGCCCTCGGGGAGATTATCTCCGGGGTTCACCGGATCAATGGCGGGGGTGGACACCAGACACAGCACTTCGCCGGTCTGGTAGTTGGTGATTATCACGCTGCCTGCCCGTCCGGCCAGGGCGGCGTAGGCCACTTCGTTGAGACCGGAATCCACCGTGAGCTGCAGCTGGGGGGTAGACAGCTGATAGCTGCCGTTAATGAGGTCGAAGCCGCCCAGACCACTGGCCAGATGGGTCAGCACGCCGGAGCCGGTACGGCCGTGGAAGTCGCCCAGCAGATGGTAGCAGGCCAGGCGGGTGGTATAGTTATCGCTGTAGGTGCGGTTTCCGGCGTCGGCCAGCTCCACGCTGTTGCGGTCATAGACCTTGCCGGGGACGCTGGTGCCGGAGTGCAGGCCCAGGTTCGAGGAAAAGGCCACCCAATCCTCACCGTGACGGACGTATCGCGTGCAGTATACGCCCAGGCCCAGCAGACAGCAAAGGGCAATGAGCACCACGGATATGGCGCGATGTTTGACTTTTTTCATGGTAGTCCTCCTGAGGGGCTTAGTGCGTTTTGGTTTTTGCCTTCTTCACCACGAAGCTGGCGCCTCGCCGGGTGTCCGAGGCCTTAATGAAGGCCAGCATCATCCAGCAGGACAGCAGGCTGGTACCGCCTTTGGACACAAAGGGGAAGGTGACGCCGGTGAAGGGCAGAATGTCCAGGGAGCCGAAGACGTTGAGGCTCATCTGCACAATCATGAGGCTGCCTGCGGCGCAGGCGGCAATGACGTAATAGGCGGAGCGTCCGTGGGCGGCAGAGCGCACGGCAAACAGGGCCAGCGCAATGATGCACAGCACGGCCAGCACCGCAATGATGAGGCCCAGCTCTTCGCAGATGACCGCAAAGACCATGTCGGTGTCGGCGGCAAAGATGTTTTTGAGCCAGCCTTCACCGGCACCCTGCCCGAACAGACCGCCGGAAGCGGCAGCGGACATGGCGCGGGTCTGCTGGAAGCCGGCCCCGAAGGGATCGTCCCAAACGTGGCCCCAGGTGGCAAAACGACGGGCGATGTAAGGCTTAATGGTAAACACCAGGAAGCCTGCCATACCGGCGCCGGACACCGCCAGAAAGACCGTGGCCAGAGAGCCGGAGCGCATGAAGGAGATGACCAGGAAGGTCACAAAGAAAATCAGCGCAGCGCCGTAGTCGCCCATGAGGGCCAGCACCATCACGCAGATGGCAGAAAACAGAATAAAGAACAGCAGGTTTCTCCGGGCAAACAGACGGTCCAGAGTCGCTGCACCGGCATAGATGTACAGAACCTTCACAAGTTCTGAGGGCTGCAAAGAAATGCCGCCGATTTCCAGCCAGTTTTTTGCGCCCAGCACAGCGTCGCTGAGCACCAGGCTCAGTGATAGAAAGACCATGGCCGCAATGGTGGCGGTCCAGCGCATGAATTTCACACGCCGCAGGTCACGCAGCCACCAGCCCAGGGCCAGATACATGATGACGGCCAGCACCAGCAGCACCACGGTTTTATCCAGAGCGCCGGGGGAGGAACTGGCCACCACGGCCAGACCCAAGGTACTGAGGAAAAAGGCGATGGTTTCCACTTCAAAGCCCGTGCGCTGGAAGGAGCGCATAAGCAGGTAGCAGGCCCATTCCCAAACCATCAGTGCGCCGAAGCTGAGACTGGTCATCACCAGGTGCTCCGGCTTAGCCGAGAAGCAGAACTGGAGCATCAGGAAAGCCTGGAACAGGCTCAGCAGCAGCAGGGAGCCCGTGGGGTTAATGATGGCGCCTGCGGTGGTGCGTTTCTGCTCCACATAGCGCAGCTCACTTTCCGTGGCCTCCACAAAGGCCAGGCTCACGTCGCCGACCACGATGCGGTCGCCGTGGTGAATTTCCGTGCCTCTGGCGGTGACGGGCTTTTGGTTCACAAGGGTGCCTTTTTTGGAATGGATGTCGTGAATCATCCAAACGCCCTTATCGTTGCGGATGATTGCCGCATGGATAGGGGACACGCTGGAGGAATTGACCACAACGTCCGAGGTTTTCGATCTGCCGATGAGGGTTTCCCAGTGGGTTATGGGGACTGCGCTGGCGTCGGGGTACAGCAAATGGCCCCAGACCTCCGGCTCATACTTTTCGCTGAGCATGGAGCGCACACAGCGCAGGATTAACCAAACTGCGAGAAAAGGCAAGATGTATCTGGTGAGGAAGATGATGATCGTACCGGCCATCTTGTTCTCCTTTCGTGGGTAGACTTACATTAAAATAATGTAACATTATACCATTAGGCGCGAAACATTACAATAACCCATAGCTTCAATGTGTCTTTGTATGGCGTACGCAGAACAAATTACCGCCTATTACGGACAAATTATCGTTGACAATCGGGCATAGGCTTGCTAAGATGGGAGTATCATTTATGGCGAAACACAATGAAGGGAACTGGTTTCCCGCCTGATGCTTGCACAGAGAGCCGGACGGTTATGGTGGAAGTCCGGAGAAGCAGAGCGGGGGATGTCCTCCCTGAGTGGCACGGCTGAACCAAGAGCAGTAAGCCGTGACGGCAGCTTTCCGTTACGGAGCAGGGTGCGAAGCATCCGTGAGTGCGTCCCCGGCAGGGACGAAAAAGAGTGGTACCGCGAAAAGCAAGCAGCTTTCCGTCTCTTTGCAGACTTTAGCAGGGAGTCGGAGGGCCTTTTTTTATCCTCCGGAAGCTCCCAGGCACCAAATTTATGGAAGAGGAGAGTCAATTATGGAAATCACCATCACTAAATCCACCAACCTGA
>SAMEA104404106__coassemble_1921_pt1 | contig 14398 bp, 12 predicted proteins | sample SAMEA104404106__metabat2_high_PE_053 | metagenome-assembled genome bin SAMEA104404106 (sample SAMEA104404106) | Balaenoptera acutorostrata
TGATGGGGGAGAGCTGGGCGTTAATCTCGGCGATTTTACCGTCAATCTGGTCGAAGGTGATGCCGTAGCCCAGCTTATCCAGCTCGGCCTGGATTTCTTCGTCGGACTTACCGCCGGGTTCGGGGCCCAGAAGCTGCATTTCGCCCTCCAGCTTCAGCCGCTGGGCGTTCAGGTCGATGTATTCGGGCTTGGCGGTGATGGCGGCAATGGCTGCGGCCTTATCGGCATCGCTCATGTTGGGATCGGCCTTGATGGAGTCGATTTCCAGATTATAGGGCATGAGCTGCATATTGCATTCATCCAGCTTGGCCTGCAGTTCGTCGTGGGCCAGACGCCAGGCGTCCAGTGCATTCTGGTCCGGGGTCTTCATGCGCTGAATCCGCTCCAGCTTGCTGATTTCCCCTTCCAGCTTCAGCTTTTCTGCTTCCAGCTCAGCAATCTGCTTGGCGGTGGCAGCGTCCAGCTCCGGCTTTCCGGAAGGCAGCAGACTGCCGATGTTGCTCAGCTGGCCGATGGCGCTGTTGATTTCTCTCTTTGCGCCGTTCAGCTGATTTTTCACCTTGTCCATCTGCTTGTTGATGCCGGAGGCAATCTGCTCATTGAGCTCGTCGATGCGCTCCTGGCTGATCACCACGTGCAGCTGCTCATCCACGCAGCCGGAGGCGCTCACACGGGCAACGCCGGGCACGCCTTCCAGACGGTTCATGAGGGTATTTTCCACGAAGTCGGAAAGCTCCGTGATGTTCTTCCCTTCCATGGACACGGCCACGTTGGCCACGGGCATCATGGAGGGGTTGATTTTCAGCACGTAGGGGGTACCCACCATGTCGTCCCATCCGGACTCCAGGATGCTGATTTTTTGCTGGATATCCACGGCTGTGGTGTCCAGGTTGGTATCCTCTTCAAATTCCAGCACAACCAGGGAATAGTTGTCTGAGGAATTGGAGGAAACTGACTTGATATTTTCCAGGGTGGCCATGGACTGCTCAATGGGCTTGGTGATTTCGGCCTCCACACGCTCAGGGCTGGCACCGGGGTCGGTGGTCATGAGAATGATGTAGGGGAAGTCCATATTGGGCAGCAGGTCCGGGGTCATTCTGGTGTAGGCAACCAAGCCAAGGACGATGATGGCAATGGTGGCACAAAAAATGGTCAGTGGTTTCTTTACGCTATATTCCGGCATAGGTTTTCCTCACAGTGCAGCAGTGCTGCTTGGTCATTTGGTCTAAGATTTCAACTTAATATTCTATCACAGCCCGTAGGAATGGCAATGAAAAAATTGTGAATTTCTGGCGCAATTCTCGGCCATTTATGCAGGGCTGTGTGGGAAGAAAAGGCAGACCCGGAAAAAACACCGGAGGACGTGCATATACTGCACCAGAATCAGAGCGGGGCCCCGGAAGGTGCCCGGGAAGAGGAATGTGTATGCATCGGGAAATTGATGGCTTTGTGCTGGAAATTGCGCGTTATATTGTGCTGGAGCAGGACACGGTGCGGGGAGCGGCCCGGCATTTCGGCTGCTCAAAATCCAGCGTACATAAGTATATGACGGAGCACCTGAAACAGCTGAGCCCGGAGCTGTACGGGCAGGTCCGGCAGATTCTGGACCGGAACAAGGCCGAACGCCACATCCGGGGCGGTCTGGCCACCCGGCAGAAATACCGGCAGCTCAGGGAAAACGCGCAGTAAAAAAACCGCCCCCAATTTGGGGGCGGTCGTTGTACTTTATGGGCCGGGACTTAGATGATGATGCCGCGCTTCTTAGCTTCGAAGGTCAGCTCATCACGGAAGTTGGGGTGAGCAATAGCAATCAGCTGCTTGGTGCGTTCGCCCAGGCTTCTGCCACGCAGGTGGGCAATGCCGTACTCGGTGACGATGTAGTCTACGTCGTTCTTGGAGGTGGTGACGATGGCACCGGGAGTCAGGGTGGACTTAATCTTGGAGATGGTGTCGTCCTTAGCGGTGGAGGTGAAGGCGATGAAGCTCTTGCCGCCCTTGGACTGGCAGGCGCCGCGAACGAAGTCTACCTGGCCGCCGGAACCGGACATATGCTTGGTGCCAACAGATTCAGCACAGACCTGACCGAACAGGTCCACTTCCAGAGCGGAGTTGATGGAGATCATGTTGTCGTTCTGGCAGATAATCATGGGGTCGTTGGTGTAGTTAACGGGCATGATTTCAATGGAGGGGTTATCGTCCAGGAAATCGTAAATGCGCTGAGAGCCGTAGGAGAAGGTGGTCACGGACTTACCGCGGTGAATCTGCTTCTTGCTGTTGTTAACAGCGCCGCACTCCAGCAGCTCAACCATGGAGTCAACGAACATCTCGGTGTGGATGCCCAGGTCCTTCTTGGTTTTCAGCGCCATACCGGTAGCATCGGGAATTGCGCCGATACCCAGCTGGATGCAGGAGCCGTCGTCAATCTGCTCGGCAATGAGGTTACCGATGAGCAGGCTCTTTTCGTCCAGCACAGCGGGAGCCATAACGGGCAGAGCGTGGTGGTTTTCCACAATACCGGCTACCTCGGAAACGTGCAGCTGAATGCCGGAAACGCAGCGGGGCTGGTACTTGTTGACTTCCACGAAAATGCGCTTAGCCTTGGAAATCATGGCAGGGGAGTAGGAGCAAGAGGTGGCCATGGAGAAGTAGCCGTGCTTATCCATGGGGGACACGGATACCAGGAAGGCGTCGTAGTCGTACTCGCGGATGATGTGACCGGGAATATCACGGTAGTAAGAGGGCAGAACGTCGGCCATGCCGTTGTTGACTGCCTTGCGCAGACCGCCGGAAGAGAACCAGGAGTAAGCGGTGAACTTACCTCTCAGGGCTTCGTCCTGCATGAAGGGGTACGGATAGGTGTCCAGCATCATCTGGAGCTTGACGCCGGTGGTGTCGGTCTGGGCAATCTTCTGTGCGATGGTATCAACAATCAGGCTGGCCTGGGTGGGACCTGCGTCCATACCCAACATCCAACCGCTCTGTACCTGAGCGGCAATATCTTCTGCGGTGGTCAGCTTCTGCTTGTAGATTTCATTGTAATCTGCCATAGTGATCCTCCTTAAATTTCTTTCTTTCTATGTGGATTGAACAGATCAGTGTTCAATATGAACAATGGTGTGGGGGTAAGCGAATTCAACGCCGTGGGCGGCGAAGGTCTCCCGGACCTTTTCGTTCAGAGCGAAGTACACGTCCCAGTAGTCGGGGCCGCTGCACCAAACGCGGACAACGTAAGTGATGTCGCTGGCGTTGTAGCTCTGCAGGCCGATGAAGGGAGCGGGCTCGGTGAGAATGCGGCTGTCAGCCTGGATAGCCTCCATAATGGCGGCCTTGACCTTTTCCGTAGAATCGTCGTAGGAGGCAGAGAAGGTCATGTCCACACGGCGGGTTTCCTCGGAAGAGAAGTTGATGATTTTGGAATTGGTGATGTCGGAGTTGGGAATGAGAATTTCCTTGTTATCCGGGGTCAGCAGGGTAGTGCGCATAATGGTGATGTTGGCAACCTTGCCGGATACGGTGGCGATTTCCACCACGTCGCCCACCTTGAAGGGGCGGCTCATGAGGATGGTCAGGCCGGAAAAGACGTTGGTCAGAATATTCTGGACGGACAGGGACAGTGCCAAAGAGGCAACAGACAGCAGAGCCACCAGAGAGGCCATCTTCACGCCGACGGTTTCGCCCACAATGATGATGGTGATGAACCACAGACAGATATGTACGGCAGACAGGGCAAAGCTCTTGATGCCGGGGTCCAGGTTAATCTTGGTAAAGAGCTTGTCTACAACGCGCATGAGAATATTCATGACGATTTTGCAGACCAGCAGAACAATCAGGGCCTTGAGAATAATTGCGCCCAGGGAACTGAGCGCAGCCAGCGCCATTTCCCATTTTACGGATGCAGCAGAGGACATAGGTTTGGTTCTCCTTTTCTTTTTTAGTCGTTGCGCTTGACGTTTAGGTATGTGCCAAGCAGAAGGATATACATACAGTAGTACATCCAGAGCAGTGCGATGATGATGGTGGTCAGGCTGCCGTAAATGCCGAAGGTGGCACTGTGGTTCACGTAGCCGGAAAACAGGGCCGAGAACACAATCCAGGCTGCCGAGGAAAAAATGGCGCCGGGAATCTGCTCCCGCATACGCAGGCGCTTTTTGGGCACCCAGGTATAAATCCCCGTAAATACGCAGGCCAGAATCAGCCAGGCGATGAGATAGCGGTTGCCGAAAATCCACAGCAGCAGGGGGTACAGGCTGGGGATGTATCGGCCGATCAGCTCCAGAATTTTACGGCTGAATACAACGCCCACCAGCAGGAACATGATGACCAGAATCATCACCAGGGTATAAAAGCAGGATTTAATCCGTGCGGACACGTATTTCTGCCGACCCTCCTGGTGTATGACGTCCATGCCCCGCATAAGTGCCAGGAAAGCTTTACCAGCGGTCCATAGGGTAAACAGGGCCGAGAACCCCAGGGAGATGGCGCCGCCGGAGAAGATACCGGCAATCACGTCGTCCACCAGCTGGGTGACGGTGCCGGGGGCAATTTGCTCAATGCTGGTGTGTACCATAAGCAGTACCTGCTCCTGACTGATGCCCGTGTAGGGGATAAAGGAGCAAATCAGCATGAGAATGGGAATGAGGGAGAGAAATAAGAAAAAGGCAGAGGATGCGGCAAATGCGCTGAACTCCAACTGGCCTGCGCCGGTCACTAAATCGTGCAGCATCAGAAACAGCCTCATGACACGCCGGTTTTCCATGGGACTTCCTCCTTCCGGTCGAGATTAAAAGGGCATAAGAACTTAATCTACAGTATAAAACCTCTGTGGGATTTATGCAAGAGGGGCTTGCCCGGCGCTATTTGGGAATAAGCGGCCCATTCTGGGGAAAAATTTAGATAGTTCGCTGTTTTGCGGGAAAAACAGGGGAATTTTCCGAGGTTTTATCGGAATCCGGTAAAGGAAAGTCCCCGGCCATGGGCACGGGGACTTGCGCTTATTCCTTTTCGTAGGTGAGCACCAGAATCTCCACCTGGGTACTGAGCCGGGAGATGGCCTTCAGCTTCTCTTGGTCGGCCTTACCGGTTTTATAGTAGTAAGGGGTCATGGTGAAGAGGTTCCAAATCTCGTCGGCGGAGGTGAGGTCAATGGTGTACTGCACGGGGGTGGAGGCTGCCAGACGGAAGCCGGGGATTTCGGTTTCCGGTGCGGGATTCAGCAGGGCGTTGTCGTAAACGGCCTGCTTTAAGCCCAGCAGGTGGTTTTCCATGGGCAGGGCCCGGACGAGGATGCCGCCGGGATGCAGCACCCGGCAAAACTCCTCCAGCTCAGGGGGAGAGAAGATGTTTAGCACGCAGTCGCAGCTGCCGGAGGCTACCGGCAGTCTGGCGGTACTGGCCACAGCCAGCTCCAGAGGGGTCCGCTTATAGCCCTGGCGCAGGGCATCCTTGGAAATGTCCACACCGGCAATCCGGGGGGCATAGTCCTTTAACTGCTGGGCGAAGTAGGCCGTGTACCAGCACTCGCCGCAGCCTGCGTCCAGAATCCGCATACCGGGCACGGCGTAGGCCTGAATGGCCTGGGCAATGGCCTCCCGGACGGGGGCATAGTGGCCCTGCTCCAGAAAATTGGAGCGGGCGATGACCATGAGCTTGTCGTCGCCGTGGCGCTTGGTGGAGGCAGCATTGGACATGAGCAGGTTAATATAGCCGTACTTATTGCGGTCGTAGCTGTGGTTATTTTTGCATTTCAGGGTTTTGTCCCCGGTGAGGCTTTCGCCGCAGACGGGACAGGTGAAAAATGAGTTCATAGAAATCCTCGCTTAATCTAGTGTGCGTATAAGGCAGAACAAAGGAGTGCTTTTTCGGGAAAGCACTCCTTTGAAGCTTTTGGACTTAGCCGAACAGGGCCAGCAGGAAGCCGGCGGCGACGGCGGAGCCGATTACGCCAGCCACGTTGGGACCCATAGCGTGCATCAGCAGGAAGTTGGAGGGGTTAGCCTTCTGGCCTTCCATCTGGGATACACGGGCAGCCATGGGGACTGCGGAAACACCGGCAGAGCCGATGAGGGGGTTAATCTTACCGTGGGTGAGCTTGCACATGAGCTTGCCCAGCAGCAGACCGCCGACGGTGGAGAAGCTGAACGCGAACAGGCCCAGAACGACGATTTTGATCACGTCCCAGGTGAGGAAGCGGTCAGCAACGGTGGTAGCGCCAACGGAGATGCCCAGGAAGATGGTGACAATGTTCATGAGGGCATTCTGTGCGGTATCGCTGAGGCGGTCGGTTGCACCGGTTTCACGCCACAGGTTACCCAGCATCAGGCAGCCGATCAGGGGAGCGGTGGAGGGCAGCAGCAGAATGATAAAGCCGGAAACCACAATGGGGAATACGATCTTTTCGGTCTTGGATACGGGGCGCAGCTGTTCCATCTTAATCTGGCGTTCTTCCTCCGTGGTGAGCAGACGCATAATGGGGGGCTGAATCATGGGGATAAGGGCCATGTAGGAGTAAGCTGCGATGGCGATGGCGCCCAGCAGATGGGGAGCCAGAATGGAGCACAGGTAAATGGCGGTAGGGCCGTCAGCGCCGCCGATGATGCCGATGGCGGCAGCCTCGTTGCCGGTGAAGCCCAGAACGATGGCCAGAATGAAGGCGCAGTACACGCCCAGCTGTGCAGCGGAGCCCAGAAGCAGACTCTTAGGGTTAGCAATCAGGGGGCCGAAGTCGGTCATAGCGCCCACGCCCATGAAAATCAGGGAGGGGTACAGACCGGACTTGACGCCGATGTAGAGAATATCCAGCAGGCCGCCGCTGTGCATAATTTCGCCGTAGCCGATATCCCCGGCAATAAAGGCGTCCCACAGCTCGGGGTGGTACAGCCCTGCACCGGGCAAGTTAGTGAGCAGCATACCGAAGGCGATGCCTACCAGCAGCAGGGGCTCAAATTTCTTCACGATGCCGAAGTACAGCAGAACCAGGGACAACAGAATCATCACCAGGCTCTTCACGTCCATCAGCGAGAAGCCGGAATCCAGCCATATGGTCTGGACAACATCAATAATCGTAGACATATGGCACCTCTCAGGAGAGCACAAGCAGAGGATCGCCGGTGTTTACGGTAGCGCCCTTGGCTGCCACAACCTGGGCAACCGTGCCGTCCCGGGGAGCGACCACTTCGTTTTCCATCTTCATGGCCTCGATGATCACGAGGATCTCACCGGCCTTGACGGCCTGACCGGCTGCGACCTTAACCTGCAGCACGGTGCCGGGCAGGGGAGAGGGGACGGGCTCACCGGCAGCTACGGGAGCAGCTGCGGGAGCGGGGGCTGCAGCGGCAGCAGGTGCAGCTGTGGGGGCAGGAGCGGCAGCGGCCACGGGGGCGTAAACCTCGTATTCATCCACCAGCATGGCGGAGCCTTCTTCTACCTCAACCTCATAGACTTTATTGTTCAGTGTAACTTTATACTTCATTATTCGGTAACCTCCCTGATGGAAATGAATCGCAGCTCATTGAGCGGCTTGCCCAGACTGTCAGCCACGATGGCCATGACCATGGCGGCGTCACGCTCGGACACGTTATAGAGCTTCAGCTCACCGGCAGTACCGGGAGCTGGCTCGGCTGCCTTTGCCGGAGCGGGCTGTACGGCCACGGGAGCGGGGGCGGCAGCGTCCTGCTCGGGCGCATTCCGGTTCACCAGCTTTTCGATGACCTTGACCACGACCATCAGCATGATGAGCACGGCAAAGACGATGGTCATACCCAAAATGGAGTAGCCGATGGAATCCACTAAGGAAACACTAGCACTAGGATTCATGGAAATGCCTCCTTACATCTTTTCGATGGTAAACTTGACCATCTTTTCTTCCCGGGCCTTGCGGTCGGCAAAGAACTTTTCAGCCACCTGGGGGAAGGCGATGTAGCTGAGTACATCTTCATCGGAGCGGGCGGTTTCGCCCAGCTCAGCCTTGGTCTTTTCAAAGGCGGGCTCCAGGGTATCGGCATAGCGGCAGGTCAGGGGCTCTTCGCCGCCCAGAATCTGCTTCTGCAGCTCGGCGTTTACTTCGCCGGGGGCTCTGCCGTATTCGCCGCGCATATAGGCCACAGCTTCCTTGGTGACGTTCTTGTACCGCTCACCGGCCAGTACGTTGTTGGCAGCCTGGCTGCCGACAATCTGGCTCATGGGGGTGACCAGAGGGGGATAACCGAAGTCCTTGCGGACTCTGGGGGTTTCTTCCAGTACTTCTTCCAGACGGTCCAGGGCGTTCATGGTTTCCAGCTGTGCCATCAGGTTAGACAGCATGCCGCCGGGTACCTTGTAGGTCAGGGCGTCGGTATCGGTGGCCATGGCCTTGGGCTTCAGCAGGCCGGAGGCCAGGCATTCGCCGCGATAGGGCTTAAAGTGGTCGTTGACAGCCTTGAGCACCTTGCGGTCCAGGGGTACATCGTAGCCCAGCTGGGTGAAGGCGTCGTACAGGGTTTCGGTTGCGGGCTGGCTGGTGCCGCCGGAGAAGCAGGAGGAAGCGCTGTCGATGATGTCGCAGCCGGCTTCCACAGCCTTAATGACGGACATGAAGGCCATGCCGGTGGTGCAGTGGGTGTGGAGAATCACGGGGGTGTCGGGCAGGGCGTCCTTAATGGCGCTCACCAGCTCGTAGCTCTCTTTGGGGGTGATGACGCCGGCCATATCCTTAATGCAGATGGTGGAGCAGCCCATTTCGGTCATCTCACGGCAGAGCTTCACGTAATTTTCCAGGGTGTGTACAGGGCTGGTGGTGTAGGAAATTGCACCGGAGGCGATGGCGCCGTTTTTGACGGTGGTTTCCACAGCCAGCTTAATATTGCGCATATCGTTCAGGGCGTCGAAAATACGGATAATGTCGATGCCGTTGGCGATGGAACGTTCAATGAATTTGACGACCACGTCGTCGGGGTAGTGCTTATAGCCCAGCAGGTTCTGACCGCGCAGCAGCATCTGCAGCTTGGTATTGGGCATGAGCTTGCGGAAGGTGCGCAATCTCTCCCAGGGGTCCTCGTTCAGATAACGCAGGCAGGAGTCAAAGGTTGCGCCGCCCCAGCATTCAACGGAATAATAACCGGCCTTGTCCATGGTGGGCAGGATGGGCTTCATCACGTCCATGGGCATTCTGGTGGCAATAAGAGACTGGTTTGCGTCACGCAGCACAGTCTCAGTGAATTGAATCTTCTGCATTCTAATTCCTCCGAATAGTCATTTCTCTTCCAGTAATATTGCAGTCCACCGGGAGAAATTCCCCCGGTGGGCTGTGGTGTGTTTTTTCGTCGTAAATGTGCTTTACAGCTTGGGACCTGCAGCGATTACTTCAGGGCTCATCTTGGTGTACTGCTTAAAGTTTTCAATGAAGGAAGCAGCCAGCTTCTTGGCGGTTTCTTCGTACTTGGCCTTATCTTCCCAGGTGTTGGCGGGAATCATGAGCTCGTCGGGCACGTTGGGGCAGGTGGTGGGAACGTGAACGCCGAAGATGGGATCTTCTACGAACTCGCTCTTGAGGATTTCGCCGGTGAGGGCTGCGGTGACCATGGCACGGGTGTACTTCAGCTTCATGCGGTTGCCGGTGCCGTTCCAGCCGGTGTTGATGAGGTAGACGTTTGCGCCAGCCTTTTCAACCTTGTCGGCCAGCATGCCTGCGTAAATGGAGGGGTCCAGGGGCAGGAAGGGAGCGCCGAAGCAGGTGGAGAAGGTGGGAACGGGTTCCTTGATGCCGATTTCGGTGCCGGCCAGCTTGGAGGTGAAGCCGGAAACGAAGTAGTACATGGCCTGGTTGCGGTCCAGCTTGGAGATGGGAGGCAGTACGCCGTAAGCGTCAGCGGTCAGGAAGATGACGGTCTGAGGAACGCTGGGGCTCATGCCGGACAGCACTGCGTTGGGGATGTATTCGATGGGGTAGCCCACACGGCTGTTGACGGCCAGACTGTCGTCGTCAAAGTCGAACTCGCGGGTATCTTCATCCATAACAACGTTTTCCACCAGGGAACCGAAGCGGATGGCGTTGTAAATTTCAGGTTCGTTTTCAGCAGACAGGTTAATGCACTTAGCGTAGCAGCCGCCCTCGAAGTTGAATACGGAGTCGTCGGCCCAGCCATGCTCATCATCGCCGATGAGCAGACGGTTGGGGTCGGCAGACAGGGTGGTCTTACCGGTGCCGGACAGGCCGAAGAATACGGCGGAGTCGCCGTCGTGGCCGATGTTGGCGGAGCAGTGCATGGGGAACACACCCTGCTTGGGCAGAATGTAGTTCATGGTGGAGAAGACGGTCTTCTTGATTTCGCCAGCGTACTGGGTACCGGCGATGATGGCCAGATGCTGCTCGTAGTCCAGAATGATGGCGGCCTCGGAGTTGGTGCCGTCACGTTCGGGGACGCACTTGAAGCCGGGAGCAACGATCAGGGTGTAGTCAGCGACGAACTCAGCCAGCTGCTGAGCGTCGGGGCGGCGCAGCAGATTCTGGATGAACATGCACTGGCTGGCCAGCTCGTTGACGATGCGGAAGCGCTTGGTGTACTTGGGGTCAGCACCGGCGAAGCCGTCGAAAATGAAGATTTCGCGGTTCTGCAGGTAAGCGATGATTTTTTCATACAGCGCATTGAACTTTTCCTGGGAGATGGGCTTATTGACCTTGCCCCATGCAATATCATCATGAACGCCAGCGGTGTCGACAATGAACTTATCATTTGCGGAGCGGCCGGTGTACTTGCCGGTCTTTACAACCAGAGCGCCGGTCTTGCTGAGCTTGCCTTCGCCGCGGCGCAGAGCGTGCTCGGTGAGCTGTGCTGCGGACTGGTTGCGGTAGACAGCGATGGGGTTCACAATACCCAGCTTTTCAATGCCATAAGTTTCCATGATAAATTACCTCCTATATAGTTCGAAAAGTTTCCTTTTCGACGATTTGGGCACGCTAATGCCCACTTGTGTACAATTTGTATCTACAATATAGCACATTTGGGGTACAAGGGAAAGCAGATTTTGTGTGATAACTTGTTTAAATTGGGCAAAATACTACACAAAAAACCACCGGGAAATTGTACTGGTTTTATAGGCATTTCCATAGCTGAGCAATGAGCTAGACAAAAGTTTAACATTCTTGTGAAATGTCTATAAAAATTTCATAAAGAGCCGTCAGGGAATTGTCAACAAAGTTTGTCCATATATGACGTACAGCATAAGGGCGAAAAATGAAAAAAGCACACCCCGTTTGGGGTGTGCCCGGATTTCGTTTTGTTACAGCAGAGTGATGCCCTTAGCCGCAAAGGCTTCGTAGGTATCGTCGCTCCAGATGCTGGCCTGTACCTCGCCGATGTGGCAGTTGCCGATGAGCAGCATGCACAGACGGCTCTGGCCGATGCCGCCGCCGATGGTCAGGGGCAGCTCGTCATTCAGCACCATCTTGTGGTAGGGCAGAACCCGGCGATCGTCGCAGCCTGCCTCACGGAGCTGGCGGTCCATGGATTCAGCGTCCACACGGATGCCCATGGAGCTGATTTCAAAGGTACGGCCCAGAATATCGTTCCAGAACAGAATGTCGCCGTTCAGATCCCAGTCGTCATAGTCGGGAGCACGGCCGTCGTGGGGCTTGCCGTTGGAGAGCTTACCGCCGATTTTCATGAGGAATACGGTCTTTGCGCCGGTTTCCTGCATGAAGCGGCTTTCCTTTTCGCTGCCGCTGAGGTCAAGACCGGCGTAGCGGTCCTCCAGCTCCTGGGTGGTCACGAAGGTGACTTCCCGGCACAGCTCAGTGGTCAGGGAGGGGAATTCCTTTTTCAGCGCCTCGTGGGTGTCGCAGATGGCGTTCACGATGGCGGTGACGGTCTTTTTCAGGGTTTCCTCGGTGCGGTCCTCCCGCTGGATGGCCTTCTCCCAGTCCCACTGGTCCACGTAAGCGGAGTGCAGGTTATCGAAGGGGGATTCTTCGGGGCGGATGGCGTTCATATCGCAGTACAGGCCGTTGCCTGCGTGGAAGTCGTAGCGCTTCAGGGCCAGACGCTTCCACTTTGCCAGGGAGTGCACGATTTCCACGTGAGCGCCCAGAGCGGGAATATTAAAAGAAACGGGCTTTTCGTAGCCGTTCAGATTATCATTGAGGCCGGATGCTGTGGTGACGAACAGGGGTGCAGATACACGCTTGAGTCCCAGGGCATTGCGCAGATTCAGCTGGAATTCGGACTTGATGAATTCGATGGCTCTCTGCAGATCGTAGTTGTTCAGGGGCGGCTTGTAGCCTTCGGGAATGTAAATAATATTCATGGGTAACACCTCGTTTTCGATGCTCTTTAGTATACAGAAGAAACGACCGAAATGCAAGATGCTTACCGGACAAAATCATTTTTCGGGCAAATCCCTTGTCTTGACAAGGCCCTGTCTGTACTGTACAGTTAAGTTATATTAGATTATATAGAACAGGGGTAAACGTCATATGATTTATTTTCAGTGCGATTATGCAGAAGGCTGCCATCCGAAGATTCTTCAGAAGCTGGTGGAAACAAACTTTAACCAGACTGTAGGCTACGGCATGGACGAAGAGTGTGCCAAAGCCCGGGAGACCATAAAGCGTGTTTGCGGAGTGCCCGAGGCAGACGTCCATTTCCTCGTAGGCGGCACCCAGGCCAATACCACCGTCATCGCCCACACCCTGCGTCCCTATGAGGGCGTCATCAGCGCCGATACCGGCCACATTGCCCACCATGAAACCGGCGCCATTGAAGCTACCGGCCATAAGGTGCTGGCTCTACCCAACCATAACGGCCTCATTTCCGGCGACCAGGTCCGGGCCTGCTGCAAGCACCACGCCGACGACCCCAGCAAGGAGCACGAAACCCTGCCCGGCATGGTTTATGTGTCCTTCCCCACGGAAACCGGCACCATGTACACGAAAGAGCAGCTGACCGATTTGTACGCTGCCTGCCGGGAGTGGGATATCCCCCTGTTCATTGACGGCGCCCGACTGGGCTACGGCATCATGAGTCCCCAGTGCGATCTGACCGTGCAGGAGCTGGCTCACCTGTGCGATGTATTTTACATCGGCGGTACCAAGTGCGGCGCACTGTTCGGCGAGGCTGTGGTCATTAACCACGAGCGGCTGAAAAAGAACTTCCGCTACTCCATCAAGCGCCACGGCGGACTGTTTGCCAAAGGCAGACTCCTGGGCATTCAGTTCCAGACTCTGCTGGAGGACGGACTGTACTTCGATATCTGCAAGCAGGCTACGGACTACGCCCTGGAAATCCGGGACGCCTTCAAGGCCAAGGGCGTGCAGTTCGACGGCGATTCTGCCACCAACCAGCAATTCCCCATTCTGACCCCGGAACAGCTGCAGGTGTTTGACGGGAAGTTCAAGTACGAGGATAACGGCTGGTACGACAAGGACCATAAGGTTGTGCGTTTCTGCACCTGCTGGGCCACCACCAGAGAAAATGTGGACGCCCTGCTGGAAACCATCGCTACATTGTAAATTCAGAACATAAAAAGCCAGGCAGCGTGAGGCTTCACGCTGCCTGGCTTTATTTATATGTGGGGAAATCGGTACTTCATTCTTCCATGCACTAAGCCTCCCCTTGAGGGGAGGTGGCAGCGCTTGCGCTGACGGAGAGGTGAACCGAGGCTGTGTCTTGTTTAGGCCCTATCTCCTGCTGTGCAGGACAGGACATACCGTGGCTTGGCAGCCAGAATATTGCCAGCGGTTACAGTCGGCGTAGGGCGTTTCATTCTCGTACGCAGAGTAAGGCAGAACACTTAACCATCTTCCGTCCTAGGGGCGAAGCCCGCAGTATCTACCGCCGCAGTGCGTCACCGGGCGGTGTACCCGGGACTGTACTACGTTCGTACTCGAATGAAAACTCACTCAGTGAGTTCGCCGCGGAGATCGGTGCTCATGAGTCGCTGAATGTCCTCTTTGGGCAGGTCCAGACTAAAGAGGTAGTAGAGCTTGGTGAGGGCCGCCTCGGTGGTCATGTTCTTGCCGTTTACGGCGCCGATGTCGTGGAGGGCTTTGCTGGTGGCGTATTGGCCCAAGGTGACGGTGCCCTGCATGCACTGGGAGCAGACCGTGATGATGGTGCCGGAGCGGTAGGCCTTGTCAATGATGTGCAGCAGATAGCTGGAGCTGGTGGGGATGTTGCCAGCACCGAAGGTCTCCAGCACAACGCCTTTCAGCCGGTCAGTCATGATGGACTCAAAGAGCTCGAACTGAATGCCGGGGAAAATCTTGATGACGCCCACAGGGACGTTCTTAAAGGGCTGGAAGTGGAAGGGGGCAGTGGGAGCGGGGAGCAGCACATTGTGGTTATATTGAATGGTGATGCCCGCCTCAGCCAAATGGGGATAGTTGGGGGAATCGAAGGCCAGAAGCTGGTCAGAGGAGCGCTTGGTG
>SAMEA104404106__coassemble_1937_pt1 | contig 14282 bp, 9 predicted proteins | sample SAMEA104404106__metabat2_high_PE_053 | metagenome-assembled genome bin SAMEA104404106 (sample SAMEA104404106) | Balaenoptera acutorostrata
CAAAGGCTCCCCCTTGAGGGTATAACGCAAAGGCTCCCCCTTGAGGGTATAACGCAAAGGCTCCCCCTTGAGGGTATAACGCCGCAGCGCTCCAAAGGCTCCCCTTGAGGGGAGCTGTCGCCTAAAGGCGACTGAGAGGTGAACCGCAGTAAGATGTAGCTGAAATGCGATTCAGTGGCACCGAGCACCCAGCCGTCACTTACCGCATACGGCCAGAATCTTATCTGCAGCGCCCTTGGCACCGGGACAGGCGGCAAAGCCCCGGGCGATTTCTTCGGCGTGCTCCCGGTAAGTTTGCTCCCGCAGCACCTGCTCTATGGCGGAGCGGATGCGGGCGGCGTCTCCAGACTCCAGCCGGAGCCCAGCGCCCAGCTCTTCGGCTCTTGCCGCCACCGCCAGCTGCTCTTTGGTTCTGGGATAGGTTACCAGGGGCACCCCGAAATACAGGGCCTCGCTGACACTGTTCATGCCGCAGTGGGTGAGGAACAGGTCCGCCTGCTCCAGCACGGCAATCTGATCCACCTGCTGCCGGACGGTGATGTGCTCCGGCAGGTCAGTAAAGGCTCCAAGGTCCACCAGGTTGCCCACAGAGAGGATGGCCTGGCAGTCCAAATCCCGCAGCGCCCCAATGCAGGCCCGGTAGAAGGGGAGCATATCGTTGTTGACCGGGCCCATGGAAATGTAAATGAGCGGGGACTTTCTCTTAGTCAGCGGCTCGGTAACGGGCCGGATGGAGGGGCCCACAAAGGCATATTTCTCGGAGAAGGTTTCAGCCTGGGGCTGGAACTGCGGAGAAGTAAAGACGATGGTTTCCGTGTCGTTGCTATTGGAAATGATGTCCAGTGAATTTTTGAAGGGATAGCCCTTCCGGCGCAGACGGCGCACTTGCTTGTTGGCCTTCATCATCCCCCACAGGCTGGACGCAAGCTCTTTCAGCGAGGGGCGCATGGCCTGGGCGGAATACTGGTTAAAGGCGAAGGTTGTGGTGGAGCTCACCAGGGGAATCCCCAGCTTTTTGGCGGCGGCCTTGCCCCAGATGGCCATGGAGTCGGCTACGATGCAGTCCGGCTGCAGTTGGGTCAGCTCCCGGCAAACCATGTCGTTAAGGGCCAGGGTGGTATCTACCAGCACCTTGATGGAAAAGGCGATATCGCCGCCGATGCGGACCCGATCCTGTTCTGTCAGCTGCTGCTCGCAGTCATAGGCGTCGCAGGCAATGAACCGGGCACCGGACGCTTCGATTTTTTCCCGCAGCGGTTCGTAGGAAAAATACACCACCTCATGGCCCCGGGCTCGCAGCTCCCGGACAACGCCCAAAGTAGGGTTGGTGTGGCCCTGGGCGGGGATGCAGAAAAAGACGATTTTAGCCAATGGGTTCACCTTCCTTCTGGGGGAAAATGGCGGAAATAAATTCCTCCTGCTGGCGTCTGGGCAGAATGGCCAGGCCCTGCCGGATATCCCCCAGAACAAGAATTTCACTGCCGGGCTGTAAATCGAAGAGCTCCCGGGCCTCCTTGGGAATGACGAACTGGCCCTTCTCGCCGATTTTGACCATCCAGGCATATTTTCCGTTTGGACAGTTCATGGTGCACCTCCTTTAAGTATGATTAATCATACTAGTTATACTAAATATAGTACTGTCCTGCCCTAAAGTCAAGGACAGTGAAAAAGCCGCCTCCCAACCGGGAGACGGCTTTTTTATCCTATGGGGTGTCAGACGCCCTGTTCCAGGGCCAGACTGTACAGCTCGTTTTTGGTGAAGCCCGTGTCCTTACCGGCCAGCTTGCAGGCTTCCTTCAGACTCTTGCCCTCGGCTCTGTAGCGGGCCACGATTTCCAGGGCCTGCTCCGGGGTGAGTTCCACTTCCTCCTGTTCGGGGGCGCCGGCCACCACCAGCACGAACTCGCCCTTGGGGGCCTTTTCCGTGAAGTGGGCAATGGCGCCGTCAATGGTGGTGCGGAGGGTTTCCTCGTGCAGCTTGGTGATTTCCCGGACGGCGGCCATTGGGCGATCGCCGCCGAAGGCCTCCCGCAGGTCATCCAGGGTGCGCATGAGCTTATGGGGCGCTTCGTAGAAAATCATGGTGCGGCGCTCGTTCTGCAGGCTTTCCAGGTGGTCCATACGCACCTTTTTGGTGGTGGACAGGAAGCCCTCAAAGCACCAGCGGCCGGTGGGCAGACCGGAAACGGCCAGAGCGGACACCACGGCGCTGGGGCCGGGGACCACATAAACGTCGATGCCCTGCTGGGCGCAGGTACGCACCAGGTCTTCACCGGGGTCGCTGATGGCGGGCATACCGGCGTCAGTGACCAGAGCGCAGGTTTCGCCGTTCAGCATACGGGCAATGATTTTTTCCCCGCTGTAGGTCTTATTGTGCTCATAATAGCTCACCAGGGGCTTTTTGATGTCAAAATGGTTCATCAGCTTCAGGGATACCCGGGTATCCTCTGCGGCAATAAAATCTGCCGACTGCAATACTTCAATGGCTCTGGGGGAAAAGTCACCCAGGTTGCCGATGGGCGTACCCACCAAATATAATGCTCCGCTCACGCGTATTCTCCTCTATGATAAATTTTTTGCACTTCTTCGGAATCAGAACCGTCCGGCTTGGCTAGAATCAAGGGGGATTCAATGGAAAGTCCCGGCTTGCCGCCCCGTCGTGCCTCCACCAGAATGAGGCTGGGGGCAGAGTCCGGCTTATGGCTCACCAGGCGCAGCCGCTTGGGCTCCAGACCGTACTTTGTCAGGCAGCAGAATAGCTCGCTGAGCCGTTCCGGACGGTGAACCACCGTGAAGCTGCCGCCCCATTTTACCAGATAGCCCGCCGCTTTGCAAAGGCTGTCCAGGTTCAAGGTGCGCTCATCTCTGGCCGTAGCTCGCTTTTCATCGGGGGCCGTGTAGCCGCCGGTGGTGACAAAATATGGGGGATTGGACACCACCAGGTCGAAGCTCCCGGCGGGGAACAGGGACTTATACTCCCGGATATCGCCCAGCAGGATGTTTTCCGGCTCCAGGCCGTTGGCGGCCATGTTCTCCCGGCTCACCTGGGCGCTTTCCGGCTGAATCTCAATACCCATGCATGTGGCTCCCTTGGCTTTCGTGCCCACCAGAACCGTCAATACACCGGCGCCGCAGCCGATATCCAGAATCCGCTTTGCTCTGCCGGGTTTCGTAAAGTCTGCCAGCAGCACCGAGTCGGTACCCAGCTTGAAGCCGTATTCCGCTTGATGAAATTTAGGCCCACCGGGCCAAAGTTCGTCGAACATAATGTCTCCTTGCACTGAAGATTTCGGTTGTGGCTTCCATAGTATCACACTATGACGGAAAAAGAAACGATGCACGACAGCTTTCGCCGGATTTATTCCGGAGCCTGTGCCATAATTTTTCTCATGGAGGGATGAATATGAAAAATTCGGAACAGTTTACCGTCCGGGCGCGGTCGGCCATAGAGCGGGCCAGACTGGCTTCGGCGGATTTAGGACATAGCTATGTGGGCACGGAGCATCTGCTCATCGGAATTTCGGCCGAGTCGGAGAGCCTGGGGGCGAAAATCCTCCGGGATAACGGCCTGACCGGGGACAGAATCCTTAAAAATGTGGAAAACAAGTCGGGAAAGGGTAATCCCGGCATTCCTTTCTTGGGACTTTCCCGCAATGCCCGGCGGGCTATTCGTCTGGCGGCTGAGGATGCGGGGCGCTTAGGCCAGACCTATGTGGGGACGGAGCATATTCTTATGGGTATCTTGCGGGAAACGGACTGCGAGGGGGCTAAGACCGTCACAGCTTTGGGGGCAGACGTCAACAAGGTGTATACGGATGTGCTGGCCGTATTTGACAACAAGGAGGCCCGACCCAAAACTCAGCCTACCATGCGCACCGGCACAACCACCACGCCCCGGCGTATGGACACCCGCACCTTGGATCAGTTCGGCAAGGACCTGACCGACGAGCAGCATCTGAACCAGACGGACCCGGTGGTGGGCCGTGATGCAGAGATTCGCCGGGTGCTGCAAATCCTCTCCCGGAGAACCAAAAATAACCCCGTGCTCATCGGTGAGCCGGGGGTGGGGAAAACCGCAGTGGTAGAAGGCATCGCCCGGCAGCTGGCCACCGGGCCGGTGCCGGAGAGCCTGCAGGGCAAGCGCCTGGTGTCTTTGGACCTGACCTCCATGGTGGCGGGCACCAAGTACCGGGGAGACTTTGAGGACCGGGTGAAGCAGGTGATTAAGGAAGTGGAGCGGGCCGGGAACGTCATCCTCTTTGTGGATGAGCTGCACTCCATCATCGGCGCAGGCAGCGCCGAGGGGGCCATTGATGCGGCCAACATGATGAAGCCCGCCCTGGGCCGGGGACAGCTGCAGATGATCGGGGCCACCACCATTGAAGAATATCGGAAGTATATTGAAAAGGACGCAGCGTTGGAGCGTCGCTTCCAGCCGGTACAGGTGGATGAGCCCACTGCCCAGCAGACGGTGGAAATCCTCCGGGGCCTGCGGGGAAAATACGAGCAGCACCACGGTCTTCAAATCAGCGACGAGGCCCTGGACGCTGCGGTGCAGCTATCGGTGCGGTATATCCACAACCGTTTTTTGCCGGACAAGGCCATTGACCTCATGGACGAGGCGGCGGCCAGAGCCCGCATGGACAGCGTGAAGGAGCCGGAAGCCCTCTCCCGGCTGACGGCAGAGCTGGACAGCCTCACGGGGGAGATGAACCGGGCCATGAGCCTGCAGCACATTGAGCGGGCAAGTCAGCTGCGCACCCAGATGGAGCAGGTGCGGAAAAACCTGGACGGAGAGCGGAGCCGGTGGCAGAAAAGCCGACAGCAGGTGAGCGCCGAGGACGTGGCCGCCGTGGTATCGGACTGGACGGGGATTCCCGTGAGCGCCGTATCCGGGGAAGAAGGGGGACGGCTGCTGAGCCTGGAGGAACATTTGCAGGAGCACATCATCGGCCAAAATGAGGCGGTGGACGCCGTATGCAAGGCCATCCGCCGGGGACGCATGGGGCTCAAGGAGCCGGACCGGCCTATTGGCAGTTTCATGTTCCTGGGGCCCACGGGTGTGGGCAAAACGGCGCTGTGCCGCTGCCTTGCCCGGCAGCTGTTCGGCAGCGAATCGGCGCTTTTGCGCTTCGATATGTCCGAATACGGGGAAAAGCACGCAGTGTCCCGGCTCATCGGCTCCCCTCCCGGCTACGTGGGCCACGAGGACGGGGGACAGCTCACGGAGGCAGTACGCCGAAAGCCCTACAGCGTGGTGCTGCTGGACGAAATCGAGAAAGCAGGGGAGGAAGTCTGGAATGTGCTGCTCCAGGTATTGGAGGACGGTCGGCTCACGGACGGTCTGGGCCGTCTGGTGGACTTCCGGAACTGCGTCATCGTCATGACCTCCAACGTGGGGGCGGCGGCCATTACCCATCAGGGCCATCTGGGCTTCCAGACTGAATCCCCCGGTGAAGAACGGGAAAATCGGGAACTGCGGGAGCGGGCTCTGGGCCAGATGCAGCAGATTTTCCCGCCGGAATTTTTGAACCGCATTGATGAAACCGTGGTGTTCCGCAAGCTCTCCCTGCCGGACCTGCGGGCCATTGCGGAAACCATGGTGAAAGAGCTGCAAGGCCGCATGGAGGCGCTGGGGATCACCATGGAAGTCACGGAGGAGGCCCTGGACGAGCTGACCCGTCGGGGCTACGACCGGAAGCTGGGGGCAAGACCCCTGCGCCGGGTGGTGCGGAGCTTGTTGGAGGACCCGGCGGCCATGCAGCTGCTGCGTGGGGAACTGAGGGCCGGGGACCGGCTGCGGGTCAGCGCAGACGGCGAGCTGCAGCTGGAAGTCGCCCACCCCGCCCAGGTGGGCAGCGGGGAGTGAGGGGGAGTTGTAAGATACAACGGCATCCCCTCTCAGTCAGCTGCGCTGACAGCTCCCCCAGAGGGGGAGCCAAGGATGGGGTGCGGTGCGGTACCGGGTGGCTGCAAGGTGATGGACAATCCCGGCTGCCTTTCCCAGCTCGGTGGACAGTTCAGCTCACTCAAGATTCTTCGTCGCTGTGCTCCTCAGAATGACAGAAACGCCCTGCGGTGTGGCGTTGTGCATGGGTGCAGGACGGGGATGCCCTCTCAGTCAGCTATGCTGACAGCTCCCCCAGAGGGGGAGTCAAGGGCAGGGTGCGGTGAGGTACTGGGGGGCTGCAAGGTGGTGGATAATGCAGGCTGCCTTTCCCAGCTCGGTGGACAGTTCAGCTCACTCAAGATTCTTCGTCGCTGTGCTCCTCAGAATGACAGAAACGGACTGCGGTTCGCTGCTATGCACGGGGTGCAGGACGTGTGGTGCCCTCTCAGTCAGCTGCGCTGACAGCTCCCCCAGAGGGGGAGCCAAGGGTGGGTGCGGTGAGGTACTGGGTGGTGCGCTGCTGTGCACGGAGTGCAGGACGTGTGGACGCCCTCTCAGTCAGCTGCGCTGACAGCTCCCCCAGAGGGGGAGCCAAGGATGGGGTGCGGAGAGGTACTGGGGGGCTATTAGGCTATGGACAATCCTGGTTGCCTTTCCCAGCTCAGTGGATGATTCAGCTCACTCAAGATTCTTCGTCGCTGTGCTCCTCAGAATGACAGAAACACCCTGTGGTGTGCTGCTGTGCGGGATGCAGGGCGTGTGGATGCCCTCTCAGTCAGCTGCGCTGACAGCTCCCCCAAAGGGGGAGCCAAGGGTGGGGGAATCGGACGGTGAGGGGGGACGGCGGTTACTTGCTGTCTGATGTGGTGAGCTGGGTGCCCGGGTAGTAGTGGGCCAGGATTTCCCGGTAGTCCCAGCCCTCACCGGCGTAAATATTGGCCCCGTACTGGCTCATGCCTACCCCGTGGCCGTAGCCCGTCACCGTAAAGGTGAAGGTGTCGTCGGCAAAGTCCACGGAAAAATTGGTGGAACGCAGATCCAGCACCCGGCGGATATCGGCCCCGGATAGGGTGGTATCGCCGATGACTGCCGACTGCACCCGGCCGCTGCTGTTGCGGCTCAGGTAGGTGATCCAGTGGGAAGGTTCGTCGCCAAATTGAATGAGCGGATAGCGAGTTTTGAACATTTGCCGAAACTCGGTGGAAGAAAAGGCCGCACTGCTGGTCAGTTCCGGCATGTTTTCATCATTTTCCGGACTTTCCACACTGATGAGGTAGGGCCGGTCGTTCCAGATGTTGGAACTGCTCTCGGTTTTTCCCGCAGAGGAGGAATGGAACACCGCCTCAATGGGCTGGGCCTCGTAGGTGAGATATTCCCCGTCGGTGGCACTGACGGCCTGGGTGAGCTTGGCCCGGTATGCCTCGTAGTGCGTGCCCCAATTTTCCCGCAGTGCTGACTCGTCGGCATAGGCCTTGCAGCAGGCCGGATCGTTGCAGATGACGGCCTCCGGGTGGGCAGGGGACTGGTGGGCCATGCGGTGGAGAATATACGTGCGGGCCGCCACGGCCTGGGCCATGAGGGCCTGGGGGGCAAAGGATGCGGGCATCTCTCCGGCCAGCACCCCGGGCAGGTAGTCCGCCATGGTGACGGTTTCCACCGTGTTTCCGCTGCGGACGGTAAATCGCAGAGCCCGGTCATTGACGGCGGTGGGCTCCGGCGGGGAGGATGAAGCCTGCGATTGCTGCGTGGGCTCCGGTTTCACCAACACCGTGGGCAGCAGCAAAGCCAGGGCCACAACAATCACCGTCAGTCGTAGTAATGCACGCATAATCGTCTCCTGAAAATAACCCCTTGACGCATGGTTTAGGGAAGGTTAAAATAATAAGATACGATACAACTTATTGAGATAGGATGACCAATATGCGAAAAACTGCAATTTCCATGTGCAGCTATGTGCTGTGCATGTCTGCTTTTGGTGGCTTCTTCCGATGGATTCAGAATATGTCTGCCTTCGAGCCGGAAACCGGCCTGATGATTCACGGCAGCATCTGGAGTAAGCTCACCCTGGTGGTTCTGCTGGTGGCTGTTGCCGGAATCTTCTTCCTGGCCAGACGCCTCTGGTACAAGGACTACTATCCCGCCCAGACCTTTGAAGCCCTCTTTGCCGGGGACGAGTACTGGAACGCCAAAATGGCCAAGATTTTTTCCGGCCTTATGCTCATCGGCGCTGTGGTGCTGATTCTGCTGGCCCAGTACCACGTGTACCACTCGATTCTCCGGACTCTGGCCCTGCTGGGCGCTCTGACCGCCTGGGCCTTCATGAAGCTGGTGCGTCTGCCCTACGACGGCAAGAGCCCCAACATGGTGAGCGCTCTGGCCAGTGTGCCGGTGCTGCTGTACTGCTACTGGCTGCTGGTGAGCTACCGCACCAACGCCGCCGTGCCCAGCGTCTGGCGCTACGGTCTGGAAATTCTGGCCATTTGCGCTTCTATCATGGCCATGTTCTATGTGGCTGGCTACGGCTTCCACACCCCCAAGCCCTACCATGCTCTGGCCTGGCTGAACACCGGCGCCCTGCTGAGCCTGGTGACCATTACCGACAGCCGCCTGCTTGGCTTGCAGATTATGCTGCTGGCCGGTGCCGGTATGCAGCTGTACCTCAGCTGGATGATTATTTCCACCATGCAGGACCAGTGGCCTGAGGACGTGGAGGAAACTGCCGGTGAAGCTGCCGACGGGGTAGAGGCACCCCAGGCAGAATAAACGGAAAATATGCAAAAGAGCGATGCTATGCATCGCTCTTTTTTCGTTGGGTAGAATGTTGTTTATGCCTAAGCAGGACTTAGGCTCGGTTCACCTCTCCGTCAGCCTTTAGGCTGCCACCTCCCCTCAAGGGGAGGCTTTGGTGCGCATCGGCGCTGTACCCTCAAGGGGAGGCTTTGGTGCGCATCGGCGCTGTACCCTCAAGGGGAGGGAGTGCAGAGAATTTCAAAGAAAAAACGCCCCCCGACGAAGGTGTCGGAGGGCGTTTTGCGTTTAGAACTTATTCTACGCTGATCATGTAGTAGTAAACGGGCTGACCGCCGTTGACCACCATGAGCTCAGCTTCGGGGAAGGCCTTGCCGATAAATTCGGCAGTCTTTTCGGCTTCCTCTTCCTGGATGTCTTCGCCGTAGTATACGGAGATGATGGAGGGATCCAGCTCGCCGATCTTCTCGTTCATCTTGTTCAGCAGCTCTTCCAGGCTGTTGTTGCTGCCCAGCAGATCGTTGTCGAACAGGGCCAGGTACTGGCCGGCAGTGATGGTGTGGCCGCCGAAGTCGGAGTCACGGGCTGCATAGGTGATCTGTGCGGTGTGCACATCCTCGATGGTCTCATTGAACAGAGCTTCCAGCTCGCCGGGCTCGGCGTCGGCATCGAAGTTGATGAGGGCGGAAATGCCCTGGGGCACGGATGCGGTGGGGATGACAATCACGGTCTTGTCGCACAGGCGGCCTGCCTGCTGCGCAGCCATGATGATGTTCTTATTGTTGGGGAACACGAACACAGTGTTGGCGGGAGTCTTGTTGACTGCTGCCAGAATGTCCTCGGTGGAGGGGTTCATGGTCTGACCGCCGGTAACTACCTGGTCAGCGCCCAGCTCCAGGAACAGGGACTCCAGGCCTGCGCCGGCGCAGACAGCCACAACGCCCATTTCCTTCTCGGGAGCGGCAACGGCTTCTTCCTCGGCTTCCTTGTGGGCCTCGAAAGATGCGGTGTGTTCCTTGGGAGCAGCGCCGCCGGACAGCTCAGTGTGCTGCAGACGCATGTTCTCAATCTTGGTGGAGATGAACTGGCCGTAGGTCAGGGCTTCGGTCAGGACGTTGCCGGGCTCGTTGGTGTGGACATGGACCTTGATGATTTCATCGTCGTCTACGCATACTACGCTGTCACCCATGGTGTTCAGGTATGCACGCAGCAGGTCGGGGTCCTTGTCGTTCTGACGCTCAACGATGAACTCGGTGCAGTAACCGAAGACAATATCGCCGGTGTCGAAGCTCTCAAAGTCAGCCTTGGCGTTGGTGGTGGGAGCGGCAGTGACCTCTTCCACAATCTCAGGCATCTCGAAGCGGCCCTGCAGGAACTCCAGCATGGTCTCGAAGATGGTCATGTAACCCATACCGCCGGAGTCCACTACGCCGGCCTTCTTCAGTACGGGGTTCAGGTTCTGGGTGTCTTCCAGAGCTTCACGGCCGGCTTCCATGGCGTGGGTCAGCATGAGCTCAATATCAGCGCCGTTTGCTGCAAATTCAACAGCTGCTGCGCTGGACAGACGGGCTACGGTCAGGATGGTGCCTTCCTTGGGCTTCATTACTGCCTTGTAAGCTGCGTCTACGCCGTCCTGCATGGCAGCGGCAAACAGCTGGGCGTCTGCCTTCTCCTGGCCCTTCAGACGCTTGGAAATACCGCGGAACAGCAGGGACAGAATAACGCCGGAGTTGCCTCTTGCACCGCGCAGCATGCCGGAGGCTACGGTGGCAGCTACGTCACCCAGAGTTTCGGGGTTCTTCTTGTTCAGTTCGTTAACTGCGTTGGTAATGGTCATGGACATGTTGGTGCCGGTGTCGCCGTCAGGCACGGGGAACACGTTCAGGTCGTTCAGCTTCTGCTTGTTTGCATTCAGCGCTGCACTGGCACTGATCACCATGGATTTGAATGTCAGGCCGTCAATGTATTCAATCATTTGTTTTCCTCCGATTAACCTAGCATCATCGTGTCGACGAAAATATCCACACGCTTTACGGGAATACCGGTAGCATTGGCAACCTTGTAGCTGACTTCCTTCATGATCTCGCTGCAGATTGCGGCAATGTTGACGCCCTGGTCAACGCAAATGTGCAGTTCGATAATCAAATCGTTATCTTCGCCGTACTTTACGACTACGCCCTTGGACATAGATTCTCTCTTGAGCAGCTGGAAAATGCCTTCCTTATTCTTACCTGCCATGCCCTTTACGCCGAAGCAGTTGGTTGCGGCGTCGCCTGCGAGGTTAGAAAAAACTTCTCTGGAGATACTGATGTGGCCGTTGTTGTTATCGATGCTCACCATATCGTGATGCTCCTTTCAATATCGCAATTTGGTTGATTTCATATTAATGTACAATCAGTGGTATTATAGTCTCTTTCCACAAAAAGCACAAGAGTTTTTTGTGTACCGAATTTAGGCATGCTTTAAAAAAGTTGTCAAAAACGGGCTAAATGGACCTTTTGCATAAAAAGAGGTGGAAAATTGGTGCTCATTTTAAAAATTATTGGGACATATTCATTTTACAAAATCTGTCAAATATGCTATACTTCATGACGTGAGTGTCAACATTGTAATATGGATAACCCATTATGGAGAATCTAGGAGATGAATGTATGATTAAAAAAAGAAGACTTGAAACAATGGACGGTAACACCGCCGCTGCTCATGTATCTTACGCATACACCGAAGTAGCTGCAATTTACCCCATTACCCCCTCCAGCCCCATGGCTGACTTTGTGGACCAGTGGTCTGCTCAGGGCAGAAAGAACATTTTCGGTACCGAAGTTAAGGTACAGGAAATGCAGGCAGAATCCGGCGCAGCCGGTGCAGTGCATGGCGCACTGAACGCAGGTGCTCTGACCACCACCTACACCGCTTCTCAGGGCCTGCTGCTGATGATCCCCAACATGTATAAGATTGCCGGCGAACTGCTGCCCTGCGTATTCCACGTCAGTGCACGTACCGTTGCATCTCATGCACTGAACATCTTCGGCGACCACAGCGACGTTTACGCTTGCCGCCAGGTTGGTTTTGCTATGCTGGCTGAAACCAACGTACAGGAAGTTATGGACCTTTCTCCCGTAGCTCACCTGGCTTCCATCGAAGGCCGCGTGCCCTTCATCAACTTCTTCGACGGCTTCCGTACTTCTCACGAGCTGCAGAAGATTGAAGTTTGGGACTACGAAGACCTGGCTGATATGTGCAACATGGACGCTGTTGAAGCATTCCGCGAGCGTGCTCTGAACTCCGAGCACCCCACCATGCGCGGCTCTCACGAAAATGGCGACATCTTCTTCCAGCACCGTGAAGCTTCCAACTCTTACTACGAAGCTATTCCCGGTATCGTTGAAAAGTACATGGGCAAGGTTAACGAAAAGCTGGGCACCAACTACCAGCTGTTCAACTACTACGGCGATCCCGAAGCTGAGCGTGTAATCATCGCTATGGGCTCCATCTGCGACGTAGCAGAAGAAGTTATCGACTACCTGATGGCTCAGGGCGAAAAGGTCGGTCTGGTTAAGGTTCGTCTGTACCGTCCCTTCCGCGCTGATAAGCTCATTGAAGCTATCCCCGCATCCGCTAAGAGAATTGCTGTTCTGGACCGCACCAAGGAACCCGGCGCACAGGGCGAACCCCTGTATCTGGACGTTGTTACTGCTATGGCTCAGGCCGGCAGAATGGACGGCGTGAAGATCATCGGCGGCCGTTACGGTCTGGGCTCTAAGGATACTCCTCCTTCCTCCGTATTTGCTGTATACGAAGAACTGAAGCAGGACGCTCCCAAGATGCAGTTCACTCTGGGCATCACCGACGACGTGACCCACATGTCCCTGACCGAAGTTCCCGCACCCAACACCGCTGCTGAAGGCACCGTTGAATGCAAGTTCTGGGGTCTGGGCGGCGACGGTACCGTTGGTGCAAACAAGAACTCCATCAAGATCATCGGTAACCACACCGATAAGTTCGTACAGGCTTACTTCCAGTACGACTCTAAGAAGACCGGCGGCGTCACCATCTCCCACCTGAGATTCGGCGACAAGGCCATCAAGTCTCCCTACTATATCAATAAGGCCGACTTCGTTGCCTGCCACACTCCCGCTTACATCACCAAGGACTTCCCCATTGTCCGTGACGTTAAGCCCGGCGGCGTATTCCTGATTAACTGCCAGTGGAACGACGAAGAGCTGGCTCACCACCTGAGCGCCGGCGCTAAGCAGTACATTGCTAAGAACAACGTTCAACTGTACACCATCAACGCCATCGACCTGGCTATGCAGATCGGCATGGGCAAGCGCACCAACACCATTCTGCAGTCCGCATTCTTTGCTCTGGCAAACGTAATGCCCCAGGAAGAAGCTATCGGCTACATGAAGAAGGCTGCAACCAAGTCCTACCTGAAGAAGGGCCAGGACGTTGTTGACCTGAACCATAAGGCCATCGACATCGGCGCTACCGCTTACCACAAGGTTGAGGTTCCCGCTGACTGGGCTAACGCTTCCGACGATGCAGCTCCCGCTGCAAAGAAGGGCCCCGCAAAGCTCATCAAGCAGGTTACCACCATCATGGACCCCGTTGGCAAGATGGACGGCGACTCCCTGCCCGTATCCGCATTCGAAAACCACGTAGACGGTACCTTCGAACTGGGCGCAGCTGCTCACGAGAAGCGCGGCGTTTCCGTTATGGTTCCCGAGTGGAATGCTGATAAGTGCATCCAGTGTAACAACTGTTCCTTCGTTTGCCCCCACGCTACCATCCGTGCCTTCGCTCTGACTGAGGCTGAAGCTGCTGCAGCTCCTGCTCAGGCTAAGATCCGCGACGTTAAGGCCGGTAAGGGCAAGGGCGAATACAAGTTCGCTATCTCCGTATCTCCCATGGACTGCATGGGCTGCGGCGTTTGCGTAGGCGTATGTCCCGTTAAGGCTCTGGAAATGGTCAACATGGAAACCCAGATCGACCAGCAGCCCGTATTCGACTACATGGTTGCCGAAGTATCCGAAAAGAAGGATATGCAGGACAACACCTCTGTTAAGGGCTCTCAGTTCAAGCAGCCTTACCTGGAGTTCTCCGGCTCCTGCGCAGGTTGTGCTGAAACCTCTTACGCTCGTCTGGTTACTCAGCTGTACGGCGATCACATGATGATCTCCAACGCTACCGGCTGCTCCTCCATCTGGGGCGGTCCCGCAGCTACTTCCCCCTACACCATCAACAAGGAAGGCCACGGCCCCGCATGGGCTAACTCCCTGTTCGAGGATAACGCTGAGCACGGTCTCGGTATCCACCTCGGTCAGAAGAAGATCCGTGACGACCTGAAGCACTACGTTGAGGAGCTCGCAAACATCGAGGGCCACGACGATCTGAAGCAGGCAGCCACCGACTTCCTGGCAACCTATGATGACGGCAATGCAAACCAGGAGCCCGCAAAGCGTCTGGTTTCCACCATGGAGGCTTCCGGCGATTGCTGCGAGGCAGTTACCGAGCTTCTGAAGAAGAAGGATTACCTGAACAAGAAGTCCGTCTGGATCTTCGGCGGCGACGGCTGGGCATTCGATATCGGCTACGGCGGTGTCGACCACGTTCTGGCTTCCGGCGAGGATGTCAACATCTT
>SAMEA104404106__coassemble_1986_pt1 | contig 13988 bp, 6 predicted proteins | sample SAMEA104404106__metabat2_high_PE_053 | metagenome-assembled genome bin SAMEA104404106 (sample SAMEA104404106) | Balaenoptera acutorostrata
ACGTTGTACACGCCGGGCTGCAGCTCAGTGCCGGCAGCACCGAAGGTGAAGTCGGGAGCCTGGGGCTCGGTGTACAGGTCCAGAGCCTTCAGCACAGCGGTGCGGTAAGCATTGGAGGTGAAGGTTGCACCGGATACGCCGTCAACGGCCTCGATGGCTTCCTTGTCGGAAGCATTCAGGTTCTTGAAGCTGTCAGCCATGCCCATAGCCTTGTCGGCAAAGGACTTGCTGTTGGCGTGGCCGGATTCAGCAGCGTTGTGGCTCAGCACAACGTCCTGGATTGCGCCGTCCAGTACGGAGACTTCTGCGGTAACGTCGTAAGCCTTTTCAGAGCCCAGAACCACTTCTGCGGTGCCGGTCTTAACTTCTGCCTGGGGCATCTCCTCCAGGGGAACAACGTACCAGCGGCCGTCCTTCTCGTAAGCATCGTGAGTGTCGTGGGGGACGGGGTCCAGAACCATGTAGAACAGGTTGTTGGGTTCGCTGACGTCGAAGTTGAAGTCGCCGCCAGTAGCCTTGGTGGTGGCAGCGGTACCGATACCGCCGTTCTGCAGGTCAGCACAGTTGAAGTGGCCGCTGCGGATTTCCACCTGACCCTTGTATACGGTGGTGATGCCCTGCACCAGAATGCCTTCCACGTTCCAGGTACCACCGTTCAGGATGATCTTGGAACCGGCAGGTGCAGCCAGAGGATTAGCTTTGGAATAGTTCACAACAGCGGTGTTCTTGCTGTCGATGACGGTCACGGTGTTGTTCTGGGCAGCAGTGCTCAGGTTCATACCGTGGGTTGCATTAAAGGTGTGGCCGTTCAGGTCCAGGGTGTAGCTGACGCCTTCGGCAGCGTCCAGGTACAGGGAAACAGAATCAGGCGTGGTGACGTCCTTCTGCAGAACGACCTTGCCGCCGTTGGGGACTTCGGCAAAGGGCTTTGCACCGGCTTCCAGAGTGGACAGGTCAGCACCGCCGACAGTCTTGCCTTCTGCGTCCAGGATAGCTGCTTCATTATTAGAAGCGTCGTACTCGGGAACTTCGGGCTTCTCAGGAACAACGGGAGCGGCAGGAATCGCACCGGCAAAGTTCAGCTTCAGCAGAGCTTCCTGGGTCATGTTCACGGGGCTGATGGACATCTGCGCATAAACGCCGTCCTGATCGGTGAAGGGCAGCTTGAAACGGATTTCGGTCACATGGCTCTGGTCGTCGGTGGTGACGACGGTGGCAGGCGCCAGAGAAGACTTAGTGTTGTACTCCTGGAAGATCTTCCAGTCGCTGGCCCAGCCCTTAATAAACATTACGGTCACGGAGCCCAGCTTGACGTTCACATAAGCGTCGCCGGTTTCCAGAACATCCAGAGTTGCGCTCTTCACGGCAGCAGAGGCCATGGACGAAGCATCGGAGCCGTCAGCCTTGACCATAGCGATGGGCAGGTTGTAGTGGCCGGGGTTCAGCACAGTCTGCTGAGAGCCGAAAGCGTAGCTGGGGCCTTCGGGCTGTCCAGGCTGTTCGGGAACTTCGGGCTCAGTAGTTTCCTCTCTGGTGGGCACACCGGACAGGTCCAGAGTCAGGGTGACGTCGGTGGGATAGGGGTTACCTTTGCCCAGCAAAGCGTTCATGAAGTCCACGGTCAGGCTCATGGTGTAAGTACCGCTGGCGTCGGGCAGTTCCTTGACGATGGTCTTGGGGGCCTCGATGGTCTCCAGGTTAGTTACCATGCCGGGGTTGTACTGCACGGTCTGCATCTCGGGGTAGGTAGCGCCTTCCACGGTCAGCACGTTGCAGTGGTAGCTGGCGCCAAACATCTCCACGACCATGTGCTGGGGGGTGATGGTGGCGGTGAGCTTACCCTCAGCGTCCACGTTCAGCTGCAGGCTGGTACCGAAAGCCTTGGCAAAGGCCTCCTTCACGGGGTCCAGGGGAGCAGCGCAGTCCAGGCCGGTAATGGGCACGGTATAGGTGCCTTCGGCCAGGTCAGTGGCCTCAGCGGCCAGAACCACATGGGCTCCGCCTCTGGGCATAGTCATGAGCTGCTGCTTTGCCTCTTCCAGCTGGGCTGCTGCATCATCGGCAGGGGCTTCCGCAGGTTCGGAAACTTCTGCTTCTTCTGCAGCTTCCTGCTCGGCAGCCTCAGCGGAAGCATCGGTTTCCGGTTCGGCGGGGGCAGCATGCGCAGCAAGAGCGGGCGCATCAGGCTCGGATTCCTGGGTCTGGGGAGCCGTCAGAGTCAGCTGCTCAGATTCAGGTGCAAGCGTTTCGGCGTCTGCGGCAAAGACAGCTGTGGGCATGAGGCTCAGCAGCATGACCAGCGTCAGGAACATTGCCATGAAGCGCTTAGCATGAATGCGTTTTGTTTGCATCGTTTGTTTTTCCTCCTTTTCGTTCCGATAGCATTGCTATCGTCCTAGGTTAGAACGCTCTAACCCGTAAGGGCAAAAAAACGCTGGAACCGCAGGCCGTTTAAGTGTCAGCCATGCATGCACTATTCATGAAGATTCATAGTGTTGGTTTTCAGCGTATTTTATATCCTGAGAAATTTTAGCATGCGCCGAACGGGATTTCATTTACCAATATTGAGATATGGCAAATTATAGGAGGCTAATTTGTAAACATTTTTTGTCTATATTCTTAGGTTCATCCTACGTTTTTGCGATTTTGTGAACATTTTACGCATAATTTACAATAAGTTCACTTGTGGGTATGTGTTAGACACAATTTGTCCATTTTTAGATTCTGCCCGTACCCCATCCCCCATTCGCTGTCCGTCTGCGCCCTTATACTCTCCCCCGCCTGTTAATTTTCCCGGTTTGCTCTATCGGGCCCGTCATTTGGGACAAGCCGCCGGAAGATAGAAAAATCCCCGGCCTGCAGAGCAGACCGGGGATTCGTTTTTCAATTTTCTGTAACTTACAGATTAGCCCAGGGGAGTTTCATCCGGACCAAGTCCACCACCGCTAACAGTGAACAGATCAATGGGGGGAACTTCCTGTACATCTACAGTGGGTTCTTCAAAGGTATTCAAAATATAATCTCCTTTATCTATTACTTGGCATTGAAGTAATTGTATGCGGAAGTGCCATAACGCAGTACCTCAGTATACAAAGCACCTCTGTCATTCATACGGGTAATGTAGCTGGAAACACTATCAGTTGCAGAACCAACTTCCACACCCTCAGCAGTATAAATCTTGCAGGTAACCGGTACATCCATGTCAGCGACTGCTAAAGTATCAACAGTTACGTAACGGTAACTGCCGTTATAGCCCATCTGGGATTCATTAACCTTAATGGTTTTAGCCTCATTATAGTGGTTAGTGTACTTAACTTCAGCATACATGCCGGGTTCAATACCAAGGAAGTACAGATTCAGGCTCAGTTTATTTCTCAGCAGCAAGCTACTTGCATAGTACATATCGCCCTTTACACGCTGATCATTGAACGTCAGAGAACCAACGGGAGTTGCCAGTTTCTGATACTGATCAATTCCTGCATTAGCCAGTGTATTTGTCTCGTAGCCAAAATGGGTCTGTGCTGCTGCACCGTAGTTCAGCATATCAACCAGCAGTGTTTTCAACTTAGGATCGGTCTCTGGTTTATCCAGCATACGCTTTGCATAGTCCACAACGCTGTCGGTATAACGAGCGGTTACAGGGCTGCCACTCTGATTGAATACCTGGATCTCCAGTTTATGGTTCATTTCCTTTGCCGTAATGCCGGAGTAAGAAATTCTCCAAAACTTATCCTGTCCACTTGTAATAGTAGGCCAAGCACTCTGATCAACCCGAATCGTATCATTAGTGGTCAGGTCCTTGATAATTGCATAACCGCCTGTAAAACTACCGCCCTGCATGGAAGTAGCAATATGGAAATTGAAGGTCAAATCACTCTTGAGAATCATATTGGAGGGACCAAATGTAGCCAGATAGCCTTCGTTGTGAGTTCTGATGTCTGCTTCATATTTCTCAAGCACAGACAATTTCGTAACATATTTCTGCTGAGAAGGAGTCAGTGCATTATAAGCAGCTCTTGCAGCATTTACTTCCCTTTCAGCTCTAGGCCATAACCACCACTTCCAGTTATCTACAATGTGCTGAATCTTACCATCCACAGCCTGGGCTGCCTTCTTGTTTGCAGTATCCAGTGCAGTTTCTGCATCAGTCAGAATCTTGAGGGTTTCAGGGGTTACCAGCTTCTTTGCAGCGGGTCTGAGCTGCTCATAAGCCGCTCTTGCTTCCTTAATCTGCTGTTCCTGTGCGGCAGCACCGGTAATGGTGCCAGGTTTAGGCAGTGCATTAATCTTAGCGGTAACTTCCTTTGCAGCCTTGTCGTTGAAAGCCAGAGTGTCCAGTCTGTCGTACTCAGAAATTGCTCTGCGCAGAGTGTTGTAATTCTTAACGTAGTTCTGCTGTGCAGGAGTCAGTGCATTGTAAGCAGCCTTTGCAGCTTCAATCTTCTGTTCACATTCGGAGGTCAATTCAACCTTACCGATGGCGTCAATAAGCGCCTCAACCTTTGCAGCGGCTTCCTGATCTGCATCTACAGGTTTAGCCTTTGTAAGGTCAAGATACAAAGTAGCATCCATCCAGTAATCCTGATTAAGATTATTGTGTTTGAACGCATTCATAAAGTCAGCGGTAACCTGCAGCTTATATCCACCATCAGCCTCGGCAACAGGAAGAACAATAGATGCTTTTGCCGGGCATACAATATTTTCTGTCAGAGGGGAATTCATCTGAGGGCTAACCAATTCAGTCTTGGTTTCAAGATACTTTGCTTCACCGTTAGCACTCTTAATCTTTATGATATTGCAATGATATTCCTTCCCACGATAATTAACAATCATATGTTGGGGAATGATAGTCGCAGTCATCTGACCATCGGCAGTAACATCCAGTCTGACTTCAGTACCAAAAGATTTTGCAAACTCAGTACTTACAGATGAGATTGGCGCTTTACTCTTCAAGCTGATGATGGGAACCATATAAGAGCCTTCCTTCAGGCCCACACCGGGTTCCGGCTTAGGTTCAGTCTGCAGCTCTGCCAGTTTCTTTTCTGCTGCTTCCAGAACCTGCAGATTCTTCACCAATGCCTTAGCAGCGGGGTACAAAACTTCGTAAGAAGCTCTTGCCTCCCGAATTGCAGCTTCGCTTTCCAGGGTAACTACACCAATTTTTTCAATCAGAGCATCCACCTTTGCTGCTTCTGCTGCATTATCATAGGCTGCAACCTTTGCAAAATCCAGAGTCAGGAATGCATTGGGCTTCGCATATTCAGCTACAGGAACGGTTACATTTACATATACACCGTCCTTTTCAGAATAAGGAACTTTAAAACGTACGCCGGTGGGATACTGAATCTTCTCTGTATAACCAGTATTTGTTTCATTGTTCCAGAGCTCCGTGTTAATCCACGCCATACCTACTGCCTCAGCATCAACTGCTGCTGCAAAAGTAGGATCATTAGGTTCAAGAGGATCTCCGTACTGATAAGTCGGATAAATTTTCCAATTCTTAGACCAGCCAACCTGGCCAAATGCATGTACTTCACCAAGTCTAACTGTGACGTATGCGTCGCCGTTTTCCTGAATTTCCAGGTAGCCGCCCTTAATGGCAGCCGCTGCCATGGAGGGCTCGTTATGATAGTCAGCATTCATCAGAGCAGTGGGAATTGTATATGTACCGGGGTTAATCACCGTATTCTGAGAACCGTATACATAGCTCGGACCATTAGTATCCTGCAGCTCTGCCAGCTTCTTTTCTGCTGCTTCCAGAACCTGCAGATTCTTCACCAATGCCTTAGCAGCGGGGTACAAAACTTCGTAAGAAGCTCTTGCCTCCCGAATTGCAGCTTCGCTTTCCAGGGTAACTACACCAATTTTTTCAATCAGAGCATCCACCTTTGCTGCTTCTGCTGCATTATCATAGGCTGCAACCTTTGCAAAATCCAGAGTCAGGAATGCATTGGGCTTCGCATATTCAGCTACAGGAACGGTTACATTTACATATACACCGTCCTTTTCAGAATAAGGAACTTTAAAACGTACGCCGGTGGGATACTGAATCTTCTCTGTATAACCAGTATTTGTTTCATTGTTCCAGAGCTCCGTGTTAATCCACGCCATACCTACTGCCTCAGCATCAACTGCTGCTGCAAAAGTAGGATCATTAGGTTCAAGAGGATCTCCGTACTGATAAGTCGGATAAATTTTCCAATTCTTAGACCAGCCAACTTGGCCATATGCATGTACTTCACCAAGTCTAACTGTAACGTATGCGTCGCCGTTTTCCTGAATTTCCAGGTAGCCGCCCTTAATAGCATCCGCTGCCATGGAGGGCTCATTATGACGGTCAGCATTCATCAGAGCAGTGGGAATTGTATATGTACCGGGGTTAATCACTGTATTCTGAGAACCGTATACATAGCTGGGGCTATTTGGATTCTGCAGCTCTGCCAGCTTTTTTTCCGCTGCATCCAGAGTTGCCAGGTTCTTTACCAGGGTTTTCTGATAATCCGTCAGGCCGTTGTATGCCTGGCGAGCTTCGTTGATAGCGGTTTCGCTTTCCAGGGTGATTTCACCAAGAGCGGCAATCTTAGCTTCAACTGCAGCGGCTGCAGCCTTGTCAGTTGCTTCCTGTTCCTGCAGCTTCTTAAGTGCAGCTTCTGCATTTTCCAAAGTGACCAGGTTCTTGACATAAGTCTTCGCCTGTTCGTTCAGTGCAGTGTATGCTTCGCGAGCTTCAACGATTGCAGGTTCACTCTCCAGAGTGATTTTACCAAGTGCAGCAATCTTGTCGTCCACTATCTTGGCTGCATCTTTATCGAGTTCTTCCTGAGCAGCTGCGTCCTTCAGCTGCTGCAGCTTCTTTTCTGCTGCGGTCAGAGTATCCAGCTTCTTGACCAGTTTCTGAGACTCAAGAACCAAACTATCGTATGCCTTTCTTGCTTCGGCAATCTTTGCCCCACTCTGCAGAGAGATTTCACCCAGAGCAGCAATCAGTGCGTCAACCTCAGCAGCTTCTGCTGCGTTGTTGCGGACAGCGCTACCTTCGTTCAGGGTCATCCACATGTCCATGAGGCCCTTGCCGCTGTTCTGTGTCATGTAGTCGATCTTAATTTTCATGGCATATCTGCCATCGCTGCCCTTTGCAGGCAAAGTCAAAACAAACTGCTGGGGTACTTCATGGGACCACAGGGTATCAGGTTTGCCCCAGGAGCCCTTAATGGTGCACTGCACCGTATGAGAGCCAATTTTCTGCGCTCCGCCGATATCTTCAACATTACAGTGATGTGTACTACCAAGATAATTCACAGTCATGTGCTGAGGAGTAATGGTCGCAATCAGCTTGCCATTACCATCGGACTTGACCTGAATTTTAGGACCGAACGCAGTCTTGAACTGTTCTTTTACAGACTGAATGGGTGCCTTGCTTTCCAGGTTGGTCACAGGTACATCCCAAATACCCTTCTCCAGTGTCACCGCTGCTGCGTAAGGCACAGCCTCTACGGTCAGGGTTTCAGCCTCGGGTTCTTCACCGAGAACCTCGGGTTCTTCACCGAGAACCTCGGGCTCTGCAGGAACCTCGGGCTCTGCGGGAACCTCAGGTTCTGCGGGAACCTCAGGTTCTGCGGGAACCTCGGGTTCTGCGGGAACCTCGGGTTCTGCGGGAACCTCAGGTTCTGCGGGAACCTCAGGTTCTGCGGGGACTTCGGGTTCTGCAGGAACCTCGGGTTCTGCAGGAACCTCGGGTTCTGCGGGAACTTCGGGTTCTGCGGGAACTTCGGGTTCCTGCGGAATTTGTTCAGTTTCAGATACTGCGGGTGCAGAATCTGCTTCGTCAGCTGCGAATACTGCGGTGGGCATAATGCTCAGCAGCATCACCAGCGTCAGGAACATGGAGAGATATCGTTGTACATTCTTTTTCATGTCCATATCTCACGTTTCCTCCTTCTTTTAAATTTCCCCCTCATGGTTCATGAGTAATATGTTAGTGGTATCTAACATACCCACAAAATAGAAGTAAGATTAACACTTCCACCATCCGGCCCGCAGCACCTTGAGGGACAAGCTGCAAACCAGTGGTTTTGTTAGAAAGCGCTAACCTTACTTTGTAAAAAATCTTACCTTCAAGTCCATCCATGGAATGGTCATTCTATGGTCGGACGAACGGTAAGACCATTACGTTTGCTCAGATTTAAGATACCGTTTTTTCCGGAAAATGTCAATAAACTTTCGCCATTTCGGCCCCGTTTTCCCGGACTTTTTCGCCGTTTTCTGTGTGTCGTTTTCGAGATGACATATACTGTCATTTTGCCGTTTCGCTCATGACGCCGTAGCTCAGTTCTGCGGCAGAAAGATCCATGTTGCACTGCAGTCGGTAGAACCGCACATGGCGGGCCAGACCGTCCAGCACGTCCAGATATTTGGGCATCACTGCCGGGTGTTTCGGCCGGTGGCTCTGCTGCATGAGCATGGGCAGCGCTTCCTTCACGCTTATGGCCCGGATGGAATTTTCTGCCCCCCGCTCCAGAATACAAATGGCCCGCAGCGGTACGGCAATGTTATTGCTGATGTTGTGCTTGCCGTTCCAGGGAGTTCCGTAGGCAATCACCCGCTCACCCGTCACTTCCAGCAGGGGCTTATCGTCGTTGACCATGACGGCCTTCTCCCCCAGCAGCTGACGCCATAGCCGGGTGTGAGTGGACTTACCCGTGCCGCTCTTGGCCGTGAAGCAGTAGGCTTCCCCGTCCACGGACACAACAGAGCCGTGAAACAGCAGCACGTTCTCCTCCAGCAGCAAATCCGCGATCTTGCGATACACCGCCAGCGTTTCCAAGTACGCCTCGCTGAACTGTACCCCCGTCAGGCCGTCCCTCTCGTTCTGCTCGTCGCTCAGTCTGCGCTCAGCGGCAATGTCCTCCGGCGTAATGGTCACGGTGTACTGCGGCGCCTCCTGAGTGGCATAGTCCCCGCACATGGTCTGCACCTTCTCGTACTGGGACGCAATGCCTATGGTTCTGCCTGCCAGCTTGTAGGTTCCCGTATACATTGGTTCTCCCCTCTCTTTTTGTTCTTTATGGGATGGTATCACACTCTCCCCAAAAGCGCAACTCCGGCCCCTCCGTTTTTGCGCCCTATTTATAATGTATAGAAGCCCCCGTTTTCTCCGCTCGTTTTTGCACATTCGTCATCGTATGTCCCAAAGTTTTGTATTTCCTTGTGGTTTCATTGACATATACGTGAAAACGTGGTAGCGTATACTCTTGTAAAGATGGAATCATCCTATGTTTAACCATGACTAACAAGTCAGGCGCATGGGTGGTCAACAATACAAGCAGGTGATTCAAACCATGAAAATATATACCACTTCCCGAGAGGATTATCTAAAGGCTATTTTTGTCCTGCAGAAGCGTAACCAGGAGGTTCGCGCTGTGGACGTCGCCCGATACCTGGGCTTTTCCCGCCCCAGTGTTTCTCACGCGGTCAATCTCATGAGCAACGAGGGGTATTTATATGTAGACGGTAAGTACGCACTGCACCTGACCGATAAGGGTCTGGAGGTGGCCTCCAAAACCTACGAGCGCCACTGCTTCTTCACCAAGCACCTCATTGCGCTGGGGGTGGACCCCACTACAGCCATGGAGGACGCCTGCCGTCTGGAACACGCCATCAGCGACGAGTCCTTCTCCAAGCTGAAAGCTAAGCTGGAACCCCAGTCCTGCAAGGAAAATCCAGGCACCACACTGAATAATTAATTATTTAACCCTAGCATTGCAAGCACTTATGCTATATAATTAGGCTGTATGCTGTGGACGGACATATCCCCAGCAATACCCATTAACACCTCAGCTGATATGGAATGAACCGGCGCTTTTCGCCTCCGGTAGAGTCCCCTTCAGCCCACCTATGACGAGAGTTCCCCGCCAGGGATTCCGGCTGATCCGACCTTCTATATCTCCCATGATAGAAAGGACGTATTCACATGTCTAAAATTGGTAGAAACGACCCCTGCTGGTGCGGCAGCGGTAAAAAGTACAAGCACTGCCATTGCGACTTCGACAGTAAGCTGGAGGACTTCAAGAACCACGGTTCCATCGTCCCCACCCACGACCTGATCAAGAACGCAGAACAGATTGAAAAAATCAAGGAAAGCGCCAAGGTCAACATCGCTGTTCTGGACTACGTTGCCGAACACATTAAGGCCGGCGTGACCACCGAAGAGATTGACCGCTGGGTTTATGAAGAAACCACCAAGCGCGGCGCAATCCCTGCCCCCCTCAATTACGAGGGCTTCCCCAAGAGCGTATGCACTTCTATTAATAATGTGGTCTGCCACGGCATCCCCTCTCCCGACGAGGTGCTGAAGGACGGCGACATCATCAACGTGGACTGCTCTACCATCCTCAACGGCTACTTCTCCGACTCCTCCCGTATGTTCTGCATCGGTGAGGTTTCTCCCGAGAAACAGCGCCTGGTGGATATCACCAAGCAGAGCCTGCAGGTCGGTCTGGTCCACGTGAAGCCCTGGACCCATCTGGGCGACATGGGCGAGGCAATCCATAACTTTGCTGTAGAAAACGGTTACACCGTTGTGCGTGAAATTGGCGGTCACGGCTGCGGCATTGAATTCCACGAGGATCCCTGGGTCAGCTACGTATCCAAGAAGGGTACCGAAATGCTCATGGTCCCCGGCATGATTTTCACCATTGAACCCATGATCAACATGGGCAAGGACAAAATCTTTACCGATAAAAAGAACGGCTGGACCGTATATACCAGTGACGGCAAGCCTTCTGCACAGTGGGAAATTCAGGTTCTCGTTACCGAAACCGGCTACGAGCTCATTTCTTACTGATTTATAGAACTAAACTCATCGGCTGTCAGGCGGTGACAGCCCTCCCGGTTCCGGATGTGAGGAACCTAGAAAGAGGTGGATAAGATGCTAGAATTAAAGGATATTTGCTGGACAGCATCTGACGGAAAGAAAGTACTGAAAAATGTAAATCTGCGCATTGACGACCACAAGCTGGTGGCCATCACCGGCCCCAACGGCGGCGGTAAGACCTCCCTGGCCCGTGTACTCATGGGCGTTGAGCAGGCTACCTCCGGTCAGATTCTTCTGGACGGAGAAGACATCACCGACCTGGACGTCACTGAGCGTGCAAGAAAGGGCATCAGCTTTGCCTTCCAGCAGCCCGTGCGCTTCAAGGGCATTTCGGTGAAAAACCTCATCGAAACGGCTGCGCACGAGGCCATGAATCGTGAGGAGCTGTGTGCAATTCTGCAGAAGGTCGGCCTGTGTGCAGAGGATTACCTGCACCGCGACGTGGACAGCACCCTGTCCGGCGGCGAAATCAAGCGCATTGAAATTGCGTCTGTTTTGGCCCGCCACACCAAGCTGTCTGTTTTCGACGAACCCGAAGCCGGTATTGACCTGTGGAGCTTCCAGAATCTCATAGAGACCTTTGAGGAAATCCGCAAGAACCTGCAGGGCTCTCTCATCATCATCTCCCATCAGGAGCGCATTCTGCGCATCGCCGATGAAATCATCATGCTCAGCGACGGCACCGTCGTTGACCAGGGTCCCGGCGAGGAAATGGTGGAAAAGATGCTGGCCAATGAACAGTGCAATTCCAAATGCTGCACACGGAGGGAGTTATTCTAATGAGCGAAACTGTTAATGCACCCGCTTCCAGCGAGATTACCGATAAAATTCTGGAGCTGGTCGCCAGCCGTAAGCGCGGCGAATTTGTCGGCGCTTACAACATCCGTGAAAACGGCAAGTGTGCAGGCCGCCAGTCCAGCGAACATGTAAAAATCACCACCAAGACCGATAACCCCGGTCTGGATATCCGGATTGCCCCCGGCACTAAGGGCGAAACCGTTTACATCCCCGCCTGCGTTACTGCCGGCGGCGTAGACGACCTGGTATACAACGACTTCTTCGTAGGTGAAGGCGCAGACGTGACCATCGTGGCCGGCTGCGGCGTCAGTACCGATGACGGTCACGACGCCCGTCACAGCGGTATTCACCGCTTCTTCCTGGCCGAAGGCGCCCGTGTCCGCTACGAAGAAAAGCACGTGGGCATTGGCTCCGGCAACGGCCAGCGCATCATTGACCCCGTCACCGACTGCATTCTGGAAAAGGACGCTTATCTGGAAATGGATACCACCCAGATCAGTGGCGTAAACCACACCATCCGCAAGACCACTGCCACCTGCGCAGAGGGCGCTAAGCTGGTGATTCGCGAGCGTCTGTACACCGAAAAGGACCAGAAGGCTGAAACCTATTTCCAGGTTGACCTGAACGGTGAGGGCTCCGGCGCAGACATCGTTTCCCGCAGTGTTGCCCGTGACCAGTCCTACCAGAACTATGAGTCCACCATCGTGGGCAATGCCCCCTGCTCCGGCCACTCTGAATGCGACGCCATCATTGATGACACCGCCATTGTGGACGCCTCTCCCCGTCTGTTTGCCCGTCACAAGGATGCATCCCTGATTCACGAAGCTGCCATCGGCAAGATTGCCGGCGAGCAGATTCTGAAGTTCCGCACCCTGGGCCTCACCGAGGAGGAAGCCGAACAGAAGATTATCGAAGGCTTCCTGGAGTAAATCCCTTTTAGGCCATAAACTATTCCATATAATAGAGGAGACCCCCACCGCTTCGGCGGTGGGGGTCTTCTTTTATTTATACCACAATGGCGGCATGACTGCCATTGCTCTTATCCTTGCGTACCACAATCTGCTTATCAATCATGTCTTTGAGCTCTGCCACGTGAGAGATGATGCCCACCAGGCGGTTGCCTTCAGAAAGGCCCATGAGCACCTTCATGGCCTGCTGCAAAGCGTCATCGGACAGGCTGCCGAAGCCCTCGTCCACAAACATGGTGTCCAGCTGAATGCCGCCGGCAGACTCCTGAATCTCATCGGACATTCCCAGCGCCAAGGCCAAAGACGCCATAAAGGACTCACCACCGGACAGGCTGTTCACCGGTCGGATGCTGCCGTTGTAATGGTCTATGACGTCCAAATCCAAGCCACTTTGGCTGCGGTTATTGTCCGCTGCTCTGCGGCGCTGCAAGTCGTACTGTCCATCGGACATGGTCATGAGCCGGGTATTTGCCTTTTCCAGCACCCGATCAAAATAGTTCATCTGGACGTAGGTTTCCAGCATGATTTTCTCCTTGCCCTGGATGCTGCCGTTGGCCGTATCGGACAGGGCCTTCACCCAGCGGTAGCGGCTTTCCACGGCACTGATGTCCTGCACCCGGTCGGCAATATTCTTCCGGATCTTCTGGTTGTTAGAGAGTCTCGCCGACAGGGCACGGCGGGACCGCTGATTTTCCTCCCGGCTCTTGCGGATACTGCTCTGCTCGTTCAGCAGGGCTTCTTCATCCAGCTCCACCCGGTTTTCCAGCAGCTTCCGGGCCGTTTCCAGCTTGCCCTGCTCCAGCTGCACAGCTTCACCAGCCGTCTTATACTGCCGGTCAGCCCGGTCCAGACGGTTTTTCGCCTCGGTATTCTCCCGCTCCAGCCGCTTCACTTCCGATTCAGCTTCCTGCTTTCCGGCAAATTGCAGCGTCTGTTCCAGTACAGTAATTCGCTCAATCAGATTTTTCTGCTCGGTTTTCAGTTCAGTGGATTTTTTCTCCAGCTGGCCCGTCAGACTGGCAGAAGCTTCCAGGCGTCCCTCCATACTGGGCAGCAGCTGTTCCAGTTCTGCCTTGCGGCGCAGCTGGCGGTCCATTGCCTGCAGCTGGTCATGCAGGGTATTCAGCTGGGCAGAATTTTTGGTTCTTGCCTGCTGCAAAGCCGTCAAGATTTCCTCTGCGGGAATATTCCCCAGCAGTTCAGCGGCGCTTTCCAGCACCGTACTGCGCCGGGCTTCATACTCGGAAACTGCCTTGCCTGCGGCCTGGCTGGCCTCCGTTTCTCTGGCTTCTGCCTGGGTCTTTTTCTGCTCCATCCGGTCCAGTTCTTCCTTACCGGGGGCCTGGGCA
>SAMEA104404106__coassemble_2033_pt1 | contig 13736 bp, 13 predicted proteins | sample SAMEA104404106__metabat2_high_PE_053 | metagenome-assembled genome bin SAMEA104404106 (sample SAMEA104404106) | Balaenoptera acutorostrata
CGTGGCTGTTTGTGCCCGGCACCTAGAATCCCGCCCCGGCAGAGCCCGGCCCCTTCGTGGCCGCCCTCAGTCTGCCCTCTGCCCTGCCAAGGGCCATGAAAACCGCCACGGCCCAGCTGCTGGGTATCTGCGGGTACATTGTGTTTTTCTCCGCCGTGGCCGGGATGCTGGAGGAGCTGGGGGCCTTTTCCGGCCTGTCCGGCAGTCTGGCCGCCTCCACGGGGCTGAGCTTGCAGGTGACCCGGAGCCTGTGCATGGGGCTTTTGGAGCTGGGCAGCGGCATCGGCGCCATGGCGGGTCTGGCCCCCACGGCGGGCAATCTCAGTCTGGCCGCCTTCATCACGGGGTTCGGGGGACTTAGTGTGGCCATGCAGACCGCCGGGGTGCTGGAGGGGACGGGGATTCCCCTGTGGCGGCATTTGGCAGGCAGACTTTGCACCGCCTGCATCAGCGCCTTTCTTGTGTATACCTGGGCCACGGCGTTGGGGGGATAATCTTGCAAAATCTCGGTTTTCTGCTACAATGTGTTCATCCATTGAAGAAAGAGAGATTCGGTAAGATGAAGCTGAAACGAATCGCCGCGGCCTTGCTGGCCGCCCTGTGTCTCACGGCCCTGCTGCCCATGTCGGCCAGCGCCGCAGACCTGAACGACCCACGGTTTGACGACAAAACCTGGGAGGAAATTATGGCCCAGTTCCTCCTGGACCACGACGTGGCCCCCGAACAGGTCACCGCCGGGTATTACAACACCGTCACCGGGGAGGAGCATTACCACAACCCCGACCAGCTTATGTACGGTGCCAGCGTGGCCAAGCTGCCCACCAATATGCTGTACGCCGAGCGGATATACAACGGGGAAATGACCTTCGACGATAAAATCCGGGGCAATTCCTACCGAATCATTCAGCGCCTGAGCATTGTGAACTCCGATAACCCCTCCATGGAGCTCATGGTCAACGACCTGGGCGGCGGCAATTACCGGGAGTTCCGCAAGCAGATTCTGCCCTATATCGGGGAAACCGAAGAAACCGTGGAGGATTCCTTCCTGAACCGCAATTTCTTCACCCCCAAGCAGATTATGTACACCCTGAAACTGCTGTACGAGCACCCCGACCACTACCCCGGCGTGCTGGACTGCATGAAGCTGGCCTCCCCCCACGACTATTTCCGTGCCAGCCCCGTGCCCTATGAAATTGCCCACAAATACGGCTGGTACACCGACCACGGCGTGACCTATCTCAACGACAGCGCCATCGTATACACCGACGACCCCATTTTGCTGGTGCTCTTCACCGGCAACGTCCACAATAACCGGGAGGTGCTGGCCGACTACTGCACCCTCATGAGCGAATACGCCCAGTACTCCCACGAAAAGCGGGTAACGGAGTCTTACCTGGACACCGCCCTGGCAGAAGATTACCACTACGCCCAGCCCATCACCTTCCTCCGGGAAACGGAAACCGGCTATGTGAAGGACGTGGTGGATGAAGTGCAGGTGGTGTGCTTCGGCGTAGCCCTGGCCGCCATCATCTTCGGCCTCACCCAGGCCAAGGATAACCGCAAGAGCTTCATGCTCAGCGTGCTGCTGGCCGTTGCCCTGGTGGTCGTGGGCGCCATGTCCCCCACCTGGAACGTGCGGCAAAGCGTGAAGGCCGGGGAGCCTTTGCAGGTGGCCAACGACTTTGCCGCCACCTACGCCCGGGACGGCCGCTGGGCCAACAGCCTATATAACGGCGAAGAAATCCCCGCAGAAACCGAGTTTCAAAAGACCTTTGCCTCCAGCCTCCAGCTGGAAGCCCACAGCTGCAAGCTCCGGGGCAAGCACGCCGTGGTGCAGGTATCCGGCACCCGGCTCAGCATGAGCGCTTACAGCCAGGCCCTGCACGAAACCACCCTGGAGCTGCTGCCCCAGATCGTGGCATCTCCCGACTGCCCGCCCCTGTTTGACGACGAGGGCAAGTACCTGCCGGACGCTGCCCAGCTGGCCATGCGTGAAGCACACAAGCTGGTGCTGGAGCAGTACCCCACGGAGGCCGTTTCCGGCACCCTGGAAATGGTTTACACCACCGAGGGCTGGAAAATCGTGGTGACCGGGCCCCTCATGACCATGGTCAATTACAGCTGAATTTCCCGCAATCGAAAAGACCTGCGAATTACGCCTAATTCGCAGGTCTTTTTTTCGTTTGTCCCCCGGATTTTCGCAGAATCTCTCTGGACATTGTTAAAATTTTATTCTATAATGAATGTACAAAGAAAGATGTGCGCGAACACATTCTTCTGTTAGTTTTAACCAGTTGTTGGTGCTGACTTGTCCGGCTGACAAAGAACAAAACGACAACTGAGCGTTAATCGTAGCCGCAAATCGTTAAGGCCGCTTAGCTGCTCCCCGAACTTTGAGGGAGCAGACAGTCGGGGTGAAAGGAGTGTTTAGGATGCGTAAACTAAAAAGTTTGATTCCGTTGTTGGTATTGGTGATTTTGGTTTCCCTGCTGGCTGTTGAGGTTGCCGCCGTAGGCGCACCCGCCATGAGCGTTAAAGCCAATAATGCCATTGTCTATTCCGTAGTGACCGCCCTCACGGGTCTGTTTGCCCTGGGTCTGGTGGTTTACGACAAGCGCCATAAGATAAACACCTGATTTCCCCGTCAGCCGAAAATCAGCACCCTTAGATGAATATCCCTCCCCGGAGTCTGAAGCCAAGACTCCGGGGATTTTTTCTGTCTTTTTCATTTCCCCCATTGACAAGGAAAGTTGTCAGTACTATGCTGAACTTGACAAGGATAGTTGTCATATTGAACGCTTTACTTGTCAGCTATCTAAAGGAGGACCGTCAATGCCCCTGTATAACCGATTAAAAGAACACCGGGCCCGGCTGGGGGTCAACCAGCAGGAAATGGGCCATCTGGCAGGGGTCTCCCGGCAGACCATCAGCCAGATTGAGCGGGGAGACTACTCTCCTTCCGTGACCCTGGCCCTGAAGCTGGCCAAGATTTGCGGCGTGACCGTGGAAGAGATTTTCACCTATGAGGAGGAAGAATAATGGATAAGATCAACCAGGAAAACAAAAAGAATTTTCCCAAATTTATGCGGATTATGTTGGGCTGCACCCTGGTGGGCATGGTTTGCGGCATTGTCCTGCCCAATATCAACATGGAAACTCTGGGGCAGCATCTTTCCGACTTTTTCCGGGCAACCGCCGTTTACTACTGTCCCGCCGTCATGCTGCTGCTCACGCTGCCTTCCTGGCTGTATCTGCGCAAAGCAAAAGCCCGCTTTGCCCTCTGGGACGGCGAGGATGAGGATACAGACCGGGAAATCAATGTGCTGCTGGATCATAGTATGAGCCTCAGCAATTTCAGCACGTTCATCAGCCTTTTGTCCCTTGCCTTTTGTTTGGTATACCTGGGCAGCAGCAAGTCTGCCGGGGACGGCATCAAAATACTCATCGGCACGGCAGTATTTTTCCTGAACGTGGGCCTGCTCATCTGGCTGCAGAAGGAAGCCGTGGACACCGTGAAACGCATGAACCCCGAAAAGTCCGGCAGCGTCTTTGACCCCAAGTTCATGGAAAAATGGGAGCAGGGTCTGGACGAAGCCGAGGTGCAGGCCGTGGGCCGCGCCAGCTACGTCGCCTTCAAATGGCTGATGCACACCGGTGCCGTGGTCTTTGCCGTATTGTGCCTGCTGGAAATCGCCTTCGGCATCGGCATCTGGCCCTTCCTGGTGGTCACCGTCATGACGATCGTCCCCATGGGCGCCTACTTCCACCAGTGCATCAAAGAAGACAAAAAACGCTGAGCGAACAAACACAAAGGCCCGGAACTAGCAGTTCCGGGCCTTTGTTATCGGACTGTTCACGACTGCGGGGAATTGTTCACAATCTTTGCCTACCTTTCGGGGGCCCCCGGGGCTATACTGTTACCATATCCGCACAGTGAAAGGAGTCCCCCATGAAGAAAAAAGTATTCACTGTCAGCATTCTCGGCCTGGTGGCGGTCCTCGGACTGCTGGCCTGGCGCAATACTCCCTACAAACAGGCCGTGCGCTTCATTCAGCAAAACGGCCCGGAGCTCACAAGGCTCATAGATTCCGGCCAGCCCCTGCCCCTGGATTTGGGCTGGCAGTTTTATAATTGCTGGGACGGCGAACATCCCATGACGGAGTTCATCCTCGCCTCCCACGACGGCACCTATTACGGCGTGTACTACTCCCCCGACGACGTGCCCCTGAGCTTCCAAAATTCCGGTGCAGAGCTGAAAGCCGCCCCGGAAACCGGATGGCAGTGGAAGGGCAAGGGCGTATCCCACGGCACCACCCAGAAAATTGTGGACGGCTGGTATTACTTCACCGCCGTGCCCGGATAAACCCACAATCGGCAAACAATAGAGGAAAAACCGCCCCCGGAGAACCATTCTCCGGGGGCGGTTTTCGTTGGGCTATGGCTTTAATCGTGTTCCAGCTCGGCCCCTGCATAAATAAAGTCCATGAGGCTTTCGCCGCTGAGCCACAGGTCCCCTTCCGTGCAGCCGCTGCGGTGCAGGGTGTACGTCCAGTTGGTGAAGTCCTCCACCTTGTCTGCCGTGGGGAAGGTCTGACCGCCCTCCGTAATCCGCAGGGCCTCCGTGCCGCCGTCCACTTCCAGATAGTGCATCTCGTGAACGGACCAGAGCGCAAAGGTGAAGCGGCAGGGCTGGGCGGCCTTGCCCTGGGCAAAGTCCATGAGGTACTGCCGTACCCGGTCGGCAAAGCCCTGTTCCGGCTCTGCGGCGTGAACATCCAGATAAGCCGTGAGGCATTCCCCCAGCACCTGGAAGATATAGCCAAAGTCGTCCTGCTCCCACAGGCTCTCAGACGGCCCCTCTGCCCCGTCACACTTGCAGGCAGGTACTGCCTCGGGCAGCTGCCGCCACAGGTCTTCCAGGCCCTCATAGGTGCTCTGCAGCCGGTTCACCCGAGTGTCCAGCACCGTTTGCAGCACGGCCAGGCCCCCGTACAAGCCGCTCATGGGGGCGTAGCTGTCCCCGTCCTGCCGGAACAGCTCCAGCAGTTCTTCGGCCAGCACGGTCACGGCGGTGATGCGGTCCAGCACCCCCACCAGCTGCTCATAGAGCCCGGAGAGGTTATACCGCTCGTCCTCCTGCTGGGTGCATTGCAGGCTGTACAGGCCGCTCATGAGGGCCTGACGGTCCCACAGCTCCGGCACCGCCGAAGCATATTGCTCCAGCTCCCGGCCGGTTCGGGGCAGGCCCTGCCGAAACAGCATCCGGGCCAGCTCGCCGGTTTCCCGGCCCTCGGTGATCACACGCTGCACAGTGGTTTGCAGCAGCTGAATTGCCTGTTGTTCCATAGTCTGCTCCTTTTCTCCCCGCCGGGGTCTGTGGTTGATTCTTAGGCCCATTATACGACAGTTCCCCGGTTTTGCAAACAGCTGTCTTTATTTCCCGGACGAAAACGGACAAAAAAAGACCTGCAAGCCGTCTGGCTTACAGGTCTTAACAGTCGATATAGCAGTCTGCTTACGCAAACAGGGGCTGGCAGAAGTCAGCGGTCTTCCAGGAGCACAGGATGCACTGGAGGGTAACTTCGGATACCCGGGTGATGTATTCCACGTCGGTTTCCACAGCCTGGGGCAGGGTGCGGTACTCAGCGTGATTTTCGGCAAAGTATGCGTCCAGGGGGACGGAGGTGGAGGAGTACATGCGGACAGAGCGGGATTCCAGCATGTCCAGCAGGTAGTTGTGCAGCTCCATTTCGTAAGCGCAGTGCTCTTCCAGGGTGCCGGTGAAGAGGCTGCCGTTGTGCACGTAAGTGAAGGCGTCAGCCAGGTAGTGCAGGAGGCTGCCCAGCATGAAGCAGCGGTACACGGAGCTCTGCTCCATGGCGTTCAGCTTCACCAGGTTGCGCTTAATAAAGCGGCCGGCAACTTCGGCATTGTGACCGTAAAACAGGTCCTTGGGGCCGGTGCCCTTAACACGGGTCAGGGGGTTATAATCAGGCTCAACACAGCCGAACAAAAATGCTTTCTTCTCGTACTTGGTCATTTGCACGTTGGGGGAAAGCAGCAGGTATCTTCCTAACAACAGATGGTCAATCGTTTTCATCGAGGCAACTCCTATCTATACGGGGCGGGAGCCGTGGGCTCACCGCGTATGGGTTCATTGGCGGTTACGGACGAATGCTGTTTGGAGGCTATGAAGAACGGTGCGTCTTCTTGTGTCACAAAACGATACGTAATATATCAGCAAATCTTCCAAATTGCAATACCCTTTTTGGTTTTTTTGCCCACATATTTTTCGCTTTTTCGCCTCAAATGACAGCAAGTGTCCAAATTCTACCGATAGCGGATACCTGTATTTGCGGGGCAAAATACCAGGGATTTTTAAAAAATCCCTTATCCGGTGTGCGGTATAGCGTCAACGGTTTTTAGTTCACAGACAGGCATACCTATCCGCATAATACTAGGACACCGTAGGGCCATAAAAGTTCCATGGGCATCTGAATCAGTTTGTGCAAACTTTGTTAACGTATTCACGAAAACCTATATGAACTACATTTGTTTTCTTATAAAACACAAAGTCTCTACCTGTCCTCCCCCAAAAGACCCCAGGGCCGTAAAAAACCACCCCTGCAAAAAAGCAGGGGTGTTACAAGATTTACGCTTATGCGGCTTCGGGAGCAGGCTCAGCCGGTGCCTCCTGGGGTGCTTCCTCAGGTGCAGGCTCGGCAGGAGCTTCTTCCGGAGCAGGCTCAGACTCTGCTTCGGGTGCTGCCTCTTCCGGAGCAGCTTCCTCGGACTCAGGCGCAGCAGATTCTTCGGGAGCAGGCTCGGCGGGAACTTATTCCGGGGCAGGTTCGGGCTCACGGGTAATGAGCCAGTTGCCCTCGGGAACCTCCGTGGGGGCCTCGCCCTCATTCACAACCCAGGCGGTTTTCTCCATGTCACAGGTGACGGAGAACACCGGATGATTTTCAAAGGTGCAGCCCTGGAGCTTAGCCACAGCTCCCTGGCTCAAGGCCAGGTCACGGCCCACTTCCTTCTCGGCGTAGTTGCCGTTGAAGGAGCTGCCCTCCACATACACGGCAGAGGGAATGTCCCGCAGGTTGGTCCAGGCAGCGTCAATGACGCTGTAAGGCAGCTCAGAGGCCATCTCCGGGGAGTTCCGGTCGATGACGTACATGGCGCCGCCCGTAAGGCCGGCGGTGTTCTCCACGAACTTGCTGCCCTTCACCGTGGTCATGGAGCCGTAGTCCGTGTAAATGGCGCCGCCTTCGTAGGTGGCCACGTTCTGCAGGAAGTCACAGCCGGTGAAGCTGGCGCTGACGCCGGAACGGCTCACCACTGCGCCGCCGTACTGGGCCTTATTCCGGCCGAATACGGTGTTTTCCACCACGGGACTGCCGCCGTAGGCGGTATACATGGCGCCGCCCTCAACGGCTTCGTTGTTTTCAAATCGGCTGTCACGGATGGTCAAATTGAAGCCCGCCGTTTCCCGGTTTTCTCCTGGGGCATAGTTCAGCAGGCCGCCGCCGAAACGGTCGTAGACCTGGCCGGAGCTGCCGTCGGCGTTGCCGCCGGAAATGGTCACGCCGTCCAGCAGGGCGTCATTGGCGCCGATGACCACATGGTAGCAGTTATCGGCGTTGGTGGCGGGGTCGCCGATTTCGCCGCTGAGTACAGGTCTGTGATTCTGCACGTCACGCTGGCTGAACCACTGCTCCGTGCCGTCAAAACCGCCGTAGAGCTTGACGCCGGGACGAAGAATGAAGCTGTCCGTGCGGGTTTCACCGGGGACGTAAGTGCCTTCCTTCATCCAGATTTCCGTATTTTTGCCCTTGGTTTCATACAGGAAGCTTGCAAGATCCATGGCGGACTGCAGGCTGGTTGCCTTGCGCCAGGTGGTGCCGTCACCGGTGCCGTCGGGGCTCACGAAGATGACCGGGTTCCAGTAGGTGGCTTCCGTCAGGGGATTGGTCAGGTCCAGAGGCACCAGAGCCTCCAGGCCGCCCATGCTGTCCATGGACCGGAAGGCCGCTGCGGGGTCGGCAGTGCTGCCCCCCTGGTAGCCCACAGGGCCGCCGGTGGAGGAAATGCCCTGCACTTCCGGGGCAGAAGTCACATAGCCATCGGAGAAGGTGAGGCTCAGGTCCACGTTATCAATGCCGGGGAAGCCGCCCTGCACCACGCTGTAATTGATTTCCGCATCGGACTCATTCCAGCTATAGCACAGGCTGCCCTTATTGGAGGCCACAATGCAGTCCCGCAGGCTGGGCTTCGCTGCCGTACCGGCCCCCTGATACAGCACAGCGCCCTTTTCGTGGGCGGTGTTATAAGCCAGGGTGCTGGAGGCGATTTTGGGCTCAGCGCCGTTGACGCTGGCCAGGGCCCCGCCCAGCTGGGCCAGGTTATTCACAAACAGGCTGTTATACGCCTTGGGGCTGGCCCCGTCGGCGTACAGGCCGCCGCCGGACACACCGGCGGAGTTGGCATCGAAGCTGCAGTCCACGAATGTGGCCTGGCTGCCCTCACGGGCCAGGACGCCGCCGCCGTTACCGGTGGCGGTGTTGTGGGAAATGGTGGTGGCCACAAACTGAGGCGCACCCCCTGCCAGCAGCACGCCTGCGGCATTGGCGCCCTGATTATCCTTAATTACGCAGTTGCGGATGAAGGGGCTGGTACCGTTTACGGTGAGGCCGCCGCCTACGCTGCCGTTTTCTCCGGCGTCGCCTCCGGAGATGGTGAAGCCGTCCAGCACAGCGTCAGCCGCCACGAGGACGGTTTCGGCCTTGGTGCCGTCAGACAGATTGCCGGTGATGACCGTGGGCTTTTTGGTCAGGTCCCGCTCTTCCAGCTTGCGCTCGAAGCCGCCGAAGCCGCCATACAGGTCCACACCGTCCTTCATGGTCAGGCCGCCGTCATAGGTACCGGCTGCCACCCAAATCTGCTGTCCGGGCTGGGCCAGTTCCAGAGCCTCCTCAATGGTGCCACAGGCTCTTTTCCAGCTCTTACCGCTGCCGTCAGCGCCTGCATCGACGTAAATCACGTTGCTGTCACCCAGCAGGCTGCACGCCGAAAGGCTCAGACTGAGCATCGCCACAAGCAGTATACTCATCCATTTTTTCATCATGGAATTCGTTCCTTTCTGAATCCTAAAATCGGTGCTGTGGGGAATCATCCCCACTATACCGATTATATTATACCACCAGGTGGAGCGATAGTCTATGAATTTGTCGTAAACAGCAATGTTTGGGCATATGCTTGATTTGTGGGTGGGAAAAACGGTATAATATAGTTTAAGATCATTTCGCAGCCTCCGGGCTTACGAAAGGAAGGATACACCATGACTAAGCACAACCTTTGGGTGAAGAAGCGCCACGCCAGAATGCGCAGCCTCTTCGGCTTTTTCCTCACCCCCTACCTGCGCCACAGATACAACATCCACGTGGAGCCCTTTTTGCGTCAGCGGGGCCGCCAGTACCTGATTCTGTTTAACCACCAGACCGCCGCCGACCCCTTTTTCGTTTCCATGGCCTTTAAGGGCCCCATTTATTTCATGGCCCCCCAGGACTACTTCTCCGGCAGCTTTCTCAGCCGGGTCATGCAGTTCTGCTTCGCCCCCATCCCCATTGCGCCGGAAACCCCCGATCCCCAGGCCGTCCGTGACTGTCTGCGGGTAGCCCGAGAGGGCGGCACCATCGCCATCGCCCCCGAAGGCGAAAGCAGCTACATGGGCAAAACCACCGGCATGAATCCCGCCATTGCCCCCCTGGCCAAAAAGCTGGGCCTGCCCGTGGTACTCATGAAAATCGAGGGCGGCTACGGCTCCAAGCCCCGGTGGAGCGACTGCGTGCGTAAGGGAAGCATGAAGGCTTACGTCACGGAGGTCATCGAGCCGGAAGATCTGGCCAAAATGACCGACGGCGAGCTCATGTCCAAAATCCGGGCCACCTTGTGGGTCAACTCCACCAAAAACGGCGGCGAGTTCAAATCCGACCACGCAGCCGAGTACCTGGAACGGGTCATGTACGTCTGCCCCCACTGCGGTCTGAGCCGCTTCGAGAGCCAGGGCAACGTGGTGCGCTGCACCAACTGCAACCTGCAAATTGAGTACCTGCCCAATAAGCAGCTCCAGGGCGTGGGCTTCCACTTCCCTTTCCGCTTCCTGGCGGACTGGTACAACTACCAGAATCTGTACATCGGCCAGCTCCAGCTGGGCAGCTTCGACGACCTGCCCATTTATATGGACCAGGCCCAGCTGTATGAGGTCATCCCCGGCAAGGATAAAAAGCAGCTGGAACGCTTCTCCACCATCGAGCTGTTTAAGGACCGCATCGAGATTAACGAGATTCCCTTCCCCCTGACGGATATCCAGGGTGCCTGGGTCACGGGCTCCAACGCCCTGAACCTCAAGTACGACGACACCGTGTACCAGCTCCGAGGCGACAAACGCTTCAACGCCGTGAAGTACGTGAACTTCGTGTACCGCAGCCGCAACATCCGGGACAAGGTCTACGAAAACCAGTTCCTGGGCGTATGACCATAGAAATAGCACATCACCTCCGGTACGGTTGTACCGGGGGTGATGTGCGTTTATTTGGAGTGCAGCCAGACGATTACGGCGTCAAGCAGGGCGCCGGCCAGCAGGGACACGGCGGCCACGGCATTGGGCGCATACTGTATCCCCACGAAGGGCACCATCAGCAAGCTGAACGCCGCCAGCAGGCCCACGATCACGGTGAAGGAACGGCCATAGCCACGGTTCCCCAAGAAGTACCGCAGCAAAAAGCCCATAAAAAAGGGAAACGCCACCAGAATCAGCACGTATTGGGTCATATTTATTTTCTCCTATTCACAAGTTTTCTTTCAGTATACCACCACTTTCCCCTTCTGTCATGGGACGGGTGGCTCCGGCTGATAAAACACCCCGCCTGCCACTAGAGCAAGCGGGGTGCGCTATGTTAGATTTGTCGCCGGTGGGAAACTAGGCTTAGCGCTTCAGGCTCTCGCCGTAGGCGATGAAGCTGGCAACCTTCTCCTGGCATTCCTCTGCGGAATCGCCCTTGGTCAGGATGTATACCTTAATCTTGGGTTCGGTGCCGGAAGGACGAACGATGAAGGAGGTGCCGTCACCCAGCTCGAAGTACAGGACGTTGGAGCCCTTCATTTCCATGGTCTCCACCTTGCCCAGATCGGTCACGTAAACGCTGCCGTCCTGGTAGTCACGCATACGGACAACCTTCTGACCGCCGATGACCTTGGGAGGATCCTTGCGCAGGTCTTCCATGAGGGCACGCATATTCTTCAGACCGTCCAGACCGGGCATCACCAGGTTCAGGGTCTTTTCTGCGAAGTAGCCGTACTTCTTGTACAGGCCGTCCATAGCCTGCTTCAGGGTCATGCCCTTGTCGAAGTAGTAAGCAGCCATTTCAGCAATCATGACGGAAGCGGTAACAGCGTCCTTATCGCGGACAAAGTCGCCGACCATGTAGCCGTAGCTCTCTTCGAAGGCGAAGATGTACTCGTAAACGCCTTCCTTAATGAACTGGTTGATGCGTTCAGCCAGGAACTTGAAGCCGGTGAAGGTATCTTCCATGCGTACGCCGTTGGCTTCGGCAATGGTGCGGCTCATTTCGGAAGTTACGATGCTCTTCAGGGCAACGGGATGCTCGGGCATGGTGCCGGAGTTCTTGCGTGCGGTGATGACGTAGTCCAGCAGCAGAGCGCCCATCTGGTTGCCGGTGATGGGAACGAACTTGCCGTCCTCGTCGCGGACCATGACGCCGATACGGTCGGAGTCGGGGTCGGTGCCGATGATGAGGTCGGAGTCCTTCTCATTTGCCAGGTCAATGGCCAGGTAGAAGCCTTCGGGATTCTCGGGGTTGGGGCTTTCCACAGTGGGGAAGTTGCCGTCGGGAATCATCTGCTCGGGTACGGGGAACAGGTGCTTGATGCCCAGACGCTTCAAGGCTTCGGGAACCAGCTCACGGCCAGCGCCGTGGAAGGGGGTGTAAACAATCTTCAGGTCGTCGGCTACCTTGGCAACCACTTCCTTATTGACTGCCTGGCTCAGAGCGCAGGCCAGGAACTCCTCGTCGGTTTCCTTGCCCAGCAGCTTAATCATGCCGGACTTCAGGCACTCGTCGTAGTCAGCGATCTTAATGTCGTTGAACAGGTCGATGCGGTCCATCTCAGCGGCAATGGCCTCAGCATGGTGAGGGGGCAGCTGTGCGCCGTCAGACCAGTATACCTTATAGCCGTTGTACTCCTTGGGGTTGTGGCTGGCGGTAACGTTGATGCCGGCGGTGGTGCCGTAGCGGATAACGGCAAAGCTCAGCTCGGGAGTGGGACGCATACCGTCGGTGAGCAGAGCATGGATGCCGTTGGCAGCCATGACGCAGGCAGCCTCTCTGGCGAAACGCTCAGAGTTGTTGCGGCAGTCGTAAGCAATGGCAATGCCCTTGGCTACAGCTTCTTCACCCTCAGCCTTGATGACGTTGGCAAAAGCCTGGGTTGCATGGCGAATGATGTGCACGTTCATGTTGTGCAGACCGGTAGCCATGGTACCACGCAGACCGGCAGTACCAAAAGCCAGGGGCTCAAAGAATCTGCTTTCGATCTCGTGATCGTCGTTTTCAATAGCCTTCAGCTCCTGCCATTCAGCTTCGCTCAGGGCAGGGCTATCCAGCCAGCGCTGATATTCTTCTTTGTAAGTTCTCATTGGTATCGTCTCCTTTGAGTAATAATCCACCCGAGGTGTTATATAAAAATTTAGGGGTATACAAAACGCTGCTGTGCCGGACTCACTTGTGGTATTTCCGTCCGGCATTGATGGTGAAGGCCCGGTAAATCTGCTCGGCCAGCATGACTCTGGCCAGGTGATGGGGGAAGGTCATATCGGACATGGACAGCTTGAAGTCGGCTGCCTGCTTCACCTTTTGGTGCAGACCGTTGGAGGAGCCCACGATGAAGCAGATTTTGCTCACCCCGGACATACTGCGCTTGGCCACCAGCTCGGCAAGACCTTCGCTGGACAGCTTCTTGCCCTCCACGCACATGGCAATCACATAGGCGCCCTGGGGAATCTTTTCCAGAATCTCCCCGGCTTCCTTTTCCAGTGCCTGGTCAATTTCCTTCTGGGATGCGTCATCGCCGGTTTTCACCTCGCTGATTTCCGCCTCTTCAAACTTGCAGAAGGCGCCCAGACGCTTCACGTATTCCTTATACGCTTCAATATAAAACTTTTCTCTCATCCGCCCTGCGGTAATGAGTTTCACAGTCAGCATAGCGTGTTACAGGCCTTTCTCGGTAATATGCAGCACCTCATCGGCCGGTGCCGGTTCGCAGAAGAGCTCTCCGTAGCCCCCCTGCTCCAGTGCCCCGCCCACCACGGTTTTGGCCATGCGGGGGGTGTTGCTCTCCTGGGAAATATGGCCCAGCAGGAACTGTTTGGTATCGTGTTCGGCCAGCCACAGAGCCATACGGGCACAGGCCTCGTTGCTCAGGTGGCCGTGGTCGGAAAGAATCCGGTTTTGCAGGTACACGGGGTACGAGCTCAGACGCAGACGGGTCACATCGTGGTTGGCCTCAATGAGGGCAGAGCCGGAATAGGTGATGTGGTCCAGCACTTCGTCTGTGATGTGGCCCAGGTCGGTGCACAGAGAAAAGCTCTCCGGCCCCTTGTCGATGCGGTAGCCCGCCGACTGGGGGGTATCGTGGGGCGTTTCAAAGGCCGTGAGGCT
>SAMEA104404106__coassemble_2167_pt1 | contig 13005 bp, 10 predicted proteins | sample SAMEA104404106__metabat2_high_PE_053 | metagenome-assembled genome bin SAMEA104404106 (sample SAMEA104404106) | Balaenoptera acutorostrata
CAGATCGCATTCACCGGCCGGTACGCTGTGCTTTTCCAGCTGCTCATCCAGATAGTCCACCGTGACCAGCACGTCCTTCAGCTCTCCGCCGTAGGCCCCTGCATTCATGGCAACGCCGCCGCCCAGAGCGCCGGGGATGCCTCCGGCAAATTCCAGGCCGGTCAGGCCGTAGCCCTGGGCAATCTGGGCCAGTCGGACCATGGTGACGCCCGCCTGGGCGTAGAGCTTCGTTTCACTTTCGCGGGTGCAGCTGCTGAAATTTTCCGCCAGCTGCAGCACCACGCCGTCCATATCACAGTCATCAAACAGCAAATTGCTGCCCCGGCCCATGATAAAGGGCTTTTCCCCCTGGGCCTTCACCAGACGGCACACGCCCTCCACCTCTTCGATGGTGGACGGACGGACAAACAGACTCACCCGGCCACCCACGTGGAAGGTGGTATGGCGGCTCATGGGCTCCTGCTCCCGTACATCCATGCCGGGATACAGTTCCCGCAGCTGCTGTGCCAAACGGCGATAATCGGTCATAGTTTCAAAACTCCTCAATTTTTTAGCTTAGCCCAGCATATCCAGACTGTCGGACAGGGCCTGCGCAGAATTTTTACCCATATTCTTCATACGGTTATTCATGGTGGCCAGCTCGATGATAACAGCCAGGTTACGTCCGGGGCGAACGGGGATGGTAATGCAGGGCACCTTGACGCCCAGAATTTCTTCGTAGGCGGTGTCCAGGCCCAAACGGTCGTAGAACTTGGTTTCATCCCAGTATTCCAGGTTCACAATCAGGTCGATATTGGCATTGGGCTTCACGGCACTAACACCATACACATCTCTGGCGTTAATAATACCGATGCCGCGCAGCTCCATATAGTAGCGGATCAGCTCCGGCGCAGAGCCGGACAGATGCTTCTTGGAAAGACGCTTGATTTCCACTGCGTCGTCTGCCACCAGACGGTGGCCGCGGGTAATCAGGGCCAGAGCCGTTTCACTCTTACCGGCGCCGGAATCGCCCTTAATGAGCACGCCGTCACCGAAGATTTCCACCAGAACGCCGTGAATGGTCTTTCTGGGGGCCAGATACTCCGTGAGGGTGTCGATGAGGTCAGCCATAAACTCAGAGGTGTCCTGGTGAATGAGCATGACCGTGCGGTCGTATTTCTCAGCCATTTCCATGCATTCGGGGAAGGGTACGCAGTCGTGGCAAATCACCAGACCGGTGATGTCGTGCTGCATGAACTTTTCAAAGCTCAGACGGCGCTGTACCTCCGTGAGAGACTCCAGGAAGGTGCTCTCCACACGGCCGATAACCTGGATACGGGAAGGGTCAAAATAGTTATAAACGCCTGCAAGCTGCAGTGCGGGACGGTCAACGTGGGTACTGCTGATCACACGCTGATCGAAGTCGGAGGAGCGGTGCAGAATTTCAATGCCCAGCTCGTCGACGATATTTTTCAAAGGAACAGAATACTGCACCATAAGGATACCGCCTTTCAATTACTTTTTGGGTGCAAAATGCCCCATACTATAATATTATATTTTAACTAATTTTCGCCCGTTTGGCAATGACTTTGCCGTATTCCTTTTGTGATTTTGCTAAATTCTGCACCGCTTTTTTCCTTCCCCGGCCGGTCTCTGGCGCGAATTATACAAAGTGCAGAAAACGAGAAAAAACTTCTTGCAATTTGCGTATTCTTCTGGTATTATAATGAAGCTGTTTTTACAGTGATATTATCTTTTAGGAGGTGCTTCAATATGGCAAAATGCGAATTTTGCGAGAAGAATGTTGCTTTCGGCATTCAGGTTTCTCACTCTCACAGACGTTCCAATCGCACTTGGAAGCCCAATGTGAAGCGCGTCAAGGCCATCGTAGACGGTACTCCCAAGCACGTATACGTCTGCACTCGCTGCCTGCGCAGCGGTAAGGTCACCCGCGCATAATTGCGTAATTTAATTTACCCGAAACAAGCCTGTCGACTTACGTTGATAGGCTTTTTTCGGCTTTATGGGGCAGGAGCAATCCTGCTCCATTTTTTGCACCGTTTTTCCCCATATGTCCATAGTCTTCCCCGCCAAAGCGCCAAAAAAGCCTCCACCCGTCGGTGGAGGCTTTTTAGGTTTAATCCGTAAGATACGGTTAAATTACTTGTTGAGGTTGTAACGCTTGTTGAACTTATCAACACGACCGGAAGTGTCAACCAGCTTCTGCTTACCGGTGTAGAAGGGGTGGCACTTAGCGCAGATTTCAACAGTGATGTCCTTCTTGGTGGAACCAGTGTGGTAAACTGCACCGCAAGCGCAACGAATAGTGGTCTGCTCGTAGTTGGGATGGATACCTGCCTTCATGGTACATTCTCCTTTTTCATAAAAGCTATCTTGAGTACATTTCTGTGGTTACAAGATGCGGATAGAATTATATCATATGCCGCAAGGGGATTGCAAGGGAAAAATAAAATTTTTCCACTAAATTTCCACAGCAATTCCGGGCTTCAAAAAGTACAGAATCCGGCGCTCTACGACCTTGCCCGTAATGTCCTGCATGGCCTCGGCGTAGGCCTCCACCTGGCTTTGATAAATGGCAGCTCTGGCCCCCACGGTCTGCTCCGTAACCGAGTCGGTTTTATAGTCGATGATGGTCAGTCGGCCGTCTTTTTCCGTGGCGCAGTCAATAACGCCCTGGAGCAGAATTTCATCGTCCGCAGCGTCCGGGAAGTACTTGGACGCAGGCCGTAAAAGGGAGAATTTGAACTCCCGGAGCACCCGGTCGGCGCTGCGCATGAGCTCCCCTGTGGGCGACAGGAAGAACCGGGCAATCTGCCCTGCGTCCACGCCTCTGGCCTGACGGCTGTTGAGGATGCCCGCCTGTTCCAAACGTCCGATTTCCGCCTTCACCGCCTCCAGCGTGGTGGCCTTCCGGTAATCAATATGCTGGAACACCAGATGGGTGGCGGTGCCCTTTTCCGTAGCACTCAGGCGCTCCTGCTCTCCCCCGGCCTTAAACCGGCGGAACTGGGTGGCCCGGTTTTTAATGAGGGGCGCAGCCTCCGGGTCCACGTCGTCACCCAGGTGCTTGAGCTCCGTGGCGGTGATTTTCGAGGGCAGCTCTGCGCTTTCAGCGTGGGGGTATGTGAAGGCCAGATTGGTTTTCAGCTGTTCCAGAATCTCCGGGTCGGCTTCCACCTCCGGCAGCTGTTCCTGCTCCCCGTCTGCCCCGCCGCCGACGGACCAGGCCAAAGTCCGCAAATCCAGATGCTGTCCGCCGTCGGCAAAGTAAGCCGCACACAGCCACAGCAGCATGCTCTTGCAGGTTTCCAGCACTTCCGGCGAAACGGGCTTTTCGCACAGCAGTTCCAGCTTAGCCAGCTTTTCCGTGGTGCCCTTGAGATTCTTCACTCTGGGGAAGCTGCCGGTCATAAAGAGGTATTCTTTGGCTCTGGTCATGGCCACATACAGCAGGCGCATTTCCTCGGACATGGTTTCCAGCGCCATTTTCCGGGCGATGGCCCGTCGGGGCAGACTGGGGTATTCAATGCCCCGGTCACTGTCGATGACCTTGGGGCCCAGGCCCAAATCCGGGTGCACCAGCACGGGGCCCTCAGCATCCCGCATATTAAATTCCTTGCCCGCATCACACAGGAACACAATGGGAAATTCCAGACCCTTGGACTTATGGATGCTCATAATATGTACGGCGTTGCCGCTGTCCCCGCAGGGGACTTCCGGCTCCGTACCGCTTTCTGCCTGGCGCTCCAGCCACTGGGCAAAGCGGCGCAGGCCGTGGTAGCCGGTCTGCTCAAACTGCTCAGCCAGGCCCGCAAAGGCCATCAGGTTATTCCGGCGCAGCTGACCATCCTCCATGGCGCTGGTGATGGCCATAACGGACAGGTCCTCCAGCATACGGCGAATGAGATCCTGCAAGGGCAGATCGCCGGAAATATCCCGCCAAATCCGGAGTTTTTCCAGGAAGGCGGCAGATTTTTCGTTTTCTTTGGCCGACTGCACCAGGGCGTCATAAAAGCTGCCCTTGCGGTCGCAGTGGCGAATCCCCGCCAGCTCGTCCGGGGTGAAGCCCACGTACACAGACTGCATGGCGGAAATCAGGGGCACGTCCTGCCGGGGATTATCGGTAATGGCCAGCAGGGCCAGCATGACCGTAATTTCCGGGGATTCGTAAAAGCCGCCGCCCTGCTCCGACTGTACCGGCACGCCCCAACGATTGAGGGCCTTGCGGTAGGTGTTCACCATCTGGTTGGCGCTGCGCATGAGGATGGCAATGTCATCATAGCGGGCAGGACGCTGCTGGCCGTGGTCTGTGACGGGGGTGCCGGAGGCAATGAGGTCCCGGATGGCCCGGGCCACGTAGTCAGCCTCCACCTCGTGCATGGTGCTGCCCTCATCCTCGGGCTCCTCCTCGCCTTCCTTGGCCTCGGCTCTGGTGAGCACCGTAACGGTGGGCAGGGGCACCTCCCCCTCGTAGCTTGCGCCGCAGCGCAGACGGGCATTGTCATCATAATCCAGTTCGCCCAAACGGCGGGACATAATGTTATCAAATACGGCGTTGGCCCCTTCCAGGACCTGTGCCCGGGAGCGGAAATTCTCCCGCAGCAGGATGCGTCGGGCCTCCCCTTCTCCGGCTTCAGCATAGTCCTGGTAGCTCAGGTACTTCTCCGTGAAAATGCCGGGGTCAGCCAGACGGAAGCGGTAAATGGACTGCTTGACGTCACCTACGGTAAAGAGGTTGGTGCCGTTTTTGGAAATGCTGTTGAAAATCAGCTCCTGCACAGCGTTGACGTCCTGGTATTCGTCCACCATGATTTCCGTGTAGCGCTGGCTCAGCTGCACTGCCAGCTCCGTGGGGCTGCCGTCGGGGCTGGCCAGAAGCTGCACCGCAAAGTGCTCCAGGTCACCGTAATCCACCACGGCCCGGCGGCGCTTATCGGCAGCAAACACCCGGTCAAATTCCAGTACCAGGTCCAGCAGCGCCTCCATGGCAGGCGCTACGGTGTGCAGGCCCGCCATTACGGTTTCTGCCGGTTCAGACAGGGTGGTGCGCAGGGTGCTGCAGGCCGTCTTGCAGGTATCCCGCAGACCCTTCACCCGCTCAGCCACTTCCGGGTGCAGCGGCTTACGCAGGCCGCCCAGCCGGGGAAATTCCACCTCGGCGTGCTCAGCGGCTTTATTCCAGCCCAAGACGGCCGCTCTGGCCAGATTCCGCAAATCCTCGGCGGTTTTTTCCAGACTGGGGCCGTAGCTGCGGAGAATATCGTCATATTCCGGGTCATTCAGCTGCCCCAGAAGGCCCTCCAGCAAGCCGGACCAGTACAGGCTCGTTTCCTGCACATAATGCAGCAGGTAAGCGCCCCAGACGGTTTCTCCGGGGTCCGTGACCCCCTCGGCGCAGAGCTGCTGCTTCTGTTCCTGCGCCCACAGCTCCGGGTACGGGTGGCTCTGCATTTTGCCGTGGAGGCTCAGCAGCAAGCCCGCCAGTCGGCGGTCGTCCCGGCCTGCGCCTACGGTATCAATCAGGCTTTGCAGGCCCGGTTTTTCCTCCAGCTGCTCATACGCCTCCTCCAGCACCTGGTTCAAGGCGTTCTGCTTCATCATGGCCGTGCGGTTTTCGTCCACCACCTTAAAGTCCGGAGACAGCTCCAGGGCCAGGCAGTGCTCCCGCAGCAGGCTGGAGCAGAAGCCGTGGATGGTGCCGATCTGCGCTCTGGACACCAGAGCATACTGGCGGCGCAGGGCCAGATTTTCCGGATGCTGGGCCATGAGGCCGGTCAGCTCCGTCATAATGCGGCTGCGCAGCTCACCGGCTGCGGCTCTGGTAAAGGTGATGATGAGGAAGCTGTCGATGCTCTTGGGCTCAGGCTGGGTGATATAGCTCATGAGGCGCTCCGTGAGCACCTTCGTCTTGCCGGAACCGGCTGCAGCGGAGACCAGCAGTGCGCTGTCTCTGGCCTCAATGGCCCATTGCTGCTCCTGTGTGGGTTTAAATTCAGCCATGTTCAGCCTCTCCTTCCCGGGCCTGTTCCATCAGGCTCCATACTTCCTCGTCCTTGAGGGCAGGCAGTCGGCGCAGACAGTCGCCCCGCTTGCCGTCCTCGAAATTGCAGACCCGCTTGTACTGGCAATAGGTGCAGGCAGAGTCCGATGTGCTCTTATAATAAGGTGCAGCGGCAATCTCGCCCTCGTGCAGAGATTTTGCCAGACGCTGCAAGGTTTCTTCAATGTGATGGGCCAGCACGCCGAAACGCTCGGCTGTGGCCACGGCCTTCTCGCCCTTCTTGGTGATTTTCACCGGCAGGTACTCGTAAGGCTCGCTCATTTCCATGGCGTGAATCACCGCCTCGTCATACAGCACCAGGCCGGAGCGCTTGTGCTCCTTTTTCTGCTCGGCGGCAATCTGCTCATCCGTCAGATTTTCCGTGCCGGAAATGTGCTTATAAAAGGCAGGAATGTACAGTACACCGGCGGGGACAACCTCCTGTCCGTAGCGCTCCTTGCCCCATTTTTCCAGGGTGAACAAATACAGGAGCATCTGCAGATTCATGCCGTACCACACGTCAGATAGCTTAAATTCTTTTTTGCCGGTCTTATAGTCCACCACGCGCAAATACAGCTTGCCGTCGTGCACCCAGCCGTCAATGCGGTCGGCAATACCGGTGAGGGTCATTTTCGTCTCCCCGTCGCCGATTTCCATGGGCGGTACCTCCTGGGGATTACCGAAGTCCAGCTCAAAGTCCAGGGGCGCAAACTGACTTTTCCGCAGCTCCCCTGCCATATCGGCCACCACAGCCCGCACGTCCTTCATGAGGCGGCGGAACAGGTAAATGAACCGGGGACTTTTCTCCTTAAAGTCGTTGAGGAACTGGTGGATATACTGCTCCACATAAAGGTCCGTCAGCTGATGCAAACGCTCGTCCGTCACATCGGCAAAGCCGCCCTCCTTCGTGACCTCACGGGCTACGTTTTCCAGCACATAGTGCATGAAGGTGCCCATTTCCGGCGGGGCAAAAGAGGCCACCTTCCGGGGCTTGGCCTTCAGGCCATATTCCACATAATAGGCAAAGGGGCAGTTATTGAACCGCTCAATGCGGGAAGCCGACAGCTTCAGGTCCTTACCATACAGGTCCTCCACTCCACGCTTGCTGAGGCTGCCCCGGCTGCGCTCAGCCGCTTCGTAAAGCTGCGAAAAAGCCCGGGCGTCCGTTTCTTTAAAGTATTCGGCAGCTGCCATGGAGGCAGGGCTGGCCGTATCCCGCAGGGAGAAGGCCGCCAGCTCATATGCGCTTTCCGGGGCGGCCAGTTTATTTTCCGCCGGGTCGATGCGCTGAATGGCCGTGCCAAACAGCATCTCCGCACGGTTCATGACAATGGAGGGCCGTCCCTCATTATACGAGGGATAGCACATACTCAGGCTCTCACTGGGCAGGGCCAGACAGTGATAAATGATGCCAAATTCACGCCACAGCTCCGCTTCGCCGCAGGTGCCCAAATCCAGCCCCGCCGCCAGCAGATGCTCCCGGTCGTCCTGAGAAAATACGCCGGAGGCTTCCTCTGCCCGGGGCAGGTTGGTGTCGCTGGCCCCCAGCACAATCAGGTGCTTTAAGTGTCTGCGGCGCACACGGTCCATTTCACCGGCAGATACCCGGTCCACCGCCACGGGGATGGTGCCCACATCGTAGCGGGACAGCATGAGCAGAAACAGCTGGGAAAACCGGTCGGTGTCCAGTTCCACTTCTCCCAGGATGCTGTCGAACTGCTCCAGGGCGCTCATGGTGATTTCCCAAATCTGCTGGCTTTCCTCAGCCTGCTGCAAATAGCCCTCCTGCTCCAGTCGCACAGAGCGCTCATACAGCAACTGGTCTACCTGCAGCCGTTCCAGCAGATGCACCAGGGCCAGCACCTGCTCACGGCCCGTGGCGGCAGCTTTGGTTTCTTCTTCAAAGGCCGCAAGAGGCGCTGCCACCTGGCGGCGCAGCGTATTCACCCGCCGCAGAATCTCCCGGTCACGGTCTGTGTAGGTTTCCTGGAAGCCGTCCGGGTGCATACCCCAGTCCGTGTCCTTAGTCCAGGACTTTCCGCGGATTTCCCACAGCAGCACATAGTTTTCCAGTTCGTCGCAGGCGCTGCGGTCAGCACCCGTGAGCCCTGTGCGGAGATAGGCAAACATATCGTCAGCATCCCAGCCCCCGGCGATAATTTCATAAGCCGAGTGAATCAGCTGGGGCAGAGGCTTTGCCATAAGGGCCGTTTTCTTGGTGAGGTACAAAGGCACATTGTACTTGCGGAATACGCTTTCCAAGGTGGCCTCGTAAGCCTCGAAGCCTCGGGCCGTCACGGCAATATCCCGCCAGCGGCAGCCCGTATCCCGCACCAGGCTGATGGCCCTGGCGGCGGCATATTCACACTCGTCGGTAATGCCGTCTGCCACCTGCAGCCTCACCCGGTGCTCCGGGTCCGGCATATGCTGCTTGGTGTAGGTGAACATATGGTCGGCAAAGAAGTTGAGCGGCGTGGGCTCCTGCTGAGCCGTCACCGTATGCACTTCGCAGTCTGCGTCTACCCGCTCAGCCGCCCGCTCCAGAGTGTGGACGGTGCTGGCAGAAATGGCATAGACCTCGTTATTGCGGTCCTTCAGGTCGCAGGTAAGGCAAACCGTCACCTGGCCGCCGCATTTCAGCAGGGCTTCAATGACCTGCACCTGCTGGCGGGTAAAGTCCGTAAACCCATCAATAAAAATACTGATGCGGCCCAGACCCGCCTCCCCCACCCGCTCAGCTAGACGGGTGAGCTTATCTGTGGGGTCTGCCCGGCCGTTGGACACCACTGCGTCGTAAGCTCCCTGAATCATGGCCAGGTCATAGAGCTTATCGTGCAGCGGGCCTTCACAGCCCTGCGCCGTATCCAGCAGATTTTCCGGGGTAATGCAGGCGGTTTTCAGTTCCGTCACCGCTTCCAGCAGCTGGCCCTGCAAATTCACCCGCTTCCGGGCATGGCCGTACACCCGCAGCTGGGTGCAGACCGCCTCAATGGCCAGGGCCATACACAGCAGCTGGCCGCCTTTATCCAGCACCACCGGCTCACCGCAGCCCAGCTGGCGATCGGTCCAACGGGCAAGGCCCGTAAAACTCATGACTTCGGCGTACAGCGCCGCCGTGTCTCCACAGGCTTTGCACAGCTCACGCTCGGCCTGGTGGCTATATTGCTCCGGCACAATGAGAAAGCTCTTTTTCTCCGCCTTGACGTTTTCCGCAATGGAGCGCATCATGGCGTCAGTCTTTCCCGCACCGGCTTTTCCCGTAATGATATGGAGCATGGTGATTCCTCCTGCAATCGTTCCTTAGGTCTATCATACTCCATGAGCTGTTCCATTTTCCGGACAGCTCATGCAACGTAAGGCTACTATACCATAAAAAAAGCCGTCTGTGGAGCATCCACAGACGGCTTAACCGGTTTTCCCTTAATCTTCCACAGCAACATCCAGGCCCAGCTCGCCGGGCATGAATCGGGGGCAGACATTCTCCGTAGAGGTGATGACGGAGGCAGCCAGCACAGTACCGATCTGTGCAGCTTCCTGCAGGCTCTTGCCGTAGCTCAGGCCCGCTGCAACACCGGCACAGAAGGCGTCACCGGCGCCGCTGGTGTCCTTCACCTGCACCTTGCGGGCAGGACAGTGGCCCTTGTCCCCGTTGCAGTCGGCGTATACGGAGCCCTCACCGCCCATGGTCACAATCATGGAGGGAATCTTCGCCCGCATGACGTTTTCGCTGATGATGTCCGTCAGCTCTTCACGGGTCTTGCCGGTATAGTCATCGGCAAAGAAGATTCCGGCTTCCTGCTGGTTGCAGATGAAGCAGTCGAAGTGCTTGATGAAGTCACGGCGCTCTGCAGCCAGGCTCATGTTGGACACCAAAGCAAACAACTTCTTGTTGTGCTTCTTGGCCAGCTCCAGCACCTTCTTCACCAGTTCCTTATCCAGGTCTACCTCCAGCACAATGCCGTCGGCGTCGGCAAAAATTTCGTCGCCCTTTTCCTCCAGCAAATCCACCAGGGGCAGCATATTGGGACGCTTGGAAATGGAACCGGCCACGTCGCCGCTGTTATCCAGAATGACCATCCAGGTGCCCATACCGTCAGGGCGAGTCAGCACATAGTCGGTGTTGACCTTATGATTTTTGAGCTTCTGCAGCACAGCGTCGCCCAGGGGGGTATCGTCCACGATGCCCAGATAGGTGGGACGCAGCTCCAGGTTTGCAATATCTTCCACCACGTTGCGGGCTACGCCGCCGTGGATATACTCAATTCTGCCTACATTTCGGCCTGTGGGGATGTACATATCCTGCGGAAATCCCTTAATATCCACAAAAGCTGCACCAATGACCACAATTCCCATAATGATTCTCCTCGTATAGTAAGTTGCCATCATCATACCATACTTTGCGTAAATTGCAAATAAAGAAGACCCCTGTAAAAATCAGGGGTCTTTTGTCGATAATGTCATTCCGTTGTGGTGAATTTGAGTCCGGGATGATCGCGCTTAATGGCGGCGAAAATTTCCTCGCCCTCACGCTGCAGGCCGTCGCCCAGCTTCAGTACCAGCTCCCGGCCGTCATCCAGCACCAAGACAATGCTCTGGGTGTCGAAATTGGTGGTGCAGCAGCAAATCTTGGTTTTCACCTCGTTGATTCTGCGGAATACCCGCTTCACACGGTCGAAGCTCACGGCGCAGCGGTGCATGCCGTCCTTCCAGAAAATCCACTGGCTGCCCAGCTTGACCTTACCGTAGGTCACTGCCTGCTCGTAATTCTTGTCTGCTACGGCATCCTGTCCGGGTGCGTAGGCGAATTCTTTCCAGTTAACTGCCATGGTCCACATCCCTTTCTCCATTAGATTTTATTGCAAAGAGGGGTTATTGTTGTTAGATTGAGGATTCAGGGGTTTTCCCTTGAGCGCATCATAGCACGGATAGCCCGATTCGTCAGTGACAAAGTCACCTTATGGGAGGGTTTGACAAGAGAAGTTTTTACCCCTTATAATACCGGCATACGATAAAAGGAGCATCACCATGCCGAACATTATTGAACTGACTGATTTTAACGCACCGGAGCTGGATATTTACGCCAGACGCACGGAAGTGCAGCTGCTGAACCGGGAATTTCCGGAACAGGGGCTCTTCATCGCCGAAAGCCCCATTGTGGTGGAACGGGCCCTCAACGCAGGCTATCAGCCTGTGTCCGCTCTGGTGGAAAAAAAGCACATCGACGCCCAGGCTGCGCCCATTTTGCAGCGTCTGGGGGATGTGCCGGTATATACTGCGGAATTTGACGTGCTGACCCAGCTCACGGGTTTTGCCCTGACCCGCGGGATGCTGTGCGCCATGCGCCGCCCCGCACTTCCCACGGTGGAGGAAATCTGCCGGGACGCCCGCCGCATTGCCGTGCTGGAAAACGTCATGAATCCCACCAACGTGGGAGCCATTTTCCGCTCTGCTGCCGCCCTCAACGTGGACGCCGTACTGCTGACGCCGGCTTGCAGCAATCCGCTGTATCGCCGGGCCATCCGGGTGAGCATGGGTACGGTGTTCCAGGTGCCCTGGACCTTCATCCAGTCCCCCTGGCCCGCAGACGGCCTGCAGGAACTCCGGAATTTGGGCTTCCGCACCGCCGCCATGGCCCTCACGGACCGGTCTGTCTCAATTAAGGACGAGGCCCTGCTGCGGGAAGAAAAGCTGGCCATTATTCTGGGCACCGAGGGTGAAGGGCTCTGTCCCGAAACCATCGAGGCCACGGACTACACCGTGAAAATTCCCATGACCCACGGCGTAGACTCCCTAAATGTAGCAGCTGCCAGTGCGGTTGCATTCTGGCAGCTGTGTAACTGATGGATTATAGCCCTGCGGTCACCAGACCGTAAGCGCCCACGGCGATAAGCGCAACGCCTAAGACGATGCACAGCACCTTGCGGGCGCCGGTGGTGCGCTTCACGCTCAGCATAATGCCCAGGCCGATGGCCAGCAGCAGGGAAAATAATACTTCTGCACTCATGGTAACAGTCCTTTCTTACTTGACGATGACCTGGTAATCCGCAGTCACGTCAGAGGCCGTGAGGAAGCTGCGGAGCACCAGCTCGGTATTCATACGAACGGTGGTCATAAACTCCTCATTTTCCAGCAGCTTTTCCCCGTTGGCGGCTTTCAGCTCCGCCAGGAGCTTGGTGAAGCCGGGGATTTCGTTCTGGTTAAAGACGGAGTTGGAAATATACGGAAATTCAAAGGAATCCTGGTCAATCTCATTGGCCAGGATTTTGATTTCCGGCAGAGTCATGGTGATGGTCTTGGCGGCGTTATCCACAACGTATTCCACCTGGTTGAGGTCAATGCCCACGCTGATGACGCCGTCATAAACGAAGATGGACTTGTCCGTGGTGAAGGGCAGCTTCACGCCGAACAGCTCCTTGTAATCCTCGTAGATTTCCGCATCTGTGTAATAGTACTTGGTGGAAATGAGGTCGCTGGCGGGCTCCAAGGCCTCCGAGATTTTGATGATGGTGGGTTCAGGTCGGCGGTCAATCATGGAGTTTACCCCGATGACAGCCAGTACAACCAGCCCCAGGGTCAAAACCACGGCCAGGGTGCCGGTCAGTTTATTTTTCAATCGTTCCATACTGGTTTTTCCTTTTCCATTGGTTTTGCTGCATACGCAGTCTTTCCTCAGACGAAGCGTGCAGAGGAAAAGTTCATTTGCAGCCGCCTTTATTTTACCAAATTCGCCTCCGTTTGTATAGAAAAACAATCCGACACCGGGGCCGGAACGTCCCCTGTGTACGAATCTCCCGATTGTTCGCTTGTCAAAAACACTTGCCGGAAATTGTGCTCATTCCACGTTGACGAATCGGGCTAAAAGTGGTATAAAATGAGTAAATCCATATCAGGGAATGAAGGGCTCCCGCGGTACTTACCGGAAACGCTTTTTAGCTGATGACTTCTACTTTATTGAGGGTAGAGGT
>SAMEA104404106__coassemble_2169_pt1 | contig 12996 bp, 10 predicted proteins | sample SAMEA104404106__metabat2_high_PE_053 | metagenome-assembled genome bin SAMEA104404106 (sample SAMEA104404106) | Balaenoptera acutorostrata
AGCGGCGAGTACCAGAATTCCTACGCCAAGTACTACGGCAAGTAAAGCCCATGCAGTACCTCGATAAAGCCATTGGCTATTTTCAGAAAAACGGCTTCGTCCCCACGGTGAAGAAGATTGCCCGCCGCCTCACCGGCACAGGCTGGCTCACCCCGGACGAAGATGCCCTATACGAAGTGCGCCCCTTCCAGGTAAGCCCCCGGGAGGTGTTCACCATGCCCCAGCACCTGCTGCCCTACGAGGGCACGGTCAGTGTGGTGGTGCCCACCTATAACGGCGCTGAGGAAATCCCGCCCCTGCTGGAGCAGCTGAGCCGGCAGGAAGGCATCGGCCATCTGGAGCTCATTGTGGTGGACTCCGGGAGCCGGGATAACACCGTGGAGCTGTGCAAGGCTGCGGGGGCCCAGGTGACGGAAATCACCCAGGCCGAGTTTTCCCACTCCTATGCCCGTATGCTGGGCGCCACCAAGGCAAGCGGCGAGTATCTGCTGTTCACCACCCAGGACGCCATTCCCGACGGCCCGGACTGGATTTTGCGGATGCTGCAGCCTGTGCTGCAGTGCGGCGCTGCTGCGGTGAGCTGCTTTGAGCAGCCCAAGCCCGGCTGCGACCTTCTCAGCCTTGTCACAGTCTGGACCTGGAAAAAGCTCATGAGCGGCGGCTGCGACCGGCTGACCCGTATGCCCTCCCCCGCCGATTACGACAGTCTGCGCCGCAACGCCCAGCTGTCGGATAATGCGTGCTTGGTTTCCCGCCAGCTGTATATGGACATGGGCGGCCATCAGGGCGTTTACGCCGAAGACCTGGATTTGGGCATCCGTCTGCTGGAACGGGGCGAAGCCCTGGCCCTCATGACCAGTGTCGCCGTCATCCACTCCCATAACCGGGAGCCCCTGTATTATTTCAAGCGGGCCATTGTGGACGCCATGAGTATTGCCGGAATGTTCTCCGACTTCCATCTGGACGCCCTGGAGGCCCAGCAGGCCATGAACCGGCTGTTTACGGCCTCTGCCTGCAACCGGCTGTATCTGCGGAACATCCAGGCCGGAAAGACCTGCACCCCGGAGGAATTTAAGGAATTTACCCGGGACAGCTATAACCAGTGCATCATGCAGGCAAAGAAAATGGACGCCGCCGAGATTGGCTCCCTCATGGAGCAGGCCGGGGCCGACCTGGACCCCAGTGTCCGGGGCTTCCTGCTGCCCTTGTGGGAAAAGTACGGCGCCGGGTATCACTTCGATGCCGGTCTTGCCGTGAGCCAGGCCCGCTATGTGATGCACAGCCTGTGCCCTTACCTGGCTGACGCCCACAAGACAGTGGATCAGCACGTTTACCGAGAATTTAACCGCACCCTGTGGCAGTATTACGGCCAGTCTGCGGGCTACACCGTAGCCGCAGCCCGACTGAACCCCGCCGTCACCGACCGGGACTTTATCGCCACAGCCGACAGCTTCAGAACCGGCGTATAAGCCGGATAAAAGGAGAAAGAACCCATGAATATTTTAGTCACCGGCGCCACCGGTCAGCTGGGCCATGACGTGTGCCAGGAGCTCACCCGACGGGGCATTGCAAACCGCGGCATCGGCTCCAAAGACTGTGATATTACCGATAAAGCCGCCGTGCAGGCCCTGTTCCGGGACCTGCAGCCCACGGCCGTCATTCACTGCGCCGCCTACACCAAAGTGGACCTAGCCGAAGACGAGCCGGAAACCGCCTGGAACGTGAACGTGGAGGGCACCCGGAATATTGCCGAGTGCTGCCGGGAAACCGGTGCAAAGCTGCTGTACATTTCCACGGACTACGTGTTCCCCGGTGACGGCGAAGATTACTACGACGTCACAGCCCCCGTAGGCCCCATGGGCAACTACGGCCGCACCAAGCTGGCAGGCGAGCTGGCCGTGCAGGCAAACCTCAAGGATTACTTTATTGTCCGTATTTCCTGGGTGTTCGGCATGAACGGCTCCAACTTTGTGAAAACCATGCTGCGCCTGGCAGAAACCCACGACAGCCTCACGGTGGTAGCCGACCAGATTGGCTCCCCCACCTATACCTTCGACCTGGCTCCCCTGCTGTGCGACATGATTGTCAGCGACAAGTACGGTGTGTACCATGCCACCAACGAGGGCGTGTGCTCCTGGGCAGAGTTTGCCCGGGCCATTTTCGCTGCGGCCGGAAAGACCGTCACGGTAACGGACGTCACCACCGAACAGTACGGAGCCAAGGCCCCCCGGCCCAAGAACAGCCGCATGAGCAAGGCGGCTCTGCGTGAGGCCGGCTTCACTCCCCTGCCCACCTGGCAGGACGCACTGCACCGCTATGTGCAGGAACTTCTGGCGCAGTAAACTGCGTCCATCCGAAAGGAATTAAGAGAAATGATGAACGAAACTGAGCTTACCCGCCGCAACGAAGCCCTGGAACGGGAGCTGGCCCGCACAAAGCGCCTGCTCCGGGTCACCGAGCGTGATTTGCAGCAGACGAGCGCCGAGCTGGAGGGCATCCGCAGCAGCCGCAAGTGGCAGCTGGCAGAAAAGCTCTCCCACCTGATTCCCCGGAAAAAGGCCCCCACGGCCCCGGCGGAGCGCCCCTACACGGGCACCACCGTGCTGTGCGATGAGGTACTCACGCCCTTGGTGCAGCCGGACATTACCCCGGAGCGCACAGGCCCCCTCAGTGTCTCGGATTATCCCATGCTCCAGGCCCCTGTGTATGAGGTGCCCAAGGTTTCCATCATCATTCCCGTGTATAACCAGTTTGAGTTCACCTATCACTGTGTGGAGTCCATTCTGGAAAACACCGGCAATATCCCCTATGAGATTCTCATTGCCGATGACTGCTCCACGGACCTGACGGCCCAGATCACGGAGATTCTCCCCGGTGTGCGCCATATCCGCAACGAGCACAATCTGCGGTTCCTGCTGAACTGCAACAACGCCGCCAAATACGCCAAGGGCCAGTACATTCTCCTGCTCAATAACGACACCCAGGTCATGGAAAACTGGCTGGCCCCCCTCATTTACCTCATGGAGTCTGACCCCCAAATCGGCATGGTAGGCTCCAAGCTCATTTACCCCGACGGGCATCTCCAGGAGGCAGGCGGCATCATCTGGAACGACGGCACGGGCTGGAACTTCGGCAACGGCCAGAACCCGGACCTGCCGGAATTTAACTATGTGAAAGAAGCGGACTTCATTTCCGGTGCCGCCATCATGCTGCCCCGCAGTCTTTGGGAAACCCTGGGTGGCTTCGACGAGGACTTCGTGCCCTCTTACTGCGAGGACTCGGACCTGGCCTTCCAGGTTCGCAAGGCAGGGTATAAAGTCATGTACCAGCCCCAGAGCGTGGTGGTGCATTTTGAGGGCGTATCCAACGGCACCGACACCGGCGCAGGGCTCAAGCAGTACCAGGTAGTGAACCGGGAAAAGCTGCTCACGAAATGGCGCAGCGACCTGCGGCTCCATGCCCAGGGCGGCCAGGAGCTGTTTCTGGCCCGGGACCGGAGCTACTTAAAGCCTGCCGTGCTGCTCATCGCCCCCACGGTGAGCACCCTGTCCGCTGCCGGAAAGCTGGCCCACGAGCTGGTGAAGTCCGGCTATAATGTGAAGTACCTCCCGGCGGATTTCCGCCGTCCGGAGCCCCACACGGGGCTGCTGCAGCAGATGGGCGTGGAGGTGCTGTACGGCGAGGAATACCGCCGGAATTGGGAAACCTGGCTCAGCCAGTTCGGCCAGGCCATCGACCTGTGCATCATCACCGACGCCCGTCTGGAAACGCCTTACGCCCAGGCCGTAAAGGCCCACACTGGGGCAAAGGTCATCGTCTGCCCGGAGGGAGATCTGGGCGACTTTCAGTTCAGTTAACGTAGGAGAACGCCCATGATTATTACCAAAACGCCCTTCCGTATGTCCTTTTTCGGCGGCGGAACGGATATGCCCGAGTTTTTCAACGAGCACGGCGGTGCGGTCATCAGCACCTCCTTCGATAAATACTGCTATGTGAACGTGCGGCATCTGCCCCCGTTTTTCGACTACTACACCGAGCTCACCTACGCCAAGCAGGAGCGAGTCCGGACCATTGACGAAATTCAGCACCCCGCCATCCGGGAGGCCATGCGCTTTCTCGATATGCAGGACCTGCGTGTGAGCTATGAGGCCGACCTGCCTGCCCGTACGGGCCTGGGCACCAGCTCCAGCTTCGCCGTGGGTATGCTGAACGCCTTTTACGCCCTAAAGGGCAAATATGCTGATAAGCAGAAGCTGGCCGACGAGGCCATTTACCTGGAGCGCACCTTGTGCAATGAGGCCGGTGGCTGGCAGGACCAGATTGCCGCCAGCTTCGGCGGCTTAAACCGCATCGACTTTTTCGATCACCAGTACCGGGTGAGTCCCATCATCATTAACCCGGAGCGCAAGCAGCAGCTGGACGAGAACCTGATGCTGTTCTTCACGGGCTTTACTCGCTTCTCCTCGGAGATTCAGAAGTCCACGGAGGCCCAGATTCACGATAAAACCGCCCAGCTGAAAGAGATGCTCTCCATCGTGGACGAGGCCCAGCAGGTGCTGACGGATAAGCACGCAGATCTGAATGACTTCGGTCGCCTGCTGCACCGCAGCTGGATGCTCAAGCGCCAGACCGGCAGCAAAATTTCCACCGGCAGCATCGACGAGCTGTACCGGAAGGGCCTCAATGCAGGTGCCCTGGGCGGCAAGCTCCTGGGTGCCGGCGGCGGTGGTTTCCTGCTGTTTTACGTGGAAAAGGACAAACAGGAGGCCGTCAAGGCCGCCATGGACAAGCTCATGCACGTGCCCTTCCACTTTGAAAACAGCGGTACCCAGGTGATTTACTACGCCCCGGAAACCTACATTCCCCGAGGTGAGCTGCTGTGAAAATCGTGATTATGGCCGGAGGCAAGGGCACCCGCATTGCCTCCGTGAACGCAGAAGTGCCCAAGCCCATGATTGAAATTCTGGGTAAGCCCATTCTGGAGTACCAGCTGGACTGCCTCAAGGCCCAGGGCTGCACGGAGTTCATCCTGGTGGTGGGCCATCTGGGCCACGTCATCCGGGACTACTTCGGCGACGGCTCCAAGTTCGGCGTACACATTTCCTACATTGTGGAAACCGAGCCCCTGGGCACCGCCGGAGCCCTGTATCTGCTGAAAGACCAGCTGACGGAAGATTTTCTGCTGCTGTGCGGCGATGTGATTTTCGACATTGACCTGAACCGCTTTGCCCAGGCCCACAGGAAAAACGGCGGCATCGCCACCTTGTTCACCCACCCCAACAGCCACCCCTACGATTCCGGCATCATCAAGGCCGACGCCCAGGGCCGGGTCACGGACTGGCTGCACAAGGAAGACGAGCGCCTGTGGTACCGCAACCGGGTAAATGCGGGCCTGCATATGCTGAGCCCCCGAATTTTCCAGGGGGAGCTGTTCCGGGAACTCAAAAAAGTGGACCTGGACCGAGAGGTCCTGAAGCCCCTCATCCCCACGGGGGAGCTGTATGTTTACGACAGCCCCGAATACGTGAAGGACATGGGCACCCCCGACCGGTTCTACTCCGTCACGGAGGACGTGAAAACCGGTAAGGTCCAGGGGAAAAACCTGTCCCGTCCCCAGAAGTGCGTCTTTTTGGACCGGGACGGCACCATCAATAAATATGTGGGCTTCCTGCGGGACATTGACCAGTTTGAGCTTCTGCCCGACGCCGCCCAGGCCATCCGCCGCATTAATGAGAGCGGATACCTGTGCATCGTGGTGACCAATCAGCCCGTCATTGCCCGGGGTGAGGTCACGGAAATAGAGCTGCGGGAAATCCACAACAAAATGGAAACCCTGCTGGGCCGGGAAGGCGCTTATATCGACGGCCTGTACTACTGCCCCCACCACCCCCACAAGGGCTACGAGGGAGAGATTCCGGAGCTGAAAATCGACTGCGACTGCCGCAAGCCCAAGCCCGGCATGCTCCTGCAGGCGGCCAAAGACTTCAATATTGACCTGAGCCGGTCCTATATGATCGGCGACGGCGAAAATGACGTACAGTGCGGCCTCAGTGCCGGATGTACTGCCCTCCGGGTAGGCCCCGAGGGCGACTTCCCCACACTTTCCGCCGCAGTTTCCACCATCGTATAAATTCAAGGAAATTGTTTTCCACAATCCCGCTGTAAAATGGCCGAAACGGGCCGTTTTCCGAACCTTTTGGAGGTTACTGTATGACCCCTCAATCTCATCTTTCCACACTTCTGGCCCGGTACCCGGTGCTGGAAGGGCTGGAACCCCAACTGAATCAGGCCTTTTCCCTGTTGGAAGAGGCATTCCGCACCGGTCACAAGCTGATTCTGGCCGGTAACGGCGGCTCCTGTGCCGACGCCGAGCATATAGCCGGAGAGCTCATGAAGGGCTTTGTGCTGCCCCGTCCCCTGACGGAAGAAATGCAGCAGCGTCTGCTTCGTGCCGACCCTGACCGGGGGGCAGTGCTCGCCCGGAGTCTGCAGCAGGGTCTGCCCTGCATCGCCCTCAGCTCCCACCCGGCGCTGAACACCGCCTTTTTAAACGACGTGGACGGCGGGCTTATGTTTGCCCAGCAGCTCAGCGTCCTGGGCAATGCCGGGGACGTTTTCCTGGCCATTTCCACCTCCGGCAACTCCCAGAACATCTATGACGCCGCCGTGGCCGCCAAAGCCAAGGGCATGAAAGTCCTGGCCCTGACGGGAAAAACCGGCGGACAGCTCAAATCCATTGCGGACCTGAGCCTCATTATGCCCTGCGGAGAAACCTTTATGATTCAGGAGCTGCACCTGCCGGTGTACCACTGCCTGTGTCTTATGCTGGAAGCCGCCTTTTTCGGCGACTGACCCAGCGCCTTACCTTTGACGATTCAAAAAAATTTTCAGATAAACGGAGGACCCCTCCATGGTCTTTTATACCTGTGCCGATGCGGCACATCTGCCTTATGCCCGCTGCCTGGGCGGTATGCTCAAGCAGCACCCGGACGCAACCGTGTACCTGGTCATGTGTGACCGGCTGCCCCCGGAATACAAGCCCGAAACCGAACCCTTTGACAAGGTGCTTTTGAGCACCGACCTCATTGCCGAAAAGGATATGTCTCCCCAGTACTGGCATTTCCTGCACACCCCCGAAGCCATCTGCGAGGCCATGAAGCTGCTGGCCGCGGAGGAAATTCTCGGCGAAGAGGGCGTGGACGGCGTGGTGTACCTGTCCCCCAATACCTCGGCCCTCACGGGCCTGGGCTACCTCAGCGGCGACTACGACATTTTCCTGTCTGTCCGCAGCGAGCTCACCGAGGGCGCAGTGGACCCCAGCCACGGCATTTTCGACCCCAGCTTCTTTGCCCTCCGGGGCAGCGCTGACGGCAAGGTCTTTGCCCAGCGTCTGGCCCAGGCGGCCACGGATCTGTGGCGCACCGGCGCTCCCCTCACCGCAGGCAGCTATAACGCCCTGCTGGACATGGCTCCTGCCATGGTGCAGAAAGCCTGCATGTTCCGGGGCGTCCGCTTCGACCAGCTGCCCGGCATCAGCATCCACATCCCCAATATTTACGAGTGCTACGATAACGGCGAGCCCATCACGGCCGCTCACCGGGAAAAAGCCCGCATCCAGCTGGGCCTGTTTGAGCCCTACGCCCAGACTGACCCCTTCCGCACCGAAGACGAGGACTGCCTGTATAAGGCCCTGCGGAAGAGCGAAGAAGTGAAGGAAGATGGCCTGTACTGGGAGGAATACCAGGAAGTGGTGAACTCCTCCAGCTACCGCTTCGGCCGCAAAATCATGGACCTGGCCTGCAAGATTGCACCTCCTGATTCCAAGCGCCGGAAGTTCCTCGCCAAGCTCAGAGGCGGCTCTGCTGCCCCCGCTCTGGAGGAAGTGGTGGCCCTGCCCCCTACCCCGGAGGACATTGACTTCACCCCCATCACTCTTGAGCAGCTGAAGTACCCCATGTTCTCCGTGCTGCTGCACAGCTGCAAGGACTTTGCCAGCACCTATGCCGCCATTGCTTCCATTGCCTCCGGCACCCCCGGCAGCAGCTTTGAGATTCTGGTGAGCGGCAGCTTCTCGGAGCTGGACCGCACCAAGCTCACGAGCCTCATTCCGGGCCTCAACATTCTGGAAACCGACAAGCTGGCGGATATGCTGCACCAGGCCAAGGGCAAATACGCCCTGCTCATGGGCGAGCATATGCGCATGGAAAGCGGCGGCCTCAGCGACGCCCTCATTGCCATGGAAAAGCAGGGCTGCGCCATCATGCAGTCCGCCCTGCACTTTGCCGACGGCACCATTTACGAAGCCGGCGGCGTCATGACCCAGACGGGTCGGCGCATCAGCTACGGCTTTGGCCTGAACCACGAGCTGGGCTGCGTGCGGTACCGCAAGGAAATCGACTGCGCCAGCCTCCTGGGCACTTATATTGACCTGGGCGCTGTGAAGGCCCTGGAAGATGGCTGCCGGGACGACCTGAGCAACATTTACGCCCTGGCCGACCTGAGCTTTAAGCTCCGCCGTGAGGATAAGCAGACCATTTATCTGCCCAGTCTCACCATGACCGACCGCCGCACCGCACCGGAAGCCAAGGAGCCCTTTGCCCCCGCCGGTGACGCTTACACCTTCACCGTCAGCTGGGCTGACGTGCTGGTGCAGGAGAACATTGAGGACGAGTCCCAGCTGTTTCTGGGCCGTGACCGCTCCGTGGGCAAGAAGACCATCTTCTCCGTGGACGACAACATCCCCTGCTACGACCTGTCCGCCGGTGACCGCACCACCTACCATTACTATGAAGTCATGGCCGGTATGGGCTACAACCTGAAAATCGTGGGCGACGATTACGCCCGCCGTGAGCCCTACGCCACCAAGCTGGAGGCCATGGGCATTGAAGTGGTGGCCGCTGACGGCGGCGGCGAGGTGGAATACCGCCAGTTCCTGAAGGAAAACGGCAAATTCATCGACACCGCTTACCTGAACCGCCCCAACAACCTGCAGAAGTACTACGATATCGTGAAGAAGTACTGCGGCGAAGACACCCGTGTGGTGTACTGCTGCATGGACCTGCACTTCCTCCGTGAGCTCCGGGAACATGAAGTAAACGGCAACAAGAAGGAAGCCGCCAGAGTCAAAGCCTACGCCAAGGAAGAGATTGCCCGCATGGACAAGGCCGACGTGGTCTTTGATGTCAGCACCTACGAAAAGAGCATTCTCGATAAGTACCTGAAGCACGCCATTGTGGAAGTGAACCCCATTTTCGTGTACCAGGAGTTCCCCGAGGCCCCCACGGGCTTCGATGAGCGCAAGGACCTGCTGTTTGTGGGTTCCTTCAAGCACCCCGGCAATCTGGACGGTGTGGACTGGATGTGCAAGGAGGTTATGCCCCTCATCCTGAAGCAGCTGCCGGAGGTGAAGCTGCACCTGGTGGGTGCCCATCCCACCCCCGCCATTGAGGCCCTGCAGAATGACCACGTGATTCTCCACGGCTACCTCAGCGACGAGGACCTGGCCCAGATGTACAAGGACAGCCGACTGAGCGTTGTGCCCCTGCGTTTCGGCGCAGGCGTCAAGGGCAAGGTGCTGGAGGCCATGTATAACGGCCTGCCCATCGTGTCCACCGCCATCGGCACCGAGGGCATCATCGACATCGAGGACTGCATTGAAAATACGGACAGTGCCGAGGACTTTGCCAACAAGGTTGCCGAGCTCTATAACGACACCGACCGCCTGCAGGAGATGGGCGTCAAGAACTGGCAGTATGTCCAGGATCACCTGGGCGTAGAACCTGCCCGTGAGCTGTTCCGCCGCAGCTTTTAAGTAAAATTCAAAAAACGCTCTCATCCCATGGGAGCGTTTTTCCCGTGAGATAAAGGAGAAAGAAGTATGCTGTCAGTCGTCATCCCCGCATACAACGAAGAGGCCATGATTGCCAAAACCGCCGGAACCATCTCCGGCCTGCTGCAGCAGGCTGGGATTCCCTATGAGCTGCTGTTTATTGACGACGGCTCCAAGGACAACACCTGGCAGGAAATTCACCGCCAGACCCAGGCTGACCCCCGCATTTGCGGCGTGAAGTTCAGCCGGAACTTCGGCAAGGAGTCGGCCATGTTCGCCGGGCTCAGCGAAGCCAAGGGGGACTGTGTGGTGGTCATCGACTGCGATTTGCAGCACCCGCCGGAAAAGATTGTGGAGATGTACCGGCTGTGGGAGCAAGGCTACGAGGTGGTGGAAGGCGTAAAGGCCAGCCGTGGGGAGGAATCGGCCCTCCATGGCTTTGCCGCCGGATGCTTCTACGGGCTCATCAGCCACGCCACGGGCATTGATATGTCCCGGGCCTCGGACTTTAAGCTGCTGGACCGGAAGGCCGTCAACGTGCTGCTCAATATGCGGGAAAAGAACGCCTTTTTCCGGGCCCTCAGCTCCTGGGTAGGCTTTACCACCACCCAGATTGAGTACGACGTGCAGGAGCGCCAGGCCGGTGAGTCCAAGTGGTCCACCCGGAGCCTGGTGAAATACGCCATCACCAACATTGCGGCCTTCACCTGTGCCCCCTTGCAGCTGGTGACCATTCTGGGCTTCGTCATGGGCCTTGCGTCCCTGGTGCTCACGGTTATTGCCCTGTACCAGAAGTTCTCCGGCATCGCCCTGGAGGGCTTCACCACGGTGATTATCTTGCAGTGCTTCACCGGCAGCATCATCATGCTGAGCCTGGGCATCATCGGCTACTACATTGCCAAAATCTATGAGGAAGTGAAGGGCCGACCCCGGTACATCATTTCCCAGCGGGAAAACTAAGGAGAACCATGGAAACTTTGAAAAAACTGCTGGTGCAGCACCGGGAAATTCTCAGCTACCTCATTGTGGGGGGCCTGACCACGGTGGTGAGCCTGGGCACCTACTACGGCTGCGTGCTGACCTTCCTGGACCCGACGGACGGTCTGCAGCTGCAGCTGGCCAACATTCTTTCCTGGGTGGCCGCCGTAACCTTTGCCTACTTCACCAACCGGAAATACGTGTTCCGCAGTGAAAATGAACACATGCTCAAGGAAGCTATGAGCTTCTGCATGAGCCGCCTGGGTACCCTGGGCATCGACATGGGCTGTATGTTCCTCCTGGTGACCGTGCTGGGCTTTAATGATAAAATCATTAAGCTCCTGGTGCAGGTCATCGTGGTGGTGCTGAACTACGTATTCAGTAAGCTCTTTGTCTTTAAGAAAAACTGAATCCCAAAGCCCCCGCCGGAACACACCCCGGCGGGGGCTTTTTGTTTTACATAGACAGTATTTGTCCGTGTACCGCACAATTCCGGGAACGGACAGAATTCCCCGGTATCCGTCTTGACTTTCCCCCACGGCCGTCCCATAATGGTCCTATCATCAAGTATTTGAAACGCCGGAGGCCAGCCGCCCCGGCTCCCGGCAGAACGGAGTGACCACCATGGATATAACCCTTTCCCGAAAACAGTTTACGCTCCTGGCCGCCATGGCCCAGGCAGACGGTCCGCTGACCCAGCGGGAGCTGAGCGCCCAGGTAGGACACTCCCTTTCCTCTGTCAACCGTGTCATGAAGGAGCTCACGGAGCTAGGCTTCGCCGATGATGGCAGCATCACCCCGGCAGGTCTGGCCGCTCTGGAGCCCTACCGGGCCAGGAGAGCCATCATCCTGGCCTCTGACGTGGTGCCCCGTCTGCTGCCCATCACCCTCAGCACCCCCGCTCCCCTGATTCGGGTGCACGGCGTGCCCATGATTGAGACCCTGCTGAACGCAGTCCTGGCCGCAGGCATTGAGGACATCACCATTGTCCGCGGCTACCTGGCCGAGCAGTTCGACCAGCTGCTGTACAAGTACCCCATGATAAAGTTCGTGGAGAATCCCCTGTACAACGAGGAAGGCAGCATCTCCTCTGCCCTGTGCGTACGCTGCCAGCTGTCCAACGCCTACGTTCTGGAAGCTGACCTGGTGGTCAGTAACCCTGCCATCATCAAGAAGTACCACTATGGCTCCGAGTTCCTGGGCATCCCCATGGAGCGCAGCGATGACTGGTGCTTTGAGCTGAAAGACGGCTGCATACACGAACAGAAGGTCGGCGGCCTGAACTGCCACCAGATGGTGGGCATTTCCTACTGGTCCGAAGAAGACGGCCGCAAGCTGGCCGGTCACATCCAGGAGGCCTACGATATGCCTGGCGGCCACGAGCTGTACTGGGAGCAGGTACCTCTGAAGATTTTCAAGAAGGACTACAAAGTGGGTGTCTGCGAGTGCAGCCAGGAGGACATCGCAGAAATCGACAGCTTCCGTGAGCTGAAAGCCATCGACAAGACCTACGACGTATAAACAAACTGAAAAAGCGCCGTCCCATTTTGGGACGGCGCTTTTTTCGTATTCATCAGAGCCCACATACACCCATAGGGATGTATAGAAGTGCGCCCTCGCTTCAGTTTTTTCTATAAATCGCAAATTCCTAGGATGGTAGTCCCGACGCTTGCCTCAGCCAAAGCCTCCCCCGTGGGGGGAGCCTTGGCTGCGGTATTCGGCGTATCAAAATTTGGGCGCCCTTTATGCAATTTCAGTTGCCGGTACGCTGTACGAAGAACAGCTAACAGCGGCCTCAATGAGAATAACAGTCACCAGCCACACGATAAATTTTGTTTTCCGCTGGATGTATTCATCAGGCCACAAACTGGAAGATACAGAAGGCGGCGTAAATGCACAGCAGGGTCACACCTTGGAAGCGGCTGAGCTTGCCCCGTTTGAGGGCAGGCAGGGTGAGGAAGGCCATGACGAACAGCATCACGGGGATATCCACCACCAGGGAAGCGTTCATGCCGCCGATGAGCTTGCTGGCAGGGACTTCAAAGGGGCTGAGGCTCACGGACAGGCCGCTGACCAGCACCAGGTTAAACAGGTTTGCGCCCACCACATTGCCCAGGGACAGGGCCCCGTGGCCCTTAATGAGGCTGGTGACGGCGGTGACCAGCTCCGGCAGACTGGTGCCCAGAGCC
>SAMEA104404106__coassemble_2198_pt1 | contig 12846 bp, 9 predicted proteins | sample SAMEA104404106__metabat2_high_PE_053 | metagenome-assembled genome bin SAMEA104404106 (sample SAMEA104404106) | Balaenoptera acutorostrata
CAACAGTAACAGGAGGGGTATCATGAAAATCTTTACGAAAAAACGGGTTGCTTTGCTGACTGCAGGCTTGCTATGTGTCGGCATGCTGGCCGGCTGCGGGTCGGCAGAAGACGATGATGATCAGACCATTCGGTTTGACGAAAAGCATTTCCCGGATGAAAGTTTCTGCGAAACGATGCAGTATCTTGCAGACAGTGACGGTGACTTTATTCTATCCGCAGAAGAGGCAGCCGCAGTCACAGAACTGGATATCGGCCTGTCATCCAGCTTTGAGGACATTACGGGACTGGAGTATTTCACCAGTCTGAAAAAGCTCTGCATCGGAAATGTTGGAGTAACTTCCATTGATTTGAGCAAATGTCCCTCTCTGGAATGGGTAAGATTTATTTTTCTCAATCATCTCGAGAGCGTTAAACTGGGAAATAATCCTGCCCTAAAGGAATTTTCTGTTTTGGACTGCCATAATTTGACCGAGATTGATACTAGCGGAGCGCCTGCTCTGGAAATACTCGCTCTGAACGGATGCGACATTACGGCTTTGGATCTTAGCAACAATGCAGCGCTTACCACGGTAGAACTGCAGAGTACAGACTTGACCGGCATGGTTGATTTGAGCGCCAATACTGCACTTGAAGTGGTAAGAAGTGAGGATAATGAGTCGGTAGAAGGCCTGATTCTTCCCGCAAGTACTGCTTCCAATATCGCCAGGTATATTGATAGCGGACTGAAAATCGAAACGAAGTAATATCCTAAAAACTGGACTTCCGAAGACGTTTTCATAACGTCTTCGGAATTTTTTTCAAACAGGGTTAGTCATCGTCTCTATTTTGCTGATGCCACAGTGCGCTCGTCTAAGTGTATTTGCACTTGTCCAGACGCAGCTCCATAGCTATAATGTATGTATAGATAGACGAAAGTCTGCATTCAAGGTGGGCGATTAAGTGCTTACTGCAGTGTGCTATTGGTCGTTCAAACGAAATTTAAAGGGGGTACCTTTATGAATAAAGCAACAGTCAACACTTGGTGTGGCATTGGGATTGTACTTCCGCTGATCTTGCGTTTTTGGCCGATGCCCTATAATATGTGGCTTCCTTTGGTTTCCGCATTGCTATGCACAATACCGGCTATGTCGGCACAGATTCTATTTTGCGGATTTAGAAAAGCTGCGTGGCTGCAGTTCGTGCCTCTTGTTTTGACCGGACTTTTGGCCGGCTGGGCAACCGTTCTTTACTTTACCTCTGCGGCCTGGGCAGACGGCCTTTTTGCAGATTACGTATCTCCGTTTATTGGCTGCGTGATTGTGTGGGGAATCTGGCACGTCCGGCAGAAGGCTCGTATCTGATGCGCTGCTTGTACCGGTGACCAGCCGAAGCCCGAAAATATGATTTATAGAAGAATATCGAAGAAAAACGCATAAATTATTTTGCGTATTTATTGCGTGTTCGTCCTGTTTCAAAATAACCAAACGAATAATATAATCGCAGCATCTGAAAAGCCGCTGCCCTGTATGGGGCAGCGGCTTTTGTGCAATAGGAGAAAACTTTGGGACGTTCATGTTGTCCGGAGATGGGTCAGCGTCAAATTTTTGAAAAGAAATCCGGATGGGATACTTTTGTCACAGCCAAAGGTGTATGATAATCATGAACAATAGAAGAAAGCAGAAACGCTCGATTCTTGTATATTTATTATAAATATGCGATAATGCAGTAAGACTATGCAGCCAATAAGAGATTGCGGTAGATAACTGAAAATTACTGCAATCTGTTTACATACTGAGGTGATGATATGAACGAAATTGCTGCCCATGAAATAGCAGATGCTAAAGAACAGCCGGTTTACCTGGCACATATCAGCGAAGACGGGCGGGAAGAAACTGTCCGTACGCATTTGGAAGAAACAGCGAAATTGGCAGCCCGGTTTGCCTCTAGCTTTGATGCCGAGGAACAGGGGTTCCTGGCCGGCATGGCCCATGACATCGGCAAATACAGCGATGCCTTTCAGCGGCGTATTCGAGGTGCGGCTATTCATGTGGACCATTCCACAGCAGGGGCGTATGAATGTATGAATCAGGGACAGCCAATGGCGGCCATTGCTGTTGCGGGGCATCATGGGGGGCTTCCGGATGGCGGCAGTCGGACGGATTCTCCGGATCAGCCGACTTTTTTGGGGAAGCTGAACCGTGCAAATCAAGGAAAATTGGAGAAGTATGATGCCTGGGCTGAAGAAATCCGTCTGCCGAATGCAAAGCGCCCGGCCTTTTTGGCGACCAAGCCAGACCCATTAGGGATGCTTTTCTTCACCAGGATGCTCTATTCCTGTCTGGTAGATGCGGATTTTCTGAGTACAGAGGCGTTCATGTCCGGAAACAGCCGGCAGACAGTGACCTGCAATCTACAAGATTTGGAACGTCAGCTGAGAAATTATACAGAAAAGTGGTTTCCACCCAAAGGGGAACTCAATATGCTGCGCTGTGAAATTCTGAATCAGTGCTTTGCACAGGGAGAACAGGATAAACCGGGGCTGTATACATTGACGGTTCCGACAGGCGGCGGGAAGACCATATCTTCACTGGCCTTTGCACTGGCCCATGCAAGAGCCAATCACATGGAAAGAATCATTTACGTGATTCCCTATACCTCCATCATTGAGCAGAATGCCAAGGTGTTCCGTGATATTCTCGGAGAGGAAGCCGTGCTGGAGCATCACAGTGGGGTGCTGTATGACCTGAACGGAGAAGCGACTCCGGAAACCATTCGGCTGGCCCAGGCTACGGAAAACTGGGATATGCCGGTGGTGGTGACCACTGCGGTGCAGTTTTTCGAGTCACTGTTTGTCAACCGCTCGTCAAAATGCAGGAAGCTGCACAACCTGGTTCGCAGCGTGATTATCTTTGACGAGGCCCAGATGCTGCCGGTTCCTATGCTGCGGCCTTGCGTATATGCGATTGCTCAACTGGTGGCACATTATGGGGCCACGGCGGTTCTATGTACGGCAACGCAGCCTGCTCTGGATCATATCTTCGCAGAATTTTTGCCTGGGGTGCCGGCTAAAGAACTCTGTCCCCAGGATATTCTGCGCAATCCTATATTCCGTCGCACGACCTTCAAGACAATCGGGAAACAGTCCTGGCAGCAGATTACGGAGCAGCTGAATGCAAAGCAGCAAGTCCTGTGCATTGTGAACAGCCGAAAAGGTGCGCAGGAGATTTTCGACGGCCTTGAAGGGGAGGGCTGTTTTCACTTGTCCACACTCATGTATCCCGCCCACCGTGAGAAAGTACTGACGGAAATTCGCAGACGGCTCCAAGAGAATCTGCCCTGTCGAGTGGTATCTACCTCACTGATTGAAGCCGGTGTGGACGTGGACTTCCCGGAAGTTTATCGGGAACAGACGGGCATTGACTCCATTTTGCAGGCGGCAGGCCGCTGCAACCGAGAGGGAAAAAGACGGCCGGAGGATAGTATAGTAACTGTTTTCCAGACGGAAACACCGGCACCCCGGTTGTTTTCGATTCCCATTAGTGCCGGACGCAGTGTGTTGGAAAAATACGAGGACATCAGCAGTCCGGAAGCCATTACTGCGTACTTCCGAGAACTTCTTGATTTAAGAGGGGAGCAGGCCCAGGATGTGGAGCAAATTCTGCCTCTGATGCGGCGAGAGATGTTCCCGTTCAAGAAGGTGGCCGATAAATTCCGCATGATTGATACACAAACCCGGACAATCTATATTCCCCTGGGGGAAGGCGAAGCACTGGTAGAGCGGGTACGCAGCGGAGAGCGGAGCCGGAATTTGTTCCGCCGTCTGGGCCGATATGCTGTTGCCGTTTATGAGAACCAGTTCGACGCCCTGGACGGCATCGGGGCTCTGGAATTGCTGGAGGACGGATCGGCCATCTTGCTGGATGTGCAGCAGTACAATCCGCTTATGGGTTTGTCTCCGGATACAGATGGCGGAAAAGCCTTGTTTGTATAAAACGGAACGGTGCGAAGCAATTTTGCTTCGCACCGCCCGGAATCTTTCCTATTTTATTCTATATTTCAATCCACGCATTTCTGCGACGTTCACAGTATAACTGAGTTTACTGGGGATTACAAGAATTTAGGGTGTTGTTCTAAAAAAATAAACTATATAACTTCATAGAATAAAAAAGGAAAAGGATATTGACAGAATGAGAGAGACGGAGTATATTGAAGTTACAGCAGATAAGCTGAACAGAAAGGATGTGAAAAAATGGCAGTAAAATTGGAAGTTTGGGGCGATTATGCATGCTTCTCGAGAGCAGAATTCAAAACCGAAAGAGTGAGCTATGACGTCATGACGCCCTCAGCCGCCCGCGGTTTACTGGAAGCCATATTTTGGCACCCGGGTCTGGTTTGGAGAATCGACCGGATTCATGTATGCAGTCCCATTCGCTTCACCAATCTGCGTCGCAATGAAGTCAAGTCTGTGCTCAGCGCACGAAACGCAAAAACCGTAATGGAGAAGGGAACAGGGGAACTGTACCTCAATACCCATGCGGACATTCAGCAGCGAGCAGCAATGATGCTGCGAGACGTGCACTATGTCATTGAAGCCCATTTCGATATGACTGACCGGGCAGCTCCCGGAGACAATCCCGGCAAGTTCCAGGAGATGTTTACCCGCAGAGCCAGTCGGGGCCAGTGTTACCATCAGCCCTATTTCGGCTGCCGGGAATGCCCTGTGGGATTCAAGCTCTGCACGGAACTGCCGCCCTGTCCGGAAGAATTGCAGGGCGAGCGGGATTTGGGCTGGATGCTCTACGCCATGGACTACTCTGACCCGGAGAACATCCATCCCCGATTTTTCAGAGCGACGCTGCGCAGCGGCGTTCTTGAAATTCCGCCATGGAACAGTGAGGAGGTGCGAGGATGATTTTACAAGCACTGGTTGAACACTATGAAGCGCTGGAACGTTTGGGCGAAATATCGCCTCCCGGTTGGGAAGACGTGGGTGTTTCTTACGCCCTGTGCATTGATGCCGCAGGGGCACTGACACAGGCAGTCTGCGTGATGACGGAGCAGCCCCGTGGCAAAAAAACGGTTCTTTCCAAACAGCAAATGCGGCTTCCGGCCAGAATCAAAAAGACCAGCGGCGTGGCCTCCAATTTCCTCTGCGATAATTCATCGTATATTCTAGGCGTGGATCATAAGGGAAAGCCCCAACGCGCCAAGGAGTGTTTTGCCGAGGCGGCCCGCCTTCACCATGAACTGCTGGATGGCGTGGAAAGTCCCGGTGCCCAGGCATTGCTTCACTTCTACGATACCTGGAACCCAGACGAAGCCGCTGCTCACCCTGCTTTGCAGGATGTGCTGGAAGACATCATGGCCGGAGCCAATCTGGTGTTCCGCTATGACGGTATGTATCTCCACGATGACCTGGCGATTCGTACAGCCTGGGATAGCCACTATAATGGGGCTTCCGGCGACGAAACCACAGGAATTTGCCTGGTTACTGGACGTGAGGAAGCGATTGAGGCCGTTCATCCGTCCATTAAGGGCGTACAGGGGGCGCAGTCCAGCGGGGCGTCACTGGTTTCTTTCAATGCAGACGCCTTCTGCTCTTATGGAAAGAGCCAGAACTATAATGCTCCTGTGGGGAAATACGCAGCCTTTGCGTATACCACAGCCCTGAACCATTTGCTGGCAGACCGGGAACGGCTGCTGCGTATGGGCGACGCTACGGTGGTATTCTGGGCAGAAAGCGGCGAAGACCCTTATCGGGATTTGATGAACGGCTATGCTTTTGACGCACCGGGTACTTACGATAGCAATGACTTGGCTGGTCTGGCTAAGGCACTGTGTCAGGGGCAGAAGGTCGTTTTTGAGGAGACTTTGCTGGACCCGGAAATGAAGTTTTATATTTTGGGGCTGTCTCCCAATGCGGCCAGACTGTCTGTGCGGTTCTTCCTGCAGAACAGTTTCGGCAATTTCCTGAAAAATGTGCAGGCGCACCATGACCGCATGGAAATTGTCCGTCCGTCTTTTGATAACTTTGATACCGTACCCCTCTGGAAGATGCTGGACGAAACCGTCAATCAGAATTCCAGAAATAAGGCGCCTGTTCCCAATCTGGCCGGAGAAACCCTCCGGGCCATCCTTAACAATACGGCCTATCCCGCCCAACTGCTCAGCGGTGTTCAGCTGCGTATTCGGGCAGAGCGGGAGATTGACCGGGGACGGGCTGCAATCATCAAGGCTTACTATTTGAAAAACAAGCACGTCGACGTGCCGAAGGAGGTTTTAACTGTGTCCCTGAATCCTGATAGTACTAATGTACCCTATACGCTGGGCCGTTTGTTCTCCGTTCTGGAGGCCATTCAGTCCACGGCAAATCCCGGAATCAACAGTACCATTAAAGACCGGTATTTCAATTCCGCATCTGCAACCCCTGCTCATGTGTTCCCGACGCTTATTAATCTGGCACAGAAGCATCTCAATAAGATAAGGAAAGAAAATAGCGGTTATGCTACTCGCTACGACAAACAGCTCACGGAGCTCATCGGCAAGTTGGAAGATTCCTACCCCAACCATCTGAGCATCCCCCAGCAGGGCGCTTTCCAGTTGGGCTATTATCACCAGACGCAGGACCGCTATACCAGTAAGAAATCTGAAGGAGGAAAGTAAAAATGGCTGATCCGATTAAAAATCGTTATGAATTTGTTATCCTGTTCGATGTAGAGAACGGCAACCCCAATGGCGACCCTGATGCAGGCAATATGCCCCGGGTAGACCCGGATACCGGTCTGGGCCTGGTCACTGATGTATGCCTCAAGCGTAAAATCCGCAACTATGTGGAAACCGTCAAGGAAGACGCAGCAGGCTACCGCATTTATGTCAAGGACGGTGTTCCGCTGAACCGCAGCGACAACGAGGCTTATGTGGCACTGGATCTTGACGAAAAGAAAATCAAGGACGTCAAGAAAAAGGACCCCGCCATTGACCTGCGTATCCGTGACTGGATGTGTGCAAACTTCTTTGATATCCGTACCTTCGGCGCTGTGATGACCACCTTTGTGAAGGCTTCTCTGAACTGCGGTCAGGTCCGTGGTCCCGTACAGCTGGGCTTTGCCCGGAGCGTGGAGCCCATTTATCCCCAGGAAGTGACCATTACCCGTGTGGCCATTACCACCGAAGCTGACGCAGAAAAGAAGGGCACGGAGATGGGCCGCAAGTTCATCGTGCCTTATGGCCTGTACCGCTGCGAGGGCTTCGTATCTGCCAACCTGGCCAGAAAGACCACCGACTTTTCCGAAGAGGACCTGCAGCCGCTGCGGGACGCTAGCCTGAATATGTTTGAACATGACCATTCTGCCGCCCGTGGCAAGATGGCCGTCCGTGAGCTGATTGTCTTTAAGCATGACAGTGAGCTGGGCAACGCCCCGGCCTGGAAGCTGTTTGATGCGGTTCACGTTACCCGTAAGGATCCCCAGGATGCTGCACCTGCCCGTGCATATTCCGATTACGAAGTGACTGTGGATGAAGCCGCTATTCCTGCAGGTGTAACCTGCCAGCGGATGGGATGATTTATGACGAGGAAAACTTCCTCCAGATTTCGGGTTTGCAGCATTTTTCTTTCTGCCGTCGACAGTGGGCGCTGATTCATATCGAGCAGCTGTGGGCAGAAAATCTGCGTACCGTGGAGGGCAATCTGCTCCACGAGCGGGCACACGACAGTTCCATGAAGGAGCGTCGGGGCGATTTGCTGATTACTCGGGATATGCGGGTGTTTTCCTCCACATTAGGCGTCAGCGGGGACTGCGACGTGGTTGAATTTCGCCGCAGCCCCCAGGGCGTACCCCTGCATGGACAGGAGGGGCTATATCAGCCCTATCCGGTGGAATATAAGCACGGCGCACCCCGACAGGACCACGCCAACGAATTGCAGCTCTGTGCCCAGGCCATGTGCCTGGAAGAGATGCTCTGCTGCCAAATTCCGGAAGGTGCGCTGTACTTTGGCGAAACCAGACACCGTGAAAAGGTGTACTTTACTGAGGCGCTGCGCCGGGAAGTCCGGGAGGACCTCAGCCAGATGCACGAGCTGTACGGCAGACAGCACACGCCGAAGGTCAAACCCACAAAATCCTGCAATGCCTGCTCGCTGAAGGATTTGTGCGTACCGAAACTCATGAAAAACAAACCGGTGGGTGCCTATCTGCGCTGCCATTTGGAGGACGAGTCATGAGAAAACTATTGAACACGCTGTTTATTACAACAGAAGACGCCTATTTGAGTCTGGACGGCGAAAATGTGGTTGTGAACCGGGAAAAGCAGGAGATTGCCCGTTTCCCCTTGCATGGGCTGTGTTCTATCGTGTCTTTTTCCTACGCCGGAGCTTCTCCGGCCCTCATGGGAGCCTGTGTCCAGCGGGACATTAATCTGGCCTTCTGCACACCCAGAGGCCGTTTTCTTGCCCGGGTCAACGGCATGAGCAATGGCAATGTGCTGCTGCGGCGTACGCAGTACCGGGCAGCAGACGATTTGTTTCAGAGCTGCCGCATAGCCCGGAACATGATTTTCGGCAAGCTCTATAATAGCCGCTGGAGCATTGAACGCACCTTGCGGGATCACCGGCTCCGCATTGATGAAGAGGCTTTTTGCTCTGCCTCCCAGACGATTCAGGGCCTGCTGCCTGCGGTGATGGAAGAAACCAATCTGGATCAGCTGCGGGGCTTGGAAGGCGCCGCAGCCACTGCCTATTTCTCCGTTTTTGACCATATGATTCTCCGGGATAAGGAGCACTTTTATTATCACGGACGAAATCGCCGACCGCCTTTGGATAACATGAACGCCATGCTGTCGTTTGCTTATAGCCTGCTGACCAATGACTGCGCCTCGGCCCTGGAAAGCGTGGGTCTGGACGCCTATGTGGGCTTTATGCACCGGGATCGTCCGGGGCGGAGCTCTCTGGCTCTGGACCTCATGGAAGAACTGCGCCCCTGTTTGGCGGACCGGTTTGTGCTGAAACTGGTCAATAACCGGGTGCTCATAGACAGCGATTTTGAGCAGACGGAAAGCGGAGCGGTACTTCTCACAGACCAGGCCCGGAGAAAGTTTCTCAAAAGCTGGCAGGAACGGAAACAAGAGCAAATCAGACACCCTTACCTGGAAGAGAAAATTCCCTGGGGCTTGGTGCCCTACGTCCAGGCGCTGCTGTTGGCACGGTATTTGCGGGACGATTTAGACGCTTACCCGCCTTTTTTGTGGAAGTGAGGGATGTGCGATGATGGTTCTGATTACCTATGACGTGAACACGGAGGATGCGGCAGGGCGGAAGCGTCTGCGCCAAATCGCCAAGCAGTGCGTCAATTACGGTCAGCGTGTGCAGAATTCGGTGTTTGAATGTGTTCTGGATGCGGCGCAGTGCAAGCTGCTGCAGCACAAGCTCTGCTCCATCATGGACCAGGAGCGTGACAGCCTGCGGTTTTATTACCTGGGCAATCAGTATAAAACGAAAATCGAGCATTTTGGCGCAAAATCAGGATATGAAGCCGAAGGCGTGCTGATGATCTGAAGTGCGAAGCAGATGCTCACAGAAAATTCCGGGGAGGTTCGCACCGGGAAAACCGGGGTATGCAGGGAATTTTCCGTAGATATAGGCAGATAAAGCCATGCTTTAGCTGTTGAAACCTCCCAAAATTGTCATAGCGCATAAGATACAGAAGGAAATTCTGTATACTTTTGCTGTCCCACCCCGCATGGGGTGGGTGGATTGAAATGATATCGGCGTCAGTGGCGCCGATACCAGAGGCCGTCCCACCCCGCATGGGGTGGGTGGATTGAAATTGACCACACAGCCAACATTCGTGTGGGCCGTGTGTCCCACCCCGCATGGGGTGGGTGGATTGAAATAAATCCTATGCGTACAAGATGGCAAGTTATTACCGTCCCACCCCGCATGGGGTGGGTGGATTGAAATCATCAGCATAGGCGAAACGCAGGGTGCCGATTTCCGTCCCACCCCGCATGGGGTGGGTGGATTGAAATAGAGAGCCTAAAGAGATAGCTGTATAGCGTCCTAAGCTGTCCCACCCCGCATGGGGTGGGTGGATTGAAATACCCCCGGCGATAACAGCCGCATTGATGGCTGGAGTCCCACCCCGCATGGGGTGGGTGGATTGAAATATTTTTTGTACCTCCTAGTATTTGGTTTGATGGACGTCCCACCCCGCATGGGGTGGGTGGATTGAAATTCTGCTTCCGTCACATAGTCCATGTCAGGCGTGAGGGTCCCACCCCGCATGGGGTGGGTGGATTGAAATGTGGCGTCAATGGCTTTCCCAAGAGGACCTACTAGTCCCACCCCGCATGGGGTGGGTGGATTGAAATTATAATCATCTTTTTTCGTATCTCACAAAGATGGTCCCACCCCGCATGGGGTGGGTGGATTGAAATTCTTGTTGGCGTTCTCGGTCAGCAGAATGCCGCGCGGTCCCACCCCGCATGGGGTGGGTGGATTGAAATCTCGATTCCATGCGTCCGTCCGCTCCTGATGTTCCTGTCCCACCCCGCATGGGGTGGGTGGATTGAAATCATAATAAGTCTATCGGCCCATTCGCGGGAACGCGTCCCACCCCGCATGGGGTGGGTGGATTGAAATAGCACCAGTATATTTTTTGGTACAATACCGGGCAACGTCCCACCCCGCATGGGGTGGGTGGATTGAAATTCCAGCCAGTCCAAATATTCACGCTGATGCTTCAAAGTCCCACCCCGCATGGGGTGGGTGGATTGAAATTCCGATGGAATCAAAGACAGGCCAATAAAAATCGTCCCACCCCGCATGGGGTGGGTGGATTGAAATATGTCAATGCCAATCTGCTGAACAATCAAATTAGGTCCCACCCCGCATGAGGTGGGCGGGTTGAAATGTGTCACCTAGCAAAGTTACATCAAGAGGGTAACTGGTCCCACCCTCGCACAGGGTGGGTGGATTAAAATCTCACGTACTATGAGCGCCCCGCAGAGCTTAACCAGCGTCCCACCCCGTACGGGGTGGGTGGATTGCAATTTGTTCAGTACACGCTTTTGCTTACCTTCGGCATAATAGTCCCACCTCATATGAGGTGGGACTATTTCTTTTGCTGTTTTTCTATCTCAGCTGACCTTCGAACTAGCGAAAATCGCATTTGACATAGATTTTACAAGAGGTGACTTTTGCATTTTACATTCCCTGTGTAGGATATAGATGCTGCATGAAACAGCATATAGACCCTATATTAAAGGAGAAAATGAATATGAAAAAAGCATTGGCTCTGGCCATGTCTGCTGCCATGATGTTGAGTGTACTGGCCGGCTGCGGCAGCCAGAAAACTACCCCTACTGCTGCCGATGAACCGTCCCCGACGCCTACGGCCGCCGTGCAGAAGCTGTCCGGCTCTGTGGGCACTGACGGCTCCACTTCCATGGCAAAGGTCATCGGTGCTCTGGGCGAATCTTTTATGAATGAAAACCCCGGCGTGACCTTCACCTATAACCCCACGGGCTCCGGTTCCGGCATTACGGCGGTACAGGAAGGCCGCTGTGATATCGGTCTTGCCAGCCGTGCGCTGAAGGACTCCGAAAAGGAAGGGGGTCTCACCGAAACCGTTCTGGCTTACGACGGCATCGCCATGGTGGTCCACCCGGACAACAAGGTGGACAACCTGAGTCTGGAGCAGATTGCCGATATTTACACCGGTAAAATCACCAACTGGAGCGAAGTCGGCGGCGATGATGCAGAAATCGTGCTCATTGGCCGTGAAGCCGGCAGCGGTACCCGTGATGGCTTCGAGTCAATGACCGGCACCAAGGACGCCCGCCAGTACCGTCAGGAGCTGACCGCCACCGGCGACGTCATCACCACCGTTTCCCAGAATCCCGGCGCCATCGGCTACGCCTCTTTGTCTGCGGTGAAAAACACCATCAAGGCCCTGAGCGTTGACGGCGTTGTCCCCAGTGAGGCAACCGTGCAGGACGGCAGCTACGCAGTGCAGCGTCCCTTTATGCTCATCACCAAAACGGGCGTCAGCCTCAGCCCTGTGGCGCAGGCCTTCTTTGACTACATTACCTCCCCTGAGGTAACGGACATCATCTCCGGTGCAGGCGTAGTCGCTGCAAACTAAGCACATCCCACGGACGGCAGCTTCGGCAGAATGCTGCCGTCCTTTTTCTGAGAAAGGCAAGATGTATGAAACTACGCAAACAAGCCATTGAGCGGTTCGTTCACGGGGTATTCCTGATTTTGGGCCTGGTGACCGTCGCCTGTGTCCTGCTCATATCCATATTTTTAATTCTGTCGGGGCTGCCTGCAATCCGGGAAATCGGCCTGGGCAAGTTCCTGTTCGGGAAGGTCTGGGCCCCCACCAGTGCAGTCCCGCAGTACGGGATTTTGCCCTTTATTCTGACCAGCATTTACGGTACGGCAGGGGCGATTCTTCTGGGCGTCCCTGTGGGCTTTCTCACTGCCGTGTATCTGGCAAAGGTGGCCCCTCGTCCGGTTCGGGCCCTGATGGAGCCGGCGGTGAGCCTGCTGGCGGGGATACCCTCGGTGGTTTACGGCCTGGTGGGCATGCTGGTGCTCATTCCGGCCATTCGCAGCCTGTTTCATGTGCCTGACGGTTCCAGTCTGCTGGCCGCCATTCTGGTGCTGGCCGTGATGATTCTGCCCTCCATCATTAAGGTGTCTATGACCGCATTGGAGGCTGTTCCCAAGGACTACGAGGACGCCTCTTTGGCCCTGGGTGCCACGCCCATCGAAACCTACTTCCGGGTGACGGTGCCTGCTGCAAAAAGCGGCATCGCCGCAGCAGTTGTGCTGGGGGTGGGACGGGCCATCGGCGAAGCCATG
>SAMEA104404106__coassemble_2263_pt1 | contig 12517 bp, 10 predicted proteins | sample SAMEA104404106__metabat2_high_PE_053 | metagenome-assembled genome bin SAMEA104404106 (sample SAMEA104404106) | Balaenoptera acutorostrata
GGCTGAAGCACAGGAGCACCAGGGTCTTGCGGATTTCCAGACTGAAGGGCAGCAGGAAATAGAAGCTCAACGCCAGAAGCACCGCCACACTGTAGCGCAGCAGCAGAATCCGGGCTAGCTGGGAAAGCTGCCGTCTGTCGGCGCTGAGGTGGAAGCCTACGCCGATCATCAGCATGGCGAGGAAGGCGTTGGCGCCGCCCACAATGCCGGAGAACTGTACAATGGGCTTGGGGAAGGGCACGTGCAGCAGATTCAGAGTAATCACCAGCACATAGCACACAAAGGGCGTGGAGTGCAGCAGGGTCCGGGCCAGCCGTTTCCAGTCGAAGCCGGTGCCGTCCTTGGCAGAGGAAGCACAGCTATAGGAGAGCCCTAGACAAATGGCGGCATTGCCCACGTCAAACAGACTGGTGGCCGCAATGCCCATGGGCCCCATGAAGCTCAGCACGAAGGGCAGTGTAAAGGTGCCGATGTTGCAGCCGGACAGGTTAATCATGGTAAAGCCCTGCACAGCACCGCCTTTTTTACGCTGGGTCACATAGGCCAGCAGAATGTACAGGACGCCGCTGCCAAGACCCAGGGGGATGATGGTCAGCAGGGAGGTATCCAGCTCCAGGGTGGAAAAGCTGGCAATGAGGGAGGCCGGAAGGGTCAGGTGAATGACCATTTTCGACAGTATGGGAAAGGCGTCTTCACCGAAAAAGCCCCGTTTCCGCAAAATGAATCCCAGAAAGATGATGGCAACGAAGCAGGTGGCACGCATAAGTATGTCTTGCATAAGCAGTCCTCCAAAAGATAATGGGCCTACTGTACCACAAACTAAGAAAAATGTCACATGAAATTATACCGCGGTTATTTCAGCGTTTTGAGATAGGCTTTCTGCTCCGGCGTAATGCGGTAGCTCTCTATGGCCTTTTGGATGGTCTTTCCGTGTACCCAGGGGGAGAGCTTTCGCTGCTCCAGGTAGCCAATTACGCTGTCCCACTGGAAGGCCAGGGCCGTGGCGAAATACCAGGCAATCATCATATTCACATAGTACTCCTGGGAGCGTATACCGGCTACCAGAGCGGGGTATTCCGGGCGGTAGTCTTCCTTTAAATAATGTACCATGAGCATTTCCATGGCAAAGCGCACCGTATACGGATGCTCACTTTCCAGCCACCGGTGAATATGGGGGAGCAACTCCTGTTTATGCTTGGCAAAGCACTTGGGACACAGCATATCGCAGGTGGCCCAGTTATCCACCTGGGGCAGAAACGCATCTAAAGCAGCAATGCAGGCGTCAAAAGAACGCAGTTCCGCAATGAGCAGGCCGTGCAGGCAGTTTTCCTCATAATAGGTGTGGGGTAAATCCAGCATGAATGCTGCGGCTTCCGGGCTCCCGGATAGCTGTTTAGCCAGCTTTCGCAGCTCCGGTGTGCGCACGCCCATGACCGTTTCCGGGTCTACCGTGGGGATGAGCTTGGCGTGGAACCGACGAAATGCGGGGTCCTGTAAATTTTGCAGGGAAGTGAGAATATCTGTCATGGTAAGCTCCTGTAAAAGCATTCGGACAAGCAATGGAGATTGTCCAAATTAAGGTAAAATTTGCTGAAATCTGCATCCAATATAACATTCCGGGAAGTAAAGAACAATGCCGCAGGAAGAGATTGTTTTTAATTTGCCAATCTTACAAAATGTGCTATAATACACGCAGAAAGTCCGAGCTGCGGACGATACGCTATATATGGTGAATTAAGATGAAATTGAATGCAAAAATGATTTATGAAGCCCTCAAAAAGACAGAAAACGTCACTTTGCTGGGCGATACCCACACGGAGCGCAATTTACGGTTTCCGTGCTTTTTTGACGGTGATTTAGGCCACATCATGTCCGGCGGTGTATATTTGGCGGAGGACCATGAGATTCCCCGTAGAGCCCCGGCCCAGCAGAACATTCTGTGGGTGTCCTGGGGGGACCAGCCGCCCAAGGCCATTCCCAAGTGCCCGGTGCTGTTTTTCCATGAGGAAACTCGGCCCCAGTATATCCTGAACCTGATTCAGGATATTTTTGTGCGGTTCTATGCCTGGGAGGACGCCTTGGAAGACATTCTCAGCAACGACAGCAACGTCCACCGGATGCTGGAAGCCTCCGAGCCGTTCTTCAGCCATCCTATTTGCGTGCTGGATACGTCCATGAACTATTTGGGCTACACCAATTCCTTCATGAATATCGGCACCCAGGTCTTTTTGCCGGAGCGGGCAGAAGGGGATGAGCGCACACTGCGTGGGGCAACGCCTCCTCCGTTTTATAAAGGCGAAAAGGACCTGGTGAAGCAGCTGCACAACCGGGACTTTACGCTGGGTACCTTGTGCATGATCCATACGGAGGAACCCTTCTCCGAAACGGAGCTGCTGCTGTTTGATATTCTGGAGCAGAAGCTCACCGTGGCTCTCCAGAACCTCTCCATGCTGCGGGGCTTGTACCGCAACAGCTTCAAAGATCAGATGCAGGAGTATTTTGCCACCAAGCAGGTCATTGCCGATAATCTGTATGAGGGCCTTGCCCAGTGGGGCGGCCAGAAGGGCGACCGCTTTATTTGTTATAAGGTAAAGGCCAGCCACATCAACCAGAAAATTAACGCCGAGTACATTTGCAGTATTTTTGAAAACGTCATTATGTCCAGCATTGCCTTTTGGCACGACGCCGTGCTGGTGGTCCTGGTGGACGTGACCCGTAACGGCGACGATGAGCAGGGACTGCATGAAAAGATTACCGACCTGCTGACCCATCTGGAAATGAAGGCGGGCGTCAGCCTCACCTTTACGGATATTGACCAGGCGTGGTACCACTTCCGCCAGGCCTGCTGCGCCTTCGACGAGGGCTACCCTGTACGCCCCGAAGAAACACTTTATTTCTTCCAGTCCTATGTGCCCAGCTACATGCTGCACCACGCCATGGGCGAGTTTCCCAAGGCCTTCCTGCTGGATAAGGGCATGCAGGCCCTCATTGAGCACGACCAGCAGTACGCTGTGAGCTATGTGGACACCTTGAACGCCTTCTTTGCCTGCCGCATGAACATGAGCCAGACTGCCGATGTGCTGGGCATCCACCGCACCAGTCTCAACTCCCGTATGCAGAAAATCTGGGAGTGCCTGGAGCATGAGCTCACCCCGGAATACCTGCTGTATCTCCAGGTAATTTTGGCAATCCTAAACAGTCAGGGGTGACTAACAGTCACTTTGCTGAGTTTTGAAAATTGAACACACTACACATTGTGGGCCACTTTCCAGTGCGCAGGCTGCGCCGGGAGAGTGACCCACATTTTGTATGAATAAATGATTTTAACTGCTTCATAATGCGGATTGTGCCATATTCACGTTATGGCTATAATACCAACTGAGCTGAGGCCGAAAGGCAAACACCGGCTCATCACGCACGCCGAACAGAGTACACATCACATTGACGGGTGCGTGTTCAAGTGATTTTGTATGGAAAGAGAATTGGAGGACTTTGGCATGATGCTGAGAGAAGATGCGCTTCGGCGCAGCGAACACAATGCAGTTCGCAACTTTGTTGGGTACTATGATTTTACACACCAGCTTCTGGAAGTCAGCGGCGAAGACGCTGCGGCTTTCCTGGACATGATTTACGTGAACAGCATCGCCAAGCTGAAAGTCGGCGCTGCCAAGTACACCACCATGCTCAATGAGCAGGGCGAGATCCTGGACGACGTTATTGTCTTCCGCATGGATGAGCAGCTGTTCCGTATTTCTACTTTATATATTAACGAACTGATTCAGTGGCTGGATGCACACAAAGGGGAGTACCGTGTTTCCTACAAGGACATCACCCCGCACTGCACCATGTACGCCATCCAGGGCCCTCAGTCCAGAGAGCTGCTGAACCGGATTCTGAATGACGAAATTTCCCAGCTGCCTTTCTACGGCATTTGCCGCAACCAGATCGGCGACACCACCGTCTATATTGCTAGAAGCGGCTTTACCGGTGAGCTGGGCTACGAGCTGTACTGCTCTCCCGCCACGGCCGCTGAACTGGAAGAAACCCTGGTGGCTAACGGCACCGACCTGGGCCTGACCAAGATTACCACCGACGTCATCATCGGTTCTCTGCCCAGAGAAAAGGGCTACGTGCTCATGCAGGACCTGCAGGGCGCCAATCCTCTGGAAGCCGGCTTCGGCTGGACTGTTGACCTCAAGAAGGACTTCATCGGCAAGGCCGTGACTGAGCGTCTCAAGGCAGAAGGCGTTACGCGCAATCTGCTGGGCTTCGAGCTGACTGAGGACGGGGAAGTGGCCCTGGGCGACGAGGTCGTTGTGAATGGCGTGCCCGTTGGCAAGGTCACCAGCTTCACCTACGGCTACACCGTGGAAAAGTACATCGGGTACACTCTGGCAAGTGCTCCCGCAAAGGCCGGTGATGAGGCAGTCATCGGTAAAAACCAGGTGAAGGCAAAGCTGTGCGACCGCATCTGGTACGACAAGAAGAACACCCGCACTAAGGGTTAATTCCGTTCAACCGACCGGAAAAGGGCAGAGGTTAGTCCGGCTCCGGGAAAAAATAAACTATGGCAAAAAGAAAAGGGAGATTGAAATGGAGATTGATAAACAGAAACTACGTAAGGGCTTAATGTTCGGCATCCTGGTAGGCATTGCCTGGGGTCTGGACGGCACCCTCATGGGCCGTGTCGGCATGGCCGACCTGCTCAAAGACCAGGCTTACGCCTTGTCCCTGGGCATTTCCGAAATGACCTTTAGCTTTTCCCCTCTGGTCACCGCCTTCTTCCACGAGAGCTTCTGCTTTATGTGGGTTGCGCTGGTGCTCATGATGAGCGGTCAGTTCAAGCAGATTTTCTACATTCTGCTGCACACCAATAAGGGCCGTGCAACGGCTCTGGCTGCACTGGTGGGCTCTCCCATTGGTATGAGCGCTTTCCAGCTGGGCATTAAATTCGCAGGTCCCGCTTATGCATCCAGCATTTCCGTCATTTACCCCGGTGTAGGCGCTCTGATTTCCTACCTGGTACTGAAGGAAAAGCTGTCCAAGAGAGCCGTAATCGGCATCGGCATCAGCCTTCTGGGCTCCTTCATGCTGGGCTTCAATCCCACCGGCGCTGTGCCTGAAACCTTTGCCAAGGGCATTATGTTCGCTTCTCTGGCTGTTCTGGGCTGGGCAATGGAAGGCGTCATCATCGGCTTTGCCATGAAGCACGCCAAGGATGCTGACACTGTGGAAGCAACTCCCCAGCAGCTTCTGTGCCTGCGCTACTTCGTTGCGATGATTACTTACGCTGTTGTGGTTCTGCCCCTCATTAAGGGCTATCCCATGGCTGCTGAAATCGTGAAGAGCGGTCTGGTTCTGCGCTACGCAGGTATCGCAATTCTGGGCGCCATCACTTATCTTTCCTGGTACAAGGCAGTTGACCTCATCGGTTCTGCCAAGGGTACCGCACTTAACAGCACCGCTGCACTGTGGACCATCGTGTTCAGTGCCCTGCTGTTTAACGGCACTGTCACCCCCACTTTGGCATTCTGGGGCATCGTGATTGTTGTCGGTGTGTTCATCTTCGCCATGAGCCCTGCTCCGGCAAGTGACGCTGAATAAAGGTTTTTAGAGTTATTGTTTCAACCCGTCTGTGTGTAATAAAGGAGATACCAAATGATTAAGGAAGAAATTCGTGCAAAAATGCAGGAAGTCATTGATGGCTGCATGGGTGAAGAAACCCCTGCTTGTGTGGCCACCTGCCCCATGCATACGAACGTTAAAGAATATGTTCGCCTGATTGGCGAAGGCAAGGGCGAAGAAGCCATTAAGGTCATTCGCGAAAAGCTCTTTATCCCCGGTGTTCTGGGCCGTATCTGCATCCACCCCTGCGAAGGCAAGTGCAAGTGGAACGAAGGCAACAGCCCCATGTCCATCCGCTCTCTGAAGCGCTACGCTGCCGATAACTTCGACCGTGTAGAGGACTGGGACCTGACCGTTAAGCCCGACAACGGCAAGAAGATTGCTGTCATCGGCGCCGGTCCTTCCGGCTGCCAGGCTGCTCTGGACCTTCGCCGTGAAGGCTGCCAGGTCACCATTTTCGAGCAGCAGTCCGTCCGCGGCGGCATGATGCGTGTAGGTATTCCTGAGTACCGTCTGCCCCGTGACATTCTGGAGCACGAGCTGACCTATCTGGATATGCTGGGCGTTGAGTTCCGCATGAACACCCAGATCGGTAAAGACATCATGATGGAAGACCTGCTGCGCGATTACGACAGCGTGGTTATCTCCGTTGGCCGTCAGAAGGGCAACGTGGACCGCAGCCTGAACCACTGGGACGCTAAGGGTATTTTCCCCGCAACTGCTTTCCAGAAGGAAGCTGCCATGACCCGCGACGTAGCAGAAGCCGGCAAATCCGCTCTGGTCGTAGGCGGCGGCGACGTAGCCATGGACTGCGCTCCCACTGCTCTGCGCTGCTCCAAGATGGAAAAGGTGCATATCATCTGCCTGGAAGACAGCTTCGACAAGATGCCTGCTTCCCACGATGAAATCCGCTGCGCACTGAACGAAGGCATCAAGTTCAGCCACGGCCAGGCCATCAAGGAAATCCACGTGGACGAAAACAACCGTGTCTGCGGCGTTACCCTAAAAAAGTGCGTGTCCATGTTCAATGCAGAGGGCAAGTTTGCTCCCAGCTTCGACGAAAACGACACTACTGAGCTGCAGGTTGATACCATCATCTTTGCTATCGGCCAGCTGGTTGAGGGCGAGTTTGCCAACGGTCTGGTTGCACAGCGCCCCAACACCACATTTGACTGCGACAAGTTGACTCTGCAGTCCGTGAACAACGAAAAGGTATTTATTACCGGCGACGCTTCCGGCGAATCCGGTATGGTTATTCAGGCACTGGCCACCGGCCGTCGTGCTGCTCAGTCCGTTATCCGCTTCCTGAACGGCGAAAGCCTCACCGAAGGCCGTGAGCTGAAGGATACCTGGACTTATGAAACTAAGCTCAACATGCCCACCGACTGGTCTACCATTGAAGGCAGCCGTGCTGACATGCCCGAGCTGGACCCCAAGACCCGTATCAACTCCTTTGCCGAAGTTGCTCTGGGTTACACCAAGGAACAGGCTGAGAAGGAAGCTCAGCGCTGCCGTCAGTGTGAATGCAAGCTGTGCATGAAGGAATGCATTATGCTGAACGAATTCACCGAATGTCCCAAGACCCTGTTCAAGGAATACCTGGAAAAGGGCTCCGAGAACATGGACCGCATGATTGCTTACTCCTGCAACGAGTGCTTGCAGTGCACTCTGAAGTGCCCCAACTCCTTCGAGCTGCGCAACGTATTCCAGGGTCTGAAGGCACAGTACGCAGAAGAAAACGAGGGCATTGTTCCTCTGGACGCCCTGAAGCCCAGCGAAGAAGGCCAGGCTAAGGAAAGCTCTCCCGAATACTGCACCGCTCTGTACGGCAAGGCAAAGAGCGAGGACGCACCCAAGAAGAAAAAGACCAAGTATGTCTTTGTTCCCGGCTGCACCGTCCCTGCTTACACCCCCTCCGGCGTTGAAAACGTGGTCCGTCATCTGAAGGACTGCCTGGGCGACGAGAATGTAGGCTGCCTGCTGCAGTGCTGCGGTAAGGTCTCTAACTTCATGGGTGAGAAGGAAAAGTTCCAGGAGCGCAACAAGATTGCTATCGACAAGCTGGATGAAATGGGCTGCGAAGTCATCATCACCGTTTGCCCCTCCTGCTTCAAGATTTTCAAGGCTACTGCCAAGAACCAGAAGGTTATTTCTTACTGGGACCTGATGCATAACCTCATCGGTATTCCCGATAGAGCCAAGGGCATCGGTAAGGACTCCGACCTGGTATTCAATATCCATGACTCCTGTGTTACCCGTGACGAGCCTACCCACCACGAAAGTGTCCGCTGGGTACTGGATCAGATGGGCTATAAGTGGACCGAAGTGGAACGCAACGGCATCAATACCCGCTGCTGCGGCGTAGGCGGCATGGTTTGCTCCTCCCGCCCCGACCTGTACGAAAAGGTTTACACCAGACGTATTTCCGACTTCGACTCCGACCACATCATCACCTACTGCGGCTCCTGCCGTGGCACCATGGAAACCGCCGGTGCAGACTCCGTTTACATTCTGGACCTGCTGTTCGGCGACACCTACTACGACGGCCAGAAGGCCATCCGCGGCTACCAGTCCGAGGATGAAATGTGGGAGCGCAGACTGGAAACCCGTCAGCGCCTCATTGACCTGCAGGTCGAATAACTCCGCCATCATCTTCCATAGCTGTGGGGGTTCTCCTTGAACATCCCGACGATGTTGCCCCCACAGCTCTCCTTAAATAGACAAAAAATATCCTCAATCCATGTTAGTATCTTCTTGCGGGACACTCCAAACATCGCTCGCAGGAAGTTACCAAATACATAACCTCTTTCCTTTCTATACCAATACCAAACCATAGTAAGGGGAAAGCCCCTCGGCAAACGCCGAGGGGCTTTCTTTTTGTTTTATTCCGGGAAATGCAGCTTGAAGCTGGCGCAGGGGAGAAGGGACTCGTCTTCATCCCGGTCTTTGTGCACCGTCATGCGGTAGCTTATCCCCTCATGCTCCAGGCACAGGCACAGATGACACAGGAAAATACCCATGTCCAGGCGGTTAAATCCGCTGCCAATGGCTTTCAGGCCGGAAGGCTTCACCCGGTAAACCTCCAGATTCCGGCCCTCACGCTCAACCAGCCAGGGCTGGCTGTTCATGGAGCTGGGGGCAAAACGCACAAGCTCCGTGACCCCTGCCAGGGGCTCACCGTGCCAGATTTCCTCTATGGGCTTGCGCTTAGCCTTCGTAATCTCGTCGCGGAATACGCTTTCGTCCGGGGCTTTGTGCAGGGCCATCATAATCACGAAGTCCAGCCCGTCGTAGGCTTTTTCTTTGGTTTTGCCGATGCCGAACCACAGGGGCGCGATATTGTGCCGGGCACAGTACAGCTCCATCTGCTGGCCTAAAAAACCAATATTTTGCAGATAGTTGTCCTTTTTCTCACTATAAAAATAAATGCAGCACTCCTGACCCAGCTTATAAGCCATCTTATTTGCGGGTACAATACGGATAGCTGTCCGAATTTCCGGCTCCAGGGGCACGAAACGGGCATAAGCGTCCTCTAAATCTGCCAGCTCCCGACCGGTGAGACTGGCCCCTGCCATGCCGCGGAACAGATGGAAGCTCTTGCGCTGAAACAGCATGGGATACAGTTCAGGCTGATGAATCACAATAGTAACCTCCTTTGGTGTACTGCCAGTATTGTACCACGGCAAAATAACCGATACAAGGACGGGATAGCAGCCGGGCCTTTATCTCACCAAAGGAGATGCTGCTTTGCCCCATCAACGCCCTGCCGCACAAAGGCGAAGATAGACAGCTTCCCGTAATGAAACGGGGAAAGAACCACCTAAGGAGAAAACGATGATGAACAAGTACGCAGGTACACAGACCGAAAAGAACCTGGAAGCCGCTTTTGCCGGTGAATCCATGGCCAGAAATAAGTATACCTATTTTGCTGCTGTTGCGCAGCAGCAGGGCTTCGAGCAGATTGCCGCCCTGTTTCTCAAAACAGCAGACAACGAGAAAGAACACGCCGAGCTGTGGTTCAAGGAACTGAACGGCATCGGCAACACTGCCGAAAACCTGAAAGCAGCTGCTGAGGGGGAGAACTACGAATGGACCGATATGTACGAGGGCTTTGCCAGGACCGCCGAGGAAGAAGGCTTCAAGGCTCTGGCTGCGCGGTTCCGTATGGTTGCCGCCATTGAACAGCACCACGAGGAACGCTACCGTGCTCTGCTGCACAACGTGGAGACGCAGCAGGTTTTTGAAAAGAGCGAAGTGAAGGTTTGGGAATGCCGTAACTGCGGACACATCGTTGTGGGCATGAAGGCTCCCACTGTGTGCCCCGTATGTCAGCACCCCCAGAGCTACTATGAGCTCAATGCAGAAAATTACTAAGCTGCATAAAATAATAAAAACGGGCACTCACAGGAGTGTCCGTTTTTACTATGATTAGGGGGGTAGGAATCTTATTCAGCAGCCTCAGCAGCGGGAGCTTCCTCTTCTTCGGCTTCTGCCTTCTTTTCAGCAATGCGGAAGATGAGCTCGTCGGCGGGAACCTTCAGTTCCAGCTTGCCGGTCTGCAGTTCGGGGATATCGGCAACGGTAACGGTGGTGCCAACGGGCATGCCGTCTACGTCGATGGTGATGGTATCAATCATGTCTGCGGGCAGAGCATCATAGGGGATAGAGGTGTTCACAATCTGTACCACAGCGGTGGTGATCTTATCCACGTTCTTCAGAATGATGTCAATGACGCTGTTGACCTTGTGGTCAGCGGCCAGGGCCTGGAAGCTGATTTCGTTCACTGCACCGCTGATGGGGTCGGTGCTCTTTTCCTTCAGCTGTACGGGGATAATCTTGCCGTCCAGATTCAGGTTCAGTCTGCTGCCTACACGGTTGTGCATCAGCAGCTTACGCAGCTCGGTTTCGCCGATCTGCAGAGAAATTGCTTCGGGGAGATGGCCTCCAAAAACACTTCCGGGGACGATACCTTCGCGGCGCAGCTTCTTTGCCTTCACGCTGAAATCTCGTTTACTTACATTGATGGTGTCCATACTATGTTCCTCCTGAAAAGTTTTTTGTATGCAGGCTCATGCGCTAACAGCATGAGGTAAGCGCAAATAAAAAAGGCTCTTCAACTGCTGGACCTCACGGTCGGCAAGCGAAAAGCCTAAAGATGCAAACTGGTTTTTTGTTTGTCAATCGAACAATGTTAGTATAGCACAAGGTGTTTCAAATAGCAAATTTTAACTATTAACATTTTGTAAACCCTATAAATTGACTAAAACTGCTGAAAAATGCTATATACGCACCGGATTGTGTTTTTCATTTGCAGACAAAGTGCACTGTCCGGCAAGGATTTGCTGATTCTGTATTTTTATCCAAAAAAGTGCAATAACTTTCCCTGTTTTTCACGAATCTGGAATTTTCACGGGCTCTGAATTGAGTTATTTCTGTCCTTTTGGTATACTGATTATGACACAAACAGTCTATGGAGGTATGCCTATGAAGAAAGTATCCACGCAGCCTGCGTTCCGAAAACTCCGCATTGTCTCTTATCGGGGCGGGCTGGTGTCCCTGCCGCCTCTGGATGAGGAGGTATCCCAGAGTCTGACCATTCACCGGGATGGCCGGGTGTGGTTTTCCGGGTACACCTACGCAGAAAACTATTTGACGTATAATCGCTGCCGCAGCAGTCAGAGCAAGGTGCAGCAGGAAAAACTGGACGAGCTTTTCCGGTGCTTTGAGCGGTTCTTCACGGCAGAGTACACTGACTCCAATGTGCTGGATGCCGGGCTCTGGGAACTGGCTGTTTTGGATGCATCCGGTGAGACGAAACTCTACAAAGGTTCTCTGTGCGACGCACTGGAAGTGGGTGGAGTGAACCTGTCGGCACTGGTTCGGGAAGTCCTGGACCGGGATGACCTCTGGGTGTTTGACGGAGCCGGAACGCAGTAACGGAGCGTTATCCGTAAAAATGAGTGAGAAGTGAAAAAATTATCATTTTGTCGGGGGCGTCCCGGCAAATGGTCTACAAGGGGGAAACGAGATGAAGCTATATATCAAGCAGCTGGCGTTTAACGGTTCAGAGAGCTTTCCGATTATGGACGAAAGCGGCCAGACCAAGTATTTTGCGCAGGGAGAGTTTTATTCCCGTGGCAAGAAAATTCGCGTATTCAATCTCAGTGGGTTTGAGGTTTGCACGGTGCAGCAAAAGGCGAGCTGTGTGAACCAGAAATACAGCATTTCCGTGGAGGGAATGCACGTGGCAGAGATTAACCGGGATATGCTCACCCTACACCCGGAGCTGGAAATCAGCGGCCTGGACTGGGAAGTTCTTCAGCAGGGCGGCATCCATGAGTACAGCATTAATCGGAGCGGCAAACACATCGTCACGGTGCACAGCCGCTGGATGGACTACGGCCCCTGTGTGGAGGCGGATATTGCCCCGGACGTGAACGAAATTGCCGTTCTGGGCGTAGTCCTCACCATTGACCTACTGCTGTACGCTGCACCGAACATCAATTTTCTGGTGGTCGGCGGCTAAACATAAAACGAATGCGCTCATCTGCGGATGGGCGCTTTTTCATTGACTTTCCCGGATAGATTGGCCATAATAGACCCCAGATTAACGAGCAGGAGGGAAGCATATGGCCGGTGTACTGCGCTCCGTCATGACGGAGCTGGGGCCCATTTCCTATACATTGGAGCGAAAGCGGGTCAAGAATCTGAATCTCCGGGTACGGCCTGACGGCAGCGTGTATGTGTCAGCGCCCGGCAGAGTGCCACTGACTTATATTGACGACTTCATTTGCCGTAAGGCTGAGTTTATCCTGGAAGGGCAGCGCCGTATGGCGCAAAGGCGTCCAAAGCCGGAAGAAGTGCCCCAGTATCTCAGCGGGGACACCCTGCA